>Ga0074195_1000828_pt1 | contig 52332 bp, 47 predicted proteins | sample EPASupsiteHSE623_FD_64525 | JGI IMG/M metagenome (GOLD analysis project Ga0074195, IMG submission 64525) | Bioremediated contaminated groundwater from EPA Superfund site, New Mexico - Sample HSE6-23 | ecosystem: Environmental > Aquatic > Deep subsurface > Groundwater > Contaminated ...
TACCGCAGCCCCAGGTTCAATGCCTGTACTGCACCGGTTGGGATTACGTATCCGGAGAACGGAAGGTACGCTGAAACGGAGGGGGTAAACCGGTGATAGGTGACGGAAACAAATCCGGCCTTAATGGCATTTGCCGTCTTTTTCAGCCTCATTTTCAGGTGCGCTGCGATTTCCCGGAACATTGTAATAAACAAAACTGGATTATTCGCCTATTTAAATAACACGTAACCTGCGGGTTATACGAATCGTTTTGGGGAAAAAACTGCCCGTGCAATGGGTATTTTGGGATTTTTGCCGGGGAATTTCCCGTGCGCGGCTGAAATTTTCTGGAAATTTGCAGAATATGATGAATCTTGTGGTTAAAATAAATTTGAGCGGTTGGACGTGCCGCAATTGTATGATACGAATAGTTATAAAAAATTATTTTGATTTCTTTTCCGGCAGTGCAGGAATTTCCACATCCCAGGTGTACCTTATTTCGTGATATTTTTGCCCGGGTTCTCCAACATTGGGGGGAATGTTTGGTTTTTTGGTTTCAGCTTCTTTCTTGTCTTTCGCTTTTACACTTTTTAGTTTCCGTTCGTACCGTTCTTTTATGAGAATGTCTTCCAACAGTTCTGAATTATTCACATAAACCCTTATTCTTCCCTTAATATCACCGGTCTTTACATCAGTTTCAAACCGGTATTCCGACATTTTTTTCCAGTCTTCAAAAATCTCTTTAAGCGCAAGGATTCTTTCTGGATTAAGTGTGACTGCAGTTTCAAATCCTTCATCGAGACCTTTCTTTTCATAATTCGCAGTCATGATAAGTCCCTGTGCCTTTGGGCCATTACCGATAAGCAAACCTTTGGCATGCAATCCATTCAGTCCATAAATTTCTGCACCTGCCTTTCTCAGCCGGATCATGGTTTCAAGGAAATTTTTGGATCCTTTACGGGGTCGTGCGAATACAGTTACTTTTCGTCCGGATTTCAGGAGGTTTTCGATCCTGTCGATAATTGGATGATTTGGTTCAAACCCATATGCAAATAATGTAATATCACCGCTCTTGATTTCCAGCAAGGATTCAAGCGACTCCCGGATTGTTGTATGATTACTGGTGGTGAAACTCAACGATGCGCTTTGATCATAGAGATCGAAATCAACCCTGTCTTTTTGGTTGACCGCTTTATGACGGCCCGAATCATCGACTTCCTTATCCGCTTCCACTAAGAAACCATATCTGAAATGATGATACAACTCCCTTGTCTCTGTCGCTGAAAGAATAATACCAATTTCTGGGTTTTTATCAAGAGCTTCGTTTGTGAGATTTGATGTGAGGACTATACCTTGGGGATTTTTCCCATGTGGATCGATCACAATAAATTTTGAATGGAAATGTGCAGAGGACCGGATCTTTACTACGGGAGACAGTCTCCGTATTGTGTCGTCAAATTCCTCAAGGGTTTTTTTGGAAAAATCATCATCCTCAAATATTGTTTTGTCTTTCTTTGCCTCGGATGAAAGGAGAATATATACGTGGACTCCCCGGTTAGCAGCGTTAACTATGGCTTTTTCGATATCAGTATCGTGTATCAGGAAGGAACAGATACATGCCATTTCCTTTCCTGAATCAAGAAGACCAAGAGCTTGTTTCTTGAGTTCCCCCGGCGTAAACAAAACATCACGATAATTCCCGCGTATTTGTGACGAATGTTCTCTCTCAATCCAGCAGGGGGGGAGGATATCGTTACGATGATCTTCGACGAATTCTCTGGTTATATGTGTATCCGACATCGATCACACCTCCATCTTTCTTAAATCTACAGGAGCCACAAGATACCAATATTTATCCGGTATCTTCTCGGCGGATTCCTGTCGAATAAATTCTGCGAGTTCTTGGGAATCTGGGATATCAAGATCCTCTTCAAAGTGTCCGAACTTCTGGCGGATTTTTTCGGAATATTCCTGATACTGATCTTCCTCAAGATAATCATTGAGTTCATTCTTGAGGAGCCACATGAACCATTCCTGGGCATCTTCAAGAGTCTTCGGAAACACGGGTATTCCGATTATCGTTACACTATCGAGCGCTTCTTTGCAGAAGTAATCATCATCAACTATTTTTTCAGAAATTTTCTGTAAGAAGTTCCGTTTCTCATAATCGTTGGTCAGATCAGAGAAATGGACTGTAAGATTCTCACTCTTCGAATCCCAGTCATTATACCGTTTAATGCTTTTAAGAATTGATTTAAAACCCTCTGGAAAAGTGTATTCAAGATTGGATAGTTTTCCTTTAATTTCACCGGAGAACATCAGTTCATTCGTGCCATCATCAGAAAGAGTATAGGATATTTTTAGTTTCTTTCCAGAATCTGATCGTCCACCGTTAGTCTCAATGGAAAACACTTTGATCTCTTCATTTTTTCCAGGGAACTTGAAACTGATTGGTTCTGTCAGGTTATTCTTCACATCATTATTCACGTCATAAGGTCTTAATGAAGGATTTTTATTCTCTTTTGAATTGAAATCACTCTGGCCGGTGTCTTTACAATCGAGAAGACAAGGTACGAGTCCTTTGTCATAATACACGATTTCATAGATGTTTCTCATTGCCTGATAATGGATACCGGTTTCTGCGGCATATTCTCCAGTTGGAGTGAGATGAGTGAATTGGTCGTCATCAGACCATTTCATAAGTCGTTCGTTACAGCACCGGTTCAGAACGGTTCTTCCGACAATTTCAGGACGGTCATTGAGTAATTCCCGGCATAACACATCCGGTGATAATTCTCCGCCTTTTTCTGCTGCAAGTCTCACAACCGAAATGATATCTTTTCTCTCGGTTGCTTTACCTATCTCCATCAGGAGCATGAATACTTCAGCAGAGATCTCCTTCTCGATAAGAATTTTCACTTTTATCGCCTCGCTTTTGATTTTGGATAGCCCGTTTTGTCTTCGTAATATTCTGCAAGCTGATTAAGTAATGTGGATTTTTTGGGATTTTTGAAATAGTGGCGATTTCCCACAATAACCAGCTGATTCTTCGCTCTTGTGAGTGCAACATTCAGACGGTTCGGATTATCCAGAAATCCAACAGAGCCCACATTTTTCACAAAGGAAAGGAACACCAGATTTGCCTCGTGGCCCTGGAACCGGTCAACGGTACACAATTTGATATGGACATTCTTGTCTTCAGAATAGAAATCAAAATTTTTCCAAGATGCAAACCTTTTTTGTAATCTCCTTCGTAATCCTGATTCTTGCTTTAAATAAAAGGTGAGGACCGCAACTTCCCAAAATTTCTCGTTTTTTGGGGGTTTCTGACCCTTGGCTTTTTCAAGAAAACGTTCGAGTTCATCCATGATGATCTCGATTTCTCTCTCATTGTAACCGTACTTTTTCTCATTGGCATCTTGTGTGTGATCATTATAATGGAACCAGATTGCAGGACTCTTATAGAGGTCAAAGGGGAATTCTGCTCTTCGCTTGTGTTCCAGATATTTCGGTGTAATAAGAGCTTCATTGTGGTAAAATGCTTTTGAAGGAAATTCAGCAATTTTTGGATCCATCCTGTGCTGGTATTTTAACAGAACATGTCGTCGATCCCAGTCTTCTTTGTAAAAACCGCTTGAAAGAACCGATTCCTTTATGTGCGTATTTTCCAGAAATCCTTCCTGGAATAATTCGATCACTGAGGGAAGGGCAAACATCTTCAGCGAGGGAAGGCAGTTTTTCAGGGAATTATAGGCATTCTCATCCCATCTTGGCAACATGAGGTCGATGGCTTTCTCATAATTATTTCTCTTTTGATATTCCGGGGAGGATTCTTCTTTAAAACTACGCAGTTGATATGACCGATCCAGTCGCCACGAGATCTCTTCTGGAGGTGACTGCCTCTCTTCCCGGATACCTTTGTTGCGTTTACTATCTTTTTTACAGTAATTCTGACGTGAAATGAATTCTTTTGGGGGAATAAAATCACTGAAGATCCTGATATCGTTCGGGAGGTACGATATCCACTTTGAAATACTGGATTTATTTCCAACGAAAACATCAGAGATTAAAAAATCCATGTCCAGACTATGGGAAATTTCGTCTAGGTTGCATATAGTGAGTCCCAGTTTTTCAGCCTGTGCTAGATATTTTCCAACAGCCTCTGGAATCTCATTTTTTATCAGAATCGGTGCCTCATGATATTTGCACCGGTAGAGATTGGAGCAAACGGGATAATCGACACTCGGATTTGTGAAATACTTACTAATATTAGAGGTAATGTCGTCGTCATCGACAAATGGAGACAACTGTTTGCAATCCCCGATGATAAGCCATTTCCTTGCATAAAGTGCAGGAACTAACCATTCCTGAAATGTCGATTTGCTGGCCTCATCAATGATCAATACATCAAAAATCGGACTCGGATTCGTACGCATATTCTTGATATTGGGATGTTTCAAAATCCCCATCGTAGTTCCGCAAACCAGATTAGCTGAATCCAGAATGATATCCGTGATTACTTCATCACCCTTATCAGACCGTAATGATTCAAGGAGATATTGTCTGGATTGCAGCGTCTCAATCTTATTTTTGACTTCAAGAAATTTTATTAAAGAGTCCTTCTCTTTTTTCTTCATTACGTCGATATGAAAACCCTGGATTTCTTCATCGATTTTTCTGATATCATCCCCGATTCTTACTGCAATAACCTCAGGGCGATCCTTTATTCTCTTCAAGGGATTATCAACAGCGACATGTGTTTGCGAACAGAGTAAAATCCTGTGACCTTTTTTGATCTCCTGCAGGATGATCTCACAAATCGCGGTTGTTTTTCCGGATCCTGCGGGACCTTCAAGGAACATAAAATCCTGTGTTCCAAGAGCTCTCTTCACAAATTCACGCTGTTCTTCAGTCCCTTCTCGTAATTCCGCATTGGGACTTTCCCGTCGAAGTAAATACCAATCGTCTTCAGAAATATCTTCGCTCTGTACTTCAGGCCAATATCCCGAACGATCCTTTGATTCAAGTAAATGTATAAGCGGTCTGTATTCAGGACGGGGAGAATTGAACAATGCCCGGATTGCATCGAGTTGTCGTCTATTGTTATTGGTATTTGGCGGCAGGGAAATGAGATTTTCACTTGGTTTTGATGCCACACAGAGAGTATTCGAATTATCATCGTGTCCGAGAACTTTAATCCATTTTCCCTTTTTTCCGTTGCTGCTGTCAACAAAGAATTCAGAGTCGTAGAATTCCTTTTGGATCTTTTTATTGTCTTCCGGTTTCTTCTTTTCATCATCGATGAGTTCAATAATTATCGAGTTTGGGTTTTCCTTGCTCTCTTGTTTATATTCAGCAATAATTTCGGTATCTTCTACAATTTTCCACTTAGAGACAAGCACTTTTGCCTCTTTCGCCTCTATGGTGCTCGAGATGAATTCTTCATAAATTTCAAGATTGTATTTGGCACTTCGCATGATCGCTTCGGCTTTTTGGGGAGAGATGCCATCTTCGATATTGTGAAAAAACAATCTTCGTCGCGTATCAACAAACATTGGTGGATCCCCGTCGTAACAAAAGATTCAGGTCGTTGAAATCAATTCGTTTTTTGATATCTGTAAAACTGCTGATATTCACCAGGTGATTTTCATTATTTTTAAACCCCACATAATGGCATTTCGCACCAGTGACTAGAGCAGCAACACCCATAGCGATTGCCATGAGATTTGTTCCGCCAGTTAAACCGCACCGTATCTCAAATCCTTCCAAGTGATATTTTTGATATGCTTCGACGATTCTCGTGCTGATGTGCATAATGGAATCTGCGGCAAATGGATCGACCGTAATTTTTTCATGAATTTTTATGCTAGTTTGTTCTAACTGATCCAAAAAACCCTTGTTTTGTTCGTACGTGGATTCCGAAGACACGATAACAATGTCCCATATGCCAAGTTCGGTTATTGCGTATGAGATATGTCCTGTCGATTCGCCCATTAAAAAAATATTGAGGATTTTCTTATTGTTTCCAGTCATAGATCGCTCCCCTTGAAAGGTATGCATCCACATTCATGATCGCTGCAAGCGAATCTCGTGTGATATCTGCAAGTGAGATCTCTTCAACAGGATATTTGTTATTGAGAATGACTTTTCCGGAGGGGGAAATCATAAAATATGAATCCATCATCTCATCAGAAAATTCAAAGACCGGGGATGTTCCATTCTTCAGTGTGATGCCTGAATTTCTATTTTTGTACTGATTAAATTCGCTATTTGAGATTGCAAGTGTTTCCACGGCAGCATCATTCTGCCCGGGAATATGGAGGAACTGGAAGACCTTCCATCTGTCAGGAGAAATCTGGCTGATTAACGGTCGCATATCCTCATACCGATTTATCCGGGTGACCGTCGTATTGATTTTTAATTTTATACCGAATTTCTGAACCAGTTTCGCGGTTCTCATTACCAGGTCTACATGGTTTCCACTTCCCCGTCCAAGTTGTTTTTCTACTTTTTCCGAGAATGAGTCAATCGAAATACCAACCCAGTCAAGATACTTGCATATTTTTTCCAATGTTTCTTCAGTAAGGAGAGATCCGTTTGTTGTGACACTGGTCGTAAAACCCTTCTCTTTCGCCATTACGATCAAGTCAGTGATCATGGGATGGCAGAAGGGTTCCCCGCCAACAAAATTGATCTTGTCCATGCCCAGCCGTCTTAGATGGTCGAGAACAATACCGGCTTCCTCCAAGGATGAAAGATCCCCTTCGAGGTTTTGCTTGCAACAGAATGTACACCGGTAATTACACCTTGAAGTGAAATGCCAGTTTACCGATTTGACTTCTTGTTTTTTATCAAGAGTCCCAAGGGAAGCACGATCCCGTTGCGCTTGTGCAGTTGACATGAATAAAGATGAAACAGAATACTTTAAGTAAAAAAATATTGATAGTAAAGAAAATATGTTGAATATCCATATTCTAGCAGCGGGAGAGAGTATTGATAAAGTGTACCAAAAAATATTCCCGCACTACAAAGTATCAAAGTTCATTATCCTCACAGAGCTCAACCAGCCGGTTGATGTGAAAAAAAGTATTGCAAAAATGCTGGCGGGTTGTGAGGAGATCAGAATACCTGTTGAAATCATTGTGAATGACAACGAGAATATTCCCCAGTTGATGGAGTCAATCATTGGCTTGCGGAAAAAATATCCGGCCGATCAGGCTAACTTATATTTCAATGTCACATCGGGGAGGAAGGATATTGCAATCATGGCATTCATCGGGTCTCTCTGGACATCAGGTATTGGATATTATCTTCCGGACAAGATGCCAGCACCATTAGAACTTCCCGCCCCAAGAATGCCTTTAGATAAACTTCAAAGCAATAAATTATTTCAGAGGATTCTTACCGAATTAAAAAACTCAACCGGTGATATCAGCCAAAGCTCACTCCGCCAAACGATCAAGAAAAATCCGAATAATCACAAGGATCTCTCTGGCCAGACACTCAGTCAGGCAATCGACGTTTTAAATAAAGCAAACCTGGTCCATCTGGAACGCTCTGGGAGGGAGACCCTGCTCTCATTAACCCTTGCTGGCCGTGTTGCATATTCTGTGGTTTCGGGGTTGCCAAAAATTGAAAAGCGTTAATTCTCTGGCTCAAAAAATTATTTGCCATCGTTTTTTGCATCTTTTCTTCTATAAGTCCCTCAATCATTTCCCAAAACACCTCCCGGAAAAAAGAACCTCATATTCGCATTCCGGCAGGGTTTCCGGGGTCCGGATGGAGTAATCTACATGGCGAAAATAATCTCGGTTTAAAGGCCCCTGGCATCAATCAGGTGAGGGCGTTTCCGCCCGTATTTCGGCAATCGGGACGATAAACAAGCGTATTTTCCACAGGAACCCCAAAGGGAGGATATACAAAGGTTCCCGGCATTGTCCGGAACACAAAAAACAGAAACGGAGCCCGTACGGGCCTTATTTACCCCCGGGACCCGGACCCCTCCGAAAAACAGGTAATGACGAGAAGGAAAAACCAAAAAAAAATAACTGGGAATAATTCCCGGAGCAGACGTACATCCTGTTGAACGTAATGCTAGTCCAGCAGAACTGCCATGGCCTCATCGTGCCGTGCATCCATTACATAATCAATGCCGGAAACCTCTGCTGCTTCCGGGGTGAGTGCCATCAGGTCACCACGGGACATGGTCGAGAGCCGGAAGTTCCTGCTGCCTGCCATGAGCTGTTGAAGACCGGTCCTGAACTTCTGGGTATAGGTGTAAATACCAACTGCACCCAGGGGGATCTCAGCCATGCGGGGACCGAATTTCTCATTGAGGTCTTCATAACAGACAAAAATTTCTTCCAGTTTGGTACCATACTTCGAGACGGTCTTTGGCAGTTCGCCACCTTTTATCCACTTCCCGATGTTCTTGCCAACGAAGCCGGGGATCATGAGACCACGGCCCATGCAGACCGCTTTGAAATACGGGCTGCCCATGGCAAGTGCCTTGAATGCACCGGGCTCATCCGAGAAACCGCCGGCCATTGCAAGGTCAGGTACGCGGAAACCTTTCTTGTCCAGCTTGCAGGCGAAGTCATAAGCGAGTGACTGCAGGTAGAACGTGGGAATACCCCATTCGTTCATCATCGGCCACGGGCTCATGCCGGTACCCCCGGGTGCTCCATCAATGGTGAGCAGGTCGATCTTGGCCTCGGAACTGTACCGGATAGCCATTGCCAGTTCAACCATGGAGTACGCACCGGTCTTTACGGTGACACGCTTGAACCCGATGTCGCGCAGGCGGTCAACCTCTTCCAGGAACCCTTCTTTGGTAATAAAACCAAGCCGGGAGTGGCGCTCAAACTCCTTGATTGCCCCTGCCTTGAAAGCGGCCTGGTTCTCCTTTAGAGTCGGGTCGGGAAGAACGAGATAGCCACGCTTCTTAAGCTCGATTGCGCTCTCCAGGGATTTTACCGTGATCTCGCCGCCGATGCACTTGGCACCCTGTCCCCACTTGAGTTCAATGGAATCCATATTGTGTTTGCTGGCGATATATTCCGCAGTTCCCAGCCGGGTGTCTTCCACGTTCATCTGGACGAGCATCTCTCCAAAATCGTCGTGGAATTTCCTGTACACATTAATGCGGCGGTCCATCTCCGGGGATTCGATAACTTTACCCTTGTTATCGAGTTTTAAACCAGGATCAACACCGCAGACATTTTCACCACAAACAAGGGTGATGCCAGAGATGGCTGCACCGATCGCAAAGTGTTCCCAGTTTACCCGGGCAATTTCAGTCGAGCCAAGAGCACCTGTGAAAATGGGCAGGCGCATCCTTACTTTTTTGTCCCATCCATATTCGGTCTCGGTATCTACGGTTGAGAAGACCGCTGTATCCGGACCGGCTTCAACGCCATCGGGAAGTCCCTTTGCACCGACAGCATACCCCTGGATATTGAGATGGGAATAATCGATCGGGTAATTCTTGTCAGCACCTGAAGTAATCTCGCCAAACGGGCCGGGGTAGAGTACTTCCCTGCCTCTGAACGATGATAACCAGATCTCGCAGCTGCCTTTGCATCCGTCCATGCACCGGGTACAGATACCTGAACACGGAGCTACATTCCGTGATCGGTTTACCGTCCCGGTTGCTTCGTTTGCATTTGGCTGTCTAAGATTCATCAATACACTCCATGTGAATAACGGACATTCTTCTCTGAAAACACGATAAGGGATGTTTGGGCGAATATTGATCTCAACTAATTTTGTTTAAAATCTGTTCGCTATTAAGCGCTTGCTTTTCCAATCATGATCACGATAAGGTATGGTTTTGGGCAATATGCGATTTCACATCCGAATCAAAACTGGATTTACTGAGTTACACTAACATATTATCCTAAAAAAGATACCGGGAATAATTCCCGGAGCAGACGTAAAAAAATATATGAGATCAGTCGAGCAACTGTCCCATCGCCTCATCATACCGTGCAGACATGACGTAGTCAATGCCGGAAACCTCTGCTGCTTCCGGGGTGAGTGCCATCAGGTCATCGCGGGACATGGTCGAGAGCCGGAAGTTCCTGCTGCCGGCCATGAGCTGCTGGAGACCGGTCCTGAACTTCTGGGCATAGGTGTAGATACCGACTGCACCCATGGGAATCTCTTTCATGCGGGGACCAAATTTCTCCTTGAGGTCTTCATAGCAGACAAAGATCTCTTCGATATTGTTGCCGTACTTGGATACCGACTTGGGTAGATCGCCTTCTTTGATCCACTTGTCGATGTTCTTGCCGACAAAGCCGGGGATCATGAGACCACGGCCCATGCAGACCGCTTTGAAATACGGGCTGCCCATGGCAAGTGCCTTGAATGCACCGGGCTCGTCAGAGAAACCACCGGCCATTGCGAGGTCAGGTACGCGGAAACCTTTCTTGTCCAGCTTGCAGGCAAATTCATATGCAAGGGACTGCAGGTAGAACGTGGGAATCCCCCATTCATTCATCATAGGCCACGGACTCATGCCGGTACCACCGGGAGCTCCATCGATGGTGAGCAGGTCAATCCTGGCCTCGGAACTGTACCGGAGGGCCATTGCCAGTTCAACCATGGAGTATGCACCGGTCTTTAACGTAACGCGCTTGAACCCGATATCACGCAGGCGGTCAACTTCTTCTAAGAACCCTTCTTTGGTTACAAAACCAAGCCGTGAGTGGCGCTCGAATTCCTTGATTGCTCCAGCCTTATACGCGGCCTGGTTCTCTTTGAGAGTCGGGTCGGGCAGGACAATATAGCCCCGCTTCTTGAGCTCGATTGCACGCTCAAGAGACTTGACCTTGATCTCGCCACCGATGCACTTGGCACCCTGTCCCCACTTGAGTTCAATGGTGTCCAGGTTGTGTTTGCTGGCGACATATTCCGCGGTTCCAAGCCGGGTGTCTTCAACATTCATCTGGACAAGGATCTCTCCAAAACCGTCGTGGAATTTCTTGTATACATTAATACGGCGATCCATCTCGGGGGACTCGATAACTTTACCCTTGTTATCGCGTTTTAAGCCAGGATCAATACCGCAGACGTTTTCACCACAGACGAGCGTGATACCGGAAATAGCTGCACCGATCGCAAAATGTTCCCAGTTTGCCCGGGCAATTTCAGTAGAGCCGAGAGCGCCCGTAAAAATGGGCAGGCGCATCCTTACTTTATTGTCCCATCCATATTCGGTCTCGGTATCCACGGTTGAGAAGACCGCTGTATCCGGACCGGCTTCAACGCCATCGGGTAGTCCCCGAGCACCGACCGCATATCCCTGGATATTGAGATGGGAATAATCGATCGGGTAATTCTTGTCAGCACCTGCCGTGATCTCACCGAACGGACCGGGATAAAGTACTTCCCTGCCCCTGAATGATGATAACCAGATCTCGCAGCTGCCTTTGCAACCGTCGATGCAGCGGGTGCAGATACCTGAACACGGAGCAACATTCCGTGAACGGTTCACGGTTCCGTTTGCTTCATTTGCATTTGGCTGTCTAAGATTCATGAATACACTTCCAGTTAAATAACGGAATATCCCCTGTGAATAAACACGATAGGGTTGTTTGAGCGAAAACTGATCTCAAACAATTCTTGTTTAAAATCTCTTCGCTAATAAGCGGTTGCTTTCCACCCATTAATAACCGTTACTGTTTTTTTTCGCGGTGGCAATACATTTCCACCACGTTTTTACATAAAATAGCATCAAAAAATGTAAAATTTACAAAAAATATTCTAAAAATTAAAAAATCAAAAAAAAAAGAAAATCTCAGATTCTGATCAGATCATAAGCGCGGTTGCCCATGCCAATCTCTTCTGCGTACCGGATCTGCCGGAACCCATCGGTCTGGGCATGGACACCTTTGAACTTGTCCTCTCCCGTGTGATGATGGGCAGTAAGAAGGGAATCCGTATATCCCTGCTGCTGGTTTACCAGATCAAAACTGGCTGCATCAATGGCAACCGGATCGAGCGAGGCAAGGATCCCGATATCCGGAACAATCGGGGCATCACTGAACGGGAAGCAGTCGCAGTCGGGAGTGATGCGTATCAGGAAGTTCATGTACCCGATCTTCTTATCCTTTGCTTTCGTTGCACCATACGCATGTTCAACCATCCGTTCCATAAATTCCGGAATCTCGGTCTCCCAGTCAATATCGATCGCGTGTTCCGGGCAGGCATGCATGCACTCAAAACAGCCTATGCAGAGCACCTTATCAATCACCGATGTATCGTTTTCAATACTGATCGCTGCCTTCGGACAGACATCCGTGCACGCACCGCACCCGGTACATTTCTCTGCTATCGAAAACGGGCGGGCATTGTGCTGGGCACGTTTGCCTTCCGGAGGAGCACATCCCATGGCAAGATTCTTGATGGCGCCTCCAAAACCAGAGACAATGTGCCCCTTGAAATGACTCAGGACAATCATGCTCTCTGCTGCGGCAATATCGCCGGCAATTGAAACGGTCTTAAAATGTTTTTTGTCGATCTCAACCCGGGCAATATTTTTGCCGGACAGACCATCAGCTATGATCACCGGTGCTCCGGTTACGGCATAATCAAACCCGTGCAGAATAGCGGTGGTGATATGCTCCACCGCATTTGACCTGCTCCCGAGATAGAGAGTATTAGTATCGGTCAGGAACGGCAATGCCCCGCACTCTTTTACTTTTTCCACAACCTGTCGGATATAGACCGGGCTGATAAACCCGTCATTACCCATCTCACCGAAATGGAGTTTGAGTGCAGTCTTGTCATGGGGTGCAATAAGTTCCGAAAATCCCGCCCGCTCAAAGAGCCTGCGCACCTTTGCCGTGGTGCACTCCTGATCGGAATGTGCCCGGAGGCTCGCAAAATAGACACGACTTTTCATGATAGTTCTCCACCGGGTGGAAGTAACACCTTAAAAGAGAATAATCCATCGGTGGCAATCTGGCAAGAGTATTGAAGGGGCGGTCTGTAACGTCATGTTCCCGAATAAAGCAGGATATGATTGTGTTGCATTCCGGAGTAATCCTTATCAGAGATAAAATAGAAAAAAACAGATCTGTTGAAACCTTCTTTGATACAAGCGATTGCTCCTGAGGGGCTCTTTGCACAAAGTGCCTTCGCCCCCGCCACCCGGGCAACCCCCATTTGCGATAACTCTTAAGGTTGATGAGATTTTTTAAAAGGGGGTCAAGGAGTGCTCCCCTTGGGCTGCTTCCCCCTCTGGGGGAGAGAGGAGGGGTCACAATCCTGATTGCCACAGAGGAGCAGGTGAATAAAGGAGATGAGGATTTAAACAGAGCCTGAAAAACACATCAGGTCAATGGTCTAAAGAGAAAATTTAAAAAAAAAGAAAACGCCAGGGAATTATTCCCGCTTGCCGAGTTGGTGGTCAAGGTAAAAAAGGTGCCCGGGCACATCGCCGACCGTCATAATCTGGGCAAGGATCTCACTGGCATTGCTCTCCTCTTCGACCTGCTCTTTCACAAACCACTGGAGCATCTCGAAGGTTGCGTGGTCTTTTTCCTTGGTTGCAAGTTCGACAAGAGCATGGATCATGCCAGTTACTTTCTGTTCATGAGTATAGACCTCTTCAAAGACCTTGCCGGCAGATGCCCATTTTGCCTTTGGTGCCTCAATAGCTCCGAGTGCAACTTTTCCCCCGCGAGCTATAAGGTAATCAAAAAATTTATCCCCATGCGTCTGCTCTTCTCGTGCCTGGGCTCTCATCCATTGGGAAAAACCCTTCAGGTTGACGGATGCGAAATAGGCAGACATTGCAAGATACAGGTATGCAGAGTAATACTCGCGGTTGACCTGTTTGTTTATTGCTTCTTCCATGGTCTTGGAAATCATACAGAAAACCTCCGATTAATCGATGTTGTTGGTTTTCATCAGTATAATGGTTTCGTTATACGGCAAAAATGCAGAGCGGACAGCAGGCATCTGCAACAATCGCTACCTGACCGGAAAAAGAAAAATAGAAAAAACTGCATTGTAGAAAACTTTTTTTCACGTAATATATTGCTCCCCTCTTGCGCCACCAGTCCCCCGTTGGGGGACAGGCGCAGTGCGATTGCCCGAGTAAGGTTACAGGAAATATGTTGTCATCGCAATGGGGGGTGCCCCAGTGGCGGGGGCAAAGCCCCCGGGAGTTATTCATGGCCCTTTGGGCCACAGGCGACCATGGATATGATTTATCCATTGTAGAGTCAGAGTTTTCTCAATGATTTCCTATGAAAATCGTGTTCTCAAGATATGATAATGGGGGTTGAGACCCCCATACCCCCGGTAATGATGAACGTCGCCGCCCCCGACGGGGCGCCCCCGCGGCGTTTGAGGACTAAATATTCTAAAACCTCCTTGCCCCATCGTGCCTGAAGAGAGGCCCTGATGCGGGGGAATATCACAAACATGATTTTTATGGTTCGGGTGTGAACTCCCGTTCATGCCTGTTTCTACAGGGCAGAAAAAAACGAAAAAATTACCTGCCAACCTTGTTTTTCTCAGATTTCATGTCTAAAATGATCTCCAGTTCGAGAGATTTGCCATACGCCTCCTGTGCTTCGTCGCTTCTTCCCAGCTCGTCAAGGCAGACCCCCTTGAGGTACCAGGCAGAGATGTCGTTGCCGTTTAAGGTTGAAGCCCGTGTACTGGCGAGCAGGGCATCTTCGTATCGTTCGAGATTGTAGAGCGCAAGACTCTTCTTCGACCATGCATCAGAATAATTCTGGTTAAGCGCGATCGCCTTTTCACAGTCAGAGAGTGCTTCACGGTTTTTTCCGGCATCAATAAGAAGTGATGCCCTGAGGTACCAGCCTTCGGGATTGTTTGGATCAAGAGCAAGCGCCTGGTTATAATAGGCCAATGCCTCTTTGCACTTGGTCCTCCTGGCATACGACAGACCTTTTTTTAATAGTTCAACCGCTTCTTTTACGGTCATGAATCACCCCATGTATCAGTCACAAGATCCCCGAATATTTTTTTAACGGCATCTTTTTCATACGCCCCGTTATTTTCATGAGCTTCGAGCAGGTGTTGTGGGGATTCCCAGACGAACCAGTCTTTCATCGTCATATACGAGAGAAGATGATTGGACAGGTTAACCCCGATTTTGTAGAGTTCATAGTAGTGATCGAGCGTAGGTTCTGCATTCCAGTTGACCAGGGACAGGGGTTTTTCCATAATCTCGAGCATGTTATCCCCGAAAAACTTTGACTGGTACCAGGCCGTCTGAGTCCACCGGGTGGTGAGCATCTCCTTTACCTCAAGGTGATTAAATTTTTTCATCTGGGGAATATTGAGAACCGGCATCAGTTCATCTGCAGGCAGGGTTTTTGCAAGAAACATGTCACGGGAATAAAACATGGCCTTGTTCAAGACGAAGTACCTGCGGGGAATGATCTCCTCCTGGTCCATCATTTCATCCATATCATTTTTACTCTCTTTCATGACATGGTAGAGCTGCGTTTTCCGTATCTTGGGCATACGGTGATACACACTGGCATTGATAATCGCATTCCAGGGAAGCTCATTGATATCATCGTTAAAGTGAGTGAAAAGAAGAAACAGCATCTGGATGAGTTTCTGGACGGGGAGTTTCTTCTTCTTGCCGGATTCATCCTTTAACGCATCAAGGTAGATCTGTCGCATACCCCGGTACACAGAATCACTGGTATAGGAGCAGACGTGATACTCTCCTTTTTTTACTGCCGCTCCTTTGATCAACAGGTTCGTGCAGTGTTTTGCAATGACAAAATCCTTGAGAAGTCCGACATACTGTGCGGGAAAAATAATGACATTTCTGTCAATTTCATACGTATATACATCGACGAGTGTGCCGCCGGGTTCAGCATCCGGCTGGCGGAGGAGCGAGATCTCTGTATCAAGAGTCACTTCAGTATGATTGATAAACCGGCGAATGGGTTTGGACAGGGGCATTTCAGTTTTCATCTGCAATCTCCGCAATCATCACACACTGCTGCTCAAGTTGATTCTATGTCACTTGGCGCCAATGCATCATAAATTATCGTTATAAATTGCTACAGGTCAGTCGCAGTATCCGTAATGCATGACAATTATTATTTTTTCTTTCCCGGGCTCAAAAACGAATGGAAAAGGCCGGTCACGGCATTGGATTTTTTCGGGCGGAATACACCTTCATTTGCGTACCTCACATCTTCAATCGAGAAAAAAGCATGAGGGTTTGTTGTCTGCAGATGTGCAGTTATACGGGATACATCGACACGGTTTACCAGCGTGAGAATCATCTTGACGTTGCCCCGTGCACCTTTTGCATCGAGACTGGTGACCCCGATATTTTCTGACTGGAGAAACCGGGTAATCTCTTCATTGGATTCTTCTGTCGTGACAATGCGCATGATAACCATGCCGATCGATAACTTCTCTTCGATTATAAGTCCGACATAGGTTCCCATCGCAAAACCGAATGCAAACGCAAAAAAATTTGCGATATTGGTAAGGTCACTCATCACGACTTCCATGGCAAGCAGCCAGATAATTATCTCAAAGAAGGCGATGATGGGGGCAAGATACTTGATCCCCCGGGAGATGTAAATGACCCGGATGGTCTCCATGCTTACATCACCGATTCGGGCGATAAAGATCAGGAACGGGAGAATGACCATTGCATAGAGTTCAGGATTGATGATGAAAAACGACATTATTTCGCCTGTTTACCAATTCGATGACCCGACATATTGATCTGAAAAATGTTAACGATTGTTTCTATATCAACATTATCCGGAGTACGTAAGAAAAGGGAGGTTTTGGGATTATCAGGAATCGGATAAGCGCCGGATTTTTCACGCGTATTTTGCAGGTTCCGTATCGAATTTTTTCTTGCATCCCGGTGCACAGAAATAATATTTCTTCCCCTTGTATTCACTGGTGAACTTAGCGGTCTTCTCATCTACCGTCATCTTACAGATAGGATCGATTGCCATTTTTACAACACCTCAGTTATCTCCCTTTCTTCGCGTCGGGTATATACTTTGTGAGGAGGAGCGAAAGCGTGACTACCGTAACGGAACTTGCTGCCATGGCAAGAGCCGCAAGCTCGGGCCGGAACGTGATGCCAAACGAGGGATAGAGCACACCTGCTGCTACAGGAATGAGTGCCGCATTATACGCAAACGCCCAGAAGATATTGCCCTTGATCCGGCCCATCACTTTTTTGGAGAGCTGGACTGCTGCCACAGCATCGAGCAGATCATCTTTCATCAGGACGATATCCCCGCTTTCGATCGCGACATCGGTACCACTGCCGATGGCAATACCCACATCTGCCTGTGCAAGGGCCGGTGCATCATTGATGCCATCACCGACAAACGCCACGACTTCCCCCTCTGCCTGGAGTTTTTTTACTTCGGCCTCTTTATCCTGGGGCAGCACTTCTGCAATCACCCGGTCGATGCCAATCTGTCGGGCAATCGCATCGGCCGTTCGCCGGTTATCACCGGTGATCATGACGATCCGGACTCCCATTTTTTTGAACTGCGTTATGGCATCCCGGGTTGTGTCCTTGAGAGTATCAGCAATGGCAATTACTCCGGCCATCCGGCCACCCACAGCGACAAGCACTGCGGTCTTGCCTTCCTGTTCGAGAATGGTTATCCGATTATCAAGCCCATCGGGAATTACCACGCCTTTTTCCTCAAGGAAAGAGCGGTTGCCGACAAGAACAATTTCTGAAAGTACAGTCGCAGCTACTCCTCTGCCGCCAAACGTATCGAACTGCGCTGCGGGTTCAATGTTCACCCCCCGGCTTTCCGCCCGTCTCACAACGGCCTGTGCAAGGGGATGCTGGGAGTTCTTTTCGACACTGGCAGCCAGAGAGAGGAGCGTCTCTTCTGAAATATCCACCGGGATGAGATCGGTCACTTCCGGTTTTCCTTTGGTCAGGGTTCCCGTCTTATCAAAAATAACGGTTGTCACCTTCTCGGCAACTTCGAGCGCTTCACCGTTCCGGATCAGGATGCCAAGCTGTGCACCGCGCCCAACCCCCACCGTAACCGCGGTCGGGGTGGCAAGCCCGAGGGCACAGGGACAGGCAACCACAAGGATCGAGATGAGGGCAGTGAGAGCGAAAAGGAGCGTAGAACCCAGCAGGAAGAACCACGCAATAAAGGTGAATGCTGCAATAACGAGCACGGCAGGAATAAAGTACGTGACTGCAACATCAGCGATCCGCTGGACCGGGGGTTTTGAACCCTGCGCATCTTCTACCATCCGGATGATCTGGGCAAGTACCGTATCTTTGCCGACTTTTGTTGCTTTCACGGTGAGCACGCTGTTGGTGTTCAGGGTCCCGCCAACGACACGACTCCCCGGTGTCTTTAAGGGCGGGACGGGTTCTCCGGTGATCATCGCTTCATTGACATAACTTTCACCGGCCACAACTTCACCATCGACGGGCACTTTGGCTCCTGGCTTCACAAGTACCTGGTCCCCGACAACCACATCTTCGACCGCCATCTCCACTTCCTGCCCGTCACGGATCACAATCGCTGTCTTGACCCGGAGTCCGGCCAGTTTCTTGATGGCTTCAGAAGTCCTGCCTTTTGCCCGCCCTTCAAGATACCGCCCAAGCATGAGGAAAGCCGCCAGCATGATGGCGGTATCATAGAACATGAACTCGTGCGTGAGTATGATGCCAAACGTACCCATGACACTGGATACGAACGCGACGCCGGTACCCATCGCGTACATCACATCCATCGAGAGCATGCGGTGCGAGAGAGAGAGCCATGCGGCCCGGAATATCGGGTAGGCAACGAAGGCAAAGACCGGCGTTGAAATAACGAACATCACGTAGCCGAGCTCATGCATGGAGATGGGGAGCGGGACCCACATTGCCAGCATGAGCGGGATACTCACCGCAAAACCGACCATGAACCGGACAAACTTGCCGTGCAGGTCCTTATCCCGGGCAATCTTCTCTGCCTCTTCGCTCACTTCGCCGGAGATCCCGAGATACTGGTATCCCGCGTCCTCGATCGCCTTTTTCATGTCATCAATACCGGTCAGGGAGGGATTATAGGAGACATAGGCATTTTCGGTCCCGAGGTTTACGGTTGCAGAAACAATGCCGGGAAGTTCCTTTAACGCGGTTTCGATCGTCTCAACGCAGGTTGCGCACATCATACCGCCGACTTTGATCGTGACCTGGTGGTTTACAACATCGTATCCGGCCTCTTTTACTGCGTTTTCGATCGCAGCAAGGGAAACTTTGGCCGGGTCATATTCGACATGGGCACTATCGGTACCAAAATTCACCTGGGCATTTTTCACATCTTTCAGCCCCGCTAAAGATTCCTCAATATTCACTGCACAGGTGGCGCAGTGCATCCCCGCTATTTTTATCTCGGCCTTCTTCGTTTCCGGTTCTGGCATGGTTATCTCCCCTCACGATATTTTCGCAGAAATCCTGTTGCCCGGTATTCTCCTGTTACAGCCTTATAGTTCTTATGAATGGACAAAGGAACGGATGGGAGAAAACCTGACGGTCTCCCAGAACAGGATCGACGCAGATATTTTTAAAAAAAGGGTTTTAATGTCCTTCGGGCTGTGGCATCGCTTTGATGGACTTGAATAAGAACCAGCCCACGATACTGAATGTCAGAAGGGGCGATACCCAGAAGGGGATGGGGAATCCGAAACTGTCGAGAATCATGATTATGCCGAGGACCAGAATGGAGTACATTGCGCCGTTTTTTAAATAGCGGTAATTCTTGATCTTATCGACATTACGGAGGGTCATCTCTCTTACAACAAATGCCCCGAGTCCGTTTCCGATGATGATTAACGGTACTGCCATGGTAAACGCAAAAGCCCCGATAACGCCATCGATCGAGAAAGTCGCATCAATCACCTCAAGATAAAAGATCTTGCTGATATCCGACATGTCGCCATGCAGCATCTTTCTCTCAGCTGCTTCTGCATTCTGGCGGAAACCGTGAACAATAAAAAATGCAGTCGAACCAATAACAGCGCCGAATGCAATCATCGGGCTTTTTTCTAAGGCAAACCAGACGATTGCGGCAAGCAGGATGGAGACTATCGCAAAGAACCAGACACCTTTTGTTGCAATGTAGCGCTCTCCGCGCAGGCCGAAATTTTTCTCTTCAAGAAACAGCCAGTGGAAGAAGAGGAAGATCAAAAATACCCCGCCACCCATCAGGAGGATGGGTGCAGAATGCTCGATGGCTGCAATGACAACCGGGTCGGAAGAGAATGTGGCAGTCAGGGCACCGATCGGCCCGAGGGACGGTGTGGACAGCCAGACAATCAGCCATGGCAGCAGGCCGCGGATGGCAAAGACGGCAAAGATCAGGCCCCAGAGTAAAAACCATTTGCGGGCCCGCTCTCCCATGGTTGAGAGAACTTCGGCATTGATGATGGCATTATCGATGCTGGTGATCGTCTCGAACAGGCAGAGCCCGGCTATGATGAGAACGATAGAAAGGATATCCATATGCTGGTATCGTATCTGTGCCCGGATCTTTTTAAGAATTGTGTTCGGCGTCGTGCCATGATCTGTCGGGAATGCCGGGGAGTGCGATTACGGAGCGGAAATAAATTTCCGGTACTCCGCGAGAAGGCCATCGGCATATTCTGCCATCTTTTTGGTTGGCACGTAATTGAATACCTTCACCCGTTTGAGAAGCTCTTCGGAGATCTGGGTATTGTTATCAAGTCTGAGTTTTTTTACCTCGTCAAAAATAAAATCAAGATGATCGATACCCGTCTCTTTCCCGTCAATCAGGATCCGTTTTGTTGTTATTTTGTCCGGGGGTATCCCCCCGCAGATCGAACAATAATACCCATCCTTGTCATTGCCGGTCATACATTCACTCCTTGATCATCGTCAGGCTCATCTTGAATTTTGTGATGGCCGACAGGGCATGCGGGACATTAGCCGGAAAGATAATCGTGTCACCCACCTTCATCTGAAATGTCTGCCCCGCAACCCAGACTTCGCATTCCCCTTCAAGGATAGTAACCATCGCATCGAAGGGTGCGGTGTGTTCCGAGAGTCCCTCGTTCTCATCAAACGAAAAGATGGTAATGTTCCCCGCTTTCCGCGAGATGATCATCCGGCTCGCGACAGCGCCGTCTGCGTAACTGACCAGTTCTTTGAGCTGGATCACTTTTCCTTTGAGCTCTTCGCGTTTCTTATCCGGCTTCTCTTCGTGCTTTGGGGGTTCGTACTCGACCATGGGAAATCAGCTGGTTGATAGTATACAACAGGGTCTTTTTAAAATATCCGGTTATTCATTACCTATCCCCCCGGATCCAATAGTATACCAATTGCCGGAAATCTCCACGGGAAGCAAAGACAGGTAAATCAAACGGGGGATATTCCAAGTATACCATCCGACCCCCTCTTTCAATCCTGTGAAGCGATTGTTAAAAATAGAGAACTATTAAAAAGGAATCTTAATCTTCATTCACGGATCATCGTGAGCATCATCTTGAACTGTTTTTTGGCAAATACCGCGTGCGGTTTATTCGCCGGAAGAATGATCAGTTCACCCGTATGCACCGTGAAGGGTGCACCGGCAATCTGTACCTCTGCTTCTCCCTCAGTAACCTGGAGTATGGCATCGTACGGGGCAGTGTGCTCTGACAATCCTTCACCCTCATCGAAAGAGAAGATGGTAAGTGTCCCCGCCTGCTTGAATACGAGCATCCTGCTCGCAACAGTTCCCGTCTGGTACGCGATCAGATCATTGATAGCAAGCACTTTTTCCTTGAGTTCTTCCCGTTCTGAATCTTTCATAAAATCATTCTCCTGTGTTCTGGAGATATTAATGTGATCTTAAAGTTCCTCTGATTCATGCCCAGAAAGGGTGATGACATTCACCGGGCAGAGATTCACCGCTTCACGTGCACACGCAACCTGATCTTCCGGAATAATTCCCTCAGCACGATCGTTACAGAACCTGAAGGCTTCTGCGATCTGCGAGAACGAATCACAGGGATTCTGCTCGAAGAGATCCGGGCAGGTGTTCCAGCACGCCCCGCAACTCACACACCCCATACGATCGATGGTCACATTCATACGGTTTTGCCCGTTCCCCTTTTCGTTGTCGGAACCTTAAAGGATTTCCCGTACTCCCGGTATAATTTTTAGGAACGGAAACCCGGGTGATTTCCTGCTCCTCCCAGGGATTCCTGAATCGATGCCCTGAACCCGAATCCGGATCAGATTATCGTAAGAAAAATCCAGTATACCGCGATCTGAAGGATCGTGAGAGGGATACCCACTTTTGCAAACTCAATAAAGGAGATCGTCTTACCCTGCTTCTCGGCATTCTGGATGATAATCACATTACTTGCAGCGCCAAGGATCGTTAAGTTTCCGGCAATGGTGCTCCCGGCCGCGAGCGCCATGAGCTGGGCAGTAGTGCCACCACCGGCCTGCAGGATCATAGGCTGAAAGAGCGCGACAAAGGGAACATTGGAGATAAACTGGCTGATCAGCACGCTGGTTCCCAGGATCATCGGCACTGAGGAGACCATGCTCCCGTCGACAAATGACTGGAAAAACCCGGTCTGCCAGACACTCGCCATCAGGACAAACATCGCTGCAAAGAAAACGAGCGTAGCCCAGTCAATATGACGGAGCACGGCCCATCGCTGGCCGGAGAGGAGGAGGACGGGGACCGCGGCAGCAAGAGCGATCAGGGGCAGGGTGACCATCATCCGGGCTCCCAGCAGGGATCCAAGAATATTTGCCGCTGCAAGCAGGACGATGATTACCAGCGAACACCTGACCGGCAGGGTCACTCTCCGGTCACAGGGACGAGGGGGATCGCAGGTAATTGGCCGGTTAGTGAACTCCCCCGGATATAACAGGCGCAGGAGCCCAAAAGCGATCAGGAGATTGATGAGTGTCGGTATGAGAAGCCAGGACCCGAATGTCACAAATGCGGCAGTCATCCCGCTGTCCTGTGCAATCAGCAGGTTCTGGGGATTGCCGATCGGACTCATGACACTGCCGGTCGTGATAGCAACTGCGAGCGTGATAAGGAGCAGGGTGGGAGAGAGCTTAAAGCGGGTGGCAAGTGTCAGAACAAGGGGGGTCCCGATAATCGCAAGCGTATCATTCATCAGGAGTGCAGACAGCAATCCTATGCCAAACAGGATGATAAGCACCAGCTGGTCGGGATTTTTGGCATGAGAGAAAAACCGGTGAGCGATATAGGCAAGATACCCGCTCTCCGTGAGTGCCTCCCCGACAACAAACATTCCGAATAAAAAGAGCATCACATCGGGGTTTATCGCACGCAGTGCATCAGAAGGTGCGATCTGTCCGGATACCAGGACCGCCAGTGCTCCCCCGAGCATGATCTGCCAGATTTTTAAGTTGAACCTGCCTACCTGCCTGACAGCGATCAGGAGGAAGACTGCCACCAATACAATGACTGCGATATACGTAGATGAATGTCAATCATACCGGAAGATGAGCATTCCCATCCATCCTGATGATCGAATTATTGTATTGGGAACACGGGGTTTGTTCATACATTTTCCCGGCATGCAATGCAGGATACTGACCACTTTTTCTTATTTTTTAGGCTCTGTTGAAATCCTTAAGGGAAAGAAGGAGTCGCTCTTGGGGGCTACAGCACATCGTGCTTTCGCCCCCGCCGCTCGGGTATCCCCCAATATTGCGATAACCCTCAGAAGGTTGATGAGAATTTTTTAAAATGGGGTCAAGGGGATGCTCCCCTTCGGGGGTCGCTTGGCCACCTCGTTTTGGTCCTCGCTGGGCAGATCGAATAGGATAACAAGTTCCTGAACCGCCGCGGGGCGCCCTTTGAGGTCGGCGGCACAATCCTATTGGGGTTTGGGGCGGAGCCCCATTATCTTAACTGATCGGCCAATCCAATTTTCATGAGAAATACCCACTTCGGAAATGCTGAAATTCCAGATATTCATATCTGCCCCCACCTATTTTGTCACACCCGAATAAAACCAAAATTCTCCCGGGGAACAGGGACACGGTCATCGATCAGGAAATGGGCCATACACACGATGGAGAAAAGATAGGTTTATAGTTTTTCAACAGACCAATGAAGAAGAATTCCACTCTCAATCCGGTGGGTTTCGATGAGGGTAAGCCGGCAAAATTCAGATTCCTGAATGAATCCTTCGCCATCAGCAAACGTGGGAGCGTCTTTTCCCCCGATGATGATGTTGCCGATAAACGTGTAGATCTCATTGACCAGCCCGGCACGGATCAGCCCGGCAATCAGGGTTCCGCCACCTTCGACCATCACGCGCCGGATACCCAGTTCGCCCAGCTTGTCCATCAGGGTGACTAAATCCACTGCATCGTCCCCGGCAATAATCACGGTGGCATATTCCTGCAGTGCGGCAATCTTCCGGGGATCTGCCTGACGGGATACTGCAACAATCCGTTTTCCGGTCCCTTTGTGTAAGACAGATGCTGTAAGCGGGATCCGTGCGGTACTATCGACGACAATACGGGCCGGGTGCTCATCCACACCACGGTGCACTCTGTGGGATCGGCATTCCTCGCCTTTTACCGTAAGAGAGGGATCATCGGCAAGCACCGTGCCGATCCCGACCATGACGGCATCAGCACCCGCCTTGAGCTGGTCAACGCGTTGGAAATCCTGTGCGCCGGAAATCTTTACCTGCCGACGTTCCCGGGTGGAAATTTTACCATCAGCACTCATTGCTACATTGACGACGACATAGGGTCGCATGAATTAGCGTTGGTTGCACTGCCAATTATATACCCCTCATGCAAAGTGAATGTTCAAATAACAAGAAATTCAATTGTCCACAGAAGATATGGCTGAAAAAGTGAACCGGACATTCCTGCATACGATATCGCGGATAGATATTGTCCGATTCTGCGTTATCACATCACTTGCCATCTGTTGTACCATCATAACAGCCCTCTCATTCTCCCGTTCAATTGATTTCATCAATTACCAGCTCTTCTTTATTCCCATTATTTATGCTGCCTGTTTTTATCCAAAACGCGGACTGCTGGTTGCGTTTACCTGCAGCATTGTATACCAGGCAGTCGGCTATTATTACCATTATCCCAATTATGGGGCACTCATCACCGTTACTGCTGAAGCAATTCTCTTCATTCTTATTGCCTATCTTATTGTGTATTTTATAGAAAAAATCCGGGAGGGGGAAAAACGATACCGGTTGGTATTTGAACACTCGCAACTGGGTTTTGTTCTTTTCAGTCACGCGGATTACACCATCCGACAGACAAATCCCCGGTTTCTGGCAATGCTGGACTATACCATGGAAGAGATTATCGGCAAGCCTTTTTCTTCACTATGCCTTACACCGAGAGAGAGAGAGCGATTTCTGGAGAGAATAACCAAGTATGATACTACGGATAATTTTGAGATACGTCTCGCAACCAGATCCGGAGCAGGCTGCTGGATGAATCTCTCATGGAATACTATTGACAAAACCACCATCAGCTGCACTGCGGTAAATATCAATGGCCGCAAAATTGCAGAGAAACTGAATAATGACCATATGATAAAATATCGCCAGTTAACCGAGAATTCTCCCAATGGGATTCTCCTTATACAGGACGGATTCATAAGATTTTCCAATCCGTCATTTTCTGTTTTTTCCGGTTACAGCAAAAATGATCTTGCCGGAAAAAACCTGACGGAGTGTGTTGATTCACGGGACCGGGATGCATTTATGGAATTTGCAAAACACTGGTCAGAAAACAAACATATTCCCGGAGAGACAGATATCCGGTTTGTTACCAAAACCGGGGAAGTGAGGATTGGTGCACTCACCGCAAATCCGATACTTCATTTTGAAAAACCGGCAACGATGATTAATATTGTCGACATCACAGAAAGGCAGCGTCTTTCTGATAAAATTCAAAAGGATAACGAGAGAAGGCGGGGCGTCATCATCACCGTTGCCCATGAATTGCGCACACCCCTCCAGCCGATTCTGGGTTATCTCAACCTCCTCATCTCCGATCCAGAGGGATTCGGGATTGTTGAGGATACAAAAAAGATCCTTGAACGCTGCCTTGCCAGTGTTGATCGTGAACGCCAGATCATCAACCAGATGCTCGAACTTTCTGTACTTGAAAGCGGCAAACTCCAGTTGAGTTATTCAACCTTCCCCTTAGAACCACTCGTGAAAAACATTCTGGATACCTGCGGATACCTCTCAAAAGCAGAAGTGACCATCGATATCCCTGAATCCGTAACACTAACTGCCGACAGGAACCGCATCTACAGCGTGATTGACTCCCTGCTCTCAAACGCGGTGAGTTATTCCAAACCCCCGCGTAAAATCAAGATTTTTTACCGTTCAGAAACCGGTGACTCACAACATCATATTTCCGTCCAGGATAACGGGATCGGCATTGAACCTGGTGTGTTCTCATCGATCTTTGAACCGTTCCAGCTTGCGGATGCAGAAAAATTATCCCGCCGGTATGAAAGAATCGGCCTGTCGCTTTCTGTAGCAAAAAAGGTGGCTCTTATGCATAACGGAGATATTTCAGTGGAAAGTGCAGTAAACCAGGGTAGTACATTCACCATACACATTCCCAAGGAGATAAAAAATGCCTCATAAAATCATGCTCATTGAAGATGATCTGCCCATACTCGATATGATGGAGATCCTTCTTAGGAAAATCGGCTATGAACCTGTTCTCGTTCCCGATGTGCTCGATGCGCTCAGGCAGGTAAAAGAGGATCCGCCTTCGCTCATCCTGCTTGACATTATGATGACTCCCATGAACGGCTGGGAATTTTTAGAAAAACTCCGGGGAGAATATGGTATGCGGGATATACCGGTGCTGCTTTTTACCGCCGCACCCTCCGTTGAGGAGAAGATCGCAGAACTGCATGATACACGGTTGGGTGTGCTTCAGAAACCGGTCTCCATCATTGAGCTCAAAGCGGGTATCGAAAGATTTTTGGGAAAATAACAGCCTTTTTTCTATTCTTCAAATGCAACATGGGTCAGGAACACCTCACCCTCGCCATGCATCCGGGGATACTCTGGGAGTGAAAGTCCATAGTGTAAAAAGAATTTGTAGTGAGGACAGCTGACAAAGTGATCGTTATTTTTTGGGGGAGCAGGGATGGAACGGATAAAGACAGGGGGTGAGGCACACACCTGCTGATGATCATCTTGTTTCTCTCCCACCCGGAAAAAGAGCTGCTTGTACTTCAACAGCAATCCATAGTTTATGGATGAGGATGCAGCAATGATCTTCTCGAGCCTGCGCAGCGGAAATGTCCGGAGACAGACAGCGCTGATCCCGGTCTCTGAGCGGTACAGGTGGATATCTGACAGCCCATAGGTCTCCTGCAGGGTAGCAAGTTCAAGGACAATTTTGTGCAGGCTCCGCCGTGGAGGGTAGACGAAAAACGGGATCTGCCGGTCGATACCCGGAACAGCATTGACCAGAAATGTGGTATACGAGTAAGAAGGTTGTGGCTTTGACCTGACCCCCAGTCGGTGGCAAAGCCAGGATATAATACGGCAGCCTCGAAGAGGTCTTTCATCTCCCCCTCGCGGGATTGCTCCCGTTTGGGGGATCAAAGGGGTAAGTGAATCTACCCGTGGAATATATTTAAGAATTTGCTCAACGGGTTGTTCCAGTTGCGAAGGGCTGAGCACGGTGCAGAGATATCCTGTCTTTGAATTTATCGTTCCCGGGACCCGGAGAATCCTGCGGGTATCAGCGGTAATTTTTGGATCAATGTTGATATCTTCGTCTGAAATACCGGCAATGATCTCCCTGCGCACTGCTTTTGCCTGATCTTCCCGGGCAAAAGGGTTGGGACTATCGTAACGATGGGGATCACTACAGACAACGTGGAAACCCTTGCTGCCGGAAAATGCGATGTACTTAACGGGCAGTTTTTTCTTTGCACAGAATGCGAGCAGATCCTGCGTATCCCATCGGGCAGACTCAAGATTTTCAAAGGAAAACGGGGAGCGGTCGATGTCGAAGACAATATCAGAGGAGAGGAAAATATTTGCCGAGAGGGGCGTCTTCTCGCGTCTGCCGATCTTTTCCGGAGAGAGCCAGCAGCTGGTTGAATAATACACATCGGACGGCCGGTAGCGGACCAGCCATTGCTGCAGAGTCACGCTGTCGCGGATCCGGTCCTGTACTTTTAAAAAAGTTCCCCGGGGGAGAAGAATGCGGAAGTGGCGGTGGGACAGATCAGTAATTGCTGACAGATCGGGTGAATGCTGCTGGTAAAAAGAACGGATGGGATCTGACATGGCACAACATTATTTGAGGAGCTGTTCGTAGTTCTGGCTTTTGAGATAATCCAAAAATCCTTTTTTCGCTTTTGATGACATGCCAGAACAGGCTTCTGCAGAGAATTGTTCGAGTTCGAGTTTCATCTGGTAAGGATCGGATAATGCCGTGATCTTTGAGTTGTAGTTCCTCTTCACCCAAGCCACAATCCGGGTATAGCCGGGATGCTGCTGGCGGGCTCCTGCATAAGATGCTGCCATCTTGGAAGAAGGCGCGTTTGCCTGCACTGATGATTGGCTTTTCAGACTCTGGTCGATATCTTTTCCAGTTTTGTTGAGTTCTTTTTCAAGATCTTTCATGGATTGATCAAGGCCGGATTTCCTAAGGTCAACTTCAACCTGCTTCATCGCTTTATTCAGGTCATCGAATAATCCCATGGTACCTCCATCCCCTGTGCAGTCAGGTACCATTGGATTATCCCATCAGGATAAAAAAGAATCTTATATGGACGAGGCAACGATGACCCGACAATATTCCTGTATGCCAGTACACCAATTCATGAATTTCTTACAGGTGCATGGTTCATTTACCGTCTCGGGTATCCCATTTTTTTAAGAATGCCGGCGATCTCATCGAGGATCAGGGGGTCGTCGATAGTCGCCGGTACCGTGTACGGGATTCCATCAGCAATCTTTTTTATCGTGCCCCGCAGGATCTTTCCCGACCGGGTCTTGGGAAGACGTTTTACAACTGCAGCAGATTTAAACGATGCAATGGGGCCGATTTTCTGCCGCACGAGCGCAATAAGTTCGGGTTCGATACGCTCCTGGGTTATGTCTGAACCGGCTTTTAAGACAACAAAACCCAGCGGCACTTCACCCTTGACCGGATCATGAACCGCGGAGACCGCACACTCGGCAACATCCGGGTGCGATGCAAGCACCTCTTCCATTGCTCCGGTAGAGAGCCGGTGTCCGGCAACATTGATGATATCATCGGTCCGGCCCATGATCCAGAGATACCCGTCATCATCCATGAACCCGGCATCCGATGTCAGGTAGTACCCGGGATATGCCGAGAAGTAGGTCTTGACAAAATCAGTATCGTTGTTCCAGAGAGTGGTGAAACAACCGGGAGGGAGCGGCAATTTTACCACGACATTTCCGGTTTCTCCAACAGGGGTATTCCTGCCCGAAGCATCCAGAACGGAAATAGCATAACCCGGCACCGGTTTGGTGCATGAACCGGGTTTAACAGGAAGCATCTCAAGGCCGGCGCAGTTTGCACCGATCGCCCAGCCGGTCTCGGTCTGCCACCAGTGATCGATGACCGGCACCTTAAGTTGTGCCCCGGCCCAGAGAAGTGTATCGGGATCACACCGTTCACCGGCTAAAAACAGCATTCTGAACCGTGACAGGTCGTACTTTTTTATGTACACGCCATCGGGATCTTCCTTCCTTATTGCGCGAAACGCTGTCGGTGCACAGAACAACACGGATACGCCGTGTTCGGCAATAACCCGCCAGAAGGCTCCGGGATCAGGTGTGCCAACCGATTTTCCTTCATAAAGGATAGTAGTACACCCGAAAAACAGCGGCCCGTAGACAATATATGAATGGCCGACAACCCAGCCAATGTCCGATGCAGCCCAGTACACTTCTCCGGGCCGGACCCCATAAATATTCTCCATGCTCCAGGTAAGTGCAACAAGATGCCCCCCGTTATCTCTCAGCACACCTTTGGGTTTTCCGGTAGTGCCCGAGGTATAGAGCAGGTAGAGAGGATCGGTGGAACTCACGGGCACACAGGCAGCGGGTTCAGCCTCCAGAAGGGTCTCCCATAACAAATCTCTTCCCGGTACAAGATCAACCGGCGCCTCTTTGCGCTGCACCAGAATACATTTTGAGGGTTTGTGGGTGCATTGCGCGAGAGCTGCATCGAGCAGGGGTTTGTAGGGAATTATACGGTTGACTTCGATGCCACACGAGGCGGACACGATGACACGCGGTTTTGCATCTTCGATCCGGGTAGCAAGCTCGCGGGAGGCAAAACCCCCAAAGACCACGGAGTGGATGGCTCCTATCCGGGCGCATGCCAGCATCGCAATGACAGCCTCAGGAATCATAGGCATATAGATAACAACCCGGTCCCCTTTTACAACGCCAAGCGCCTGTAAGCCACCAGCACAGCGTGCCACGAGATCCCGCAGCTCACCGTAGGTGAATTTTTTTACGGTTTTTGTTACCGGGCTGTCGTAAATCAATGCGATCCGATCTTTGTGTCCCTGCTCAACATGATAATCAAGGGCATTATAACACGAATTCAGGATTCCCCCTTCAAACCACCGGTAAAATGGCGGATTATCGCTGGTGAGAACCCTATCATAATTCCGGTACCACTTGACCTTTGTTGCCGCAGCACCCCAGAATTTTTCCGGATAGGTTACCGATTCATGGAATGCCTGTTCATACTCCCCGCTCATGCACCACACCACCACGCCGTATGTACAAAAGAATTGGGAGCGAAGAACTTATTTTTTTCCCATTGGTGCACCAGATTGGATTTATTGTGGTGCAGAGATAAGAGAGATAATTAAAATGTGGTGCAGAGTGCCTCCTTTGTCGACGGAGAGATCAAAAACAACACCAATAAAAGAGGGATTAAAACCGGATTTGAACAGGTAAATTATCACCGGTCTGGCTTTTTAAAGAGAAGGGGATAGATTTCTTCGACTTTATCATCGGATGCAAAAATGATCAGTGCATCTCCTGCAGTAATCTCCTGGGAATCCTCGGGATCAAAAACGGTCTTCTCGCCGTGCCGGAACCCGAAATCTGCAATGCCGAAACGATTCCTGATATCCAGATCGGCTATGATCTTTCCGTCAGAGTAAGAACCGGGTTCAACAAGAAGGGTATGTATCCGGAGGGAATGCAGCAGGGTATCTATGCTGGATTTTGTTGCACCGTTCTCCGGATTCTTGATAAATTTTGCATACCCCCATTTCTGAAGGCGCGAAACAATCTTCTGTATCTCGGTCTCGGGCAGATGATATTTCCGCAGCGCCCGGGTAAAGATCTCCCGTGCAGCCTCGAATTCTTCGGATACCACCTCATCTGCACCGATATCGAGAAGCTTCTGCGTATGCCGGATATGACGTATCCGGGCCACGATATGGATATGGGGCGAAAGCTGCCGGGCCAGGTGGACGATACGCGGTATTGCTTCCTCCTCCGATACTACAACAACGAGCGCCCGTGCATTGTATATTCCCGCATGTTCGAGCACTTCGCGCTGGGCTGCATCCCCGAAAATGAAATGGGGATGACGGGACGTTTTCTCTTTCCGGATAATTTCCGGGTTCAGCTCGATCACCATATAAGGAATCCCGGTGATCTCGGCAGCCCGTGCAACGCTTTTACCGGTTGCACCATACCCGGCAATGATCATATGGCCGGAGAGGAATCTCTCATACGTAGCATCCGTCTCCGCGTGCCCGGGCCGTAATGCCCGTTTTGGGCTAATCCGGTAAAACAGTTCGACAATTCGCGGGGAGGCGTTCATCGTAAAAGGGGTCAGCGCCATGGTGATGATCGCCCCGGCAAGAAAAAGCTGGTAGAGTCCGTCAGTGATGAGATGGGAATCAAGACCGGTCTTTGCGAGCACAAAGGAAAACTCCCCTATCTGGCAGAGTGCAAGCCCGGTAAAGATGCAGACCCGGGCGGGCAGGCCAAGGACTGCGGCTGAAAAAACCCCCGTCAGGATCTTGACGGACAGGATGATGATGACGATAAGGATGATCCAGTTAAGATCCGCAAAGACAGTACGGGTATTAAGGAGCATGCCAATAGAGAGGAAAAATATTGCTGCAAAGACATCCCGGAACGGGATGATGTGGCTGAGTGCATCAATATTGTAATCAGATTCCCCGATAATCAGGCCAGCCACAAAAGCCCCCAGCGTGACCGAGAGGCCGGCCTCGTTCGTCAGCCACCCGATAACCAGGCAGGTGCCGGCTATGGTAATGAAGAACAGCTCGCGGTTCTTCTGGCGGGCAACCCGGTACAGGAAAGCTGGGATGATCCATTTGGCAAGGATAATGATGACGAGAAGGAGCCCGGCAACTTTTCCAATCTGGTAAGGGAGCCGGTCCAGGTCAGGACCGCTGCTGCCCACCAGGAGTGGTGTTATGAGGATCATCGGGATGATTGCCAGGTCCTGGAAGATGAGGATCCCAAGGAGTGTCCTGCCCTGGAGCGTATCCACTTCCCCGCGTTCCTGCAGGATCTTCATCACAATTGCTGTACTGGAAAGGGATACAATGAACCCAAAGACAAGCGCTTCATTGAACGGGAGCTTGAAATACGAGGTGACAAGGGTAATTGCAACAATGGTTGTTGTTACCTGGAGCAGCCCGCCAATGATGACCGTCCGCCATGAACGCAGGAGCTTTTCGAACGAGAACTCAAGGCCGATTGTAAAGAGCAGAAGGATGATCCCAATCTCACCAAAGGTCTCGATAGCAGACTGGTCGGTGATGAGGCCAAACCCAAACGGCCCGAGCAGCATCCCGATGATAAGGAATGAAACAATACTCGGGAGCCGGAAGTGATTGCCGATATACAGGAGCACGATGGACAGGATGACGACGATGACCGCGGCAAGCATCAGGTTCATAGAGTCCTCCGGGAAATCATGGTAATTGAGATAATTGTTTAATCCGATTTGAGATAATAGATTGTTTTTGAAAAACAAAAACAATAAAAGAAGTGCCCCAGGCCTGATTTGAACAGGCGACAACTAGATCTTCAGTCTAGCGCTCTCCCAAGCTGAGCTACTAGGGCAGGAGTACAAATGTTGTCGCTTGTGACTAATAAATGATCCGGTCATTTGCCCTGATAATGGGCATGACCGCTCTTTTTTATACGCTGCGATGACAGTATTAACAGATGTCACTCCCGGGTAACGGTGGCGGTGGCGAGAACAGCGGCCTGGTGAATGCACTAAAAAGCCGCACCGCACATGTCGTCCACCTCACGCACAATGATCTCGATGCCGTGGGAGCGGATGCGATTCACCGGATGAAATTTGGCACCGAAGGCGTGTTCACCATCTGGAGTTCGGTGGGAAAATTTGCCACGCTCTTTGCACTCGTTGCCTCCTGCGAGGGAAAAGGTGACCTGCTCTCGATCTCGGATCTCGGGTATCACCGTGAGATTGAAGCGATTTCCCGTAAGGCTACGGCTAACGGCTGGAAGATAGAGTGGCGGGATCACCACCGGTGGCGGGATGACGAGATCAAAAAAGTCGAGCGCACCGTTGCGCTGCTCCACATCGATACCTCTGTCTGCGGGACCGGTATCGTTGCCCGCGATCTCGCCTCCGAAAACCCGGTTGCTGTCGAAGTTGCCCGGGTTGTCTGCGATTATGATCTCTGGAAACATGCAGATCCCCGTTCAGCGGTACTCGGACAGGTACTCCAGCGAAAGAAGAACCGCGAACATGTCCGCAACTGCCTTATTTTCGGGATCTTTTCCGATACCCTGATCGAACAGGAATATGCAGAGATCAAGGCTGAAATGGATGCAATGATGAAGCGCAGCCTGAATCACACGACATCCCTCGGGAAAAAATACAGGATTGCTTTTGCGCCCCTGTATGGCTACCCGAGCGAAACCGCCCAATACATCCGTACCACGAAGAAGACCGATATTGAAGTGATCATAGGAAAAGACGGTAAGTTCTCGGTTCGCTCCGTCCCCCCGATCAGCCACATTATCGCACGCGAATTTGGCGGGGGCGGGCACCCGAACGCCGCGGGGGGTTCATTCAATTTTTCCGTGGTTGAACGGTTCACGTGGTGGCTGTTCAAGAAGAGCCGGCATTTCGATGAGTTCGTAAAAGCGGCAGAATCCCAATAAATCTTTTTCCTGCCATGAGGTTCACAACACGGGATTGTTCTTACTTCAACCATCCAATGATTTTTTAACCTCCTTGATCGTACAACGAATCACTATGAAAAAGATCAACCTCATCATCGGGTGCCTCTGCATTCTGGTGTTTTTGGTAATGCCGGCACAGGCATTTACGATGAAAACACTCACCATCACTCTTGCCCAGAACGGCAATGCGGCAATCGATATGCAGTATGATCTGTCCCTGTTTGAACAGAGTGCGGTATTTTTCAGGATCACCGATCCGGCTGCTGAACTGAAATCCGCATTCACCGGACATGCAAAAGAACCGGTTACGGTTACAAAAGCAACCAGTTCTTCAGCGGTGGTGATTGTCCCCTCGTTTGCCTCGGTTACCAGCGAGAAGGGAAAAACAGGAATGGAAACGCCCGCCGTGTCATTTGAACGTGCACAACAGATTCTCAACACGTACTGGTTTGCTCCACTCATCTCGCCGGATTTCTCACCTGCGACAACTACCATAATTTTCCCCGACGGATATCGGGAAACCTGGAACAATCAGCTCAGTATCCCGTCAGTTTCTCACCAGATGGGCCAGAACTGATCCGGAACTCCCTTTTTAGCAAGCCTTTTTACTCAGCGGGTATACACCGCGGCATCAACAAGGTTTTTCCAGTACTCTTCGCTCTTATCCAGACAATAACCCCCGACACTTACCTGATCCGGATCGAGATGGGAAAGGGTGAGTTTTATCGCGTCTGCATCCGCGTCCACAATAAGGATCTTCCGCAGGTCATACTCATTCATGAGATCAAAAACCGTTTCCAGCTGCTTTGGGCGCACCGCGATCTGCCGCTGGTGTTCCATAAGGCACTCCAGACTTTTGCGATCCGCATCCGGCTGGAAGAAGAACACTTTCTGCTGTACAAGTGCCCTGATCTCCATCTCATCTGCCTTGTCGCCGATCAGCACGTGCCCTGCGACACCTATGTCCCGCATAGCCCGCATAAGCGTGCAGTATGCATCAGTAAGCGCATCACTCCACTCTTCATCATCGCCATAGTAGCCATCGGTAAGCCCAAGCACATGAGGCGCCGGCAGCGCACACCAGCAGTTGCGCTTCTGCACTACGATGCCTGCCGCATCCTCGATAAGCGCTTCAGGATTCACCGCGATCTCACCAACTGCACGCCCCTCCGTTACTCCCAGAAGGGTTGATCGGATCCGGTCGGCACAGAACTTTCCCCCGGCGCACGGATGTCCGATCCCTGCTTCCTGTTGCGGCGCAAGCGACTGGTACAGCTGGTACGTGGTCAGGTCGGCCAGGGTGCCGCGATGCTCCGCGATCCATTCAGAAAGTTGGGCAACATCCGGAGTACCGGGTTCGGCCCCGAACGCCCGCGTGGTGAGTTTGTGCAGCTTGGCCATGGTCATATCTTATTACGGTTCACAATCAAAAAATGTAGTCATGACACCGCCACCGCTGCTGGTCACGTGCGGGCTGCCGTACACAAACGGCCCCTGCCATCTCGGACACCTGCGAACGTACGTTCCCGCTGACGCGTACGTCCGCTATATGCGGCGGATGGGAGAAGAAGTTGTATTTGTCTGCGGTTCGGACAATCACGGGACCCCGATCGTCGTCTCCGCTGAAGAGACCGGCATCACTCCGCGGGCCATGTCCGAGCGCTACCATGCGCACTTCGACGAGACGTTCAGGCGGATGAACGTGATGTTCGATCATTTCGGCATGACGGACAATCCCGCAAACCACCACCGCACGCAGGCCATCATGGCCGAACTCGGGAAGAACGGGTACATCTACAAGCAGATCGTGCACCAGGCGTACTGCACGAAATGCAAACGCTTCCTCCCGGACCGGTATGTCGAGGGCACCTGCCCCCACTGCGGCAAGCCTGCCCGTGGGGATGAGTGCGACCAAGGGTGCGGCAAGCACCTGGAACCCGGCGAGATCAAGGATCCGGTCTGCAAGGTCTGCGGGACAAAAGCGGAGTTCCGCGACCAGGAACATTATTTCTTCAAGCTCTCGGAGTTCAAGGAGTTCCTGCTACCCTACCTTGACACGCTCAGGGGAACCAGCAACGCGAAAAACTACGCGATCGGCTGGATCAAAGACGAACTCCACGACTGGTGCATCACCCGGACGCTCGAATGGGGCGTGAAGTTCCCGGGCCGCGACGATCTCGTGGTCTATGTCTGGGTTGATGCCCCCGTGGGCTACATCGCGTTTACCGAAGAATGGGCCAAAAAGACCGGCAACGACTGGAAGCGGTTCTGGTGCGGGGAGAACCGGGTCACGCATTTCATTGGCGGCGACATCATCTACCACCACTGTATCTTCTGGCCGGCGCTCCTCAAAGGAGCCGGCTACGGGGTTCCGCACGCGATTGTGGCAAGCGGGATGGTCAAGGTAGATGACCACAAGTTCTCGAAATCCCGGGGCTACGTGGTCTGGACGAATGACGATTACCTTGACAAGGGGCTGCCCGCCGATTACCTGCGCTACTACCTGCTCGCGTACACGAGCCACACCAAGGAACTGAACTTCTCGTGGAAGGTCTTTGCCGAGCGGATCAACAACGAGGTGGTCAACATATTTGGCAACTTCGTGTACCGCACGCTCTATTTTGCCCAGAAGGAATGGGAGGGCATTCCCGGAGGTGTTGTTGACCCGGCGATCACTGCGGAGATCGAAAAGTGCCTTGCAACCGTCAATGGATACATGCAGGAGTACGAGTTCAAGGGTGCTGTCGATGCGATCATGACGCTTGCGGCGTTCGGCAACACCTACATCCAGACAAACGCCCCCTGGAAACTCATCAAGACCGACAGGGCTGCCGCTGCACAGGTTATCAAAAACTGCATCCAGATCACAAAAGCCCTCGCCTTGCTCCTCGAACCCGTGATGCCGGCAACCGCACAAAACTGCTGGAAGCAGCTGGGTTACACCGATCAGGTAGCGAATCACCCTATCCGCGAAGCCACGCACCCGGTACCGGAAGGATGCATCAACGCCCCCACCCCGCTCTTTGTAAAGATGGAAGAGGACCAGGTCAAGGAACTCGATGCCCTGCTCCAGAAACGGGTTGCAGAAGCAAACAGGAAGACAGAGAAGATACCCATGGTTACATTCGAGGAATTCCAGAAACTGGATATCAGGACCGGTAAGGTCCTGTCCGCAGAGCCGGTACCGAAATCGAACAAACTCTTAAAATTGCAGGTCGATATCGGGAGCGAGACCCGCCAGATCGTTGCCGGTATGCAGCAGTTCTACAAGCCCGAAGAACTGGTGGGAAAGGATGTGGTGGTCGTGACCAACCTTGCTCCGGCAAAGATCTTTGGCGTGGAGAGCAACGGCATGGTGCTCGCGGCGGGAGATGCCGCGTCCCTGCTGGTACCGTTCCGGCCGGTGGAACCGGGCAGTAAGATCCGGTAATTTCTTTCTTTTTTGCGATCCATTTTATCTCTCCATCCGCTCTATTGCTCAAATGCGATAGCATGAAAACAATTGTGCAACAGTACGAAGAGAAGACAAACAGCCCTAAGCAGGTTATGGAACGGGTGAAAAGCGGCGATACCATCGTCTATGGCATGAGTATTGCGCAGCCCCCGGCACTTCTCGCAGCCCTTGCAGAACAGGCACGGAGCGGGGATATCAGGGATCTCAAAATCTATACGTTCCTCCCCCGTGAACACGCAACAAAAACCGTCCTTTCCCCGGACCTGTGCGACTGCATTGAGAACTACTCGTGGTTTGTCGGGGCAGCGGATCGCGATTCGGTAAAAGTCGGTCTCAATTATCACGTTCCTTCGTACCTGCACCAGATTCCCCAGATCGTGTCTGAGTATATGGATACGGATATCGCGATGGCCACTGTCTCTCCCATGGACAACGCAGGATTCTTCAGCCTGGGCACGGCAAACGATTATTTTTCAACCGCAGCCCGGCACTGCAAACGGCTCTTTGTCGAAGTGAACCGTAATATGCCGAGGGTCTTTGGCGATTCCCTCATCCATATCTCGGAAGTGGATGCTGTGGTAGAGAACCATGTCCCGCTCATGGAGCTCCGCATCGCGGATGCAAAACCTGAAGATGAGATCATCGGGCCGGCGATAGCGGCAATGGTACCGGACGGTGCCACCATCCAGCTGGGAATCGGGAACCTTCCGAATGCTGTCGCACGGTACCTTCTGGATCATAGGGATATTGGGATTCATACGGAGATGCTGACGGAGGGAATGATCAATCTCATCGAGGCGGGAGTGGCAAATGGCAGGAAAAAGAACATCCACCCGCGAAAACATGTCTATACCACGGCCGCAGGAACGAAGCGGATGTACGACTTTATGAACGACAATCCCAGTATGGAAAGTTACGCCGCCTCCTATGTCTGTTCACCGGCCGTGATCGCACAGAACGAGAATATGATCTCTATCAATTCGGTTCTCGAAGTGGACCTGCTTGGGCAGGCAAATGCGGAATATCTCGAGGGGGCAACATTCTCAGGAACCGGAGGCCAGCTGGATTTTGTCCGCGGTGCATTCGCGTCACGCGGGGGAAAATCATTTCTTGCATTTTATTCCACGGCAAAATCCGGCACCATCTCCCGGGTCGTGCCGCGCCTTGCTTCCGGATCGGTTATCACGACTCCAAGGGCCGATACCCATTACCTTGCAACCGAGTATGGGATCGTCAACCTGAAAGGGAAATCAACACGGGAGCGGGCACTTGCGATCATCTCACTTGCTCACCCGAAGTTCAGGGACGAGCTGATGAGACAGGCCGAGGACATGTACCTGATCTGACCGATGCGGGATACGTTGTTAAATCACTTATTCAGACGGAACTTTCCCTTTGGTATAACGATAACAAACCGGATACCTTTTCCCGGGTCACCGTTCTCAGTGATCGTGATGCCGGTAAAACCCAGGATCTCCCTGACAAGGAAAAGATCCATCCCGGTTCCCGAACTCTGCCCGAACTCAAATATCTTCCGTTTCTGATCAGGGGGAATTCCAGGACCATTATCCTCATAAATAATATGAAGGAAATCATGTGAAAGCCGGGCAGAGAGGTGTATTTTTGTTAAACTGCTGCCACCGTGCTTCATGGAGTTATCTAAAAGATTGTAAAATACTCTGGGGAGGAGGGGATCTGCATAGATTTCGAAATCGTCCATTTCAGAACCTATACTGATCTGGTGTGCCGGAAGAAGTGTCGCAGCGATCTTAAAAGACTGGGAGATATGTTGCCATTTCGGTGATATAACCCCGCGATCCTTGAGCGAACTTAAAAACCCTATCTGGTTCCTTATGGATTCAACGGATCCAATGGTGTTATCAAAGAACGCCTGTATCGCGCTTTCTGAACTCTTGAGCTGCGCCCGCTCCAGGGAATTTATAATGACTGATAGTTGATCGAGAATATCGCTCCGGGTAAGGCTGTAGAGAAGATCCAGTTTCAGGCTGGCAGTCTGCTCGGTTAAATCGTCCGCCATACCGAGAATAAACCGTGGAGTTCCCGAGGAATCGGATACCGGCACTTTCACCAGATGCATAATGCATTCGCCCGATTGTTTTCTGGAGATTCTTTTATTGCACGTGTATACTCTGTTGTTTAATGTCGCAAGATCTTCTGATTCAATGACGCTTGCCGTTGAATCAGGGAATACTTCGCGGGCGGTCTTCCCGATTACATCTGCGGCAATGCGATCAAACATCTGTTCGCTGGTCTTATTCCAGAAGATATATTTCCCATCATCTGCATTTTTGACAAATACTGCGACCGGGAGATGATCGATCAGCCCTTTTTGAAATGCTTTTTCATCCTCGACATGACGAAGCGCAGTTTCCAGAGACGAGACCATCGTGTTGATGCTCTGTTCCAGCACCTGGAACTCTGCCACATGGGTTGGCGAGATCTTCCAGTTAAGGTCACCTTCAGAGATCCGGTCAACATCCCGGACTATCCCGGCAATCGGTTTTGCCAGGTACCGGGAGAGGAAAAATGCTGCACAACCCCCGATAATGAGTGCAAAAAAGACAACGGCGAGGTGGAACTGTCCATGCTCATGAAGCGCATGTTCGAGCATTGCATCATTATACGTGATCTCCACAATCCGGCTCAGGTCGGAACCGTACTGTTCGTTCTTCAGGTCGATGAAGAGGTATTTGATGGAATGCCCGGTCTCGGGTTTGATAACGGTAAGATCCCCGCGTTGCTGCAGCACGTTCTCCAGATTAATCCGCGTAGGGTCATCCACAACATATGACGCATTGTCAGAGATTTTTCCCATCGTGTTGAAGATGCGGACACGATCGATATACGGGTTGGCTGAAGCGATCCGGTCAACGGTCTTTTTGTATTGGATAGTTCCGTGCCCGTTTGGTAACGTTGGTTTTGCAAGTCCCAGTTCGAGTACATACCGGTGATCCGGTGTGGGCATATAGGCAAATTTACGCAGCTGACCGCTCCCCTGTTCATCTCCAACAATGCGATCCGGGAAAAAACCTTCAGAGTTCCTGATAGTTGTTAAGTAGGTAAAAAAATACGGGACTTTTTTAAAATCCAGACCGAGTTCAGGTTCATAGGATGTAAACTCGATAACCCCGGATTCATTGATCACATAAATGTCATACTGGTTACCTAAGGATTTTTTTATCGTGGTGAGATTCATGTGAGCGGGAATGCCCCCGACACGTTTGTACTCAGCCAGGACTACATCAAATCCGCTGCGCATCTGCTCGTTTAAGCTGTTGTCATACAGGGTGTAGCTTTCATCGGTCAGCTTGATCGTGGCGATAATATCCTGTTCGGTCTGTCGCTGGAGGTGCTTTGAATTCCGGTCAAACATGTTTTTTGTATTGTAATAGTCATTCACCGCAACAAGCCCAACAACGATGATGACAAGAATCACCATTGCAATAAGAAGGTAGAGGGAGAATGACCGGTCTTTTAAAAAATGAATCTCTTTGTCACCCATTTTTCTCCCACATATTATGTACAAAAATCCCGTTATATTCAGTTACGATCGTGATTACCAGTGTAAATAACCTGAATCATGATAAAATTATGGTTATTTTTGCCAAAAAAACGAATATCTATTCAATATTTTTTATAAATCGTCTTGTTTTAGGCTCTTTAGACACATACATGAATTAATTGAGATCGCACCGGAATAATGAAACATGTTCGGTCATAAGAGTCCCATGATCGGGAATGAATGAAAAAAGGGTATTTGCGTAAATGAAACAAAAAAATTATTTCATTGCTTCACGGATCGCTTCTTTTACCTTATCGTCCTGTTCTGCTTCAAGTGCGGTGGCAAGCGCGGCTTGTACCTTCTTTCCGCCGATTGCTCCAAGGGCCCGCGCTACCATCATCCGGACGTAATTATTCTCATCCTTGAGCAGGATGATCATCGGTTCGGTCGCATCGGAGTCGCCTAATTCACGCAGCCCTTTTGCTGCCATATACCGGACATGTTCACGGTTATCCTTGAGTCCCTGGATCAGGGGTTTGACCGCTTTTTCATCGGCAATCTTTCCCAGCGCTTCGGCTGCACGGTACCGGGTCTCCCATCGGGGTTCCTTCATTGCTTCAGCGAGTGGTTCAATAGCAGATTTCCCCAGCGAGGAAAGGGCAAGCGTGGCCTGCTCACGCACGGATTTATCGAAATCCGCAAGTGCATGGATCAGGGGTTCGATTGCACGGGGGTTCTTTGCCTGTCCCAGCAGGTACGCGGCATACTGCCGGACTTTTGGGTCCGTGCTGTCAAGAAGGGATTTTATCAATCCTTCAAGATTCTGTTTCTCGAGATCCTCTGCTCCTTCGGGTTTATCGGGTACATTGGGTGATGCCATAATCTCTCATTGAATTATCTCCCGTTTTGTTATTTAAGTGCAACCGATCCTTTTCAGGAAAATTAATTGTAAAAAGATCTAAAAAAAATCAGGCGTTTGATCTTCCCGGATTACTTCCGGTCGTGGGTACTGTGCTACAATACAACACGGTGATGAGGATTCTTCTTTTCTTATAGCCATAGGGTAGGTTATCCCGCTCGCGGGCTTGCAGTATCTCCTTTTGCTCAATGGATTCCCGTTATTGTTTTCGTTTTTATGCTCTGGCGACGAGTAAAAACATGTCCAGGATACATTGCTTTTTAACTGCCAAAAAAATCGCAGTTTACCCATTACTTTTATATTTCTCACAACTATTTCATGGTATGAACTACAAAGTCATCGCACTCCTTGTGGTGTGCATCGCAGTAGTTGCAACTGCCGGGTGCACAGGTTTTTCTTCCGGGAGTTCATCCTCGGCGCAGGATACTCCGGTGTATGATAACGGGGTCCGCTATTCCTCAGAGGCAAAGATGTCGTATGGCAGCAGTGCTCCCTCTATGCCGGTGGCTACGATGGCCCCTACACAATCCGGTTCCGGAACATCGGTTATTGAGACCAAGATCATAAAAACCGCATCCCTCACGCTCGAAGTAAAGGACATTCCCGGCGCAGTCGATGCCCTGAAAAACATCGCTGCCCAGAAAGGCGGGTATCTCTCCTCAACCAATATCCAGAAGGGCTACAACAACCGGCTTACGGGTTCCGTTGTCATCCGCATACCCCAGGTTGAGTTTGAAAATGCCCTTTCGGGAGTGGAAGCGATTGGTACTGTCAAATCCATCTCAACGCAGGGACAGGACGTTACCGAAGAATATGTGGATGTCCAGGCCCAGATAACCTCGTACCAGAACCAGCTCGCCCAGTACAATGCAATAATGAAGCAGAGTACAAAAATCGAAGACATCATCAAGGTACAGGAACAGATCGATCGTGTCCAGACCGAACTGAACCGGCTCGAAGGGCGGCTCAAGTACCTCAACAGCCGGATCGATCTCTCAACTATTACCGTCAGTCTGCAGGAACCTGAACCGGTTGGGGGAGATACAGGGCATGACTTCATCTCGGTAATCAATGAAGGGATTGCCGCGTTCCTCGGTATGATCGATGCAATCATTATCATATTTTTAGCACTGCTCCCGCTCATCATTCTCGGGGGCATCGGGTACGGCATTTACCGCTGGAGAAAAGGTAAGAAACCGGCACCGGTGCCGGCAGAACCAACAGAAAAGAAATAATTTTTCACCTTTTTTTCGCGGGAACATTCAATCGGGCGCTGATGCGGGATTCTCCTGTTTTATAGGGAGAAATATCGGTATGGAGGCACAAACCTGCGCGAATCGGTTGAACACCCGCCAGATATGCACCGGAAAAAACCTCCAGTCATGCAATAGGATTTTTATATGATTCAGGTTCAGGAGTTTGGCGATTTCTCTCTTATAGACATAAGAGCGGCAAGGAGCTTTCCGTGAGTATCTAAAATCGGACGCACGGCTACCTTCACCTGCCGGCGTTTGGACGTGGTCGTCACCATCGCTGTGTATGTATCATAGAACACACCGGCCAGATGGTTGATGGCATCTGCGATGGGATCTTTTAATTCCTCCTGGGTCGTGTCGTTGATCAGCATCAGGACATCCCGCCAGTGTTTCATCAGGATCTGTCCTGCCGGAATATCGACAAGCCACGTTGCATAGGTATTGAAAAAGATTATCCGGCCGCGTTTGTCGATGATAAAGATCCCTTCAGGAAGATCCATGAGCTTTTTCGGGTCGCCCACGGGGTATTGCTCCGGACCCCCGGGCTGGTTGCTGTGGTTGGTGATGGCAAGATCCACGCTTGTTGAGATCTCGATCGCGGTGAACGGCTTGAAGACGATCCCGTATGAATGCGAGTGCCTGACCCGTTCGAGCCGCTTCTCATCAGAGAGCCCCGTGATGATGACAACGGGATAACGAAAGAGCTGGAATATGTATTGGGCAGCCTCGAGGCCATCCATGGCCCCGGGCATGTTTACATCCATGATAACCAGATCGGGATTCAGTTCCACGGATTTTCCAATGGCTTCCGCACCGGAAGTAACAGTCCCGACAACATTGTATCCTTTCTTCTGGAGCATCGTTGAGATGAGATGCGTGATGATGGTATCATCATCAACAATCATAATGCGGGGGATTGAAGCCATAGAGAGACCAGCTGACCATCAGGATTATCCGGGTACTATCTCCGTATGATCGGTTAAAATTTAGTTTTTAATGCCGGCATCAGAAACTTCTGGATCCTAAAAGATACTTAAAAAAAAATGGCTCTGCTGAAACGCACATGAACGGGAGTTCACACCCGAACCATGAAAATCGTTTTTATGAGTCTCCCCCGCCGTTCGGGTATCCCCCAATTGCGATATTCCCTCAGAGGGTTGAAGAAGAACTCTGATTAGGGGGGGGTCAAGGGGTGCTCCCCTTGGGCTGCTTCCCCCTTTGGGGGAGAGAGGGGGTCACAATTCTAACTGCCACAGAGGACCTGGTGAATAAAGGAAATGAGGATTTTAACAGACCCTGAAAAAAATTAAAAAAAAATCCTCTTTCATTTGTTCTGCTGTTCCAGAAGGAAGCGGATCTTCTTGAGCTCATCGAGCATCAGCAGGTTAGTGCTCATAGAACCCGGTGCCGACTGAACGCCGGCTGGTAACGGGACAGGAGCGTTTGTACCGGTACCATCTGTCTGGACACCGGAACCTGACTGCCGCACCAGGCTGCGGACCAGCTCGCGAAGTTCCTCTGCATGCTCGATCGCTTCGATCCGTATCTCGGGTACTGCCTGACCGGAATAGCCGGCAGTCTGGATGGAGAGCGTGGATATGTTGAGCCACCGCATGACCGGACCCTGCTTGAGATCCAGGTTCGTTATCCGGTTATACGGTACAATACCCGTGGTGCGGAACCAGACACCGCGCTTCCACCGCATCTCATCGTCATGGAGCTCATACCACATGCTCTCATAATACAGCTTCACCCAGTAGGCAAAGAGCCCGAACACTACAATGATACAGATTACGAGGAACACGGCTAACAGTGCATCCGGCGATGCAAGGAGAATGGGAAATACCGTGCATGCAAGGATAAAGACCCCGAAGAGGGCAAAATCAATAATAAACCAGGTGACCAGCGCCGGCGCAGGCTTGAACGGGGTACTCAGGGGAAAGTGGGTTTCTGGAGCCATACGTAATCGTACGTGTATGTCTTTCCAGAAATGAAAAAATGTATCGGAAAAATTACGATGATGAAGTTGTGGTATTCGTCACCGGTGTGGTTGTGCTCACGGTCGTGACATTGGTGACAGGAGCAGAAGTTGTTGTAACCGTAGTGACTGTCACTGCAGAAGTGGTAGCTGTACCAGGTGCTGGTGCTGCAGTTGTAGCCGGGGTACCGACCCCGGTCTGGGGCGCTTGTGCCACACCGGTCGTCACATCGGCAGACACCTTCACTTTACCATAGCCTTCACTGGTTTTACCGCTTGTCAGCACCCCGCCATTCTTGGTGATCTCGACAACGAGCTCGTGTCGGGTAGAGCTGTCCAGCTTTTCCATGGTCACTTCAACAGGACCGGTCGCATTCTCAATTTCCAAAAACCTGTCACCGGAACTGGTAACGGTCTGTAATGCCGAGGGCATTCCATAGGTCCCTTTCCAGCTACCGATGTAACTGATATGAGCATAAACATTGGTAGCCGGTGCACTGGCTGCGGTAGTTACCCGGGGGGTAACACTTGCATCGGAAGATGCAGATGGAGATGAGGGGGCAGGAGTGGATGTGGTTGAAGGTGTTTCCGTTGCAGAACCGGGGATGGGTGATTCGCTGCCGGAAATCATCGGGTAAACGAATACCACACCTGCCACCGCTATCACGATCAGGAGAATAATCACCCCAATTGCCATGAACACTTTTTTGCCGGGCATACGAATTGTCCGACGCGGTTTTTTGGGGGCAGGGGGTACTGCCGTAGGCATCGATGCCGGGTTGAGCGGGGTTGCAGACAGCTCTTTTGGCGAGAATAACCGGGGTATCAGGCGCTTTTTTACCGGTTTCTGCTGAGGTGCGGTTACCGCAGGTGCGGGAGGGGGAGTCAATACGGGTTCCGGGGGTATTTCATACAGAGGGGAGGGGGGACGGGGTGCAGGTTCCTGCACCGGAGGTTCAGGAGGAACACTCTGGGGAGCAGCAGGCATCTCCACCGGTGAGCGTTCATTCTGCGGTTCAGCAACCGGAATTTCCCGTTCGCCCGGGCGTTGCGCCGGCGTCCGGTAATCGGCAGCCGCAGGTGCGGGAGGGTGAGTTGAAACGGGTTCTAAGGGTCTTTCATACTGGGGAGACGGGAGACGGGATGCGCGTTTCTGCTCCGGAGGTTCAGGGGGGACATATCGTTGGGGAGCAGCAGGTACCGCAGGGACTGTACTGCCGGGCGGGATGATCGAAGATCCGCAGCGGTTACAAAACCCGGAACCCTCCGGGACCTTGTTCCCACACCGGCTGCAGAACGTGCCATATCCTTGTGCTGGTACATCAGACACTTTTGCTGCTGCCGGAGTTGCTGAAGGTGCTTTCTCGATGATCTTTTTAATTGGCTGGATCATTTCTGCTTCTTTTCTCGGCAAAGAACGGGGGACAGCCGGCTGAACCGGAGATCGTGCCACGTCAATCCGGGGGGTGGGGCCGGGTCTTCTCTGGGGCTGATCCAGCCCGGGTGTGCCTTTTCGAACTACCTGTTCAAACGAGGAGGAGACATTCTCTTTAAGGGTTTTTACCCATTCGTCCCGTTCCTTGTTCCGGTTGCCTCCTGCCGTGCGGGAGAAGGTAAGAACCATCTGCCGGGTCTCACCGGTCCTTGTGATCACGGTGATCGTGACAACCGGATCACGGATAGCATTTTCTCCTCCCTCAACATCCTTGATCGTGACAAGCGGGATCTCTTTTAGCGGCAGGTGGTTTTTTGTCCGGTCGATCAGAACAATCCGTTTGTTGGTGAGAATACCTTCAAACGGGATCGACTTGACATACACATCCTGCGTCCGCACGAGCACCGTCTCGTCACTGCGCAGTTCCGGATCACCCATGATACCACTCCATACGTCAGCCTTCTTTCCCAAATTGTATGTATTGCAAGAAAAAGATATTTATCAGTATTTACGTGTTTTTCCCGCTAAATGGAGAGATGTACCGATCCTGCATCTGCACCCATTCCGGAATCACGGTCACGGAATTATTTTAAGAATATTACCGTGTCCGGCAATGCGCCGTGCCGGGCGAGTGCTTCCCTGAACGGCTTAGAGGCAAGCATATGCTTTTTGATTTCAGAGGAGATCGTAATCCCGCACTCCCGGGATTCAGGGTCATCAGGAGTACAATCGCAGAGTTCGCCAGACAGGCCTTGGTCGAAGATGAACTTGATGATATGATTCTGGACAAATGTCAGTTCGGTCATCATCTGCTGGCCGGGCGTCTTGGCGCACGCGAATGTGAACCGGATAACATCCTCAAGCGGATGAGGGAACGTCTCAACGGAGAGTTTTATGAAACACTCCACTTCGAACCGTTCATTCTCGACTTTTCTTATCGCCGAGTGCTCAATGCTCAGCATGAGTACGCGTTCACCGGGGATCAGGTGGATATGGTGATCCTTGTCAAGCATGGCAATGCTGGTTTTTGTCAAACAACTCACCGTATAATGATCTTCTGCTCCCGTCAATAAAGTGCTTGTGCTCACCAGGGGATATTCATGCAGGTTCCGGTAAGATATTAAATTCACCCGGTGATGGAGTACCATATGAAAATCCGGCTCATTGCACTCATGCTTATCGTGCAACTGGCGATCCTTTCCGCAGGCTGTCTCTCTCCGGCTCCGATATCTCCACCCCAGCAGATAACGCAGGCTGCAACCACTCCGACACCAGAGACCACAAGTGCCACCATACCGCCGGGCGATATGGCACTCCAGTTAACGGATGTACCTCCGGATTACCTGCTCAAAGACCGTACGGTGATGACCTATGGCGAAGTTACCCAGCTCGCCCGCGATCTTGGCTGGCGGCAGGGGTACCGGGTAACATTCTACCGGATGAACCGGGAAAAAGATGATCTGACCGGCATTTATCAGTCAATCAGCGTCTATCCGCCTGAGAATATGGTCAAGGTCTATGCTGTCGAGACGGAAGGGATTCTTTCCGGGAAAAATGGTTCAACGAGGTATGAGATCCCGTTCCCCGCAATCGGTGACAAGAGCATCGCCTTCCGTGAAATCCGGGGAGGGGATCTTCAGGATTTTGCCATTTACACGGTAATTTTCAAAAAGAAGAACGTAATAGAAACCATCACCATGGGGGGTACAACGACGGATTACGAGACGTTAAAGGAGGTGGTTCGTAAGGCGGCAGCCAGGATCCAGTAATTTTTTCCGATCGGAAAGACGGTCCTGTTTTTTTAGTATTCATCATCCAGACTCGCTTTTTTTTAAGTTCTGCATCCTATTGAGCTGTGCGAGGGGATGTATGGTATTTACCTGCCGGCAATGCGGCACGTGCTGCATGTACCTGGGTGACTACATTGTGATCGAACAGCAGCTCGGGCCATTTACATTTGCGGCTGAATCGGTCTCAACCGGCACACCATTTATTGCCGAGATCGATGAGGATAAACGACACCTGTTTGTGGATCACACGTTTCCGGACCAGCACCCGGCAGCGTGCCGGTTTCTCCGGCCGGACGGGGCACTCTGTCGTTGCACCATACACCGGGACAGCCCGGCCCAGTGCAAGTTCTATCGCTGCGTTGTGATGCGGGTGATGGATCAACAGGGGATATTACTGGGTACTGTACGGGGTACACTGGGGATGCATACCGAAGACCCGGGACTCCGGGTGATTTGGGAAGAGATAGAACGGAAACGGCCGAAGGCAGACGCGGAGGCTGAGCCGTGGATTGCCGCGTTCTTAAGGGAGAAAGGGTACCGGGTGGAGTAACAGAAGGTCCACGTGCACGACAAAGAGGGAATTATTTACCCGGGGGTGTTGTCGTGACAATGGCAGCAGACGGGGTTTCATTTACCGGAGATTTTCATTTACCGGATCTTTGATAGGTGTATCGGCAGGGCCCTGGTAGATACCGGAACCGAGCCACCAGGTGGGATCGACGCTCATTGCGTAGCCGAGTTTCTTCTCCACCGCGTTGTTATGGGTCGGGTTGATGTAATAGTACGTGGCAAAACCCGTGCCGTTGATGGCAGCCTGCCGGAGGCCACGGATGAACAGGTTGCCTTCCGCATCCTTCTCGTTGAGGCGGTTGATCCCGATCTTTTCCGGGTTCACCGGATGGGCAATCGTTGTGCCATTGATATCATATGCATAAATGTACAGTACGCCACGGAAAAACGATCCATGAGGATCGGAAAACTCCGCGAGCGCTTTTTGCTTCCCGTTCTGTTTTGCGTAAGTAACGGCCTCTTTGACAAACGCTACCATCTCTTCCTTTGATGTTACCGGCGGAATGGAGGAAGTCGCTGCCGGTGATACCGGTTTGACTGCCGTTTCTCCAGTTGAGGGGGCCGGGGTCTGTACCAGTGCCGGAACCTGGCCCTGCGTGCAGCCGGCAAAAAACAGGAATATTATGATGAGAATGCCCGATATTACGAAGGTGCGCAGATTCATAGCTATGTCACACAGGTTAGACACAAATGCAGATAAACACCGCAGACATCAGCCGGTGGGAACAGGGAATGAGACCCAGCCGGACAGCCAGACTTTTTTCCCTCCCTGAACCTGAGACAGCATTTAACTGGTTACCCATCGAAATTTCCGTTATGAAGATGGGGGGGTTTCTTCCGGTTCTGCTCGTGATTATCGTTTGTATGGTCTCAGCAGGGTGCAGTCAGTCGGTCGGTTCAAAAGAATCCGGGCAGGCACCTCCGCCAACCGCTGTTCCCACGCTGAAGGTATCGACCGGGGGAACAACCCCGGCAGAGCTAACAAATCTTGTGAACCGCGCAGCAGCATACGCCCGCGAGAACGGAAAGGAGAAGGCAATTGCCGCGTTCAATGATCCGAACGGACCGTTCGTGCAGGGCGAGGTCTATGTATTTTCCGAAGCCTATGACGGCACCGCACTTGCCGAACCATTCCATCACGAGCTGGTGGGTACCAATATCCGTAACCTGACCGACCGTTTCGGCGTCCCCATTGGCCGGAATCTCGCGGAGACTGCCAGGTACGGCATCGGGTATGTCAGTTACGATTACCCCAACCCGAAGAACAACAACCGTGTTGAATCGAAACTCTCGGTCGTCTCCGATATGGACGGGACCTGTTATGTCGGTGCAGGTACCTACGCGGGATCCGGTATGGTATACCCGTCAGCGGCCATCGGACCGGCTACCCGGGTATACGCAGTTGCGGATCTTACGGGATTTGTGAAACAGGCTGTGGCATATGCCCGTGCAAACGGGAAGGAGAAGGCACTTACCACATTCAGTGATCCATCCGGCCCGTTTGCCGACGGGGAACTCTCAATAATGGCAGTCGATTACAATGGAACGGTGATCGCGAGTTCCCTCTCCCCGGACACGGCAAAGAACCGCATCAACCTGATCAACTACCATGACCCGGATGGCGTCCCAACAATTCGGGAGATGCGGGACCTTGCAGGGAATGGCGGCGGGTTCTCGTACACAGTTGCAGCAGTGACAAAAAACGGCAGGACATTCTATGCCCCCAAGATCGATTATGCGGAACCGGTGGACAATTCCTACTGGATTTTCTCCGGCATCATCATCCCCGGATATGAGCAGCTCCGGGAAGGAAATCTCCGGGGGATCGTTGTCCGGAACCATACCCGCACCGAGATGTACGATCTTGTTGACCGTGCCGTAACTTACGCACAGCTGAACGGCAAGGAAAAGACCCTTGCAGAGATCAACAACCCAAAGGGACCGTTTGTGAACAACGATCTCTTTGTCTGGGCAGAGACCTTTGACGGGACCATCCTTGCCGATCCATTCTGGAAGGATGGGATAGGATACAACTACCTGGACTACACAGACCCGTATGGTGCAAAGACAACGGTTGTCGGCATCAACGCCATCCACAACGGGACCGGGTTCTCTCACGCGATGTTCCCGGACACAGCGGCTAACCACACCGCATCGGTGCCGAAACTGGTGTACATGAAACCGGTGGATGACACGTGGTGGATCGGCAGCGGGGTCTATGGCGTGCAGGTGAAGTGAAGGTTCACCTCAACTCTTATCTTGGTTCTTCGCTGTTTCATTGGGGTAAGAGATGTTACTAAAAATTTATTTGTGAGGTTCCCCCGCCTCAGGGCCTCTCTTTAGGCACGGCGGGGCAATGGGTTTCAACATTTAGTCATTAAAACCGCCGCGGGGGCGCCCCGTCGGGGGCGGCGGAGTCCATCGTAACCGGGGGTATGGGGGCATCAGCCCCCATCTTTGCAATCTACCCAATACATGCGTTACCCATAAAAAACAGCGATGGGCCAGTTATTTCACCAGCCGGTTAAATTCACCAACCGAAATCCCCGCATCCTTGATCAAATCCCGTTCCGTTCCCTTCGCAACAACGTCATGATCCGGGATCACAAGGATCTCCTCTTCCCGTGCCATCACGATATGGCTGCCATTCTGCCGGACAACAGAAAAACCAATCTTGGAAAAAGCCTTAACCATCTCCCTTCCTGATACCGGCAGGAGACGATCATTAATCATACGGCAATCTCAACAAGAGTGCTTCGCGGCTGGCCTTTTGCCGCTTTTTCTGCAATCCCGCGGGCGACTTCGAGATACAGGTCTATTGCTTCCTGGATATTTTTCAGGGCCTCTTCGCGGGTCTTCCCCTGCGAGTGGCACCCCTTGAGAGCGGGACAATGAACGGAGAATATGCCGTCCTCTTCCTCTTCGAGAATAATATCAAGTTTCATGTGTTCTGGCCCCCGTTACCGGGTATATTCGTACCTTGAAACCAAATACATTGTGCTTCCGGGGACAGGAACTATTCAGGGAAAAACAACAAAAAGAAAAAAATCGTAGTGACGCCCAGGTCGGAATTCGAATCCGAGTCGATTGCGTGACAGGCAATCATGATAGGCCACTACACTACCTGGGCACATTGATACAGTAAATCCCGCCTCCCAGATTCGAACC
>Ga0074195_1000829_pt1 | contig 52306 bp, 50 predicted proteins | sample EPASupsiteHSE623_FD_64525 | JGI IMG/M metagenome (GOLD analysis project Ga0074195, IMG submission 64525) | Bioremediated contaminated groundwater from EPA Superfund site, New Mexico - Sample HSE6-23 | ecosystem: Environmental > Aquatic > Deep subsurface > Groundwater > Contaminated ...
TCTCGAAGGCGCAGCATGATGCAAGCTCGTTCCGCAGAACTCAAATGGCTGTAGTTTTTCCCCATGTGCAACATCTCCTGTTCAAAGTTGAGATTGTGTTGCACTTGATTATGGAACCCAGCAATCTCCTGTTCAAAGTTGAGATTGTGTTGCACTTGATTATGGAACCCAGCCGTTGCGCGAGTTAAAAGGGGACAGACCACGTTTTTTCTTCCCTTATGCGCTCGTACATCCAGGCTGGATCAATATCTGCGCCGTTTGGCCAAGTAAGCACTCCCAAGTCGATGCGGACTTGTTCAAAAAGGCTCGCGTCCGCCAATGCGGCATACATGCCAGCATTTTTCGAAGTCCTTACTGAGGACATATCGACTAGGCCGTTAGTGGAGTCCTGAAATGTCACGGCAAGGCGAAATTCCGGCAAAACCGATACTGCCTTTACTCTCCAGGGGGCAGCAGGGATTGCTCCAACGGCTGAATCTTTTTGGGTGGCTGTTTCGATTGGCATAGGTTCAATCTTAGCAAAAGCGAGCGCAGGGTGGGCAATGAATTGCCCACCCTGCTTCAGAGTTCTAGCGTGGCAATCACCGGCGCATGATCTGAAGGACGCTCCAGCTTGCGCGGTTCCCGGTCTATGTCGCAGGCCTTGCAAGTGGCGGCGAGCGGGGCGGAGAGCAGGATGTGGTCGATGCGTATGCCCAGGTTGCGGCGGAAGGCCATCATGCGGTAGTCCCACCAGCTGTAGCTCTTCTGCGGTTGGTCGAAAAGGCGGAAGCTGTCTTGCAGTCCCAGCCCGGTCAGGGCGCGGAATGCCTCGCGTTCCGCATCGCTGCACAGCACTTGCCCCTTCCAGGCGACGGGGTCGTAGATATCCCGGTCTTCCGGCGCGATGTTGAAATCGCCGAGCACTGCCAGGCGGGGGTGTTGCTCCAGTTCATCGCGCAGCCAGCGGGTGAGGGCAGCCAGCCAGCGCAGCTTGTATTCGTACTTGTCGGAACCGACGGCTTGGCCATTGGGAACGTAGAGGCAAACAACACGTACACCATTGGTGGTGGCGCTGATGACGCGTTTCTGTTCGTCTTCGAAGCCGCCGATGCCGAAACTGGCTTGCTGTGCCTCAGTGCGCGAGAGGATGGCGACGCCGTTATAGGTTTTCTGGCCGCTGAATAGCGAGGAGTAACCCGCTGCCGCCAATTCGTCTGCCGGAAAAGCCTTGTCTTCCTGCTTGGTTTCCTGCAGGCAGAGCACGTCCGGCTGCTGGCTGTGCAGCCAGTCGAGAACATGCGGCAAGCGCACCTTGAGCGAGTTGACGTTCCATGTGGCGATCTTCAATTTTGTCCCATCGTCGCGTAGTTCGAGTTTCCAGTGAATTTGACGTAAAATCGTCCTGCCCGATTATACTGGCCGCTAATTGCAAGATAACGACATTCGAGAAAATGCGCCCCCGTCTTTTACTGATCTGTTGTGTGCCCTTGTTCGTTGCTTGTGAGCAACTGGGGATTGATGACGCGGTCAAGATTGCCGCAACGCGCGAAGCAGAGGGGAGGGCCGTCGGCGGCGGTTGCCGTCATTCCGGGCGCGCCCTGGAGGATTGCTACATTATCAATCCGAAGGCATCCAAGGCCGCCGTGTTTGCTGGGTGGCGCGACATGGATGCCTATATGCGCGAGAATAATATCGAAACGGCCACCCCCCAGCTTGCGGCAGCAAAGGATACAAAACCGGAACAAAAAGAAGCAAAACCGGAACAAAAAACCGGAGCTGAGTCCAAAGATACCAAGGATGCCAAGGCGGGTGATGCGGGTAGCAAGGAGGCTGTTACTCCGGCCAAACCGGCGGAAAAGCACTAAACAATGCCGGCGCAATCCTTCTTCATTCAGTTTGCAATTGAGGTCAGCGTTAGGGTCGGTAACGTTGATAACAAAGCGAACAGTCCTTACCGATAGCGGCCCTCTGCCTGAACCGTTTCCCGTGAGTAACAGGCAAAATCAGGAGCAAGCATGAAATTCCAGGATCTCGGGCTGTTGCCCGAACTGCTGCGCGCAGTTGAAGACGCAGGCTATACCGAACCGACTCCGATACAGGCGCAGGCTATCCCCGCTGTTCTGCTCGGCAAGGACATTATGGGTTGTGCCCAAACCGGCACAGGCAAGACGGCCGGCTTTACCTTGCCGCTACTGCAACGGCTGGCGCGGCACGCCAACGCTTCCTCATCTCCGGCGCGTCATCCGGTGCGCGCCTTGATCCTGACGCCGACGCGCGAATTGTGTCTCCAGGTGCATGACAGCGTTAAAACCTATGGCAAGCACTTGCCTTTAAGAAACGCCTGCATCTACGGCGGGGTCGATATCCGTCCGCAAACCGACGAACTTAGGCGCGGCGTCGAAATTGTGGTTGCCACCCCCGGCCGCCTGCTTGACCACGTTCAGCAGAAAGGCGTGGCTCTCGGTCAGGTCGAGGTTCTTGTGCTGGATGAGGCCGACCGCATGCTCGACATGGGTTTCTTGCCGGACATCAAGCGCATTCTTGCGTTGTTGCCGAAGGAGCGCCAGAGCTTGCTGTTCTCGGCCACGTTTTCGGATGAAATCCGCAAGCTTGCCGACAACATGCTCAAGTCGCCGCAACTGATCGAAGTGGCGCGGCGCAATGCGACCGGAGACAATATTACGCATCGCGTCTATCTGGTGTCGTCGGATGAGAAACGGCATCTGCTGGTGCATTTGTTGCGCAAGGAGGAACTGCAACAGGTGCTGGTATTTGTTGGCACCAAATTCGGCACCAGTCGTCTGGCTGTATGGCTGCAGAAGCAGGGCATCGAGGCCGACGCCATTCACGGCGACAAGAACCAGCAGCAGCGCATCGAGGCGCTGGACGCTTTCAAGTCCGGCAAGATACGCGTGCTGGTGGCTACGGATGTCGCCGCGCGCGGACTGGACATCGACGATTTGCCCCATGTCATCAACTACGAACTGCCGCATGTTTCCGAGGATTATGTGCATCGTATCGGTCGCACCGGCCGCGCAGGCAAGACGGGCGATGCGACCTCGCTGGTTTGTCCCGAGGAGAAACAGCGTCTGGCCGATATCGAAAAGCTGATCAAGCGCAGCATTGAACTGGTGGCGCTTCCCGGGTTCGAGGCAGGCAGCCACCGATCCAGTCGTGGCGAGGGAGATGCCGAGGCAGGCCGCGCCCACAGCAAGGGACGGGACAGAATGCGCGAGCGCTCCCCTGCGCGTTCCCAACGCCCGGATCGCGATGATCGCCCCAGGGTCTGGCCGCATCTGCCGGAACCCGAAGCGCATCTGCCAAAGCTGGATTTCGATACGAGCAAACCCTACGAGCCAAAAAACAAGCAACAGGATGACGTTATCTCTTCATCGGAACAAAGGCCGCCGCTGAGGCCGCAAAAACCGGTGGCTGCCTTGTTGGGCGGCTTCGGCAAGAAGCCGGGATAAACAAGGCTCATTTCTGGCACAGAATCGGTTTTTCGCCGATCCTGTGCCAGAGGACTGATCTCTGCAATATTGAACGCCTGCGGCTAACATGTTTGCTTGTTTCGCAATATACTTTCCGAGCAAACGGGAGTGTTTCTGGAATGGGCAATGATTACCTGTCGATTGAGCCGAAATGAAAAAGCTACTAGCCATCATATTGCTGTTTGCTCTTGGGCAAATTGGTTTTGCTTTCTCCGCCACGCAAGAGAAACGCGTGGCGCTGGTGATTGGCAATGACGCCTACCAGGGAGTGACGAAACTCGAAAAAGCGGTCAGCGATGCGAAGGCGATAGGAGAAGCCTTGAAGAAGGCCGGATTCGAAGTGCTTTCCTATTCCAATCTCGACCGGCGCGGCATGAACCAAGCCATCGGCACCTTTACCGACAAAGTGGCAGGCGGCGGCGTGGGCGTGTTCTTCTTTGCCGGGCATGGCGTCCAGGCGGGGGGCACCAACTTTCTGCTGCCGGTGGACATCAAGGTCAAGAACGAGCAGGACTTGCTGGATGAAGCCGTGGACATGCAGCGTATCCTGGAACGCATGTCGGATGCCAAGGCCAAGCTGAGCCTGCTGGTGATCGACGCCTGCCGCGACAACCCGTTTAAGAAAGTTCACGGACGCAGCATTGGGGCGACGCGCGGGCTGGCGGTGCCGCAGGCGCCGAGCGGGACGCTGGTGGTGTATTCGGCGGGGATCGGACAGCAAGCGCTGGACAAATTGTCCGACACAGACAACAACCCGAACGGCCTGTTCACCCGCGAATTTCTGCCGGCGATTGCCACTCCGGGGCTGCGCATCGACGAAGCGGTGAAGAAGGTAAGGAGCTCGGTGATCGCGAAAGCCAAGGCGGTGGGCCACGAGCAGAACCCCGCCATTTATGATCAGACCGATGGCGATTTCTACTTCGTAGGCAGCGCGGTACCTTCAAGCGCGGCGAAGACCGGTAATTCAACAGCCCAGCAGACAGTCCAGAGTGTAGATCCAATGGCAATCGAAATGAGTTTTTGGGACAGCATCAAGAGCAGTTCCGATCCCGAAGATTTCCAGGAATACCTGCGCCAGTATCCTCGAGGAAAATTTTCCGGATTGGCGAATAATCGCCTGCGCGCCTTGTCGCGTCAGGTCGAAAACTCTCCCCGCCAATCGGGGCAAAATGCCAGCCTGGTTGATCTTGTTGAGAAGGCAAAAAATGGCGACTCTGCCGCATTGAAAGATCTCAATCGTTTGGCGGGAAAAGGGGATGCCACGGCCCAGGCGAAATTGGGGAGCATCTACGCATATGGTTGGGGAGTGGCGAAAGATGAAGCCGAAGCCGTGAAATGGTTCCGCAAGTCTGCCAATAGCGGAAACGCCGAAGGCCAGTTTTCCATCGGCTGGTTTTATGAAACCGGGCGTGAAGTGACCAAGGACGAGGCTGTGGCTTCGAAGTGGTACCGCAAGAGCGCCGATCAAGGGTTAGACCGTGCCCAGTACCGGCTGGGGCTAATGTATGAATTGGGACGGGGCGTGGTCAAGGACGAAGCCGATGCTTTCAAGTGGTACCGCAAGGCCGCCGACCAAGGACATGCTTCTGCCCAGACCAACCTGGGATGGTTGTACGAAAAGGGGCTAGGAATAGCCAAGAACGAGACTGAAGCCGTGAAATGGTACCGCAAGGGAGCGGATCAAGGCGTAGCCCGTGCCCAGAACAATCTGGGCTGGATGTATGAGTCCGGGCGCGGGGTTGCCAAGGACGAGGCTGAGGCCGTACGGTTGTATCGCCAGGCTGCCGACCAAGGACATGCCATCGCACAGAACAATCTCGGTCGGATGTTCGAGACGGGAAAAGGAACCGCCAGGAACGAAGCTGAAGCCGTCAATTGGTACAGGAAATCGGCTGAACAGGACAATGCGCCAGCTCAATATAATCTTGGCCGGATGTACAAGGCTGGGCGCGGAATTGCCAGGGACGAGTCCGAGGCTGTGAGGTGGTATCGCAAGGCGGCGGAAAAAGGGCATAAAGCGGCAATGGATGCCTTGTCCGCGGCCAACATTTCTTTGGTGCATTCCGCTTCGAGCAACGAACCCGGCCCAAAGGAATTTTGCGCAGACAGGCCGAATTTCATTAGCAAAGGCATCTGCGAGCGGCGCGAATGTGAAAAACCCAGGAATGCCAAGAATCCTTACTGTGAGCAGTATCGGCAAACTTCAACTCAACAAAACTGGTAGCGCTCCCAGCTTTGATGATTCTTGGCTCATCGGATACTGCCCTGTGCTGGCCTGATCTTTTATCGATATGTGGTTGCGTAGTTCGCCCCAAAGCTTTGCTGGATCGGGCCGATTTCCGCACGACACCAGCAAATTCCGCGCAATTTATTTGGTCGTGGAGGTTTCTTTGTTCAACCCCTCTTTTACTGTCGGGCTTCTTTAGCCTACAATTTAGCCAGGAGACAGATGATGGTGGAGGCGCCCCGATGGGTACGACATCCATCGTCATAGGCTGAAAGCCAAAGATAATAAGATGATGAGAGGCTATGAGTAATGATTGATGACACGGAAGAGAATTGCGTCACAGCGATTGCTGCTCGGCATGGTCGCAATTACATTACGCCTGATGATGTCACCGAGGCCTTCGACGAAGCTCCTCCGTACAAGGTGCGGATGGATGTATTACAGGTGCTTAGCATGCAAACGTCGTTCGGTACTGAGAATGCCATGCTTTGCTCGTTTGTCGCCTGGCAGCGGATTTTCTGATTATTGACTGGCTACGCCATTCTATGAATGTTCCTGTGACGACGGGGACAACATCCTGAACTTCCCGCTCCTGCCACACGGATTGCGGTGGCAGCAATTATCGGGGAAACACCTGCTTGAAGGGCCGCACTGTTATTTGCGTATAGACGTTCGCTGACGCATAGGGATCGGCGGATGCCCAGATTTCTGCCGCTTCGAGCGACGGAAATTCGGCGACGACCAAGCTGCCGCAATAGCCGGCAGGGCCGGGATCGGATGCGTCGATTGCTGGCATCGGTCCGGCCAGGATTAAACGGCCTTCATCCTGCAATTGCTGCAGGCGGGCAAGATGGGCAGGCCGGCTCGCAAGGCGCTGCTCCAGGCTGTCGGTGGCATCTTCGCCGACAATCGCGTACAGCACTCTATTTCTTTTCCTCGATGTATTTCGCCAAATAAATTCCTTGGGCCACGATGAAGGCGAGCATCAGCCCCATGCCGCCGAACAGCTTGAAGTTGACCCATATTGCGATATCGTCCTTGGCGTAGGAGAAGGCGACGAACAGGTTGGCTGCCCCCATGAAGGCGAAGAAGCCTATCCAGGCAGCGTTGAGCCGCGCCCATACCGGCTCGGGCAACTGCACCTGGGCTTCCAGCATACGGCGGATCAGATTTTTCCTGAGGACGGTGGACGAGAACAGCAGCACAACGGCGAACAGCCAGTAAAGCACCGTCGGTTTCCACTTGATGAAGGTCTCATCGTGCAGCAGCAGTGTGGCGCCGCCGAATACGGTGATGATGGCCAGGCTGGCCCAGAGCATTGTGTCGACCTTGCGATGGCGGAACCAGACCCAACCGATCTGGACGAAGGTCGCGGCTATCGCTACGCCGGTGGCAACATAAATTCCTGCAACCTTGAAGGCGCAGAAGAAAAGGATGACGGGAAACAGATCGAAGAGAAATTTCATGCGCCGGGATTATCCGGTAATCGGACGTGGCTGTCCATGTGACTATTTCTTTTCCAGTTTGAGCGAAGCGGAGTTAATGCAGTAACGCAGCCCGGTCGGTTGCGGACCGTCGGAGAAAACATGTCCAAGGTGCGCACCGCATTGTTGACATATTACTTCGGTGCGCCGCATGTCGTGGCTCGCATCCTCTGCCTCGGCGATGTTGCCAGGCGCTTCCGGTCGGACAAAGCTCGGCCAGCCGCAACCGGAATCGTATTTATCGCTCGAGTTGAACAGCGGGGCACCGCAACAAACGCAGCGGTAGATTCCATCTTCATGGCAATTCCAGTATTCGCCGCTGAAGGCGCGTTCGGTGTTTTTTCCGCGCGCGACATGGTATTGCTGCGGAGTTAGCTGCTCGCGCCATTCGGCGTCGGGTTTGTCGATTTTGGGAGGGCGGGACATCGGTCGATTATAATCAGGGTCAGAAATCACTGACATGAATAATTGGAGATTAGCGTGAAGCAGTTTCAGCAGGAAAGGAGCGCCTGATGCGCGTTGCAGTGCTTGGAGCCGGCGTCGTCGGCGTCAGTTCGGCCTGGTATCTCGCCGAGGCTGGACACGAGGTGACTGTAATCGAGCGCCAGCCAGCCGCGGCGCTCGAAACCAGTTTTGCCAATGGCGGCCAGATTTCCGTTTGCCACGCAGAACCCTGGGCCAATCCGAGCACACCGTTCAGGGCACTTAGGTGGATGGGGCGCAAGGATTCGCCCCTGCTCTGGCGCTGGCGCCTGGATCCGCGACAATTCGAGTGGGCGCTGCGTTTCCTTTGGGAATGCCAGGCATATCGTGCGCGTGCCAACATGATCGCCATCCTGCGTCTCGCTTTGTACAGCCGGGCCAAGCTGCAGGCGCTACGCGCCGCCACCGGGATCGAATACGATCACCTCGAGCGCGGCATCCTGCATGTCTATTCCGACGAACGCGAATTTGCCCACGCTATACCGCAGGCGGCGCTGATGTGTGAAAACGGTTGTGAGCGCCTGGTGAAGACCGCCGCTGAATGTCTTGCCATCGAACCGGCGCTGGCGAACAGCGAAGCGCGAATCTTCGGTGGAACGTATACCGCTGCTGACGAGTCGGGGGATGTCTGCAAATTTACCCAGAATCTTGCCGAACGTTGCGCCCGGTGCGGCGTGACGTTTCTTTATAACAAGGCTATCGATGGCTTTTCGGCGGAAGATGGCCGTATTGCCGGGGTTCGCCTGGCAGGTGGCGAAGTATTGCAGGCAGACACCTATATTGCTGCGCTCGGCAGTTACACGCCGCTACTGCTGCGACCGGTAGGAGTCCGATTGCCGATTTATCCCGCGAAGGGCTATTCGGCGACGATTCCACTGGATGCCGACAGTGTTGCACCGACGGTGGCGTTGACCGACGATCAGTACAAACTGGTGTTCTCCCGCCTCGGTAACCGTTTGCGCGTGGCGGGTACCGCGGAATTCACCGGGTACGATACCTCGGTGAATCAGGGGCGTTGCCAGGCGCTGCTGCGTCGCGCCTTCGAACTGTTCCCCCGCGCCGGAAAACTGTCAGAAGCGCAATTGTGGGCAGGGTTGCGGCCGACGACGCCAGGCAATGTACCGTATATCGGCGCGACGCGATTGACTAACCTGTTTGTCAATGCTGGACATGGCACGCTGGGGTGGACCATGGGCTGCGGCTCGGGACAACTGATTGCCGATATGATTTCAGGCCGTAAGCCGGAGATCGAGACGACAGAGTATCTGCCACGCTAGATTGCGTATATATTGGATTTTCTTAAGAAAATAGGCTAGTCTTAGCTTGTAGGCACCTATGTTGCCTATGTTTAACAGGAGTAACAGCATGGCTATCGAATCCATTGCAGCTAGCACTAACGCCGCCGCCACTAGCCAGGTTCTTAAGCCGCAGCAGGCTGAAGAAGCTCAACGAGCACAGCAGCCCAAGCAGGCCGAACAGGCCGCGCAGCAGGCTCAGCAAACAACTCCGCCCAAGCCAGTGGTTAACACCCAAGGACAGACGACGGGACGGGTTGTAAATACCTCGGCCTGAAAAATATTGCCGGTCGGGCAGAATCTCGGCGCGGAGTAAAAAGCCGGACAGATGGTTTATGTCCGGTTTTTTTATTTAAGGAACCTCTGATCAAGTCATTCCCGCGGAAGCGGGAATCCAGTAACCTATTGAAATGATGGATTCCCGCTTCCGCGGGAATGACGGCATGGGGACTTGTTCAGACCTTCCTTCAACTATGTGGCGATTACGCTTGCCGCTTGTCGCGTCTCAATTCTTCAAATTACTTACGCTCGGTGATGTCTTGGTAAACGCTTACATAGCCACCCGCTGGCATTGGGTTGCGCCGTGCCTCGACGATACGGCCGTTTGGTAAAAGGCGCTCTTCCAGCACAGGTTCTCGTGCCCGGAGCGGGCGCAGTTTTTCCTCGACCAGCGCATCAATATTTCCGGGTCCGAAGTCTCCGCGTTCTACGTACAGTCGGAGCAATGTCTCATAGGGCAAGCCAACTTGCAGCGTGCCCGCGGGGATGCCGAACAAAGGCTCGATCCCTCGCGACCATTGCGTAAAACGCAGGTCGTTGTCGAATATCACCATTCCGCCTGGCATGTTGTCTATTGCGGATTGCATAAGTTCAGTCTTTGCGGCAAGCTCTTCTTCCATACGTTTTTCCCGGGTGATGTCGTAGAAGAGGTTTACCAAACCGCCATTAGGCAGGCGGTTGCGCTTGACATCAAGGATTGTGCCGTTTGGCAGGCGGCGCTCTGTATGCAGCGTTTCCCGCTCTCGCAAGGGCCGGATTTGCTCTTCGATCAAGGTGGCTTTGTCTCCGGGGCCAAAGTCGCCGCGGTCGACAAAGTAAGCAAGCACCTCTTCATAAGGGAGTCCAATTTTCAAAAAGTCCGCTGGCAAATCCCATAATTTTTCGACGCCTGACGTCCAGAGGTAATAACGCAGATCTTTGTCGAACAGCACCATGCCGCCAGGAATGTTGTCGACTGCGAATTGCAGCCACTCCCCTCTTGCAGCCAATTCCGCCTCCATGGCCTTCCGCTTGCGCAATTCTTCCGAACGCTCCAGCATCCGTACTTCCATTGCGGTTCGTGAACGGCGAAGATCCTCTTCTTTTTGCTTTTGAAGGGAGATGTCCGTGTGGATCGTGATGAACCCGCCGCTTTCAAGCGGCGTGGTATGTATCTGCAAATGCATGCCATTGGGGCGCCGACGTTCGTAGATGTAAGGCTCCGCCATATTCTTTAGTGGCTCCAGCATCTTGAGGACTATTTCATCCTTGTTTCCTGCGCCCAGTTCGCCCCGTTCAGCCATGTGATGCAGGAGGGTTGCAAGCGGCGCGCCTTTATGCACCAGTTCTTCCGGCAATCCGATCATCTGCTGGAAATATTTGTTATAAATCTGCAATGTTAGGTCGGCGGCGAATACGCAAATCCCCATGGAGAGTAGTTGTATGCCTTCATGCAATTTGCCAAGGGCGTATTCGGGGGAGGTTGGACTATCCTTTGCGACAGAGACATCATTCATAATAAATGTTCAATCCAAAAAAACAGTGGTTGTGTGCGCAGTAACGGATTTATGTTGCATTGTTGTTTGGCGGAAACAATCTGGACCATGGGCTAGGATACTAGAACCAAGGTTGGGCATTAGTACCCTAGAACCAAGGTCTGGCACTAGTGTAATTGATGCGGCGCTGCGCCGGCATGCTCCTCGGGAAGTTCGGCATGCACCGGCTCGCCTTCCGGATTGGGGTAGAGCGGGGCGCCGCAGTCATCGCAATATTCAAGCGGGAAGCGCTGCTCCAGTTGAAGCACATGACTAACGCCGGCTTCGCGCAGTCCGGCCTCAATTTGCATGGGAGTGTCGACTGAATCGCTTTCGCCATCGAGCAGCGGCCAGACCATGCCATGAATGACCTCATTCGAATCTTTCCGGGCAAAGCCGATACGATATTCTTCCAATTGTCGATCATAGAAAGGCGCTACCACTGCACACAAATCGTCAGGAGCAAGATTTAGCGTGGAACTGAGAAACGCTACTGAAGCGTTTATCGAATAGGGACGTGAAAGCCGATCGGCTTCGCGGCATCCAACATGGTAGGGTTGCGGCAGTAAAAATTCGCAGACGCACCCCGGTAGCAAAGGCCGCAAAGCTTCTCCCCCCTGGGTACGCCATTGTCTGTATGCCTCGATGCGATCGCCGTCTTCTTCCTGCCAACGGAACAGCGCACTGCCGCGCGGTACCGTGGCAATACCGATCAAGTAGCGTGTATCGGAAAGAAAATTCATGGTTTCCGGCAGTTGCCGCGGGTCGAGGTGCAGATCCTGTCCTTGCAAGGCAGACTTGGACAACTCTTTGGTCAAGGCCGCAGTGTCGCAATAGCTTTGCGGTAATTGGTCCGGGCTGAACAGAAAATCGGCCAAGCCGAGACGCACGTCGTGTCCGAACACGTGCGCTTGCAACTGAACGCGCGCATTAGCCAGCACCGCAGGCGCAATTGCCACCGCCGGAATGGTGAAGCGGGACCAGGCCAGCATCGGCGCGATAAACATCAACTGGTCGAGTTCTGCTTCGTCTTCTTCGCCCTTATTTTTAACCTTGATGCGATGGGTCTCGCTGCAAAATTCAATCAAATCCGCCAACTCGTTATAGGCGCGTTCGTCAGCGCTATATATTTGGTCAAGACCGGATGTGAGCGCAGATTCATCGCCATTGTCCAACAGACCCTGAACCAGGGCGACCAGGCGTTGCTCCCAGTAATCTTCTTCGATACGGCAACAGGACTGGCCGAGGCCGCTCGCCAGTTGTACCAATAGCATGGTGTCTGGTGTTTGTTTGGCACGGCGAGGGCCGCGGGAGTGTTTCATGAGGAGAATACCAATTGGCGACAGCGTATTCTAGCAGGCACAGACAGGGGGAATAAATAATCGCGGGTAACTGTTACGGAGGGTAATAATTGGTAAAATCTTCCTTTTAGCCGCGAGAGAAAAACGATGTTAAAACGCTTCATGCCACGGGATGGCCGTTTTTTCGAGATGTTCGATGCGCACGCGGAACAGGTTGTCGCAGGCGGACAAGCATTAGTGGAGTTGATGGAAAAGATAGACGGGCCACGCGAAATTACCGAAGCACATGTAGAGAAAATCGCCTCGATAGAAAGCCGCGCTGACAGCATTACCCACGAAACCCTCGCGATGCTTCATCGCACATTCATTACCCCCATCGATCGCAGCAGCATCCATCAATTGATCGGCCGCATGGACGACATCCTTGACATGATCCGCGATGTCGCCGAGTTGATCATCCTCTACGATATCCGCCAGGTAACCAAGGAAACCAGCCAGCTTGCCGACATCTGCTTTGCCTGCTGTGAACGTGTCAAGTCGGTGGTCGCTCTGCTGTCAAACATGAAGAATGCGCAGGCCATCCTCAAGATTTGCTGCGAGATCGGCCAACTCGAATCGGACGCAGACCGTGTCATGCGTTCCGCCATTTCGCAACTGTTCCGCGACGAACTCGACGTACGCCAGTTGATCAAGCTCAAGGCAATCTACGAAATACTGGAAACGATCACTGACCGCTGTGATGATGTGGCCAATATTGCCGAGGGCATCGTCCTCGAGAATTCCTGATTCGGCAGCGGATTCATACGATGCAATCGTTACAGCTTGGCGTCTGGATAGTCATCACACTGGTTGTTTTGGCGTTGCTGTTCGACTTTATGAACGGCTTCCACGATGCGGCCAACGCCATCGCTACTGTCGTCTCCACGGGAGTGCTGAGGCCGCAGCAGGCGGTTGTGCTGGCCGCTTTTTTCAATGTTGTCGCGGTATTCGTTTTCCATCTCCAGGTGGCTACGACCATAGGCAAGGGAACCATCGACCCGGCCATTGTCGATCATATCGTGGTGTTTGGCGCCCTGATCGGTGCTATTAGCTGGAACATCATCACCTGGTATTTCGGCATTCCATCGAGTTCATCGCATGCCTTGATCGGCGGCCTGGTTGGCGCCGCGCTAGCCAAGGCCGGGCCTGGAGCACTGATTTGGTCGGGCGTGGGCAAGACAGTGGCTTTCATCATTATCTCTCCGCTGCTTGGCTTCCTCCTCGGATCGCTGTTCATGGTAGCGATTTCATGGCTGTTCTTCCATTCCACGCCAAGACTTGTAGACCGATGGTTTCGTCGCATACAGCTTGTTACGTGTTCGCTCTATAGCCTTGGCCACGGTGGTAACGATGCCCAGAAAACCATGGGTATCATCTGGATGCTATTGATGGCTACCGGTATCGCCCAATCCAGCGACCCGATGCCCATCTGGGTGATTGCATGCTGTTATTTGGCGATGGGTCTTGGCACGCTGTTTGGTGGCTGGCGCATCGTCAAGACCATGGGGCAGAGAATTACCAAGATCAGGCCCGTGGGCGGTGTCTGCGCAGAAACGGGAGGAGCGATAACGCTATTTCTGGCATCCGCTCTTGGCATTCCGGTTTCTACCACGCACACTATTACAGGAGCTATCGTCGGCGTCGGTTCCACAGGAGGGTTTCGCAATGTACAGTGGAATACTGCCAGCGCCATTGTCTGGGCCTGGATATTGACCATCCCGTGCAGCGCGGCGATGGCGGCGCTGGCGTGGTGGCTTGGCACACTGGTGCTTTAGCCTTTGACGAAGTCTATTGTTTTTGCCGTTCGCGGCGATTACATCCAGCTTGACCATCTTCTCAAGGCCAGCGGACTGGTATCTTCCGGTGGTAACGCCCATATCGAAGTCAGCGCGGGTCGGGTCAAGGTGGATGGGCAGGTGGAAACCCGCAAGCGCGCCAAGCTAAGGCCAGGACAGCAGGTGGAGTACGAAGACTCGGTGGTTGAACTGGTTGTGGATCGGTAGCAAGAGAGCCCCAAGTTAAGTTCCCAAGAGGCCGTATCCATCAGTAGTTTCAAAAAATAACGAAAAAAATCGCACAACCCTTTTCATCGGCAATTTTCTGTCATAGAATCCGAATGCCGTGCCCTGATGACCTCTAGGCCAGAGGAATAGCAGTTCGGGTGCCAGGCTTCCGCCAACTTTAGAGGATCCAATAAACCATGAATAAATCAGAACTCATCGAGTCCATCGCCAAAGAAACCGAATTAAGCAAAGCCGCTGCAGGCAAGGCGCTTGACGCCGCAACTGCCGCTATTGTCAAAGCTGTTGCCAAGGGTGATACCGTTACTCTGGTAGGTTTTGGCACTTTCAAGTCAGCCAAGCGGGCCGCCAGAGAGGGACGTAATCCCGCAACAGGCAAGGCAATCAAGATTGCAGCAAGCACGGTGCCGAAATTCTCGGCAGGCGTCGGGTTCAAAGCCGCCGTTGCCGGTAAGAAGGCTGCCAAGAAGAAATAAGCAGAGACAAAATTGTGAACAACAATAAGGCCGCTATGCGGCCTTATTGTTTTGTGAGAAGTCTAGCGGCTTTCACGGATGCCGGAATGGTTTCCATTTGGCGACCGTAGGTAGAGGAGAAAAAAAGACCACCAAGGTGGTCTTTTTCGTAATGGTGGAGGTAAACGGGATCGAACCGATGACCTCTTGCATGCCATGCAAGCGCTCTCCCAGCTGAGCTATACCCCCAAAACAGACGACGGATTATACGTAACCACAGAATTCATGTAAAGCAAGCTGTGGTGTAGCGCAGCAATATCAAGGAGCAGTTGGGGCAAAAAAAAGAGTCCCGCAATTGCGGGACTCTTTTCGTCAGGCAACCCTGCTTGCGCAGGGAGCGGGATGCTAACGACTCCGTCGTTACATATCCATGCCGCCCATACCACCCATGCCGCCCATACCACCCATGCCAGGGCCGCCAGCCTTCTCTTCAACCAGTTCGGCCACCATGGCGTCGGTGGTTAGCATCAGGCCGGCAATGGAAGCGGCGTTTTGCAGAGCGAAGCGTGTGACCTTGGTAGGATCCAGCACGCCCATCTCGACCAGATCGCCATACTCGCCGGTAGCAGCGTTGTAGCCGTAGTTGCCCTTGCCTTCAAGCACCTTATTAACCACGACGGACGGTTCGTCGCCGGCATTGGCGACGATCTGGCGAATCGGCTCTTCCAGGGCGCGCAGCACGATCTTGATGCCGGCATCCTGATCATGGTTGTCACCCTTGAGGGAACTCACCTTGACGCGAGCGCGCAGGAAGGCGACGCCGCCGCCAGCAACGATACCCTCTTCAACTGCGGCACGGGTAGCGTGCAGGGCATCTTCGACGCGAGCTTTCTTTTCCTTCATCTCGACTTCGGTAGCAGCGCCAACCTTGATTAGCGCTACGCCGCCTGCCAGCTTGGCGACACGCTCCTGCAATTTTTCCTTGTCGTAATCGCTGGTGGCTTCCTCGATCTGCTTGCGGATCTGTTTGACGCGTGCTTCGATGTTGGCGGGGACGCCAGCGCCGTCAATGATGATGGTGTTTTCCTTGCCAACTTCGATGCGCTTGGCCTGGCCGAGTTCCTGCAGAGTGGCCTTTTCCAGCGATAGCCCAATTTCCTCGGCGATGACCGTGCCGCCGGAGAGGGTGGCAATGTCTTCCAGCATGGCCTTGCGGCGGTCGCCAAAGCCTGGCGCCTTGACGGCACAGGTCTTGAGGATGCCACGGAGGTTATTCACCACCAAGGTTGCGAGCGCTTCGCCTTCGACATCCTCGGCTACGATCAACAGCGGACGACCGGCCTTGGCTACTTGCTCCAGCACCGGCAGAAGATCGCGAATGTTGCTGATCTTCTTGTCGAACAGCAGCACGTACGGGTTGTCGAGAATGGCAACCTGCTTGTCCGGGTTGTTGATGAAATATGGGCTCAGGTAGCCACGGTCAAATTGCATGCCTTCAACGACTTCCAGTTCATCGGCCAGCGACTTGCCGTCTTCGACCGTGATGACGCCTTCCTTGCCGACCTTGTCCATGGCCTCGGCAATACGCTCGCCGATGGAAAAGTCGGAGTTGGCGGAGATGGCTCCAACCTGGGCAATTTCCTTGCTGGTCGAGCAGGGCTTGGACAGCTTCTTGAGTTCTTCGACGGTGGCAGCAACGGCCTTGTCTATGCCGCGCTTCAGATCCATCGGGTTCATGCCTGCAGCGACGTACTTCATGCCTTCGCGGACGATGGCCTGCGCCAGAACGGTGGCGGTAGTGGTGCCGTCACCGGCAACATCGGAGGTCTTGGAAGCGACTTCCTTGACCATTTGCGCGCCCATGTTCTCGAACTTGTCCTTCAGCGTGATTTCCTTAGCGACGGAAACTCCATCCTTGGTTACGGTCGGGGAACCGTAGGAACGCTCCAGAACGACGTTGCGGCCCTTTGGTCCCAAGGTTACCTTGACAGCGTCGGCAAGAACATTGATCCCGGCAACCATGCGCTGACGCGCGGCATCGCCAAATTTAACTTCTTTTGCAGTCATTCTCTATTGCTCCTTATAAATCTTGGATATTCGGTGATCAGGCTTCAACGACGCCCATGATGTCTTCTTCGCGCATGACCAGCAGCTCGTCACCGTCAACCTTGACGGTTTGGCCGGAATACTTGCCGAACAACACGCGGTCGCCAACTTTGACGGCCATTGCGCGTACCTTGCCATCATCGAGAATCTTGCCATTGCCTACGGCGATGACTTGGCCCTGATCGGGCTTTTCTGCAGCGGTGTCAGGAATGACGATGCCGGAGGCAGTCTTGCGCTCTTCTTCAAGGCGCTTGACGATCACGCGATCATGCAGGGGACGGATTTTCATACAGTTATCTCCTAGTGCGACAGGTTTGCAGTAAGGCAGCACTAAGCTGCCAAATTAAGAAAGCGGACATTATTTTAGCACTCATCGCCTTCGAGTGCTAATAATTGGGGTGGGTTAAATGGATTTCAAGGGTGGGCGAGTCTTTTTTTCATGGCAGTGCGGTATATTCACCGGAGGGTGTTCTGCCGTTGCGGGGCTCGATCCGCTTGAGTAGTATTGCCGTCGATTTTGACATCGATGCCGCCATGTGGCCTAAATGCACGTCTGCTTCAGCATCCTCAGGCACATTGCCGGAGACGCCTGAACAGTAAGGATTTGCGATAACTTCCGAAAAACTGGGAAATGTATGCCGATAGCTAAGGTAAATGGAATCGATTTGTACTATGAAGCTACTGGGGCAGGAGCCCCTCTGGTTTTTATCCCCGGATTGAGCGGCACCACCGATTTGTGGGCATACCAGCTAAGGTATTTCAGAGATCATTACCGGACAATTTCGCTCGACAATCGTGGCGCCGGGCGTAGCGACAAGCCGCAAGGTACTTATTCCATGGAGACTTTTGCCAGGGATCTGAACGATTTGCTGGATTTCCTGGAAATAAGTGAGCCTGTATACCTGGTCGGTGCATCCATGGGCGGGATCATTGCTCAGGCGTTCATTCACGACTACCCGCAGCGCGTTAATAAACTTGTCCTAGCTTGCTCTGGGGTATCCGGCGGGGATCCGCATATTACCCCGTGTTCCAGGCAAGTGCTTGATAAGCTGGCTAATCCCGGTGTAACGATTGAAGAAAAGGTGGATACCTTTCTGGAAATATTTTTTCACCCGGAATATGTTGCCAGCCACCCGGAAATAAGGACGATCTTTCTGAAATATAAATCCGGCCTTCAGCCCACCCACGCTTACAAGGCGCAATTCGATGCTTGCGCGGACCCCAGGCCCTATTACGAATGGCTGGCCGCAATTAAGGCTCCCGTGCTGGTGATCCACGGCGACGAAGATGTGGTGTGGCCACTGCAAAACGCTAGAACCTTGATCGAGGGCCTGCGCGGAAATGGCAAGTTATATGTCATGGAAAAAGCGGCGCATGTCCTGATGCAGGAGAGGCCAGAGGAATTCAATCGCATATTGCATGAGTTCTTCGGGAGATAGGCTCAGCAGTGCTTCAGGCCTGAATCTGTCCTTAAAATTGGCAGCAGCAAATGAGACTCTGGACCGTCCATCCGAAATACCTCGACTCGGTCGGGCTTGTCGCGCTATGGCGAGAGGCATTGCTTGCCCGGAAAGTCCTGCAGGGGGAAACCCTCGGTTATACGAGGCACTCGCAGCTCATCCGTTTTCGCAACCATCAAAAGCCTCTGGCAGCTATCGAATGCTATTTGGCAAGCGTCTATGAGGAGTCAGTCGCCAGGAACTTCTGCTTCGATCAGAGCAAAATCGAGAAGCGAGTGAATACGGACAGGATCGTCGAAACCGAAGGCCAGTTGCTTTATGAATGGGGCCATCTCAAGGCCAAATTGCAGAAAAGGAGCGCAGGCGCGTTCAAACGGCTGGCAAATCTGGAGCTTCCCGAAGCTCATCCGTTATTCGTTATTGTCCCCGGTGGTGTGCGCAACTGGGAAAGAATTGCTGGGTGACGCAGCTATTTGGCGCCATCCTCTTTCTTGAAGCTGGCGACTGCCTCGAATAATGCCTTGCGTAAATCATCCACCGGACGCCCGGCAGCTCGCGCCTGGCTTATCTGCTCTAAAATGGCCGATACCTCTGAGATGGATTTCTTTTCTTGTGCTTTTTCCTGCCTTTGGTCATAGACCAGTACCGCCCTCTCGCCTGCTCCTTGGCGCTTGGCGGTGATGAGTAGTGCTTTCGGCCGTTTGTTTCTACCGGGTTTTCCCTTGGCCGTTATCGTCTGGCTTTCTTTCTTGAAACGGGCCACTGCGTCAAACAGCGCTTTGCGCAAATGGCCAACCGGTCGCCCGGCTGCTTCGGCGAGACGAATCTGGCGCAGGATTATCTCGATCTCGGAGGGCGATGAAACTGAACGGATGGGCTTGCCATAAGTTCCAGGCGGGGCTTTTGCGGCCAGCGTAAACTCCTCCGGGTTGCTGACCAGTTTGGCGATACTGAGATTGTTGTAACGCATTGCCCAGGTCAGCGCAGAATCTCCCCAGTCGTTGGCCGCCTTCAGGTCGGCGCCAGCTTCCAGCAGCAGCCGGGCCAGATCCTCGTGTCCCTCGCGCGCCGCCATCATCAGCACCGACGACTTGTTTGGCGCGCGGGCATTCACTTCGGCGCCACGACGCAGGAGGAGTTGCACGATCTCTTTTTGGCCTGCGAACGTGGCATAGTGCAGGGCGCTCCACTTGTTGCCTGTGCGGCTGACGCTTGCGCCATGTTCAAGCAGCCAATTGACGGCATCCAGCTTGCCTCTCCAGGCGGCAAGCTGCAATGCTTGCTCATCGTGTGCGTTGACTAGGTTGATATTTGCGCCGCGGCTCAGGAACAGTTCCATCATTTCGATGTTGCCTTCCCAGGCGGCGATCATGAGACCGCTGCCGATCCGGTCGGCCATGAAATCCGGCGGCAGTCCTTCGTCCAGCCAAGTCTCGGCGCTACGCACATCACCCAACTCGATGGCAACGCCGAATCTGACCGGATCCGGCGCGGCGGCGTCGACGGGACAAGGAGTCAGGCATGCCAGCCACGCCAGCACGCCGAAAACAACACATTTACGCCACAAATTTATCAATTAGACACTTCCTTCAGTTGCAAATCGATGCCAGTTTCCCTCTCTTGTAGCAGAATAGGCGTCCGAATAAAAACTCAACATGCGCGTGACGTCCATTTGTAGCTCAGTAGCGATGCCTTCCCACCGGTTTATGCTTTCCCTGACGGCATCTTTGGCGCTACATGCGGCCGTTTTTATTCTGGCGGACGTCTGGCAATTGATTCCTGTTTCCGTCAGCAAAACACAAACCATACTCGAAGCGCACTTGCTTCCTCACATCGACAAGGAGGCCGCAACTTCCGAACCGGTGTTAAAAAACACCCTGGATAAACATGAATCACGGGCCAAGCCTTTCGCGCCAACTACAGCTCAGGTATCACAAAGCTCCAGCCGGCCGGAACGTCTGACGGCAGCGAAGGCGGCCCAGCATAAACTCGCCGAACACTTGCTCTACCCGCCGGAGGCCATTGCCCGAGGTCTCGAAGGCGAGGTGCGCCTACTATTGAAACTGGACTCGCAGGGGAAGGTTCTCTCGGCTGAAATTGCCAGCAGCAGCGACCACGCCATCCTCGACCAGGCGGCCATCGATGCCGCCTATGCAATGCGCCGTCTGGCAGGTACTGGTACCAAGGAAATGATTCTCCCCGTAGTCTTTAGGTTGCAATAGACGAAAAATTCAGGCGGCAGGCTGATCCAGATCGAAAGCCTTGTGCAGCGCGCGCACGGCGAGTTCGAGATACTTTTCGTTGACCACGACTGAAATCTTGATTTCGGAAGTGGAAATCATCTGGATATTGATGCCTTCCTCAGCCAGCGTGCGGAACATATTGCTGGCAATGCCCGGATGCGAACGCATGCCAACGCCAACAGCGGAAATCTTGCAGATTTTATTATCGCCGGCAATATCGCGCGCCCCGATTTGCTGTTTGACCTGCTCAAGAATCGTCAGCGCCTTGCTGTAATCGTTGCGATTCACCGTAAACGAAAAGTCTGTCGTACCGTCGTGGCCGATGTTCTGGATAATCATGTCGACGTCGATATTGGCGTCGGCGATCGGGCCAAGAATCTGGTAGGCGATGCCGGGACGGTCGGGCACCCCGAGTACGGTAAGCTTGGCTTCGTCGCGATTGAAGGCGATGCCGGAAATAATCGGTTGTTCCATCTTGATGTCTTCCTCAAAAGTAATCAGCGTGCCAGGTGTTTCCTTGCCTAGTTCCTCAAGGCTGGAGAGTACGCGCAGCCTGACCTTGTACTTGCCCGCAAGCTCGACCGAGCGGATCTGCAGCACCTTGGAGCCGAGGCTGGCCATTTCAAGCATTTCCTCGAAGGTGATGGTGTCGAGCCGGCGCGCTTCAGGAACGATGCGCGGATCGGTGGTATACACGCCATCCACATCAGTATAAATCTGGCACTCGTCTGCCTTGAGCGCGGCCGCCAATGCGACCCCCGTGGTATCTGAACCGCCGCGGCCGAGCGTAGTGATGTTGCCGTCGGCATCGACGCCCTGGAAGCCCGCAACTACCACAACGTTATCGTTGTCCAGATCGTGACGGATGTTTTTCTCGTCAATATTGAGAATGCGCGCCTTGGTATAGGCGTTGTCGGTCCGAATATGCACCTGCGCGCCGTTGTAACTCCTGGCTTGGATACCAAGATTTTTCAGCGCCATTGCCAACAAGCCGGCCGTGACCTGTTCTCCGGTAGAAACGGCAACATCCAGTTCGCGCGGATCGGGATTTGCCTGGATTTCCTTGGCTAGTTCGATCAGCCGATTGGTTTCGCCGCTCATCGCCGACACCACTACCACTATCCGGTGCCCCTGTCCTTTCCACTTGGCTACACGTTGAGCCACTTTCTTGATGCGCTCGGTCGTACCCACAGAGGTGCCGCCGTACTTCTGAACAATCAGAGCCATTTCCTGTCCACGATCATATTGTTTGCCAAAGGTCTCGGATTTTAGCCGTACGCGACTTGTTGCGCCAGATGATGGAATCCGGGCAATCGAATGAATGGCAAAACCGTGCCTTTTCTCGCGACTAATAGTCGTGCCAATAATAGTTGTAGCAAAGACCGACTACCGACCTTATACTTCGGTTTTTTCCTCTGGGACTCACCCCCGGTAATAGCGAATATGTCCATAAAATCAGATAAATGGATTCGCCGCATGGCGGAACAGCAAGGGATGATCGAGCCGTTCGAGCCGAACCAGGTGCGCGAAATCGACGGCCGCAAGATCGTTTCCTACGGTACGTCCAGCTACGGCTACGACATTCGCTGTTCGGACGATTTCAAGCTGTTTACCAACATCAATTGCACCATCGTCGACCCGAAGAATTTCGATTCGAACTCCTTCGTCGAGGTTAAGGGCGACTACTGCATCATTCCGCCGAATTCCTTTGCATTGGCGCGCACGGTCGAGTATTTTCGTATCCCGCGCAATGTCCTAACCATCTGCCTGGGCAAGAGCACCTATGCGCGTTGCGGCATCATTGTCAATGTGACACCGTTCGAGCCGGAATGGGAAGGTTATGTGACGCTCGAATTTTCCAATACCACGCCGCTGCCAGCCAAGATTTACGCTAACGAGGGCGTGGCGCAGGTGATTTTTCTGGAATCGGACGAGCCTTGCGAAACTTCCTACAAGGATCGCGGTGGCAAGTATCAAGGACAGATTGGCGTGACGCTGCCGAAGATTTGATGTCAGTGATGTGAATTAGGAGTAGGGCGTAGCTTCTTGCGCCCCTTACATCTTTCACTACTCCTCAAAGGAGTTAAACCATGAGATTTAGATTCCCTGTCGTAATCATCGACGAAGATTTTCGTTCCGAGAACGCTTCGGGACTGGGCATACGTGCTCTGGCCAAGGCAATTGAAGAAGAGGGCATGGAAGTGCTCGGCGTCACCAGTTACGGTGACCTTTCTTCCTTTGCCCAGCAACAAAGCCGTGCTTCGGTGTTCATCCTGTCGGTTGACGATGAGGAATTCGCGCCGGACAAGGCCGAAGCGACTATTGCCGATTTGCGCGCTTTTGTTGAGGAAATCCGTTTCCGCAACAGCGACATCCCGATCTTCCTGCACGGCGAGACGCGTACCACGCGCCATATCCCGAACGACGTGCAGCGCGAATTGCATGGCTTCATCCACATGTTCGAGGACACGCCGGAATTCATCGCCCGCAATGTCGTGCGCGAGGCTAGAACCTATCTGGATAGCCTGCCGCCGCCGTTCTTCCGCGCACTGGTGCACTACGCCTCGGATGGTTCCTATTCATGGCACTGCCCCGGACACTCCGGCGGTGTTGCCTTCCTCAAGAGCCCGGTGGGCCGCATGTTCCATCAGTTCTTCGGTGAGAATATGCTGCGCGCGGACGTCTGCAACGCGGTGGACGAGCTAGGTCAGTTGCTCGACCATACCGGCCCGGTCGCGGCTTCGGAACGCAATGCTGCGCGCATTTTCAACTGTGACCACCTGTTCTTCGTTACCAACGGCACTTCGACTTCGAACAAGATCGTCTGGCATTCCACTGTGGCGCCGGGTGACATCGTGGTGGTGGACCGCAACTGTCACAAGTCGGTGCTGCACGCTATCATGATGACCGGCGCCATCCCGGTTTTCCTGATGCCGACGCGCAACAATTTCGGTATCATCGGGCCGATTCCGCTAGATGAATTCCGCCCCGAGAATATCCAGAAGAAGATCGACGCCCATCCCTTCGCCAGCAAAGTCAAGGACAAGCCGCGCGTGCTGACTCTCACCCAGAGCACCTACGATGGCATCCTCTATAACGTCGAGACGATCAAGGAGTTGCTCGATGGCAGGATCAATACCCTGCATTTCGACGAAGCTTGGCTGCCGCATGCCACATTTCACGAGTTCTACAAGGGCATGCATGCCATAGGCCGTGAGCGTCCGCGTTGCAAGCACTCGATGATTTTCTCGACCCAGTCGACGCACAAGCTGTTGGCGGGCTTGAGCCAGGCCTCGCAGATTTTGGTGCAGGATTCGGAGAGCAGCAAGCTGGACCGGGATGTGTTTAATGAGGCATTCCTGATGCATACCTCTACCTCGCCGCAGTACGCGATTATCGCTTCATGCGACGTGGCGGCCGCCATGATGGAGCCGCCCGGCGGTCCGGCGCTGGTCGAAGAGTCGATTGCCGAAGCGCTGGATTTTCGTCGCGCCATGCGCAAGGTGGACGAGGAGTGGGGCGCAGATTGGTGGTTTAAGGTGTGGGGTCCGGACGATCTTGCCGAAGAAGGCATCGGCGAGCGCGAAGACTGGATGCTAAAGAGCGGCGAACACTGGCACGGCTTCGGCAATCTCGCGCCCGGCTTCAACATGCTCGACCCGATCAAGGCGACGGTGATAACGCCAGGGCTGGATGTTGACGGCGATTTTTCCGACGAGTTCGGTATTCCGGCGGCGATTGTTACCCGTTATCTGGCCGAACATGGGGTGATTGTCGAGAAGACCGGCCTTTACTCGTTTTTCATCATGTTCACCATCGGTATCACCAAGGGCCGCTGGAATTCCATGGTGACCGAGTTGCAGCAATTCAAGGACGACTACGACAAGAACGCGCCGCTCTGGCGCGTGCTGCCGGAGTTTGTTGCCAAGCATCAGCGTTACGAGAAAATCGGCCTGCGCGACCTGTGCGAACAGATCCATGGCATCTACAAGGCCAACGATATTGCGCGGTTGACCACGGAGATGTACTTGTCCAATATGGAGCCGGCGATGCGTCCATCCGACGCATTTGCCAGGATGGCGCACCGTGAAATCGATCGCGTGGCGATCAATGACCTCGAAGGCCGGGTCACCGCTGTTTTGCTGACACCCTACCCGCCGGGTATTCCGTTATTGATTCCGGGTGAGCGCTTCAATCCTACCATCGTTCGTTATCTCAAGTTCGCGCGCGAATTCAACGAGAAGTTCCCCGGCTTCGAGACCGACATCCACGGCTTGGTCAAGGAAGGCTCCAACGGCAGTGTGCGTTACTACGTCGACTGCGTGAAGCCATAGCAGAATGTTGCCTAATTCTAATTCGCATTAGAAACGGCATTAATAATCCAATCCCAGCGGGTGATGCTCTTGACACGGTGTGGGGCGTTTTCGAGATTGCGTAACGCGACAACCAGATTGTCCTCAAGCGCATCAATGCTGTCGAAGACACGGTTGTGGAAATACTTTTCGCGCAGTTCATCCCAGAGATGTTCCTGCGGGTTCAGTTCGGGCGAATAGGGTGGGAGAAACAGAAGGCGCAGATTATCGGGCAGACGAAACTCCTTGCTCTTGTGCCATCCGGCGCCATCAAGCACCATGACTACGTTGTCGTTCGGGTAGCGACTGGCGATCTCGTCGATGAAGATTTGCATACAGTCGGAATTGACATGAGGCAGCGCCAGGCTGTCGAAGCACCCGTCCTGCGGACTCACTGCGCCATACACGTAGGTGTATGGCTGTGTTACCATGGCGCTGACGAGCGGCCGAGCCGGGCGGCGACACCAACAGTAGCGGGTATCCGAAATGCGTCCAAAGCGCGCTTCGTCCTGAAACATCAGCCGCAGTGGTCGGCCATTGCTCCAGGTCGCTACAATTTGATCCAGCCTCCCCTGGAGTTTTTTTTCCAGTCCTCGCGGGCCGAGGCGTTTCCTTGCGGGTGGGCAGTGTCCGGAGCCAACTTGCGCCAGCCATTGCGTGCCAGCATTCGATAGATCGTCGATAGCGCCACCGGCTTGCCCAGCCTTTCCTCAACTTTCTCCTTCGACGGTGGAACCACGACAATCCCGCCGCGCATTGCGCCTACTAGGACTTCGTCGAGAATCTGCGCTTCTCGCTCCAGCGTGGCATTGGCCCGGTTGCGCAAGCTTCGCTTGGGTCGCGGCGCCTCGCGCTCTTGACGCGCCACCTTGCAATAGCGTGTGCGTAGATTGCATGTCGCTCCGATTGACCGACCAATGGCCTTGGCCGTTTGTTCCAGTGACAACCTCAATTCCAGTGGTAGCAAAACCGCTTGCGCTGTCCTCAATTCCTCAGCAGTCTTCGCTGTTCGCAACAACTCCCGTGCCGATGCTCGTTGATCTTCCCCTCCTGCCTTGCGCGCCATGATGTCCTCCCATAGAAATCATGGCTATATTATTACTCTTTCTATTGCGGATTTGAATTACTACTGTGGCAGCCATCTGGTGCAGTGCGCTGTATTTCTCGTCGCGGTGCTCCGTACGCCTTGCATTTGGCCGTCTTCGCTAAGTTTTTCAACACCCTGTTAATGAGAAGAAGAGAAAATGGACTCAAATCTCCAGCTTCGTTTGATCTTGCCTCCACCGTTGTCCAGCGCCACTTGGTAGAGATTTTGAAATGGAATCACAGCAAGACCATGTTATCCCGATGAATCAATTCCTCCTCGTTGATATAGCCGAGAAGCGTAATGATCTCTTGGGTGGCATGTCGGGCGATGCGACGGGCTTCGGAACTAGAATAGTTGATCAGGCCGCGCGCGATTTCTTTGCCCTCTGACGTGCAACAGGCAACGGCTGAGCCGCGCAGAAATTCCCCATTCACCGATATAACCCCGATCGGTAGCAGACTGCGGCCGCTCTGCAATGCCTTAACTGCGCCTTCATCGAGAATCAGGCTGCCGGCAAGCTGAAGGTGGTCTGCGAGCCATTGCTTTCGTGCCGCCAAGCGAGATTCGGTCGCATAGAGCAGCGTGCCGATAACTTCGCCGTGAGCTATGCGCAATAGCGCATCAGTTTCCTTGCCGCTAACGATTAGCGTATGGGCGCCGCTCTGGGCAGCGCGACGGGCCGCTTGCACCTTAGTGATCATGCCGCCCTTGCTGATGCCACTGCCAGCACCCCCTGCCATCGACTCATATTTTCGGTCGTTGGCACGGCCTTCGGAAATCAGCGTTGCAGCAGGATCCTGACGGGGGTCTGCGGTGAAAAGCCCCTTCTGATCGGTCAGGATGACCAGCGCATCGGCCTCGACCAGGTTCGCTACCAATGCGCCAAGGGTATCGTTGTCGCCGTACTTGATTTCATCAGTAACCACGGTGTCGTTCTCGTTGATGATCGGCACGACGCTATATTCGAGAAGCGCCTGTAGTGTCGCGCGGGCGTTCAGGTAACGTTTCCGGTCAGCGAGATCGTCATGGGTCAGCAGAATTTGCGCAGCTTTCAAACCATGTTGGGCGAAAGTGGTTTCATAAGCCTGGGTAAGCCCCATTTGCCCTACGGCGGCGGCGGCTTGGAGATCGCGGATGGCTTGCGGCCTGGTTTTCCAGCCAAGGCGTTGCATACCGGCCGCGATCGCACCTGAAGAAACCAGCAGAATCTCGCGTCCTTCGCCATGCAGCGCGGCAATCTGCCGCGCACATTCGGCAATGAACTCGTGCGCCAGCCCCTCGCCGTTATTGGTTACCAGGGCGCTGCCGACCTTGACAACAAGGCGCTTACTCTTCGATATCCGCTTTCTCATGGGCGCGAGCCTGTTCGAGATGTTCCATGATGGCAAAGGTAAGTTCCTGGCAACCTTTGCCGTTGATAGCGGAGATAATAAAGTATTTCTCCACGTCCCCGTAGCCGGCAACCAGTGCATTGATGCGTTCTGCCCGATCTTCTTCCGGCACCATGTCGATTTTGTTGATTACCAGCCAGCGCGGTTTGTCGTACAAAGCCGCGTCATACTTGCGCAGTTCTTCCAGAATGGCGTGGGCATCGCGTATTGGGTCTGTTTCAGTATCGAAGGGGGAAATATCGACCAGATGGAGCAGCAGGCCGGTGCGTTGCAAATGGCGCAGAAACTGATGTCCCAGCCCAGCGCCTTCGGCGGCGCCTTCAATCAAGCCGGGAATATCGGCAATCACAAAACTGCGGTTGTGATCGACGCGAACCACACCGAGGTTTGGATAAAGTGTCGTAAAGGGATAGTCTGCTACTTTCGGACGCGCAGCCGAAACCGCCCGAATGAATGTGGATTTACCTGCGTTGGGCAATCCCAACAGGCCAACATCGGCCAGCACTTTCAATTCCAGCCTAAGCTGGCGGCGCTCGCCCTCTTCTCCTGGTGTGCATTTGCGCGGAGCGCGATTGGTGCTCGACTTGAAGTGGAGATTACCCAATCCGCCTTTGCCGCCCTTGGCAATCAGCGCTTGCTTGCCATCGCAATCGAGGTCGGCAAGGATTTCCCCTGTTTCGAGATTGCTGATGACCGAGCCCACCGGCATGCGCAACACCATATCCTCGCCACCCTTGCCATAGCAGTCTGAACCGCGCCCATTCTCGCCGCGCTGGGCGCGGAATGTGCGGACATAACGATAGTCGACCAGGGTGTTGATATTGCGGTCCGCTATTGCGTAAATGCTACCGCCGTGGCCGCCGTCGCCACCATCCGGGCCGCCGCGCGGGATGAATTTTTCGCGGCGAAAAGAGGCTGCCCCATTACCGCCATCGCCTGCGATAACTTCTATTCTAGCTTCGTCGAAAAATTTCATGAGAAAACCTACCTACTCTCCGCCCCTGACCAGGGCAGGGGTGACGTCGGTTCGCCGCTACGCGGCTCCGCGCGTTTGAACATGTGCGGCTCGGGCGACCCTTTGCCGGGCACAAACGAAAAAGCCCTATCGCGCAGATAGGGCTTTTCCAGGGACTAAAGCCGTCCTACGCAGCCGGAACTATTATCACGGTCTTGCGGTTGTCGGTACCTTTGGTGGCGAATTGCACGGTGCCATTCACCTTGGCGAACAAGGTGTGATCTTTGCCCAGACCAACATTGGTACCCGGGTGAAACTTGGTGCCGCGCTGACGCACGATAATGCTGCCGGCTGTGACCAACTCACCCCCATAGCGCTTTACGCCAAGACGTTTTGATTCGGAATCGCGGCCGTTGCGAGAACTGCCGCCTGCTTTTTTATGTGCCATGATTCAGACTCCAGTTAACCAGCGATAGCGCTGATTTCAATCTCGGTAAAGTTTTGGCGATGACCTTGATGCTTCTGATAATGCTTGCGTCGACGCATCTTGAAAATCTTGACCTTGGGGTGCCGGCCTTGCGCGATAACTTTGGCTGTCACTTTGGCGCCATCGACAAAAGGAGCGCCAATCTTGACGGACTCACCTTCGCCGACCATAAGTACCTGATCCAGCGTAATTTCCGCGCCCACTTCTGCCGGTATCTGTTCTACTTTGATTTTTTCGCCAGCGAGCACGCGATACTGCTTGCCGCCGGTTTTTATGACCGCATACATAAGGGACTCCACTCGTATTGCAAAGAACCCACTATTTTACAGGGGTAAGCTATTCTGGTCAAAGACATTTTTTGTCCATTTTCTCTGCATGCGCTGCAGTACTCATTCCGTTCGTCCTGAAACTCAGGGTAGAACTGTTTCCAGCGCAAAGAGTTGAGCAATGCTTTCGCGCTGGCGTACTGGATAGGCATGGTTGTTATCAACCAAAACCTCCGCTGCACGCGGTCGGCTGTTGTAATTAGAACTCATCGACATGCCGTAGGCGCCAGCCGACATTATCGCGAGCAAATCGCCTTCGTCTAATGCCAACGACCGGCCATGGCCGAGAAAGTCGCCGCTCTCGCATATCGGGCCGACGATCTCGTAAGATTTTTCAGCAGCCTGGGCCGCCCCGTTATTCTGACTGACCTGATAAATTTCGTGCCATGCATCATAGAGTGCCGGTCGCATCAGATCGTTCATGGCTGCGTCGACAATGGCGAAATTTTTCTCCGCGCCATGCTTGAGGTGCTCAACTTTTGTGAGCAGAATGCCGGCGTTACCGACCAGAGACCTGCCCGGCTCGAGTATCAGCCGCTCGTGACGTCCCTGTAACTGGTTCAACATCGGTGCGAGATAATCGTTTGCACTGGGTACGATTTCCTCGCGATAGCGGATGCCCATGCCGCCACCGAGATCAATATGTTCCAGAACGATGCCATCCGCAGCAAGCTTGTCGACCAGAGCAAGAATTTTTTGCGTGGCCTCCGCTGCTGGTGCCGGATCGAGCAGTTGCGATCCGATGTGGCAGTCGATACCCTTGATTTCGAGATTGGGCAAAGCCTGTGCGCGACGGTAAAGCGCTAGCGCATCTTCGTAGGTGATGCCAAACTTGTTGCTCTTCAACCCGGTAGAAATATATGGATGTGTTTTCGGGTCGACGTTGGGGTTTACGCGAAAAGCTATCGGGGCGCGTTTCCCGTTACTACCGAAGACTTCGGCGGATATTTCGTTGAGGCGTTCCAGCTCGTCCGGAGATTCGATGTTGAAGCAGCGGATGCCGGCAGTTAGAGCAGCGCGCATTTCCTCGTGCGTTTTGCCGACACCGGAAAATACTACCTTGGCAGGGTCGCCGCCAGCAGCGATGACGCGAGCCAATTCGCCACCTGATACGATGTCGAAACCTGCGCCAAGCCGGGCAAAGACATTGAGAATTGCCAGGCTCGAATTTGCCTTGACGGCATAGCAGACAGTGGTGCGCTCAAGCAAGCTGTGAGCGGCAAGCGCCTCCCGATAAGCGGCGAAGGCGCTATGCAGAGCAGCGCGCGAATAAACATAGCAAGGCGTGCCGAACTTGCGCGCAATTTCTGTCAGCGACAGATTTTCGACATAGAGTTCGCCTTCGCGGTAGGGGAAGGCGGGGAAATGCGGCATAGAAACTATCATTGTGTTGATCCAGTCGTGGGTTTGTTATCATCGGCAGCAGGTGATGCAGGTACTATCGTGACGGGAGTAGGTGCGGTACTCTGCGTTCCCGGTTTGGGAGGCAGGACAAGAGTCCCTCTGGTGCCGCAAGCAGCCAGTGGAGCGATTAATACAGAGATCAAGCCAATGAACAGGATTAGCGGACGCATGGCGCAACAGGGTAAATAGATGGGATTCGGATGTTAGCGGATTATTTCAGTGTTTGCCACGGGAGTTGCTATGGATGAGCGTGAATTCAACGCATTGGCTGATCGTATGTTGGCAAGCATCGAGCAGGCATTCGAGCTATGTGGCGCCGATCTCGACTACGAGGTACGACCGGGCGGGATACTTGAACTGGAATTCGAGGATGGCGGGAAAATCATTATCAATCGCCACAATGCCGCGCGGGAGATATGGGTCGCGGCAAAGTCAGGGGGCTTTCACTTCAGGCCGGACGATCCTGATGGTAAACGCTGGATCAATATGCGCAACGGCACAGAATTGATCAAGGTGCTTGAACGCTGCATCCTAGAGCAATCGGGAATAACTATCAGTCTTGATCCTGCTGCAAACCGCGGTTAATTGATTTTTGGCAAGGGCGGACGAACGGGTGCGATTTCCACCGGTTTCGGCTTGGCTTCCTGTACCGGAGCAGGAGGCTGCTGTGGCAGCTGGGAAGGCTGTGCCGGAGTGTTTTCCCCTTCGGCGGACTCCGCGGGAATGCTTTCCTTGTAAACGAAGTCGGTACCTGTGCTACCAGTCGGGGTGATCGCTATTAGTCCCGATGGTTTGTCCATGAAGCTTTCAGGCACGCCCTTGAGGGCCTTCTCCATGAAACTGATCCAGATCGGCAAGGCCGCAGTGCCGCCAGTCTCGCCATTGCCGAGCCGTTTCGGCTGATCAAAGCCTATCCAGGCGATTCCCGCAAGCGTTGGTTGGTAGCCGCAAAACCAGGCATCTATGTAATCGTTAGTGGTGCCGGTCTTACCGGCGAGATCGGCGCGCTTGAGGGCTGAGTAGGCTTTGGTGGCGGTGCCGCGGCGTACCACGTCGTGCATCATACTATCCATCAGATAGGCATTGCGAGGGTCTAGCACGCGCGCTGATTCGTCGCCAGCCACCACCGGTTGCGCTTCCGCCAGTACGTTGCCTTTGTCGTCGAGGATTTGGCGCACGATGTAGGGTTCGATTTTGTAGCCACCATTGGCGAACGTCGAATAAGCGGCAAGTTGTTGCCACGGCGTTAGTGAACCGGCGCCTAGCGCCATGGTTAGATAGGGCGGGTGCTTTTCAGCATCAAAACCAAAGCGCTTGATGTAATCTTGTGCGTAGGCGGTGCCGATGGATTGCAGCAGTCGGATCGAGACCATATTCTTCGACTTGGCCAACCCCATGCGCAGTGGCATTGGCCCTTCGTATTTTCCATCGTAATTCTTTGGTTCCCAGGCCTGGCTGCCGGTTTCGGCGGCAGAGATGGTGATCGGCTCATCTGGGATCTCCGAAGCCGGTGTATATCCTTTTTCCAGTGCGGCCGAGTAGATAAATGGCTTGAAGCTTGATCCAGGCTGCCGCCATGCTTGGGTAACATGGTTGAATTTGTTGCGGTTGAAGTCGAAACCGCCAACCAGCGCACGAATGGCGCCATCTACGGGACTTGCGGCTACAAAGGCGGCCTCGACCTCGGGCAACTGGGTAATTTGCCAGACCCCGGTTTTTCCATCCTTGTTGACGCGAATTACCGCGCCACGACGCAAACGCTTGTTGGCTGGGGCTTTATCGTCCAGCATCTTGTTGGCAAATTTTAGACCGTCGCCTGAGATGGTAATGATCTGACCGTTGCGCAGGTAGGCCCGCAGCTGTTTTGTGTCTGTTTGAAGCACCAGCGCGACGAGCAAATCATTTGCATCGTCGAAATCGCCAAGCACTTCCTCAAGATCCTCGTCTTGGTCGGAACTGATCTTCGTCATATCTACATAGGCTTCGGCGCCGCGGTAACCATGTCGCCGGTCATAGTCCATGACGCCACGGCGTAGCGCAGCATAGGCAGCTTCCTGCTCTGGTAGCGTGATAGTGGTGATTACGCGCAATCCCTTGCTGTAAGAGTCTTCATGGAAACGTTCATACACCATTTGGCGCGCCATCTCAGCGACGTATTCAGCATGGACACCGAAGTCATTGAAGTCGCGCTTGATGTTCAGTTGTTCTTTCTGCGCCTGGGTGAATTCAGTATCCTTGATGTAGCCGAGTTCGTGCATGCGCCGCAGAACGTACATCTGGCGTAGTTTTGCGCGCTTCGGATTGGCTACTGGATTGTAGGAGGACGGGGCTTTGGGCAGGCCGGCCAGCATCGCTGCTTCCGCGATATTGATGTCCTTAAGCGGTTTGCCAAAGTAGATTTGGGCAGCGGAAGCAAAACCGTAGGCGCGCTGACCAAGATAAATCTGATTGAGATATATCTGTAGTATTTCGTCCTTGCTCAGGTTGCTTTCGATCTTGAATGAAAGCAGCGCTTCGTAAAGTTTGCGCGACAATGTTTTTTCGCTGGAGAGAAAGAAGTTACGCGCGACCTGCATGGTGATGGTTGACGCGCCTTGGCGCTTGCCGCCGCCGACGAAATTCGAGTATGCGGCTCGTATTACACCGAGCGTATCGACGCCGCCATGCTGATAGAAGCGTTCATCTTCAGCGGCAAGTATGGCCTGCTTCATAACTGCAGGCACTTCTTCAATGCGCACCAGTGCGCGGCGTTCTTCCCCAAATTCGCCGATTAGGTGGCCATCGGAGCTATAGACACGCAGGGGTACTTTGGGTTGGTAATCTGTCAGAACCTCAAGCGAAGGAAGTTGCGGGTAGGCTAGAATAATGATGATGCCAGCCATCGCCAAGGCCATTGACGCGAGGCCGACGATGAGGGCAAGGGGGTATAAAAACCAGCGAAGGGTGGTAGGCAAGTGTGACTCTGAGCAGGAAACGGCGCATCATTATAACCGCTCGTTGCCGAGCCGAGCCTAAAAGCTTCGCGGATTGGGGCGTTATGCAAAAAGCCTTTACAAACGCCATAGTTGTTGCTAGTATTTAATGTAAATTATCCGTATTGTATCTAATGTATTGTTTATAAAGGGATTTTCACTTGCAGATCGACCTCTCGATCTTTAACCCTAAAGCGCGACCGCTGATTGGTCTCGATATCAGTTCGTCTTCGGTCAAGATGGTCGAATTGGTTGATACGGGTAAAGGTGGGCAACGCTTGGAGCGCTACGTGATCGAGCAACTGCCACGGGATGCGGTGGTGGATGGCAATATTACCGGTCTTGAGGGCGTGGTAGAAACGATCAAGCGAGCATGGAAGCGACTTGGCTCGTCAACCAAATACGTGGCAATGGCGTTGCCAACGGCTGCGGTTATTACAAAAAAAATAATTGTTCCGGCGGGTCAGCGCGAGCAGGAACTTGAAGTCCTTGTCGAGTCGGAGGCCAACCAGTATATTCCTTTTGCATTGGAGGAAGTGAATCTTGACTTCCAGATTGTGGGTTCTGCAGCTTCTAGTCCGGATGAAGTCGAAATATTGATTGCCGCATCGCGCAAGGAAAAAGTTGAAGATCGCGTTGCTTGTGCGGAAGCGGCAGGTTTGAAACCGCTGGTTATGGATGTCGAGTCCTATGCCATCCAAGCTGCTTTCGAGCTGGTAGAGGCACAATTACTCGAAAATGGCAAAAATCAGATTATCGCTTTGGTAGATGTCGGCGCTAATGCCATGAATGTGACTTTCCTGCGCAATGACCAGACGCTCTATACGCGTGAACAGGCCTTTGGCGGAAGTCAGCTGACGCAGGAAATCATGCGTGCCTATGACATGAGTGCCGAGGAAGCGGAAGTATCCAAGCGCACCGGTACGCTCCCGGATAACTTCGAGGCAGAGATATTGCGGCCTTTCATGGATAATTTGGCGCTCGAAGTTTCGCGTGCGCTGCAATTTTTCTTTACGTCAACGCAGTATAACGAGGTTAATTGTATAGTTCTAGCAGGTGGCAGTGCAGTCATACCGGGGCTTGACGAAGTGGTGGCGGCACGCACCCAGAGCCACACGGTCGTCGCCAATCCCTTTGCCAGCATGGAAATTTCATCGCACATTCGCCCAAAACTTCTGGCGATTGATGCTCCTTCATTGCTGGTGGCCTGTGGCCTTGCACTGCGGAGGTTTGACCAGTGATCCGCATTAATCTATTGCCCCACCGAGAGGAAAAACGTAAGGCGCGGCGTGAGCAGTTTTTTGCGCTTGTAGGCTTGGTTGTGGGATTGGCGGCTACAGTATGGTTTTTCGGCTTCAGCATCATCAGTGGATATATTGCCAACCAGAATAGCAAGAACGAATTTCTGAAGAAAGAAATTGCCGTACTTGAAAGAGATATCAGCGAGATCAATCGGCTCAAGGAACAAACAGAGCAATTACTCTCTCGAAAGCGCATTATCGAAGCATTGCAGGCCGATCGCGCTGAAACTGTTCATCTATTCAACGAACTGGCGCGGCAGATGCCCGATGGCATTTATCTCAAATCCCTAAAACAAACAGGTCAAAAGATCAGCTTGACCGGGTATGCCCAGTCCAATGCGCGTGTATCGACGCTGATGCGTAATGTTGATGCTTCTCCAGTCATGGAGAAACCCGATCTTGTCGAGATCAGAACGAGCAACGTTGGAAATCGCCGGCTTTCCGAATTTAGTCTGAATATTCTTATCAAGCGCCAAACGACTACGGCTGACGACAAGAAAGGCAAAGAATCTGCGCCGAAGGATAAAAAGTCATGAAAGCGCCGAAACTGCCAAAACCAGATTTGCCAAAATTGAAGTTGCCAGCAATCGACTTCAAGCGATTGGCAGAAGACTTCAAGACGCTGGATCCAAAAGATCCGGGTATGTGGCCGGTATTGCCGAGAATCATTATTCTTGCCGGAATGTTTGTGATTCTCATCTTAGCTGCTTGGTGGTTGGGCTGGCGCGGGCAGATTGAGGAACTGGACAACAAGCAGCAACAGGAACTGAAATTCAAGGAAGAATGGCTCGACAAGAAGAAGCAGGCCATTAACCTTGAAGAACACCGCAGGCAACTGGCTGAGATAGACCGCTCTTTTGGCGCTCTACTCAAGCAATTGCCAAACAAGTCGGAAATTGAAGCATTGTTGATCGATATCAACCAGGCTGGTCTTGGCCGTGGCATGCAATTTGATTTATTCAAGCCCGGAGCCGAGACCATCAAGGGTTTCTATGCCGAGTTGCCGATTACCATCAAGGTGGTTGGCAGCTATCACGATCTGGGTGCGTTTGCTGGAGACGTAGCCAAGATGGCGCGTATCGTTACGCTCAATGATATTGATATTTCGGTCAGTTCAGCTGGTAAAGAGGGTACCCAGCTGAACATGTCAGCAGTTGCAAAAACCTTCCGTTATCTGGATGAAGAAGAACTTGCCAAACAGAGGAAGGCTGCTCAGGGCGCTGAAAAGGCCAAGGGTGGAAAGAAATGAGAACAGGCACGTTCATTCTCGGGGTACTAGTGACACTAGCACTCGTTGCATGCGGCGGGGGAGAGCATGACGACCTTAGGCAGTGGATGAAAGAATCCACTAAGGATTTGAAGGGGAAGGTTCCTCCTTTACCCGAAATCAAGGCTTTTCCGATTGTCTCCTATGAGACTGCCGATCTGGTAGCTCCGTTTCAGTCATCAAGGATTGAGCCAGAGAAAAAAGCTGGAGGTGGCGGGATCAAGCCTGATTTGAATCGGCCCAGAGAACCACTAGAGAGCTTCCCGCTGGAATCGCTGACGATGGTTGGTACTCTGCAACAAGGGAAGATGGCTTATGCGATCATTCGTGCCGATAAAAGCGTATACCGGGTCAAGATTGGTAATTACTTGGGCCAGAATTTTGGGATTATCACCAACGTTATTGAGACCGAGGTACAGCTGAGAGAACTGGTACAGGATGCCGCGGGGGATTGGATTGAGCGTAGCAGTACCCTGCAACTGCAGGAACAGGAGGGAAATAAATGAAACCCATCGCAAGGATCTGGCGATTTTTTGTTCTATTGCCGATACTCGTTTATTTTTCGACAACAGCCTTGGCGCAAGGCACACAGACGGTTGAAGCTACGCCTCCGGCAAACAGTATAGAGAACTTGCAGGTGAACCAGCAAGGCGGGAATACCATCATCAAGATGGTACTGAAACAGCCGCTGTCAGCTAAACCATCGAGTTTCAGTATCGCCAATCCTGCGCGGCTTGCTTTCGATTTTCCGAACACTGGAAATAACCTCGGCAGAAGCATGCAGCAGGTGAATGAGGGCGATCTGCGAAGCGTCAACATTATCCAGGTAGGAGACAGAACTCGCCTGGTATTGAATTTGCACAAAATATCTGTGTTTGAAACGCGCATGGACGGCCAAAATTTTTTCATAACTTTAGTACCACAGGTTGTTGAGGCACAGTCAGCATCATCTGCTGTGACCCATTTTTCCGAGGCCGTGTCGCGTGATCAGCCACAGGCGTTGCGTAATATCAATTTTCGCCGGGGCAAAGAAGGCGAGGCCCGTATCACTGTTGATTTGTCCGACCCCAGTATCGGCATAGATATTCGCCAGCAGGGCACCAATGTTGTCGTGGATTTTTTGAAAGCCAAATTGCCCGATGAGTTACGCCGAAGGCTTGATGTGACCGATTTCGCCACTCCAGTAACAGCGGTAAATACTGCGCCTCAAGGCGAAAACGTACGCATGCTCATCAATTGTCGTGGGTTGTGGGAGCACAACGCTTACCAGACTGATGATCAATTTGTAATCGAAGTGAAGCCTGTTACCGAAAACCCCAACAAGCTCGTGCAGGGCAGTCGTGGCGGCTACCAGGGCGAAAAGCTTTCTTTGAATTTCCAGAACATCGACGTGCGAGCCGTTTTGCAAGTGATCGCCGATTTTACCAACATGAACATCATTACCAGTGATACCGTTGCTGGAAATCTGACGTTGCGCTTGAAGGACGTGCCCTGGGATCAGGCGCTCGACATCATTCTGCAGGCCAAGGGCCTCGACATGCGCAAATCCGGCAACGTAATCTGGATTGCGCCGCGTGACGAATTGGCGACCAAGGAGAAGCTCGAGCTTGAATCACGCCAGCAAATCACCGATATTGAGCCACTGCGCACCGAGATTTTTCAATTGAATTATCAGGAAGCGGAAGCGGTGGCCAAGTTGCTCAGCGACAAGTCGCAGACGCTGCTCTCCAAGCGGGGAAGCGTGATGGTTGATTCCGCTACTAACAAGATGTTCGTCAACGATACACCATCGCGTTTTGATGCCGTACGCAAGTATCTTGCAGAGATAGATATTTCCCCACGACAAGTATTGATAGAAGCGCGCATCGTCGAAGCTGCCGATAATTTCAGCAAAAATCTCGGCGTGAGATTGGGATATCACGACATGAATCAGAAGGGAAACCGTTTCCCTGGCACCGATACCCTGCGTTATGGGATCGGAGCTGGTCTTACTGACACAGGCGTTCATTCTGGGCAGTCTTCTGCAACGCCTGTGTTTACTGGAACAGGTGCGGGACCAATCTCAACCAGTGATGCTCAGAATGTCAATCTGCAGGTTGCCAATCCAGCAGGACAGATATCTTTCCTTCTATTCAATGCAGCCAGAACCCAGTTCCTGAACTTAGAATTGACAGCAAGCGAGTCCGATGGCAAGACCAAGATTATCTCCAGCCCGCGCGTGGTGACCAAGAACAAGGCAGAGGCGCTCATTGAACAGGGCACAGAATTGCCATATGCGGTGGCAACCAGTTCGGGCGCAACTTCCGCCAGCTTCAAGAAGGCAACGCTCCAACTCAAGGTGAAACCCCAGATTACTGCCGATGGTCGCGTTAAGATGGAACTAGACATCAGCAAGGATTCGCCCAATAGGTCCATTCAGTCGTCAGTCGGCATCGCGATTGATACCAAGCATATCAAGACCGAGGTGCTTGTGGACAATGGTGGTACAGTAGTTATCGGTGGAATATTTACCCAGGAAGACAGCGATACCGTTAACCGGGTTCCTTTCCTGGGGGATCTTCCTTATGTTGGCTTCCTGTTCCGTAACACCGAGAAAATCGACAAGAAAACTGAGTTGCTCATCTTTATTACCCCCAAGATTGTCAGTGAAAGCCTGAGCCTGCGCTGATTGGATGAACGGTTCTGCCTCGATTACTCAGGGGGGTAATCGAGGTCGTCGGTCCGGCTGACTGGGATTCCATTCTATGTTGCTGCTAAAATCGGATCTGTGAACCGAATACGCAATATCTATCTCATCGGTATGATGGGGGCCGGCAAAACGACCATTGGGCGACAACTGGCAAAGCGGCTTGCATTGGATTTTGTCGACTCAGACCATGAAATCGAAGCGCGTACGGGAGTGCGCATCCCAGTTATTTTTGATATCGAGGGTGAGGCCGGGTTTCGCAAGCGCGAATCGCAAGTGATCAGCGAATTAGCTCAACAGGATGGTCTTGTTGTGGCGACCGGAGGGGGGTCTATCCTTGATCCAGGCAATCGAGCCAACCTGAACAGGAGCGGCTTTGTTGCTTACCTTTGCGTGCCACCCGAGATACTATGGGAGCGGGTGCGGCTTGACCGCAACCGCCCCCTGCTTCAAGTTGCTGATCCGTTGGCCATATTGCAAGCGTTGTACGCGCAACGTGACCCGCTCTATCGTGAGGTTGCCGACATTATCATTGAGGGAAACTCCGCTGGGGCCTTCAGCTTGGTCAGAAAGCTTGAACGGGAGATTAAACAATTATGCTCAAACTGACTGTTGCGCTTGCCGAACGCGCCTATCCAATTCAGATTGGAGCTAGTTTGCTGGGAAAGGCCGACCTGATTCTGCCGCGCCTCAAGGCTCCGCGGGTTGCTATTGTCACCAATACTACCGTTGCCCCCTTGTATCTGGAAGAACTTGCGGAGCCATTACGCCACGCAGGAGTGAATATCACCGAAATCGTGTTGCCTGACGGAGAAAAATTCAAAACACAGGAAACGCTTAATCTTATTTACGATGCGCTGCTCTTCGAGCATTGCGAGCGCGCTACCACGTTGATTGCACTTGGGGGCGGAGTTATCGGTGACCTTGCCGGATTTGCTGCCGCAACCTACCAGCGCGGCATGCCTTTTGTCCAGGTGCCGACCACGTTACTTGCGCAGGTTGATTCCTCAGTTGGTGGCAAGACCGGCATCAACCACCCCTATGGCAAGAACATGATAGGCGCATTCTGGCAGCCGCAGCTGGTACTGGTTGATACGCTAACGCTAAACACACTGCCAGACAAGGAGTTTTCCGCTGGTCTGGCGGAAGTCATCAAATACGGGCTGATTCGAGATATGCCTTTCCTCGAATGGCTGGAAGCCAATATGGATAGGTTACGCGCTCGGGATTCGACCGCTTTGGCTTATGCCATAGAGCGATCCTGCGCCAACAAGGCAGAAGTGGTGGCAACGGACGAATATGAGACAGCAAAGGAAGGCGGGCGTGCTCTTCTGAATCTGGGACATACTTTTGGACACGCCATTGAAACCGGCGCGGGATATGGCGAATGGCTGCACGGCGAAGCGGTTGCGGCTGGGACCATGATGGCAGCGGAGTTGTCGCGTTGCCTTGGTTGGCTTGAGGAAAGCGATGTGTCCCGGGTACGTCGCTTGCTGGAAGGTGCGGGACTGCCTGTGCGCGGTGCTAAATTAGGTGCTAAGCGTTATCTTGATCTGATGAGCCACGACAAGAAAGTCGTCGATGGCCAACTGCGCCTGGTGTTGCTCAAGCGATTGGGCGAAGCAGTGACGACTACAGAAGCCTCGCAGGCACAGATCCAAGCTGCGATTGAAGCGTGCAGCGATGCTTGAATTGGCGAATTACGCAGTCAGTGAAAGCAATTCTCGCGGTCGCGCATACGATGAAACGCGACCGTCAGAGCGTGGCGAGTTTCAACGCGACCGCGACCGTATCATCCATTCGACGGCCTTTCGCCGTCTTGAATACAAGACCCAGGTATTCGTCAATCACGAGGGCGACCTGTTTCGCACGCGCCTGACGCACAGCATCGAGGTTGCGCAGATTGCCCGCTCCATCGCGCGAGCTTTGGGCATCAATGAAGACCTGATTGAAGCGATAGCCCTGGCTCATGACCTTGGTCATACGCCATTCGGCCATGCCGGGCAGGAGTCGCTCAATACCTGTATGAAAGAATTCGGTGGTTTTTTCGAGCATAACCTGCAAAGCCTGCGCAACGTTGATGTACTGGAGGAATGCTATGGAGGCTTTGATGGCCTCAATCTCATGTATGAAACGCGCGATGGTATTCTCAAGCATTGTTCTCCGCAAAATGCCGAACAGTTGGGTGAGCTAGGACTGCGCTTTGTGGAGCGCAAACAACCGTCGCTGGAGGCGCAGATATGCAATCTCGCGGATGAAATCGCATACAACAACCATGATGTCGACGATGGCCTGCGTTCTGGTCTGATTACTTTAGAACAATTGGAAGATATCACGGCCTTTTCGCAACATGCGGCAGTAGTGCGTAGCGAGTTTCCTGCTATTGCCGGACGACGGTTTATTCACGAGACCATACGGCGCATGATTAATGCGCTGGTGATAGACATGATTGCCGAAACTCGGCGGAACATTGTTCTTGCTGCGCCGCGGACGCTCGACGATATCTACCTATCTTCGCCGCTGGCGGCTTTTAGTGATGCCATGCAAGCGGAGCAGCGCCAGCTCAAGATTTTCCTGCGTGATAACCTTTACCAACACTATCAAGTGCGGCGTATGACCAACAAATCGCGTCGCATCATCGCTGACCTGTTTGCTGCATTTATGGAAGATACCCGTTTGCTGCCGCCGCAATACCAGCGCATGAGCGAGCAGGAAAAAACAAAAGGAGTGGCATTGTCGGCAAACGATGCCAAGGCGCGCGCAGTGGCGGATTACATTGCAGGCATGACTGACCGCTACGCCATCAAGGAGCACAAGCGGTTGTTTGCCGTTGGTTACTGAAATAAAAATGGGCCGGCATTTGCCGGCCCATAAAGGTATTGCTTGAAGCGAGGGAGTTTCTTAGTAGACGCCTTGTGCCAGCATGGCGTCGGCAACCTTCACAAAACCGGCAATATTGGCGCCAGCCACATAGTTGACGTACTTGTCCTTCTCCTCGCCATAAGCGACACAATTTTCATGAATGCTATGCATGATGGCGTGAAGATTGTTATCAACTTCGTCGCGAGTCCAGGACAGACGCTGCGCATTCTGGCTCATTTCTAGTCCGGAAGTGGCAACGCCGCCGGCGTTACTGGCTTTACCCGGCGCATAGAGCAGCTTAGCCTCAAGGAACAGGTCGACCGCTTCCAGTGTGGACGGCATGTTGGCGCCTTCGGCAACGCAGATGCAGCCGTTCTTGATCAACGTTCTGGCATCATCGCCGTTGATTTCGTTCTGGGTTGCGCTCGGCAGGGCAATATCCACTGGCACATGCCACGGAGTCTTGCCCGGCAGGTAAGTTAGCTTGAACTGGCGAGCATACTCCTCGATACGACCGCGCTTGACGTTCTTGAGATCCATCAGCGCATCGAGTTTTTCGGTGGTGAAGCCTGTTTCATCGACAACTGTGCCGTTAGAATCCGACGCTGTCACGACCTTTGCGCCCAGTGCCATTGCTTTCTCGATTGAGTACTGGGATACATTGCCTGAACCGGAGACGGAAACGCGCATTCCGTGGAAAGACTTGCCCTTGCGCTTCAGCATTTCTTCGGCAAGATATACGCAGCCGTAGCCGGTAGCTTCGGGGCGGATCAAGCTGCCGCCGTAGCTCATGCCTTTGCCTGTGAATACGCAGGAAGAATCGTTCGACAATTTTTTCATCATGCCGACCAGAAACCCAATCTCACGTCCGCCGACGCCGATATCGCCCGCAGGCACGTCGGTGTTTGAGCCGATGTGGCGGAAAAGTTCAATAATCAGCGCTTGGCAGAAACGCATAACTTCGCCATCAGACTTACCCTTGGGGTCGAAGTCCGAACCGCCCTTACCGCCACCCATCGGCAATGTGGTGAGAGAGTTCTTGAAGGTTTGTTCGAATGCCAGGAATTTCAGGATGGAAAGATTGACCGAGGGATGAAAACGCATGCCGCCCTTGTAGGGGCCAATGGCTGAATTGTGTTGGATGCGGAAGGCGCGATTGGTGTTCACCTGGCCTTTGTCGTCAACCCAGGAAACGCGGAACTGGAAGGCGCGTTCCGGCTCAACTAAGCGTTCCAATAGCCCCTGTTCTGCATATTGGGGGTTCTTTTTGATGAACGGCCAAAGGCTGATCATGACTTCTTTTACTGCTTGAAGGAACTCGGGCTGGTTAGGATCACGGGCCTGGACGTACGCCAGGAATTCTTCAACCGTTTGATAACGCATGGAATACTTCCTTTCTCGGATATTTAACAATTATAGTTAGAAATTCATAATTTATAATTACAGACTACTTGTTGCTTTGCAAGGCAAACTCAACAAGCGCATATAATCTCAACGAATTGGGTAAATGTAAAGTGTGGCGAGATTAGGTTGGCTTAACAATAGGGGGATTTCAACTTGAACCCATCCGAATTGCCAGCTTCACTCGGTAGTATTACTAGCAGCGAATTTCTCTGATGATTATCGGCGGTGTATTGATTTATAAGCAGAATCAAACAGAAGCTAGGTACAGGGATTCACTAATCGTGCGCGATATATCAAAAAAGAAAAGGTACCCGGAGGTACCTGAGGACAGCCTGTTGCCGAGAACAACATGCTGTAAGGAAAGAGTCGGTTTTACCGAAGTGGGCTCTCTAAGTGCATCGATAACGTAAATAGTTTTTAGCCTTATGTTACCCACGACCCGTTGAGCTAGCTCTGCAGTAACAGCCTTAGGTTGATACTTAGCGGCGGTTGGCGGGGAGGAAGCAAAACAGGGCAACCGTTGATGTCAATTCAGGAGACGGCAGCTGAAATATGTAGGTGGAAGAAAACTAAATCGCCTCTTCACCCTCTTCCCCTGTGCGGATGCGGATAATTTGATCTAGATCGTAAACCATAATTTTTCCATCCCCGATCTTCCCTGTCTTTGCAGATTTCTCAATAGCTTCTATAACCTGATCGAGAATCTCGGATTTGACTGCGGCCTCAATTTTGATTTTTGGGATAAAGTCGAAGACATATTCCGCGCCACGATATAGCTCGGAGTGTCCTTTCTGCCGGCCAAACCCCTTGACCTCTGACACTGTTATCCCCTTAACGCCGATAGTGGTAAGGGCATCGCGTACTTCGTCGAGTTTGAATGGTTTGATGATTGCTGTAATCAGTTTCACGTTGTTCCCTTATGCTGGCAGATCAATCGTCCGCCCGTGACTGCAAGTACCTAAGTGTTGTGGTTTATATTGCGCTATCGCTCCAAGTGGCCACACTCGAAGCAATAAAGCCCCTGGCTGACGAGTGGTGCAATGCGACATATGTCTCTCATGCCTGTCTTCTATGCAATTGTTTTTTAACATTTGCCAAAAACTTCTATTGGCAACAAGAATAGGCAATACCCACCCTATGCCGCCGTAACTACGGCGAGAGATATTCTGCAGCGCTAATTGAATCAAGATACTGGAACCATCAACGATGCTGTTCATGATTGATACCTCCTTGCTGGAAGTCATCGCATGAACCATGCCAGGTAAATCAGGAATCTAGGAAACTACAGACAAGCCATTGCCGCTACTTGATTGTGGCGATTTAATTAGGGTAAATGAATATTTTCAGAGGCAGTAGGCGCGCACCAATATTGGGCGTTGTTGGGGGGGGGGCGGTAATTCGCACCATCGTAGTGCTAAGCTATCCTGTTTTTGGCAATAATTTAAGTATAATTATTAATTTCCTGGGCGGGCCGTCTTGAATATCCGGAATTTATATGTATTCTGGACGTATTACGGTGTTAGCGGACAAGATTGATTAATCGAACAAGGTAAATTCTATGCCTCTGATTATCGGAGTGCCGAAGGAATCGGTTGCAGGCGAAACCCGGGTAGCAGTCGTGCCCGAAGTGGTCAAGAAATTCAAATCGCTTGGCGCTGATTTCTGTATCGAAACAGGTGCGGGAGCACAAAGTTATTTCCGCGACGAAGACTTCGGGGCAAGTTATATCGTAGCGAACGCGGCCGAAGTTTTTGCGCAGTCGCAGATCGTCCTCCATGTACAAGCACCGACACTTGAGGAAATTGCCGCAATGCGCCCGGGAACAGTGCTGATTGGTTTCCTCCAGCCCTATTCCAGTGTTGAACGCATCAAGGCGCTGAAACAAAACAATATTACCAGCTTTGCGGTCGAATTGATTCCACGCATCTCGCGCGCGCAGAGCATGGATGGCCTTTCCAGCCAGGCGGCGGCAGCGGGTTATCTCACTGTGTTAATCGCAGCCAATCATTGCCCAAAATTTTTTCCGATGCTCACCTACGCTGCGGGTACTATCCGCCCGGCGCGGGTGCTGGTGATAGGGGCCGGCGTCGCCGGCCTGCAGGCGATTGCCACGGCCAGACGCCTTGGTGCCATAGTCGAAGGCTACGACGTGCGGCCGGAAACCAGGGAACAGATCGAATCGCTCGGTGCCAAGTTTGTGGACACCGGTGTAGCAGCAGGTGCTGGCGGTTATGCGCGGGAACTAAGCGAAGACGAAAAGCAACAACAGGCCGAGAAACTTGGCAAGGCGGTCGCCAATGCAGACGTATTGATTACTACTGCGGCGATCCCAGGCAAGCGCTCACCGCTCATCGTTTCAGAGTCCATGATTGCTGGCATGAAAAACGGCGCAGTCGTTGTCGATATGGCCGCTGAAGGTGGCGGCAATTGCGCTGGTACTCAGGCGGGACAGACGGTGCAAGTTGGTGGCGTCACCATCGTCGGCCCGGTTAATCTGCCGGCGCGCATGCCGGCGCATACATCGGAAATGTATGCCAAGAACCTCTACAATTTCTTCGCGCCATTTATCAAGGATGGCGTGTTCAGCCTCGACTGGTCGGACCAGATCATCGCTGGCGCATGCCTCACCCACGAGGGTCAGTTGAAGCACGCAGGAGTCAAACAAATACTCGGAGAAATTGCATAAATGGAAACCATAGACGCGCTCTACGTTTATATATTCATTCTGGCGGCAATTGCTGGCCACGAAGTCATTGCGCGCGTGCCGGTGATTTTGCACACGCCGCTGATGTCTGGTTCCAACTTTGTGCATGGCGTGGTGCTGGTCGGCGCGATGGTCGCATTGGGCAATGCCGATCCGAATAGCCCCCTGCAATTGGCGATAGGTTTTTTTGCCGTGGCGCTGGGTGCAGCCAATGCTGCTGGCGGCTATGTCGTGACCGAACGCATGCTCGGCATGTTCAAGACCGGTGACAAGAAGGTATCAGCTAAATGAGCGCCAGGATCCTGATACAAGTTTCCTATATCGTCGTTGCCATGTTGTTCATCCTCGGCCTAAGAAGCATGGCATCGCCGGTGACGGCGCGACGCGGCATCGTCTGGGCCGGTGTCGGCATGGTGATTGCGACGCTGGTGACATTCATTACGCCGGAGATGAAAAATTTCGTCTTGATGATCGCCGCTATCGTTATCGGTGGATCTATTGCCTGGTACCTCGGCAAGGTTGTCAAGATGACCGACATGCCGCAGATGGTCGCCGTATATAACGGCATGGGCGGCGGGGCGGCGGCGGCAATTGCCGCGCTCGAATTTGCGCGCGGCGATGTACACGGAACCATGATGACGGTTCTTGCAGTACTGGGCGCGCTGATTGGTTCGGTTGCTTTTTCAGGTTCATGTGTCGCTTTTGCCAAGCTGCAGGGACTGATGAACAGGGTATGGCGGCTGCCAGCCCAGAATGCAGTCAATTTTGTCATGGCCTTGATTGCAGTAGTGCTTGGCGGGATGATTATTTATGCAGGATCAGCAGACAGCTTTGGCGACCCGATGAAATTCAAGCTGATGCTGATAGCTTTTTTTATCGTATCGCTAGTGCTCGGCGTAATTCTTACATCCCCGATTGGCGGCGCCGACATGCCGGTAGTGATCTCGCTGCTCAACGCCTTTACCGGCTTGGCGGTGGGTTTCGAAGGCTACGTGTTGGGCAACCCTGCGCTGATCATTGCCGGTATCGTGGTCGGCGCTTCAGGTACACTGCTGACGCAATTGATGGCCAAGGCAATGAACCGGCCAATCACCAACATCATCTTTACGCCGATTACGGGCGAAGCCATCAGTAGTGGCGAGGGCATCACCGGCAGCCTGAAGGAGGTCAGCGCTCTCGATGCGGCGGCAATGATGCGTTATGCGCAGAAAGTTATCATTATCCCCGGCTATGGCATGGCTGTGGCCGGCGCACAGCATAAAGTCTGGGAAATGACCAAGCTGCTGGAGGAGGAAGGCGTCGAAGTCAAGTTCGCCATCCACCCGGTGGCTGGCCGCATGCCTGGTCACATGAATGTGCTGCTGGCCGAGGCGGGCGTGCCCTACGACAAGATTTTCGACCTGGAAGAAATCAACGAGGAATTTCCCCAGGCCGATGTGGCGCTGGTGATTGGAGCCAATGACGTGGTCAATCCGTCGGCGCGCACCGACAAGTCCAGTCCCATCTATGGTATGCCGATTCTTAATGCCGATCATGCCCAGAACGTGATTGTCATCAAGCGCGGCCGGGGGGTTGGTTACTCTGGCATCGAGAATGCCCTGTTTTACGGCGAGAATACCCGCATGCTTTACGGCAGCGCTCAACAGGCGGTTGCCCAAGTGATTGCGAATGTGAAGTCGATGCAGGGCTGAGTTTTTTTGTCTCAACGAGCGCCCCAGTGTTTTTGGGTGCGTTCGAAATCCCAATAAACTTAAAACTAAACAACCACAGGCTAAAACTGGTGGTTGTTTAGTTTACGCTGCCCATTTCTGGTGGTGTATATAAAACCTTATTGATCAATACGTTATGCTTACATGTGTGGTTGGCGTGATAAATAACCTTGATTTGTGTCAGAGTAATGCGTAAATCAAGTGAAATTATTTGCATGCATGAGGCCAAGCTGGATGGAACGAAATTTTTATCGTTATTCCAAGCATAATTTTTCCTGGGGGTTTTTCCTCGGCGGATTGGCAATGCTTTTATGCGTTCCCTATCACTGGCGGGCAGGGGATCAGCTAACGGCCTTGCTGGTTGTGGCATTGGTGGCAGTCATCTGGGGAGTTGCCGCATGGGCCATAGTGGCCCCTCGCGTTGGTTTTGAGCCAGTGATGCTCGTGACCACCTTGTGTAATTTGGGGTGTCTATTTGCCTTGGTGCATTTGGGCGAGGTTGGCATCTATTGGTTTTATCCCTTACTGATGGTAATAGCCTACGTCATGCCATGGCGTTGGTCGGCACCCATCAATGCTGCTAATGTCATATTTGGTCTGAGTTTCGCCGCTGGTTGGATGCCGGACGCACAATACTATCGCTTGATTGCCACGCTTCTGGTAGCGCTGGCGTTTTCGTTGCTGTTCTCCTACAACATGGAACGGCAGCATGAGATGCTGGAAGATATGTCTGTCACCGATCCGCTGACCGGCGCCTTCAATCGGCGCTATTTCGAGCGGGAATTGGATGAGGCGCGCCGCCAGTGGAAGCGGACGGGGAGCCTCGCCAGCATGATCATGATCGACATCGACCATTTCAAGCAGATCAACGATACCTATGGACACTATACCGGCGACATGTGCTGGTGGCGCTAAGCAAATTCATTTCCTCACAGTTACGGCCACTGGACCGGTTTTTCCGGTTGGGCGGGGAAGAGTTCGCCATCCTTTTGCTGGATACCTCCGCAACGCAGGCCGCGTCTTTGGCGGAACGGTTTCGCAGTTATATCGCGGATGGTAGCCTGGATGGCAAACTTCCCATGTTCACTATTTCGTGCGGGGTGGCGGAATACCCCGAGCGGGGCACCTTAAGTGATTGGCCAGAGCTATGCGACAAGGCATTGTATGCGGCCAAGGATGCCGGCAGAAACAAGGTGGTCATGGCGCAGCAAACGAGTGCGGACGAAAGCCCCGTCGTTGAGCAGCAAGGATGAGTGTTTTTACTGGCGTATGATCAAATTGGCGCACTACTGGCGCCGCACTCAAGGGTTTGATTTTCATAAAACAATGATCACTGATAAAAGACTTAATCGTTATTCCAAGCATAAATTTGCCGGGATTTTCTTTTTCGGCGGATTGGGAATATTCCCGTTTGCCAGAATGCTATGGCTGGCAAATGATATTTTTGGGGTGGCGCTGAATGTGTCATTGATCGTGGCCTTCTGGGTACTAGCCGCATGGGCTATGGCTGATCGGCGCATAGGTTCCGGCCCGGTGCTAATGGTGATGCTGCTGGTCAATTTTGTCGGCCTTGTTACCGCTCTACGTTTGTACCAGGTCGGTATCTACTGGGTTTATCCAATAATGATGGCGGTGGCCTACATCATGCCTTGGCGTTGGGCGACGCCAATGAACGTCGCGAACGTTGTCATTGTTCTGCTTTTTGCCGCTGGCTGGATGCCGGATGCGCACTACTACCGCCTGGTCGCTACCCTCCTGATAGTGCTGACGTTTTCAGTGATGTTCTCCTACAACATTGAACAGCAGCTTAAGCTGCTGGAAGAGCTATCTGTCACCGATCCGCTGACCCAGGCCTTCAACCGACGCTATTTCGAGCGGGAATTGGACGATGCGCGACGCCACTGGCAACGGACGAGGAATGTCGCCAGCATGATCATGATCGACATCGATAATTTCAAGTTGATCAACGATACCCACGGCCACCATGTCGGCGACAATGTGCTGGTGGCGCTAAGCAATTACATTTCATCAGAGTTGCGTCCCCTGGATCGATTTTTCCGGTTAGGCGGAGAAGAATTCGCCATCCTCCTGCTGGATACTTCTGCGACACAGGCGGCGTCTTTGGCGGAACGGTTCCGCCGCCATATCGCGGATGGCAGCTTGGATGGCAAGCTTCCTGTGTTCACCATTTCGTGCGGTGTTGCGGAATACCCCGAACAACGTTCCTTGAGTGAATGGCCGGAGCAGTGCGACAAGGCGCTGTATGCAGCCAAGGATGCTGGCAGGAACAAGGTGGTTATGGCGCAGAAATGAGCCTGGCTGAAAGCTCGATCGCATCCCCCCTTGTGCGACGCAACAAACGGCAGTATATAATTACGCTAAATTCCATCAGCCGGAGCGCTCCCGTGCCCCGGCTTTTTTGACGACTGTCATCCAGTCGTTAGCCAATTCAGTCGGCCAATTTGCGTGGTGCTTACAAGGATTTTCGAGATGGGTCTCCCCATAGAACAAGGTCTCTATAACCCCCGGCACGAACACGACGCCTGCGGCGTTGGTTTCGTCGCTCACATCAAGAATTGCAAGAGTCATGCAATCGTCGAACAGGGTTTGCAGATCCTGCAGAATCTGGAGCACCGCGGCGCTACTGGCTACGATCCCTTGCTTGGAGATGGCGCTGGCATCCTGATCCAGATGCCGGACCAGTTCCTGCGTGAGGAAACCATCAAACTCGGCATCAAGTTGCCGGATTTCGGCAGCTATGCTTGCGGCAACGTTTTTTTGCCGCAATCGATCAATGGCCGGGCTGCCTGCGAATCCACCGTGGCGCGTATCGTTCACGAAGAAGGGCAGATTTTCCTTGGTTGGCGCGACGTGCCGCGCGACAATTCCGGCCTTGCCCTGGCAGCCAAGGAGCTGGAGCCGGTGGTGCGCCAGGTATTCATCGGCCGGGGTGAGAACTGCGTCGATCAGGACGCTTTCGAACGCAAGCTGTTCGTTATCCGCAAGCGCGTCGAGCACACAGTGCGCGCCCTCAAACTGGCCGATGTCAAATTTTTCTACTTGCCTTCGCTATCGTCGCGCACCCTGGTCTACAAAGGCATGTTACTGGCCGCGCAGGTTGGCGCTTACTTTCGCGATCTACAAGATAGCCGCATGGTTTCTGCGCTGGCGTTGGTGCACCAGCGGTTTTCAACCAATACCTTTCCAACCTGGGACTTGGCGCATCCGTTCCGCTACATTGCGCACAATGGCGAAATTAACACTCTGCGCGGCAACACCAACTGGATGGCGGCGCGGCAGAAAGGGATGGTTTCCAGCCTGCTGGGCGATGACCTGAAAAAACTCTGGCCCTTGATCGTCGAAGGCCAGTCGGATTCGGCCTCCTTCGACAATGCGCTGGAACTGCTGGTCATGGGCGGTTATTCGCTGGCCCAAGCCATGATCATGCTGATTCCTGAAGCCTGGATCGACAATCCGCTGATGGACGAGGAACGGCGAGCTTTCTACGAATACCATGCCGTGCTGATGGAGCCGTGGGACGGCCCGGCAGCCGTGGCCTTTACCGATGGCCGCCATATCGGCGCTACCCTGGATCGCAACGGCCTGCGTCCGGCGCGCTATCTCGTTACCGAAGATGACATCGTGATGATGGCTTCCGAGATGGGCGTGCTCGATTTTCCGCAGGAGAAAATCGCCAAAAAGTGGCGTCTGCAACCGGGCAAGATGTTCCTCATCGACCTTGAGCAAGGCCGCATTATCGACGACGCGGAACTCAAGCACAGCCTGGCGACGGCCAAGCCTTACCGGAAGTGGCTCGAAGAATCCCGCTACTTTCTCGACGAACTTCCCGAAGTCAAGACGCGCGAATCTCTGGCTGGGCCGCTGCTGGATGTGCAGCAGGCTTTCGGTTATACCAAGGAATACCTGAAATTCATTCTCGAGCCGATGGCCGATCAAGGCGAAGAAGCCACTGGTTCCATGGGCAACGATAGCGCTTTGCCGGTGCTGTCGGACAGGAATAAGCCGCTTTTTGACTATTTCAAGCAATTGTTCGCCCAAGTAACGAATCCGCCGATTGATCCGATCCGCGAAGAAATCGTTATGTCCCTGCTTTCCCTGGTCGGCCCCAACCCGAATTTGCTCGGTGTGGACGATCAGGTGCCGATGCCGCGTCTGGAAATTCATCAGCCGGTGCTCTCGGTGGCCGATATGGCCAAGCTCAAGCAAATAGATAAATTGACCAGGGGCGCGTTCAGATCGGTGGTGGTCGATATCACGATGCCCGCCACAGGTGAAGGTGAGAGCCTGGAAGAACGCCTGGCGCAGGTTTGCGCCCGGGCTGAAGCAGCGGTTGGCGAAGGCTACAATGCCATTATCCTTTCCGATCGCGCCATGTGCCGCGAACGCGCCCCAATTCCGGTTCTCCTGGCTTGCTCCGCAGTGCACCTGCATCTGGTTAAAACCGGCTTACGCACCTCGGTTGGCTTGGCGGTCGAAACCGGCGCGGCGCTGGAAGTGCATCATTTCGCCACGCTTGCCGGTTACGGCGCCGAAGCCGTGCATCCCTGGCTCACTTTCGAAACTATTGCCACCCTGGCCGAGCGCCTGCCAAGCAAGCCGTCGCCAAAGGATGCCTGCAAGAACTACATCAAGGCCATCGACAAGGGATTGATGAAGGTGATGTCGAAAATGGGCATCTCTACTTACCAGTCATACTGCGGCTCGCAGATTTTCGAGGCCATCGGTCTTTCCTCGGAATTCATCGCCCGCTATTTCACCGGCACGGCTTCACGGATCGAGGGTATCGGCCTCAAGGAAGTGGCGGAAGAGGCCATGCGTACCCACTGTGCTGCCTATGGCGACGATCCGGTATTGTCCAACGCGCTCGATGCCGGGGGCGACTATGCCTACCGCGTGGGTGGCGAAGAGCATATGTGGACGCCGGACAGCATCTCCAAGCTGCAACACGCCACCCAAACCAACCAAAACAAAACCCACACACAAAACACCCAACCCCCC
>Ga0074195_1000831_pt1 | contig 52276 bp, 53 predicted proteins | sample EPASupsiteHSE623_FD_64525 | JGI IMG/M metagenome (GOLD analysis project Ga0074195, IMG submission 64525) | Bioremediated contaminated groundwater from EPA Superfund site, New Mexico - Sample HSE6-23 | ecosystem: Environmental > Aquatic > Deep subsurface > Groundwater > Contaminated ...
GATGAACACGGTACCTGGCACCAGCACAGGTCCGTTCAAGATAAAATTGGAGTGGACGGAGAATCCAACCGTCGGCTTCACACTGGTCGGCACCTCCGGAGTGGCCAATCTGGCCAATGACCCGTCGATGGCCGCCGTGCGGGGCGAAACGCGCACCTTCGACCACACCGTGCCCAAGGGTGAAGCCTACAAGTACCGCGCCACGGCGGATTTCATGAACCAGGTGGATGAGGCGAACGAGGGAAACAATGTGAGCAGCGCGGGATATGTGGCGAGATAGTAGACGAAAGGGGGCAGGGCGGTTTCCTGCCTGCAATTTTCTTGGGGGGATCTGCGCATTGAAGCTATCGGAAAGCATCGTCGTTCTTTATCAGAGATGGTGAATAGCGAGATAGTATTTTGAATATAAATGATAAATATAATTTATATTTATCTTATGATTATTTTTTATTAGTGCAAGACCATCTAACGCTGTTCTACTGATAAATTTTAAATTCTAGTGAACCATCTCTGCCCATATTGCCACTAAATATATGCGAAATTCCAAAATAAATGGCCAAAATGGATTGTGTAATTATGAAGGGAAAATGCATTCAAATCGAGGGCATCAAACGAGGCATCAATGACCGGATTGACATGGCTTCATCTTTCGGACTGGCATCAAACTGAAAAGAAATTCAATCGCAAAGTAGTTTGTGCTGCTCTAATTGAGGATATAAAAAATAGAAAAGAAATTAGCCCTGATTTAAGCAAAATCGATTTCATTATTTTCAGTGGCGATGTTGCCAATTCCGGGCAACTAGACGAATATAAAAAAGTAACTGAGGATCTATTTAAGCCAATATTGGAAGCATGCAACTTGTCTAATGATCGGCTCTTTATTGTTCCAGGAAATCACGATTTAGATCGAGATTTAATTCCTGCCTCATTCATGAAGATCTTAGCAACAAACGAGGAAGTTGATGATTGTTGGGGCACGGAAAGGAAAAGGACGCAATTGTTTCAGCCATTCCAGGAATTCTATAATTTTCTTAAAGATTGCACGGGACACGCTCGGCCAGAATATTGCAGCGCTTGTGAATGGGATATTAATGGGAAGAAAATTGGGCTGCTGGGCATAAATTCCGCATGGCTGTGTGCACGTCATAAGGATGAAATTGGAGAATGCAGTGACCAAGGCTACCTCTGTGTTGGAGAATCACAAATCTTCGAGCCACTGGAAAAGATATCTAAATCAGATATCAAGATTGCAGTGCTTCATCATCCTTTGGATTGGCTGGCACCATTTGATTCCAGTCGCGTGGAAGTATATCTAAAGAGACAATGCAATTTTATTTTGCATGGCCACGCCCATAAGCCAGGCATATCTGGAATTAGAGATCACTTTGGCTATTACACAACAATTCCGGCGGGCGCCTGCTATGATAGAAGCAATCCCACAGATTCAGGTTACACATATTCTTATAACTACATTCATCTGGACCTCAACACAGATAAAGGTATAATATTTTTGCGCAAGTGGAGCAACCAAAACCGGAATTGGAAAAAAGATGATGAGACATTTCCACCAAACGGAGAATTTGATTTCTCGATTTTTGGCAAAGAAAGAGTTCCAATTCCACACCAAATTCCACCACCACCACGTGACTTCAAAGGCCGGGAGAAAGAGATCGATGACATTCTCTCCAATTTCGAAAAAGGAGCGACAATCACCAGCCTGCGCGGCATGGGCGGCGTGGGCAAGACGGCATTAGCTCTGGTCCTGGCAGATAAAATCAAGAGCCAATTTCCCGATGGCCAAATCTTCATCGAAATGCGGGGAACAAGCAAAAATCCCGATTTTCCCTCACTCAAACCCGATGAGGCTATGGCACATATTATCCGGGCCTTCAATCCTGCGGATAAACTTCCGGAAAACTCAAATGAATTGCGCGGTTTATATCATTCAATGCTGGCTGGCAAACGAATCCTCTTGCTTCTGGATAATGCCGCTGGCAGCGAGCAAGTAGAGCCTCTGCTGCCCCCTAAAGGTTGTTCACTTCTAATAACATCTAGAATTAAATTCGCCCTACAAGGTTTGAAGGAGATAGATCTGGATATTTTGCCGCCAGATAAAGCGCAAGAGCTTCTTCTTGAAATTGCTCCGCGTATTAGTAATCGAGCCGATCAGCTAGCAAAGCTATGCGGCTACCTTCCTCTCGCCCTCCGAAACGCAGCCAAAGCACTGACCGAGAAAAAGGATCTAGGCATTTCTGAGTACGAACAACGTCTCAGAAATAAAATGGAGAGGCTTGAGCTGGTCAAGGCATCTTTCAGCACCAGCTATGATCTGCTGAGTCCCGGAAGGAAAAAACAATGGCGTCGTCTATCTGTATTTCCTGAAGATTTCGATCGCAATGCTGCGACTGCTATCGTAAAGATGGCGCCAGGACCAGCGGCAGAGGCTCTAAGTGATTTGGTGCAATGGAGCTTGGTGGACTTTGTCCCAATGCCGGATTCAGAGGGTGGCCGATATAAACTTCATGATTTAGCACGTCTTTTTGCAGAATCGTGTCTAGAACCAGATGAGCTTGCTGATGCCCAACAAAAGCATGCCAAGTACTACTCAAAGATACTTTCTCAAGCGGAGACGCTTTACGAAAAAGATGAGCTTAATCTTATGGCAGGGCTGGATCTTTTTGATCGAGAATGGGCGAATATTAAAGTTGGACAGGCCTTGGTAAGGAATATAATCCGAAGCTCAAGGAGATTGAAAAAGAGTGATTTAAAATTTGTCCTGCAATTGGCCAGATCTTACGCGGGCGATGCAGTCAACGTCTTGGATTTGCGCCTGCATCCTCGGGATAAAATAGAGTGGATCGAAATTGGCTTAAAAGCAGCAAGGATGATGGGGGACGAAAGTGCTGAAGGCGTCCATTTGAGCAACCTGGGCAGTGCCTATGCCGACCTGGGCGAGACGCGCAAGGCCATCGATTACTACGAGCAGGCATTGAAGATATCACGCGAGATCGGGAACAGAAGGGGCGAAGGAGTCGACCTGGGAGGCCTGGGCAATGGATACGCCGTACTGGGCGAGACGCGCAAGGCCATCGAATACCATGAGCAGGCATTGAAGATATCACGCGAGATCGAGGACAGAAGGGGCGAAGGAGCCAACCTGGGAAGCCTGGGCAATAGATACGCCGAATTGGGCGAGACGCGCAAGGCCATCGAATACCATGAGCAGGCATTGAAGATATCACGCGAGATCGAGGACAGAAGGGGCGAAGGAATTCGACTTGGCAGCTTGGGCAATAGATACGCCGTACTGGGCGAGACGCGCAAGGCCATCGAATACCATGAGCAGGCATTGAAGATATCACGCGAGATCGGGGACAGAAGGGGCGAAGGAGTTGACATGGGCAACCTGGGCAATAGATACGCCGAATTGGGCGAGACGCGCAAGGCCATCGAATACCACGAGCAGGCATTGAAGATATCACGCGAGATCGGGGACAGAAGGGGCGAAGGAGCCAACCTGGGAAGCCTGGGCAATATATACGCCGATCTGGGCGAGATTCGCAAGGCCATCGACTACTACGAGCAGGCACTGAAGATCTCTCAAGAGATCGGGGACAGAAGGGGCGAAGGAGCCGACATGGGCAACCTGGGCCTAGCCTACGCCGATCTGGGCGAGACGCGCAAGGCCATCGAATACCACGAGCAGGCATTGAAGATATCACGCGAGATCGGGGACAGAAGGGGCGAAGGAGCCGACATGGGCAACCTGGGCCTAGCTTATGCTGAACTGGGCGAGAATCGCAAGGCCATCGATTACCACGAGCAGGCACTGAAGATCGCTCAAGAGATCGGGGACAGACAGAACGAAGGAGAATTCCTCTGTAATTTAGGCAAGGCCTATTTTGACTTAATTGAAACCAGCAAGGCCATCGAATACTGCACGCAATCGTTGGACATTGTTTGCAAGATCGAATATCGGAAGATTGAGGGCGAAGCTCTCTGCACTTTAGGCAAAGTCTATTCCCAAATCGGGGAATTCAACAAAGCCATCGATCACTGCGATCACGCCCTTGAGATCTTCCAAAAGATGGAATATCGCCGGGGAGAAGCAGAAGCCTTATTCTACATGAGCCAGGCCCTCGACAAGCTCAGCCAGCGCCCTCAAGCCATCGAATGCGCCCAAAAAGCCCTCCAGATCTTCGAGCAAATCGAAAGCCCCAAAGCAGAAAAAGTCCGCCAGCAGCTAGCCGAATGGCAGGCTTCCAGTCCTCAGGAGACCTAGCATGGATATCATCTTTCTCGGCACCAACGGCTGGTACGACACCGACACCGGCAACACCATCTGCACCCTCATCAACTCCGAAAAGTACCACATCATCCTCGATGCAGGCAACGGCATCTACAAGGCCGACCGCTACATCCACGACGACCTGCCGGTCTACCTCTTCCTCAGCCACTTCCACCTCGACCACATCGAGGGGCTGCACATCCTCAACAAGTTCCGCTTCCCCCAGGGGCTGAAGATCTACGGCCAGAAGGGCACAAAGAAAGTCCTGGACACCATCCTCAGCCAGCCCTTCACGGTTCCCCTGGACAGGCTGCCCTTCCCCGTCGAGGTGCACGAGCTCTCCTCCGGGCCTTACAAAGTGCCCTTCGCCCTGGAGTGCGAGTTCCTGGTGCACGCCGCGCCCTGCCTAGGCTACCGGCTCGACCTGGACGGCAAGATCGTGACCTACTGCCCGGACACCGGAGTGTGCGACAACGCGGTCAAGCTGGCCCGAGACGCCGACCTGCTCATCGCCGAGTGCGCCCACAAGCCGGGCGAGGAGAGCGCCGCCTGGCCGCACCTGAACCCGCAGGACGCCGCCGATATCGCCCGGCGGGCCGGGGCGAAAAGGCTGGCGCTCACCCACTTCGACGCGGGGCGCTACCTCACTGTGCAGGAGAGGCTGGACGCGGCGGCGACGGTTACGAACTTCGAGGGGATTGTGGTGGGACGGGACGGGCTGGTACTGCAATTGTAGGCGTATCGCTGTCAGGAAATAAATCATAGTGAATTATATTTTGCTGCTTTTTTTATTTGCCACTTTTTTATATCTATCGTAAGCCACTCTGGAGAGCTTGTCCGCCTCCTCGTTCTCCTCCCGCGGCACCCAGGCGAGGCTGACATCCCTTCCCAGCAGCAGCTTCTTGATCTCGGGCACGTACTTCTTGGATGTGGCGGAATTGACCCGGTACTGGCCGTTCATCTGCTTGATCACCAGCTCCGAGTCGCCCTTGATCACGATCTTCTCATCGATCTCTTCATCCACAATCCATTGCGCCGCGGCCAGGAGCCCCTCGTACTCCGCCACGTTGTTAGTCATGCCTCTGCCCTCACCCACAGCTCGAAAGCCCCTGTGAATGAGCTGCCCGTCCCGGTAAGCCAGATAGCCGTAAGCGGCTACGCCTCCGGGATTCTTCGGATAGCAGAGCCCGTCGAAGTAAATTGTGATCATTCTACTCATCCGTCTACTCATCCGTCCCATTTCCTGGATACTATTTATGCTAGGCGTTTATGCCCAGGACTTATCGCGCATTTCTCCATCCACTGAATCATTTTTATCAGAATGGCCTCCGATCGGAAAACTGATTCCCTGGCGCGGCTATAATAATTAGCAGCTTCGGCTCAAGTCCGATGACAGGGTTGAGGCGGCTGTAAATCACCATTTTATATAGATGGCTCGGCAATGAACCTTGAGAATATGTTTGCACCAAAGGCAAGAAAGGCAAGAGAGACAAAAGAGGTTGAGAACTTAGCATGAGAGTTGCCGTCATCGGAGGTGGCGTGGGTGGAGCCGAACTCATAAGGGTTGCCGCCCCAGGCCCGCTGGAGTTCACCCTGATCGAGCCCAAGAGGCAGATTGAGATGCAGGCACTGTACCCGGAGTACCTGGGCGGGGTGGCCAGGCTGCAGGATCTGGCCGCGCCCCTCAAGCCGTTTTGCGAGCGCACGGGCACCAGACACATCCAGGAGAAGGCTCTGCGCCTGGAAGGTGGTAGCGTGGTCTGCGAGCACAGCACCGTCGAGTTCGACTATGTGGTGGTGGCGACGGGGGCAGCGCAAAACTACTTCGGAATCAAGGGCGTGGAAAATACCTTCTCCATCAATACCCTGGAGGAGACCAAGAGGGCGCGCCGGTTCGTGGAGGACATGAATCCGGAGCGCATCATGATCATGGGCTCCGGCCTCACCGGCGTTGAATCCGCAGCCATCCTGGCGGAGAGCATGGATGCCAGCATCTACATCATCGAAGCCAGGGACAGAATCCTCCCGCCCTTCTCCCTGCAGACCTCGCAGCTTGTGGAAAAAGAGCTCTCCAAGAGGGGCGTCAATATCCTCACATCAACCATGGTCACCGAGGTCAAGGAGGACTGCATAATGTTTGCAGACGGATCGTGCCTTGATTGCGATATGGCCATCTGGACGGCAGGAGTGAAGCCGTCTCAATTTGTGGCGGATCTGGATCTGCAAAAGAAGAACGGCTGGATTCTGGTTGACGACTTCCTGCGCGCCAAGGAGAATGTCTTTGTCATCGGCGACGCTGCCTGGATCGAGATCGACGGAAAACTGGCCACCAAGACCGGCCTTGAGGCGGAACGCCATGCCAAGCACACCGCTCAAAATCTGCTGCGCCTGGCGGAAGGAAAGCCGCCCGAGAAGTATTCCGTTCGCGCCAGCACGGATAATCAGGTGGCACTGATCTCGCTGGGTTGTGACTGCGCCGTGGGCGTGGTGGGAAAGATGTGCATCGGCGTGCCCACCCGGCTGATCTACTCCGTCAAGAGCTGGATCGACAAATCCTTTATAAAGCGATTCAAATAGATCCATTATTAGCTTTTTTACTTTTTAAACCGGATCCATAATTAATGGTATAAATGAAAGAAGAAGAAGCAGGGAAGCCTGCCTTTTTGACTAACGAGCGGAGTTCAAGCCCCTTTAAATTTATCATGGAGTATAATATCCATCGCCACCTCGCCCTCCACGCCCATGACAATGGAAAAGATCCACTCGCTGAGTTTCGCACAATGCTCGGGCACGCACTCCTCGATGCAGCCCGCGCAGGGCTCGAAAGAGTTCACGGCGAGCAGTGGATCGAAGCGTCTGCCACGTATTTTTTCGGCATAATAGAGGCGATAGGTCCTGATGCCGTCGGCTGATTGCACCTCGCGAGTGATGAGCTTGTCCTTGAGGAGTTTGGCCACGATGCGGGAGCATTTGCGAGAGTCGATCTTCAGAACCTTCCACAGGTCGCTTTGCAGGACCCCTTCGGGATGTGATTTTATATAATCCAGCGCCTCCATGGACATTCTCGATCTCCCTTACTCTATGGGGCTTATGAGAATGATATTATTACCGCGCAGGATAACAGATCCGAGAGAGCGAGTCTTCTCGCCGCCGATCAGCTCTACGGTCTCTAAGAGATGAAGGTTGAGATACTCATCCACGCTGTTGAGGATTCCTTCCAGGACGTAACGCGGCGAGCCTTTCATCTCCACCTGGATCTTGCTGCCTACTAAGCTCTGAACCTTTTTAGTTGGGAACATAAACCTGACTCCTTTAGTGATTGTATAGCGATTTATATGATGATCTCGGCAAAGTTTTATTGTTAGATCTATTCTGGGCAAATGAATTTGATAATTTCCAGTTTATTGAACAGATGCCACGCCTTTTATGCTCGGCACGCTCTTCATGAGTTCCTTCTCAATAAAGTTTTTCAGCGTCATCTGCGAGAAGGGACATCCTGCGCAGCTTCCCTGCAGCTTGACCTTGACAATTCCGTCCTCGATATCCACAAGCTGAACATCTCCGCCATCCACGCGCAGGCCGGTCCTGATCCGTTCCAGGGCGACCTCAACTTCATCCTTGAGGTTTTGCATAAAACTCTTTAGTCCCCTTTTACCTTTATAGATGTAACTTTGTGCCCGATGATCGTATACCTTATTCCTTTTAAAGCTTCCTCGAGCTGCTTGATGATCTTCTCGCACTTATCGGAGCCGACCACCGTATTCACCATCACGCCGGGCTCCGAATGGTCCCGGATAGCCTTGAGGGCCAATTCCGGATTCTCGCTGAGGCGGAAGCTTTTCCAGCTTTTGGGAGCCATTCCCTGATACTCTATGAGATAAAATCCGCTAATTCCCAGCTCTGTCAAAGCATTTATAACCCGAACCAGATGCTCGTGATCGACGAAAATCTTGACCATGGTCTTCATAGAGTTCCCCTGACTGACTATATTCGCCATCGAACCTTAAATAACTTCGCGAGATATTCTTTTATCCTACGCCCTTCAACGGTGAGAGTACATGGCAGACAGAGATATCAGAGATGTATTGTTGGGGATGGGAATTACGGAGGACGAGATAGTATCCGCCGCAATGGCGCTCTACTTTCCCCACCCCGGCGTGGAGACACGCGAGAAGGCCGAGGCCAAGTTCAGGAGCGAGATGGACCTTGCGCTCAGCGACCCCAATTTATCGCTCCTGATTTACGCAGGAGTTCTTCTGGAGTCGGAAGGAATCAAATGCAATCTGCCGGGTCTGAAGCAATCCGATTACGAGAATGATCTGACATGTCTCATCGCGGACGAGGTGCTGGGCCTGGCCATTGCCAAGTATGTGGGCGGCTATAAGGGCTTATTCGATTATGTTCGCTACGACAAAGCCAAGCCGGGAATACTCTCTCGCCTGGGCCCGTTCATGGATGATGTCGTGGCCGGGCTCATAGGCGGCGTTTCAGCAAACATGTACACCAGGGCGGTATTTGACTGAAAGACCAGCTTTTTGCGCTCAAGTCGGGATTCGGCTGGCTGTCTACCATACCGGTGGGCATATCCATGGAGGGTGTCGAGGCCCTCATGAAGCATGTTTATGTCTTCCCGGTGGTCGGCCTGGCACTTGGCGCACTCATCGGCGCGGCAGCCTACATCGCGGCTCTGGCCCTGCCCGCCAATCTGGTGGCAGTGGTGGTTATTCTGGCCATCTACAAACTCTGCGGCATAAACCATATCGACGGCCTGGCGGACTTCGGAGACGGCGTCGTCGCCCACGGCACTCTGGAAAAGAAGGTGCAGGCCATGAAGGATGTCTCTCTGGGCACAGGCGGAGCTGTCTTCATCATCGTTCTTCTGCTGGCCACCTTCGCCGTCGTCTCGGATACCTCCAGGACGCTCCTGCCCCTGGCCATGCTCGCCGCAGAGGTCTCGGCCAAGGAGTCCATGATAGCATTTGCCGCGTTCTCCCGTTCCCTGCAGAAGGGATTTGGACAGATCATGATCGAGAGGACGGGACCCAAGCAATTCATCATCGGCCTGATCATATCCGCCGCCGTCTGCGCCGCCGCTTTAGGCCCGCTGGGCCTGGCCATGCTCGCCGTCTCTCAGGCGGCAGCGCTCTACATGGTAATGGTTGCCAGGAGGAATTTTGGCGGAGCCACCGGTGACGGAATTGGTGCGACCAATGAGGTCTGCCGCCTGATGGCCCTGGTCGCGGCATTGGCTTTGGGAGGTATCCTGCCTTGGACGCTCTGGTGATGGCCGGTGGCCGCGGCTCCCGGCTCAAGATGGGGGAAAAGCCGCTGGTGACGCTCTTTGGAAGGCCGCTCATCGATTATGTGACGGCAGCCCTGCGTGGTAGCCAGGTGCAAAGAATCCTGGTGGCCACCACGGATAATGTGCCGAAGACCCGGGTGTGGGCCATAGAACGGGAGCTGGAGGTGGTCGAGACCTCAGGAAGAGGCTTCGTAGCCGATATGGTCAGTGCTGTCTTGGCCGCGAAGATCACCGATCCCATAATGATCATCATGGCCGATCTGCCGCTGGTTACCGCCGACCTGATAGACGATATAATTGACATCTACGAGCAGCGGCCTGAGCCCGCGCTCTCCACGCACACCCCCCTATGCCTGCACAGCCGCCTGGGGCGCAGGCCTGATTCTCTCTTCAACTATCGCGGCCAATTAATCGTCCCCTCGGGAATAAATGTCCTGGATGGAGCCGATATCGAAAAGGAGCAGGAGGATTACCACTTGATAATGGAGCGAATGGAGCTGGCAGTGAATATAAACGTAGTTGAGGATCTCATGCTCTGCGAGAAGATAATGCAAGGTGATATTCTTTGAATGATTCCTTAACCATAAATGGTGAGTTGTATGGAGCCGACGACCTCAAGCTGCTGACGGGAGCGGATGAGATCCGGGAGCCGAAGAGCTACGTACTTCTCCTGGCCAAGATCCTGAAAAGTCCCATGAGGCTCCCCTGGTTTTTAAAGGACATATGCTCCCTCTGCATGGAGGAGCAGGATCAGAGAGAGATGAGGCTCAGCCTGATCAGAGTGCAGGTCGATGCGGAGCTTCGCATGAACCAGGACATCCAGCGATACCAGCAGAGGCGCTACGTGGCCCAGGTGATCGAGGTCCTGCTCTTCAACGATCTGATGCTTGCGCCGCGCGATACGGTGGTAGAAGGAGACGTGGATTGATCTTTTGCAGAGGTATCGGGAGCACCAGGCAAGCACAGAAATTGTATCTGAGACAAATGCGGAGCAAAAAAGGAAGATTGGCAAAATGATGAACGTATGCAAATTGCGGGTTGATTTCGTCCGGCAATATCACCTGGCATCGTTTGCATAACTTATGTGAGTCGATCTCAAGATCTCCTCGAAGTCCTCTTGCTCCAGCAAGCAGTTGAGAGCCACGTAGCTCTTGGTCATATTGGCATTGGTGAATGAATCAAATGAAGGCTTATAAGCCCAGGCCGCTCCCCGCCACTTGCGGCTCAAGTCTGCCGAGTATCCCTCCGCCATCCTTCCTTGCGTGCCGTCCACGTCGATCGAGGACTTGACGGGAGAGGTTGCTTTGAAGCTGTTTATGTAGGAATTCAGAATGTTATCGAAGTTCTCCTCACCGGCCTTCATAAGATTGGCGTAGCTGAAGAGGGCGAACCAGCCGACCTGATGGCCTGCGTCATCTGTCAAATAGAGCGTATCTATGCTGCTTCCGTCCTGTTCGGGCGGCTTGTGATCCGCTTGGAGGCTCAGATTCTGAGAACAATTAAACTGAACCGTCCAGGGACCGACGCTATCTTTGTATGATGCAGCCTCGGCGGCGCAGAAGAACGCAAAGATAAATAAAAAATAAAATATTTTTCGCATAATCTCATTCCTCCGATTTACATGTTGGTGACATTGGTCACGTGCAGAGAGGTGATCATGGCTTCGAAATCCGCCGGATCCTGTAGGCTGTCAAATCCGATGAAATGCTTCGTGGTATTGGTGTTGGTGAATGAATCGAACTCGGATCTGTACGGCCAGACCACTCCACGCCAGTTGCGGCTGAACTCGGAAGAGTATCCTTCGCCCTGGCGTCCATCAGTTCCATCCACTGTTACCGAACTCTTAACCGGTGACGTGACCTTGAAGAGGCCCACGGCTCGATCCAGCATGTTGTCCAGGAAGTCCTCCGAGGCTTTCTGCGGATTGGAGTAGCTGCGGAAGGAGAACCAGGCCACCTCATGGCCAGCTTTGTCTATCAATGTCATCATCCACCAGCTATAGCCTTCTTGAGTAGGTTCTTGATATTGATTTCTGGTATTAATGCCCGGCGTCCCGTTGAACTCCACGATCCACGGGCCTGCCATCTTCTTATAGAGTGTTCCTTCCGTTCCTGTCAAGAGAAGCGCCAGGATCAATAGGCATAAGAGTATCCGTCTCATTCTTGTCCCTCGATGAATTGCTAATCTATTTGTTAATGATGCGGCTTAGCCGATAAATATTATGCTTCTGATCGGCAGTTCGGATTCCTGCAAAAAAAGAGAGGCAACAGAGGTTCATTAACCGCAGCCACAACCTCCGCCGCCCGATGCTCCGCCGGCCGTCGAGGCCGTTGAGCCTCTCGATTCTGCGATGGGGTACATGATGTTCTTATATTTGGCCAGGTCCCCTTTAACCCGATCGCTGCCATAATGAGATAGATCGAGGGGCGCAAGGCCGCTCGCTCCAACGGCAGCAGTGCTGCCCATGGCGGCAGTGCTGCCTGTGGTAGCGGTGTTGCTTACGGTAGCAGTGCTGGTTATAGCAGCAGTATTGCCTGTGGTAACAGTGCTGCTCATGGTGGTGTTATTGAGCGAGGAGTTGTTCAAGGTCGGCTGGCCGGCCGGGGCGCTGCCGACAGTGTAAGGAGCGGCTCCGCCGGTGCCCGCGGCTCCGGCCAGATTCAAGTCACCCATATAAACCATCATGCCGCCCGGCGACCATTGGGCGCAGGCATTATAGGCCATGATGATTGCTGCGGCAACCAGAAGCATTCCGATAATTCTTGCAGAGAACATGATTTTCAAACCTCCGATTTCACACGGAAAAAGCAATTTGTAGAAAAATAAAGGCCGTGTGCCCGCAAAACGGGCACATGTCTGTCGTCTTACTTGGGTGGCCACATGTCTTTCATCCAGCCGACGATGCGGCCGGAATCTTCTGGGCCGACCATGATCTTGGTCTTCCCTTGGAATAGGTCCTCCAGCTCGCCGGAGAACTTGGCAGCCATTCCGGGCAGAACCATTGCTGGATACTTCTGGTCCTCCCACTTGAAGGCGGCCTCGTTGAAGGAATCCAGGATCTTGGTCGGGCTTAGCTGGCCGCCGGCCACAGACGCCTGCACACCGATTCCATCGGTATTGATGGCGATGATGTAGGCATCGATGCCGTTGGAGGCAATATCCGACTCTACTGTGTAGTAGGTCAGGGCGAAGTTGGTGGTCACGAATACCGGAGACTCAACTCCAGGATTGCCAACCTTGTAGATGCCGGGCTTGACCTGCACGGGCGTTCTCGGGTCGGTGTAGATGTTGAAGCGTAGATGCATATCCGGCATCATGCTGTAGGCCTCGAGAGAGTGCTTGATCATGATGGCTCCGCCGCGGATGACGAATGCGGCTGTGAGCACGGACTCCCAGTAGGCAGCCCTGACTGGATCCTCGGTGGTGAGCCAGGCATTGATGGGCAACACCATGACAGGATAGGCGATATCTCTCTGAGCCTCTTCCACAGCAGCCCTGCGCAGGTTGATGAAGTTGAGCAGTGTCTGCTGCAGCATCTTGCCGTTGGGGGCGGTGCCTGGATCCAGGACGAGATCGGTGAGGCCCATGCCGGCAAAGGTGACGGCCATGGACTTCAGTGCATCCAGATCGAAGGGAACGCTCAAGGTTACGGGCACCTTGTAGTCGAAGGCAAGCTGAGCTACTTCCTTCCAGTTGTCCTTGTTGGCGGCATAGATAAGGGGCTTGGCCTTGGCGGCGACCTCCAGTCCTGCCTTGAGAACTGCCGGAGTGAAGGAGCAGAGGATGAGTGGGAAGTCCGAATTGGCCATGACCGTCTTGACGCAGGCCGCGAACTTGGCCGGGTCATCGGTCACGGAACGGACGGCAATCATCTCTACGTTCTGCCACTTGCCGATGTAGAACTTGCGCCATGTGGAGATCTTCTTAACGCGCTCGACGAGCTTTGCCTCTTCCATGTTGTCGGCTACATCGTAGGCGAATGGCGGCTTGTTGAAGAAGGTCATCTGGTGGCGGAACATGACGTCCTCGCCGCCGACCTTGACCTGCTTTTCTCCGACGCCGATGTATACCATCTTCAGCTCAGGAGCGACGATGCTCTTGAGGGTCTCAAGCTTCTTGGCGTACTTCTTCTCTTCTACCAGTGGAGTGCACTCCTCTACCTTGCGGGTCCTGGAGATCAGGCCAGCTGCATAGGCCATGCAGGTCTCCTCTCCGCACTTCTTACAGTTGGTTTGTGGAAGCTGCTTGTAAAGGTTAAGCGGGCTTGTTTCCTTCATGTCTCTCACACCCCCATCTTGAGCCAGGCGGCAGTGTCGGGCGTCTTAGCCTCGATCCTTCCCATCAGGGACTGAGTGATCTCATGCACATAGGCGACTGCCAAGGGGTGCATCATCATGAAGATATCGACACCGGCCATGGCCAGAGAGTATCCAGTGAGGATCTCCCAGATTGGACCGCGATGCATCCTGTCTCCCCAGTCGGAGTCATCCTTGTTTGGTGAGCGGACCATCCAGGACTCTCTGACACCCCAAGCGTTGGTGGTGCCGGAGGACATGGGGAAGGTAAGCTCCTCGTCGCCCTTCAGAGCGCCGAGCCGAATTCTCTCCATGTTGGAGTAGGCGAAGTCCAGACCGTAAGCCAGAGCGGCTGTGGTTGGGTCCATGACGATGGACTCGCGCGGGACGCCGGCGACCTTCATAAGCTTCCTGTTCAGCTCCTTCTGAGAGTTGATCTCGAGCTGTGTCCAGGCCAGGCACACATGTCCGTTGTCGACGCAAGCCTTGCCGATCTTTTCCCAATCCATGTTCAGGTTGGCGGAGGCGATGAGAACGCGCTCGCCTGCAGCGACTTCTGCCGCCTTGGAGAGCACGATCGGGTCCTTGTTGGGGTTGCCGGATCCGCCGATGCAGATGGGTACATCCACAGCCTGCAAGACCTCTTCAACGGTCTTGACGGCGTCCTGGGCGGAGGTATCCTTCAGGAGCGGGTCAGTGCTGATCAGGTGAACGGTGACCATGTCGGCGCCGAACTTATTGACTGCTTTCTTGGCCCACTCGCCTGGGCTGTTGATGACATCCTCATAGTGCATCTTGACGGCCTTGGCCATGCCGATGGGCATGTCGAAGACGTCCATGGTGACCTTGGGGGCATGGGGCATAGCTGCATCCGGGAAGAAAGGCATAGCCTTCTCGCCGCCCAGCTTTACCACGTGGCCGCGGCTTCCGCCGTCTGCCTTGGTGGCACCCAGTGTGACCTCCTGAATGGGGGTCCTCCAGGTCTTGTCGATTCCGACAGCGAACTTGGCGCTGGCCAGTGCAGATGCGACCTTAAAGGCCGGGACTGCGGCGGCTGCGGCTGCCAGATCCTTTGGTGCCGGAGCTATGGCCTGAGCCATTGCCACGGGCTGAAGCAGATTCTCTACGGGGTAGCCTACAGCCTTGGCGAAGTTCATGAGCTGCATGGCGATCTTGGCTGCCTCCTGGCCAAAGTAGTAGGCAAACAGAGGTCCAACGCCGCCTGCACCTGCATCTAATTCAATTTCGATATCTCCCTCGATCTTTACACCCTCGAGGGACTGAACATTCATTTCAGATAATGTCTTGTTCAGGTCAGATAATGTGATCTTTCCTGCCATTCAAATCACCCTCATAGGCCCAGTTCCCTGACTACCTGCATCATCTCTTGTACGGCAGGCGAATCGTCAGGTAGGCCCATCAATGGATCTCCCACTAAATCGAATTTGGCTAAACTCTCATCATAGGGAATAGTGCCGATAACCTTCAGGCCCAGGCTCTTGGCGTTCTCCAGAACCTTCTCTCTGCGGCCTGGCGTGACCTTGTTGACGATCACGTACAGATCCTTGTACTTCAGCTCGATCTCCTTGGCCAGATCGCGAATGCGCTCGCCCGTGGTGAGCCCTCTTCGGGACTCGTCCGTAACCACGATGAGGTCGTCAAGATCCGGAATGGTCTTCCTGCTGAAGTGCTCAAGGCCAGCAGGCGTGTCGATGACAACCAAATCATAGTCGGCAACAGTCTTGTCCATAACGCCGCGCAGAAGGTTATTTACAAAACAGTAGCATCCAGAACCTTCCGGCTTGCCCATGACAAGAAGATCATAGCCATCCTCTTCCAAGAGGATCTCGAAGAGCTTTGACTCGAAAAGCACCTGTTTGTCAGTTTCCGGTGGCGTGGTGTACCGGGCTTGCTGCATGAACTCTCTCATGTCGCCGATGGTCTTGTCAGCTTTAACTCCGAGCGCATCCGCAAGATTGGCATCGGCATCGGCATCGATAACAAGCATCCGATATTTTTTTCCTGAGTCTTTTACAAGATATCTGATAAGCATCGCGGTCACGGCCGTTTTGCCTGTGCCGCCTTTGCCGGTTACCGCAATTATCTTCCCCAAGGTCTAGCCTTCCTTACTTCTTTGTTGGCTTGATAATAACTTCTGCTACATGCACGGTTGCGCCACGTAGCTCAATGGTGATGCCGCCCGATGATGCTGCAGGCATGGCAAAAGCCGGAGCTGCTGCGGGCGCTGCGCCAGCAGGTGCGGCTGCCGGAGCCTCTTCTTTCTTCTTGAGCTTAAGCTGCATAATATCTCCCTCACTTTTTGATCAATATAGTCGTGCTCGCTTCAGTCGTCCGCGTCTCCTGAAAAAGGAGAAAAAGGCGGACTCTACTTAGCGAGTACCACCTTATCGATGCTGATCTTGGCATCCTTCAGTACCAGCTTTATGCCGCCGGAGCTTCCGGACATGGATAATCCTGGTGCTGCTGCGGGTGCTGCGCCTGCGGCTGCTGGAGCCGCTGCTGCTGCGGGTGCCTTTGGCTTAAGTTTTAGCTGCATGGATTCATCTCTCCTTTTTAATTAATTCACTCAAGCACGCCGTCTGCCTGCAAAGCCTCGACGACCTGCATGAACTGGCCTTCGGTCAGGGCGAGCTCGGACTTGACGGTATCGATGTTGATGTCTCCGCCGGTCTTCTCGATATAGGCCATGACCTTCTCCTTGATCTCATCGGAAATATCTTCCAGAGTCCAGCCCTCGGTGATCTTCTTGTTGTCTACTTTCCTGGTGACGCCGTTGACAACGGGGTGGTCGACCTTGAGCAAGAAGGCCTTGAGTGCGGCGATATCTTTGGCATCGTCCTCGGTGGCGATCTTGGCCATCATGTCCTCATCGATGCCGGCCTTTACTCTCTCCTTGAGGCCCTTGGACATCCAGACGATCCTTCTCCAGCCGCCGTCGGCCTGGAGGAACTTGGGTGAGAAGTAGTACAGAATGCCCATGCCCAGGAATCCTACTACCTGCTTGCCGCCGCCGGTCTGGCCCGCCATGGTGGAGAAGGGCAGTCCGTTGGGGGTTGCGCCCTTGAAGTCACGGTCGGCAAGGCCGATGCCGTCAACCTCGGGCATGTAGAAGCCGATGGTCTCGAAGCAGCCGCAGGATGTGTGGGGTGCATCGAAGAACGTGTACAGCTTCATGACACTGTACTCGCCGCCGGACCTCTTAGCAGCCATTTCGTTGATGGCTTCATACTCTCCGGCAACGGCGTCAACTGCTGTTCCCTTGGGTATGGGGAACTGGGGGCCCTCTGGGTCTACCTTGGCGGCAGCGCGTCCATCGAACCAGGTGATGGCACCGCACAGGGATGGCCTGTCTGGGGTGACCACGCAGGCGCTGGTTGGGGCGAATGCCTGGCAAAGTGTGCAGCCGTAGAAGACATCGACGTCCTCATCGTGCAGTCCCTTGGCACGCGCGTCACGAGTCTTGTAGACTTCCATGGCGTTGGCGAGCTGCTTCTTGACCTCAGCGGGATCGGTGTAGATGGTGATCTCCATCTTCTCGATGAAGGGCATCTCGGCCTTGTAGAGATCGATGACGGGAGTGAATATCTCTACCCAGGAGGTGACTCCCTTCTTCTTGAGGCTCTTGCCGATCCTCATCCAGATGTCGTATCTCTGGTTGAGGTGCATGAGGCCGCTGATGTAGGACAACAGGGCGTGGTTGCGCCTCTCGATGATGGACTCCAGATCCTTCTCAATCTTCTCGCCGCCGACCTTGAAGACCATGCCGAAGGGCATGGTGGTGCCCTCTTTGACCTCGCCGAGATCGGGACCGACTACTGTAACCTTTCCATCCTGAATCTGATCCATCGGAGTGGCCAGGGATAGCTCGAATCCGTCAGCCTTGGGGCCGCCCAACTCTACCCATAGATCGTCTTTTCTGATTCTCTCGCCCTCATACATGGGGGATATATCCAACTTTATATCTGCCATTAATACACCTCTTCTGTTAATGAGATGAACTTTATTTCTTCATTGCTGCGATTACTTCATCCACGGCGGCGTGGTAGTCGTCGGGGTTGAAGGCCATGTTGCCGAAGGTCATATTCGCATTGACATGGTAGTACCTGTCAATGGATATGCGCTTGATATCCCTGTTGAAGTTCTTCAACGTGGAGAACATAGCGTTGGCGAATTTGTAGAAGATGCCCATGAATATGACGGTATCGTACTGGCCCTGTCCGTCCAGGCCCTTCCAGTCGGGGAACCGGAGGTAGCTGGTCAGTGGGTGCAGGCCGATCTGATAGACGTTGTTCATGTAGCCTCTGTCCACAAATCCCTTCACGCTGTGCGCCGTGGCGGCGATGGGAATGCCCATCTTGCCCATCTCGATCATCTTGTCGAACATGATGGGGTCGTCGAAGAGCTCTGCACCTACTACGAGCAGTGGTCTCTTGGACTTCTTGATTATAGCGCCGAGAACCTTCGGCATGTAGGTCTTGGCCATCTCCGGCCCGGGGATCTGGGCCATCTCAAAGGGAATGGCGTTCTTGGTGGTATCAATGCCCTTCTTAACTTCTGCTGCCATTTTTATCTCCTCCTTGCCCTCACTTCTTGGTCCTGATCTTGCGCGGGAGGTTCGTCGGGTCGAAGCTCACATCTGCGGGCCGCAGCGGTCCGGAGATGAACTTCTTGGCCTTCCAGTCAACCTGCCATCCATGCTTGGACTCCAGCTCCTTCATCATCATATCCTTGTATGTGATGGGGAGATCTTTGGCGTCGCGGACATAGATATGCCAGTCATCGGGAAGCTTGCCGCAGTACTTCATGGAGATATCGCACCAGTGGGTCAGCTTGATCGATCTGCCGATGCTGTTATCTGAAGGCCGCAGGCAGAGTTTCGCCATCTCGACCATAGCCTCTTCCTTGGACTCGGCGATGTACAGCATGGCCTCAGGTGCGGGCTCGATCTGCTGCATCTTGCCGTCCCTGGCATCGATGACCATCCAGTCCTCTGGTTTGTCCGCCCTGCCCACGAATGAACGGCGGTACATGACGGAATGAGGCTGAACAACCACGGGAATGCCGAGCCTGTTGCAGCCCGTTGCGATAGAAGCGGCCTTCTGAGAGTAGGCTCCCCAGGCCACGCCGCAGGCACCAACTTTGTTCAGGATGTAGTCGGCGATATCATCGAAGTTGCCCCTGTGGTTGCGGTGGGCGAAGATGGTGGCGACCTTGATGGCTGCGTCGCCGATATTGGCGTTGGAGACGCACGAGCCGGTATTGCAGATGTTGCGGCCGTCAAAGCCTCCGGGGTACTGCTCCCAGATAGTCTTGCCGTCTACATCGGTGTAAAGGGACATATCCATGGCCATGCATCCGGAAGTGACCACGATATAGCCTCGATCAACGAACTCTTTGGCAATATCGTAGCATTCTTTGGTGCCCTTGGGATAGTTGCTGCATCCAACGAGAGCAATAACACCGGGGATGGTGCCGAGAACGATTGGTGCGCCTACAGCCCTGATCTCCGTGTCCCTGGCGGGCCCGCGACCGGATCTCATCTTAAACTTTTGCGTGCTGACATACTGGCGGTTGGCATACTCATAGAGGTCCATGATGTTTATGCCCTGCGGGCAGACCTGCTCGCATCTTCCGCATCCCACGCAGATCTCGTACATTGACGAGAAGGCTTCCAGATTGCCCTTCGTGGCCTCGGCGATGAGATCGCTGATCCTGACGTGCGGCGGGCAGACGAAGGCACACTCATTGCATCCGGTGCACTTCGCAATGCTTTCCTTGAATTGCTGTTCTGTCATCAGGCTTTGGGCCTTGGCCTCAGCCCGCTTCGGCTTGACTGCTATGGCAACCCTGATGCCTATCTCGCCGGCCTTGGTCGGATCCAATACGGCAACACCAGGCATTTTGAAGCTCACCAGGTCGTCTACTATGGCATCGATAGGATCGTTGGTCCTGTCCGGCAGGCCGAGCATGATCTTATCGGTGGTGGCGATGACCGGGATCTTGCGCTTCTGGGCATCTTCCAGGACATCACAGAAGACGCACTGCTCGTCTACCATGACGCAGTCCATGACACCGGAGCGGATCATCTTTCTCCACCAGCCCATAGCCCCAGCGACCTTGGGCTTGGTTCCTATTCCGGCTGGCACTTTAAGCTCGCCCTTTCCGAGACCGATCCTGTTCAGATCGTGAGCTGTACAGCAAACGCCGCCGATGTCTACCTTGTCCCAGAGATTGTTTTTCTCGGCGTAGATCATGGCCTCGGCGCCCGCAGCCAGGTTGTGGCCGTAGGCGATCAGAACGCCCTTGTTCTGGTCCATGGTGCCCATGCCGATCTCAATGAGCGGGGCATCAGCCGCGCCGCGAGGCATATCGTAGGCCACGATCTGCAACATATCGCAGATCTCCATGCCCAGCAGGTCCAGCATGCCGGCATGCAGTGCCTTGGACTCGAAATCTATGAAAGCGCTCTCCTGACCGGTGTGAGTCGCCGCGAGAAGCTGTACGACCTCTTCCTCAAGGTAGTACAGTCCTTCATTGAAATCCTTGAAGGTTTTGGGCTTGCTACCCATGATGGTCTGATATAAGGGAGAATCCACCAGGATCTCGTCGCCCATATCGAATTTCATGTCGCCGAATTTATCCATGCACCAATGGTACAGATGTCTTCCATGGGCGGCATGTGCACAGCATCCCATCAAGCATGCAATTAAAACGATCTTGCCGCAGGCGCCGGCCTGATCGATGCCGCATGCACCTTTCTTATTTCCTGTAAGGTCACAGGGCCCATAGGTACACAGGGTACAAGTATCATCCGCTGGCGCGTACATGATCTTGTATCTATTGGCAATCATGTGATCCCAGTTCCGCAGCGTTGCGACGCCTGGCTTGGGGTAGGGACCCATCTCCTGGTCCCACTCTTCCGCTTCCTTAACGACAGCCCCTATGTTGATCTGGACGTTCTTCATGTCCTCAACCGAAAAGCTGCCCTTGCTTGTTGCCATCGGGTTCTTAGCCTCCTCTTCCTTTGATATACGCCGCTTGGGTTCGCATAGAGTAGATAAAACACTTTCGGATACCGCTTAATATAAAATAGGCTGGATCATTCTAAGTTTCATCCCAGTAATAGTATAAAAAAACAAAATGGCATAGCGTATCGATCTCGTCACGATCGTTAATGGAGGTTTTCTATCCACAAGTTTGAAATGCCTTAACATAAGATGGCACTCGATCCATGATAAACCGGATACGGAAGAGCTTTGCAGCCGCAGGAGAATGCAAGCACGGCGGCAAGGTGCAGGAGGCGGCATCAATCCTGGGAGCGGAGCCTCTTGATTTCTCCGCAAATATCAATCCTCTGGGGTCCCCACCGCTGCAGGAGCTGGTCATAAGAGAGCTGGCGCACATCGGCCATTATCCTGACAACAGCTATCCTGGATTTCGCCGCGCCGCCGCCCTGTTCGTCGGTTTGCAAAAGGAGTGCATAGTTCCCGGAAACGGCTCCTCGGAGCTGATCCGCCTGTTCGCGGAGGCGGCCCTGCTGGAGGGGGATTTGGCCCTTATACCTTTTCCCACCTTCGGCGAGTATGAGAACCAGTCTCTTCTTGCCGGTGGGACGGTGAGAAGGGTCAAGATCGGCACGGATGGCCTGCCCGTCCTACGCGACGAAGACCTTGAGGCTGCCAAGGCCCTCTTCCTCTGCAATCCCAACAATCCCACCGGAAGGCTCCTCACCAAAGAGCAGGTGACCGCCCTGGCGGAAAGGTGCGAGAGTGCCGGGACCTTTCTCCTGGTGGACGAGGCTTTCATCGAGCTTTCCCGCCCTGAGGAGAGCGTGGCGCACCTGGCACCGCATAAGGAGTTTCTGTTCGTGATGAGGTCCCTGACCAAGTCCTTCGGCGTGCCCGGGCTGCGGCTGGGCTTCGGGGTGACCAACCAGGAGCTGGCAGGGATCATGGACCGGGCCCGAATTCCCTGGTCCATCGGCTCCATCGCCGCTGCGGCGGGAGAATACCTCCTGGGCTGCGAGGAGCACCTGGCTCAGTCGCGCCGTGTCATAAAAGGGGAGCTGGACTATCTCATCCCCGCCCTGCGCTCTTTGGGTTTGGAGCCGCTGCCAAGCAGCGTGAACTTCATTTTGGTGAACATCGAGCCGGCGGGCCTTGCGTCCGATGTCCTGGCGGCGCGCACCATGGCCGACGGGGTCCTGGTGAGGGACTGCCAGTCCTTTGGCCTCGGCAAGAATTTCATAAGGGTGGCAGTGAGAAACAGGGATGAGAACATGCGGCTGATCGCAGCCCTGGAGAGAGCCACTCGATGCAGCGATTGAATTGCGAACTGTTTCCCTGCCATTCCCCGGAGCAGGACTGTTCCCTGTGCTTCTGTCCCTTTTACCCCTGCCGCGATGCGAGGACGGGCGGACGGGAGTTGGAAGGCTCCTGGTGCTGTGAGTCCTGCCGCATCATCCACCGCCCCGATGTTGCGGCCCATGTCCTGGACGGCCTGATGAGAGGCGAGAGCGTGCAGCTGGTCTGGAAGATGCTGGAGGGTTTCCTGTGATCCAGGAGGGCCTGGTAGTGTTCCTTCTTGCCGCTGCCCTGGACATCATGCTCGGCGAGCCCCCCGCCCGCATTCATCCCGTGGTCTGGATCGGCAGGCTCATCGCCTTCCTGCGCGCCCGCCTCCGGCCTACCCGCGCCCATGGCATCATCCTGGCCCTGATAGTAATATTCGTCACCGTCCTTAGCGGTCACCTTCTCGTCCGGCTGGCCGCTCCCGTCCCGTTCCTGCCCCTGCTGATATCGGCCTTTCTCTTCAAGTCCACCTTCGCCATCCAGTGTCTCCTGCAGGTCTCGGCGGACATTGGCCGCATGATCGACCGGGACATCGAGGAGGCCAAGAAGATGCTGCCCGCGCTGGTGGGCCGCAACACGGCTTCCCTCACGCACGCCCAGGCCACCTCGGCTGTCATAGAGTCGCTCTCCGAGAACTACGTAGACTCCATCCTCTCGCCGTTCTTCTACTACCTGCTTTTCGCGCCCTTCGGCCTGGGCCTGGAAGCGGCGCTGGCCTTCAAGGCCATCAGCACCATGGACTCCATGATAGGCTACAAGACAAAGGGGTTGAAGGAGCTGGGATTCGCGGGGGCAAGGCTCGACGATCTGGCCAACTTCGTCCCGGCACGCCTCTCCATCATCTTCATGGCCCTGGCCCGCCCGACGAAAGCCGGAGACGCGTTGCGGGCGGCCTTCAAGTATCACGGCGCCACGCCCAGCCCCAACTCCGGCTGGCCCATGGCCGCCTGCGCTGGAGCCCTGGGAATCCGCCTGGAGAAGATCGGCTACTATGTTCTGCTGGAAGACGGCAGAGAGCCGGAGACGTCAGACGTGCCGAAAGCCGTTGCGTTCATGCAGGTGACCATCGCCCTGACCCTGGCCGTCTCGATGCTGGTCCTTTTCCTTTGGCCATTCTAGGTGGCCATTCCAGGGCACGAATCCATTCAACAGCATAATGTTTATCCGATTTGAAGGGAAGAGATGTAACGAATGGAAACCATGGGCGATCTGCTGGAGAAGGTTCGGGAGTTTGCGTCTCACAATTACACCAAGGATGCGGCGAAGATGCTCTTCACCTGGGACGTTTCGGATATCCAGGTCTTGAGCGCCGAGAACGATGAATCCCATGTCATCATCAACTTTGAGAACGGGCATATTCTGTACATCAGCTATTTCCTCAACCTGGACCCTACCGAGACGGAAGACACATGCGAATTCACCCTGGGCCTGAAGACGGACCTGCGTTCCCGCATAAAGTACGAGGCTCACTACGCCAACTACATCCACGGCCAGGGCTATCTGAGGCTAAGAATCGGTGAGACCGACAACCGGATGCTACAGAGGATTTTGGAAGAATTCTACGTTCCGGCTCTGAAGAGGATCTACAAGCCCATCATCCTCAACTTCAAGGGCTTTTACGGCAGAGACTACTTTGGGGTAGAAGCAAACAATTCCAGCGGCGAGATACACTACTGTCCGGTTCGCTTCCGGAGCGAGCACAAAGACGCTGGAATCTGGGACGTGGTGGGCCGCTTGAATGAGCTGGATGCCTTTCTCAAGGAGCCGGAGATCAGGCATGCTCTGGCAGAGGTGGACCTGCAGCTCAGCTTCCTTCCGTCTCTGGTGGGGTCCGGCCTGCAATAGCTGTTCCCGACACATTTTCACATACAGTATATTTGAATTGTTATATCGAATTAACTAAGATGGAATTAATCATATCGAAGCGCCATTGGGGCGTCTTTCAGGTTTCGCGGGGTACAATTTGCTATGCTAAAGATAACTCCATATCTGGGAATGATCGTGCTGATAATCTCCATTGGCGGAATCTTCTATCCGAAGCTGGGCTACTTCCTCTTGCTGGTGTTTGCCAGCCTCATGATCATCGCTCCCTTCCGGGGCAGGTGGTTTTGCGGCAACCTCTGTCCGAGGGGCAGCTTTGCGGACTTCTGGCTCGCGCCCATCAGCCGCAAGGTCAAGATCCCTTCCGTATTCAGGAGCATGTGGGTTCGAGCTCCCATATTCGTCGCCCTCATGGGCTTCATGGTCTTTCGCATCCTTCAGACCCAGGGAGTGGTTGATAAAGTGGGCATGGTGTTCGTGACCATGTGCATCCTCACCACATCGGTCTCCATCCTCTTCGGAGTGGCCATCGCTCCCCGGGCGTGGTGCTCCTTCTGCCCCATGGGAACGATGCAAAGAGCCTTGGGCGGCAGCAAGTATCAGCTCAAGGTGAACAGGGATTTGTGCATAGATTGCGGCAAATGCCAGAAGGTCTGCCCCATGCAGCTGCCGGTGAATGAGATCTTGGATAAGCCTGATTGCATCAAGTGCGCAAGATGCGTGGAAGCATGCCCCAAGCAGGCATTGAGCTTTTGAGGCACCATGCGTGATGCCTTCGGTCTTTGAATGTCAAATATTTTTGAGACAACATCGCTAGCTGCAATTTTATTCTATCTTTTTCAAGAATAACTCCACCTCGGCAGGAATGTGCGGCACTTTGCATAGATAAGGAGCCGGCGCAAAGTATTCTCTTCTCTCGATCTCAAATCCATTTTTTCCCGCCATCCTGATCAGTTTCCGTTCATCCGGGATGGAAATATGCGATTTATCCTTATCGAGGAAGCCGAATATCCTCCTCGGCCAGCCCTGAATGGGCAATGAGACAATGAGGTAGCCTCCATCTTTGACCGATGCGGATATTTTCTCAAAATTTTTATTCAAATTTCTCGTGTGCTCGAGGACGTCCAGTGCGGTGACCACATCGAAGTATCCTTGCGGATAGGGAAAGCTCTCATCAAGGTTCACGACCTGAAGACCGGTCTTCGGCGCATTCTTTCCGGCCTTCTCAATCGCATACCTGGAAATATCACAGCCGTTGGCTTCATCAAAATGCATAGATACCTCCCGCAATAGTAGGCCGAAGGCACAGCCAACGTCAAGATATCTGCCGCCTCTTGGGCGATCCTCCACAAATTTTATTATATTTTTAAAATACTTTTTGGGGTCGATGTCATCGTAGCAAACATAGTTTGACTTTTTATTTCCATTAAAATAATCTTTATCGAAGAATTCATCCATGGACATGATTCCCTGCATCATTGTTTCCCTGCAACTATTCTTGAATGGGATATATGAATGGCATGCATGACTTATGACGAATCCTCCGCAGATACCTCAGCCGGTATTGTTATAAGTTATTACTAGAACCGCTATTCTAATCCATAATTGCACCGCTGGGGATTTAATTAATCTTAAGTAGTCTCAAATGCGTATATCGAGAATGAGTGGAAAATAATTTAAATTGATAGGTGTCGATATGCGATATGCAATCAGTCTGAAGGCATGCCTAATCGTGGCAGCGTTGCTTTGTCTCCTGATGAGCGGTATGTGTTTCGCTCAAGGCGACAAGATGGGCACATACAAGATGACCACACCAATTCCGTCAGGAATTGCAATACCCGACAATGTCGAAACGCGCTTTGGTACGCTGAACTTCTTTGGTGGCTTCCCTGACAATGCAAGTGTCCAGAAGCTATTTGACAACCTTGACTTCCAGCGAGCTGAGCAGGCATACCTTCTGGCACTGCCGGCACTGAGCCAGGCTGGAATCCGTAAAGGGTTACTGGACCTAGGTCCCGCAAATTATACCGTGGCGATTTCGGAAACCCTGATGGACTCACGATCGTTGTTCTTGACGGCCAGCACCAAGCCTTATACTATCATACAGCTTGATCTCCACGATGGTCCTCTGGTCCTCGAAGCGCCGCCGAACGTGGCAGGTGCCATTGATAACATGTGGTCCAATTGGGTTACAGATATCGGCGCCACTGGGCCGGACAAGGGCAAGGGGGGAAAGTACCTGATCCTGCCACCGGGTTACAATGGCACAGTGCCGGATGGGTATTTCGTCGTGCGATCCCAGACATTTAACAACGGGCTTTTTTGGCAGAGTTCCTTGGTTAATGGCGATCCGTTACCAGGCGTGGACGAAGTCAAGAAGTCCACTCGGATTTATCCTCTGTCCAAAGCCTCCAATCCGCCCGCGATGAAGTTCATCAACATTTCAAGCATGGCAATCAATACGATCGCTACGGCAGATTACTCCTCCTGGGAGACATTGAATCAGATCGTTCAAGATGAGCCCAGTGAGTCTCTCGACCCGATCACCCTCGGTTTCTTTGCCTCTATTGGCATTGAGAAGGGCAAGCAGTTTGCACCAGACGCCAGGATGAAAGGGATTTAACAGAAGCAGCAGTGGTAGGCGATGCTACAGCACGTGCCGTCACCTACAGGATGAGGGAAAAGGATGCCTACTACTACCCGAACAGTGCGTGGAGAGCGGGATTCCTTGGCGGCTATAAATTTGAGGAGAACGGTTCACGTGCCCTGGATGGTATGATTTTCTTCTTCTTCTATGCCACAGGCGTAATGCCCGCAATGGACGAGAAGATGATCGGCCAGGGCTCGCAATACATGGGAGCATTCGTTGATGCAAATGGCAATCCTCTTGATGGGGGCAAGAATTACACATTGCATCTGCCGCCCGATATACCCGTGAAAAATGGCTGGTCGATTGTCGTGTATGACGACCAGACACGTTCGATGCTCCAAACCGATCAACGCTTCCCGGCTGTCAGCAGCCAGACCAAGGGACTCATAACCAATGCGGATGGCTCTGTGGATGTCTATTTCGGTCCTATTGCCCCCAATGGCAAGGAAAAGAACTGGGTGCAGACAATCCCGGGCAAGAGCTGGAACGCCATGTTGCGTCTGTTTGGCCCACTGGAGCCGTGGTTCAACAAGACATGGCAACCAGGAGAGATCGTACCTCAGCGGTAGCTTGAAATTGGATGGGCATCGATATTCAATAGTCGATGCTCTACTCTTTTTTATTGAGGATCGATACGCTGGTAGAGAAGCCGAAAGCCAGACCAGAAGGTTTTGCCGATGCTGCTTATGATGCTGAATCGATGCGATGAACAAATTTAAAAATTGACTATTTGCTCAATATGACTTCCAATCTGGGCAATATCTTGGTGTTCTGGATCTCCTGGAGGCAGCGCCGATGAAAATCCCTGGTGTGGCGGTCGTTTATCTCGCAGATCCTGCTGGAGTCGCCATTGGTCAATACGGATACCATGAATAAGGAAAGCTCCCAATTTACGACATCGTTTATGAAGTTGAAGTACCAGTAGACGGACAATAGATCCCTGAGGATATCGCCGGGCAGCTCAAGATAGATGTTTCTGGCCCGGAGGAGTTCAAGTCCCGAGGTGCTCACCTTCATCATGCCTATGTTCGATCCGGCATTGAGGGAATAGATGTTGTCCTTTATCTCCTGGTAAACGATGGAAATGGCTGCCCTGTACTCTCTTTCCGATCTCTTCTTCTCCAGCCGCACCATAAAAAAATATGTTATGAAGACGCCGAGGGCGGTTGCCGCGATGCCTGTAATTGCTCCGATTATTATTGTGTACAGTTCAATCGTCCCCATTGCACCAATCTCGGCAATTACCATTCGCTTACTCTCCAGAAAATCCTATCCGCTCAGACGGTCTTCGTTTGCTGAAACAGCATTCGATCCTGGCATCCGTGATCGAATGCAACTCAGGGCAATCCGATGATATCTTTGAGGATACATCCGATATACTAATGTCTTAATCCTTTTTAAAAGTTCTGATCCATCACGGTCGAGTTTAAAGCCGTGCTAAATCCAAAAATTATAAGAGTTTATTCGAGCTAACCCATATAGCTATAATGCCGATATCCCTGATGATCTATCCCCGTCAGGGCAAACTCCTGCGAGGGCGGAATGATGCTCCCTTCCCTCCGCCCTTCATGAAGCCTCTCATAATCCTCAAGAGGTATCTCGGTTCTCTCAGCCAGCCTCTCGAAGATACCCATTCGTGGGACAGATGCCGCATCCGGCTGGACCAATCCTGAGAAGACCAGTGATGAGCAGCCGCTTCCGTACGCTCCGAAGCAGAGCCGATCTCCCGGCCTGATCTTTCCCTGCTCCAACAGGCTGGCCAGCCCCAGGTAGATGGAACCGGTGTAGATGTTTCCCACCTGGCGGGAGATGGCCGTCGTGCCCTTTACTTTGGCTTGGAAGGCATCCAAAAAATGCTTCGACCTGGCAAACCGCCTGGCATAATCTGCCTCCGCCGCCTGGAATTCATCGACGGAGTCATAATCCGCGACCTGCGGCTCCTTTCCTATCTCATCCTCGACTTCCCTGCCGCGGGCGAGACCCCGCCAGTCATGTCTGAATATGGCCGCCGATGCATACTCGACCATTCTCGGATAGGGAATGTGAAAGAGAAGATGAGAAAAGAAATCCGTGACGCATTCTCCTTCCTGCGGCACCATGACACCCTTTCGTTTCGCTTTTCCGGCAAAGGTGTCAAAGGCGCCCTGCATGGCATCCAGGTAGCACTGATTGCTGTGCTTCCCGTTTACGACCGCCGTGGTCATTCCCATGGGCCGGAAGAAGTCGTTCTCGTCTCTGGTAAAAGATGCATAGATGCGCTCCAGAGCAATGAGCCGGGGGTTCTTTTTTACCAGCAGGGATACGGAGCCCGCTCCCTGAGTGTACTCTCCGGAAGAGCGCAGCGGATACTTGGCCACATCTGAGGCGATGACGATTCCCACTTTGTCCTCCTCCCCGGCTGCGACCCAGTAGCTGAGCGCCTCCAGAGCCTGGGTGGTTCCGATGCAGGCGGACTTGAACTCGACCGTGGAGCAGTTTTGAAAAGACCCGGCACCATAGATCTGCTCCAGCATGCCGATGACGTAGGTTCCCATGGCCTTGGCCTCGTCCACCGCCGATTCCGTGCCCACGTAGATCTTGCCGATGTCCTCCGGGTTTAGGCTTGCACGTTTCATCAGCTCCAGCAGAGACATCGCTGCCATGGTGGCGGCATCTTCATGCGCATCGGGAATAGCCATGCGCTCGATGCCGATGCCGCGGGTCAGCTTGGCGGGATCGATGCCGCGTGAGGCAGAAAACTCGCCCGTGACGGGCAGGCACAGCTTGGGAATGTAGACCGAGAGGTCATCGATTCCGACAGTCTCGCGCTGCGATGCTATTTCCGATGATGATTTTCCGATGGCCGTTTCGCCCGAAAGCCTGGACATGGTTTTCTGTATCTCCTGGAAAATGTGAACTGCAATTTAGTGGATGCCGGAAGTTATTTTAGGATTTTGCCCTGGGATTGAACACTATCCGACCCTACCTCAACCATCCCAACTTGTAGTAAACCCATCCGGTAGCGAGCATTGACAGGATCACCAGAGTGACGAGATGGGCCAGCGTGATGTCCCAGGGATTTCCGATGATGTTTGTCCCGAGCAGCCCGCCCAGCACCACGGGAAAGATGGTCAGGGCAGTCATAACCGCCAGGACCTTCATCACCCTGTTCATCTGAAACGAGGAGGTGTTGATGTAGAAATCGATAAGATCGGCGAGATTGCTATTGCAGTTGGAAGCCGCATCATAAAGGTAGCTGCACCTGTCAAGCAGACTCCTGAAGCGCCGGTCGTCCTCTTCGCTCCATCCATGCAGCATCACGACTTTATCTTCAACCTGGTTCAGCACTTCCTTGAGGTGGATCAGCCAGGAAATGATGATCCCCATCTCTTTTTTCATCCGGAATACTGCGGATAAAAATCTTGACGGGAGAGTGGCCAGCGACAGGGATGCGAGAGCCATGAGCTCTTCTTCCTCGGTTACAATCAGCGATTCAACGACATTGAGCGAATCGCGCATGATGATGTAAGCAATTATAGGCGGCGTGAGCGAAAGACCCTCTTCGTGCGCCTCTTGCGGGATCCTGGTCAGGAATGCTATCTCGTTCCTGGAGACTGTAGTCACTCTTTTTCCATCATCAGTATAGAGAAGACCATACCAGTTGAGGTACACTTTTCTATCATCCAGCGGGTCTTTATCGAGTTCTGGAATCTTGGCGAAGATAACGCTAAGCATTCCCGCGCGCTCCGCCTGAGGATAGGCGCGCTGATTCATCTTTGTCTTTACCAGGTAGGAGGCGGAGCCGAAAAGCTTGCCAACTTCCGGAATGTCATTCTCGGAGACGGAGGCGATATCGCACCACAAATCCTCTTCGCTATCTTTGCGGCTCAAAGCGGCAAGGTCAGCTGGCTTCCAGGCGCAGTTCGCGTTCTTCATACCATCTTTTTCCAGTGACATAAAGCGAATTTTAGGTGGCCCCCGGAGCGACAGCGGTTCGGGTGTGGCTGCAGCCAGGGACAGGCGTCGGTTACCGGCTCTTCCCCCCAGTGATGCGGCCTGGGTCAGACGCAAAAGCCGGAGCAGCCGCAGGAACCTGCCTTGAGCATAGCCTGCTCCGACAATAAGCCCGACCGATGGAACGAGGATGATGAATAGATCGAGAATATGCCAGGGATCAAAGAAGAACTCTCTCCGGTCTTCTGCCAGAGCCAGCTTAAAGGCATATTCAAGGATGAAGATCAATAGAATAACGAGGTCTGCCGTATTGAAAGTGATAACTACGGACGCCGGAAGTTGGAAGAGAAGGGGCGCAACGATCAGGGGAATGAGAATCAACGAGAGCCCTATCATGAGACGTTCCGAGAATATCTCGTAGATCTGCTCACTCAGATCTCTCCGTTCCTCCTCACGGGCAACCTCTACCCAGTCTCTCCAGCGCATAAAGGGCTCGCCGTGCTGAAGTCCTGCGTCCACGGAAGGGATTTTCTCAGCCAATTGGTCTCCGGTTATCCTTGTGCATCCTCGATTCCAACTGTCAATTCGCGGCAGCCCGCAGCATGTTTCCATAGCCCGCGCCGGACGGTATATCAAAATGCTACGATTCGACAGCCCATATGCCAATACCACTGTTCTGCAGGCCGCTGGTCCAAATCGTTTTCCCGGCAGTTTTGTTCTGGCATGCAAAGCTAAAAAACCTTTTGATGATGCCGCATGAACATTTATAAACTTAGCAAATTATATCAACAAGAAATGCTTATAATAATTATAGTAGTTTTGGGGTGATTGAAATTATGGCCGAAGGCGATGTATATAAAATAATCGAGCTTGTTGGGACATCCAAAACCAGCTGGGAAGACGCAGTCAAGACTGTTGTGGATAGGGCCACCAAAAGCTTGAGGGACCTGCGCATTGCAGAAGTCAAGGAGCTGGACGTAAGGCTTGAAAACGGCAGGATTGCGGAATACAGAGCAAAAGTGAGACTCTCCTTCAAGTACGAGGGCGAAAACGACTAGAGACCTGTCTCCGGCGGATCTAAAATATCTCCGAAGGATCGGGATCAGCAGATTTTATTTTTTCCGACTCTATTGAGGATGCCGTCTCTGCTTGTTACTATTTTTGTCTTGGCACCAGATCGATCTGGAAGAGCTTTGGCCACAGCTTTCCCGTCACAAAGAGCCGGCCTCCTTCCGGGTCGTAGGCTATACCGTTGAGGACATCCACGCCTCTTGCATCACGCTTCGGCAGAATGCCGCCGAGGTCGACGGCACCTACTACATCACCAGTTTCCGGCAAGACGATGACAATCCAATTGGTCGGCCAGAGGTTGGCGTAGATCCGGCCATTGATGTACTCCAACTCGTTCAATCCCACTACCGGCGTGCCGTTGTACTTTACTGGTATCTGCCCCCGCTCCCGGTAAGTTTCAGGATCAAGAAAATGAAGCGTCTCTGTGCCGTCGCTCATGATGAGTTGCCGCCCGTCAGAGGTTAATCCCCAGCCTTCCGTCCGGTAACTGAAGCGATCGATCTCGGTCAGATTTTCTTTGCCGTAAACCAGGCCCAGGCCCGACTGCCAGGTGAGTTGGATGAGGCGATCCTTCCAGACGGCCACGCCCTCGCCGAAGAGCGAGTTCGCCAATTTCGTCTGCTGCAAGACGCTGCCGTTCTCCAGGCAAACGCGGCGCAGAGTGGATTGGCCGTATTCTCCGGTCCCTTCATAGAAAACTCCGTCATCGTAAACAAGCCCCTGGGTGAAGGCGGAGGGATCGTGATGATAGGTTTGCATGATCTTGTAGCTGTAAATAGGGATGGAGACGGAATCGAATAAATTGGGGTCAGCTTGCGCTGCCAGCGTCGGAGCCGTGCAGACGAGGGCGGCCAGGAAGGCGAGGAACAAAATGCGAGCAGAGCGGGCATCTTTTGTTTGCGGAGCGTTCGAGGGCATGAAATTAAGATTAAAGGACGGCTTGCAACCTTAAAGAATTTCCGCCAATTATAAGGAAAGACCTAAATGTCAAGAAAAATAGTATTAGATCCCAGGAGTTTCAATGGACCTGCAAGAGCTTCTGTTTATGCTCAATGATCTCGAATCCGATCTAGTGGAGCGAAAAGCATCACTATCCAATCCGGATCGCATCAGACAAGCCATTTGCGCTTTTGCCAACGACCTGCCGGATCATCGAAGACCCGGCGTGATATTCGTTGGAGCCAATGACAATGGCTCTTGCTCAGGTCTTCCGGTCACTGACGAGCTCTTGCTCCAGTTGTCTCATATGCGAGATGATGGCAAGATTCAGCCTATTCCTTCCATCACTGTGGAAAAGAAAGTGATCGAAGGATGTGAGATTGCAGTCGTAATTGTAAAACCGTCACTTGCTCCGCCCATACGCTTAAGCGGCGTCACCTGGATATGGGTTGGTCCACGCAGAGCGATCGCTACTCCCGAAGAAGAAAAAATCCTTGCTGAGCGACGACGTTCTAGGGATCTGCCCTATGATCTCCATCCCCTGTCTTCCGTCACAATCAATGACCTTGATATAGGTCTATTCGAGCGCGAGTACCTTCGTTTAGCGGTTGCTCCAGAAGTCCTCGCTCAAAACACTCGTTCTCTGGAGGATAAACTAAAAGCTCTGCGCTTTTTGACTCCGGACGGAGAGCCAACGGTGTTGGGAGTCCTGGTCTTTGGCAAAGAGATTCTTGATTTTATCCCTGGAGCTTACGTGCAGTTCTTGAGGCTGGAAGGCACGCAGCTGACTGATCCGATTCGAGATCAAAAGATGATCGATGGTCCTCTGCAGCAGCTTCTCCGAAGGATTGACGAGGTTCTCGAAGCCAATAATTCCATATCAACGTCAGTGATATCAAAGCCGGTAGAAATCAGGCATCCCGAATATCCTCTCCCAGCGCTTCAGCAATTAGTCCGCAATGCCGTTCTTCATCGGACCTACGAAGGAACCAACTCGCCAGTCAGGATTTACTGGTTCTCAGACCGAATCGAGATTCATAGTCCTGGAGGGCCATTTGGTCAGGTTACACGGGAGAACTTCGGTCAACCAGGCGTGACAGACTATCGAAATCCTCATCTTGCAGAGGCCATGCGAGTTCTCGGATATGTGCAGCGTTTCGGCCTCGGAATTCAGATTGCCAAGCAGCAGCTCAGAGCGAATGGCAATCCACCGCCGGAATTTGATGTGGAGCAAAATTATATTCTTGCAACGGTAAGGAAGCAACAATGAGCGCCCCAATCATCGCATTCTTCAATAACAAAGGTGGTGTAGGAAAAACATCTCTGGTCTATCATTTATCCTGGATGTATGCTGATTTAGGACTGCGAGTATTGGCCGCAGACCTTGATCCACAGGCGAATCTCACAGCAGCATTTCTGGAGGAGGAGCGGCTCGAAGAGTTCTGGCCGGATGGCGAACACAGCAAAACAGTTTATGGAAGCATTGAACCTCTGCTGCAGGGATTTGGAGATATAGTTGCGAAACCTCATGCGGAGGAGATTGATGAGAGACTCTTCTTGCTCCTCGGAGATCTTGCATTATCTCGCTTTGAAGATGAATTATCGCAGCAGTGGCCCCAATGTCTCGAAAAAAAGGAGCGAGCATTTCGAGTTATTTCCGCATTTTGGCGCGTCATCTCTCGGATAGTGGATGAGCATGAGATCCAAATTGTACTTGTGGATCTCGGTCCGAACTTGGGGGCAATCAATCGTGCGGTACTTGTGGCGGCAGATTATCTTGCAGTTCCATTAATTCCGGATCTTTTTTCTCTTCAAGGATTGAAGAACCTGGGCCCTTCCGTCAAGGATTGGCGTGCCGGATGGCGGGACCGCAGAGATAGAAATCCTATGAAAAAGCTTGCATTGCCAAAAGGGCGAATGAAGCCCATAGGCTATGTGATGATGCAACACGCAGAGAAAATGGGCCGTCCAATGAGGGCCTACGAACGTTGGGCAGAGAAGATACCGATGGTCTATTCAGAGCAAATCCTTGGCGCAAAACCAGAAGCGCATGCAAACATGGATGATGCAAACCGATTGGGGCTGATAAGGCACTACAGAAGCTTGATGCCTATGGCTCAAGAAGCTCATAAACCGATCTTTCATCTCCTGCCTGCCGATGGAGCTATCGGATCACATCAGAATGCTGTCTTTGAGGCAAAAGAAAATTTCAAGCAGCTTGCGTTCGAGATCGCAGAACGTTGCGAGGTCACTTCACGGAAAAATGCTTATCGGATCCTTGATATCCCGCAGTAGCCAGTTTTTATGAGGTAATGAAAACTTTTTTTATCAATGGGTACCAGCCAAAAGTCATGGAAGTAAATTTCCACTATTCCAACATGATCCGTCTGATAATGGCTGACATCACCACCTTGAAGGTTGATGCAATCGTCAATGCCGCAAACAGCTCCCTCCTGGGCGGCGGTGGCGTGGACGGCGCCATCCATCAGGCAGCGGGTCCCGACCTTCTGGAGGAGTGCCGCCGCATCGGCGGCTGCCCGACGGGCGGGGCTCGCATCACCAGAGGCTACCGGCTGCCTGCACGCTATGTCATCCATACCGTGGGCCCCATCTGGCGGGGCGGAGGCAATGGCGAGGACGATCTGCTGGCACGCTGCTACAGGAACTGCTTTGCTCTGGCATTGGAACACGATCTGCAGAGCATCGCCTTCCCGGCCATAAGCGGGGGGGCTTATGGATTTCCCATGGACCGGGCTTGCCTTATCGCCACAACGGAGATGGAATCATTCCTTAAGGAGAAAGAGAACAGCACAAGGGAGGTTTTCGCCGTCTGTTTCAGCGAGCGGGCCTACGACAGCTATGCCAGATGCCTGCAGAAGATCTGATCTGTGATCCCGGCAAAAGCTTCTAATCCGGATCTGATTTGACCCGCTGCCCGCAAAGAGGACTCGTGCAAGGGGCAATAATCTTGTGCAGATTAACTTAATTTTAATAAAATTATGCATGCCGGTCTGCGATTAGCTGACCAGCTGCAACGTCTCGGTTCTCGCGCTGCCGTATTTGGAATCCGGATTGAACTCGGTCGTCATCTGCACCAGTCTGCCGCTGGAATCATAGGCAAACTGCGCCCTGTAATCCTGCTGGTTCGTCTTCTCAAAGATGACACCATCGGCATCACTTTGCACTATGGAGGTCACCATTTCCGTATCCAGGTCGGTATCTACGATGCCTGTCCGGAGCGATCCGGCCGCATCTTCAGGAATCCAGAATCCCAGGAGTTGATTGATGCCGCCCACTGACGTCGTGCTGCTCGTGGTTGCGATGGCGTCGTTGGCATAGGTCGTGAACGTCATCTCTGCGAATCGGCTATGCACGGCCGATACGATTCCCTGAATCGTGCGCGGGAAGCCGTAGGGCTGCGCACCCTGCACCTGGACCACCGTCTGGCCTTGATAGGTCAGAGTATCTTGAGCGGCAAGCCATGAGGGCAGCTTCCCCTTCTTCCAGGGCATCCGGACAGTGCGCAGATCACGATATTCGTATGTTGCGTGATTGCTGCTGCTGGTGAGATAATTATTATTTGTGGAATACGATGAATAGTCCACGGTGTGATAGAGGAGGACGCCCGACAGCAGATCATAGACCATCGCCATCTGCAGTGTGTCGTCCTGGAAATCAAACCTGATGGTCTGATAGCTCTTTCCCGAGACGGTGAGGGGCAATTTCTGCACAGTCAGGTCATCTGCGGCGCTTTCAGGGATCTTATTCAATACCTCCGGACTGCACCAAAAATCGCCGCAACCGACGGGAGAGACGGAGGCGGTCCCGAGGACCGGCCTCATTGCGCCCAGCGAATCAGGGGCATAGGTTTGGGTCATGGCAGCCGCCAATCCATTATCCAGGGCCACAACATCCGTCTGAGACAGTCCATACCCGGAGTTTCCGCTGCCATATTCGATATTTATGTCTCGCTCCGAATCGGACGTGCCTGAAATGACATAGTAAGTCGCTCTCGTCCCTTCGGTCAGCCATGCAGGAGCGGGTGCCCGGGCAAGCTGCGGATACCTTATGGTCAGTGGATTTTCCACTCCGCTGGGAAGAGTGGAGGCCGCAGCTCCCGTTAAAAACAGGAAGGGCAAAGCGGCAAGAAACAGCAGTAGGCAAGTTAAATAGATTCTCTTCATATTCTTCATGTGACAGCCTCACTTCTGTTCCAAATATCGTTCGATTCTGTTCAGTCCTTCTTTTATATTTTCCAGAGAATTTGCATAAGAAAATCGCAGATAGCCCTCGCCGTTTTTGCCAAAATCAATGCCCGGCGTCACGCCCACGTGCGCCTTCTCCAGGATGTCGAAGGCCAGATGATAAGAATTTGCAGAGAATCTCTTGGCGTTGGCGAAGACGTAGAAGGCCCCGGTCGGCTCCACAGTGATGCCGAATCCGAGGGATCTCAGGCGCTTGATCATGAACCGTCTTCTTTCATCGTAGATGCGCTTCATCTCTGCCACATCGGATGATGTCTCCTGCAAGGCAGCGATGCCCGCCCTCTGGGCCAGCGAGCCGGCGCAGATGAAGAAGTTCTGCTGCATCTTCTGGATGGGCCGGACAAACTCTTGCGGCGCGATGAGGTAGCCGAGCCGAAGCCCGGTCATGGCATAGAGCTTGGAAAAACCGTTCAGGACGAAGGCGTGGTCCGTGAACTCCAGGATGGAATGCTCCCGGCCTTCATAAACCAGGCCGTGATAGATCTCGTCGGAGATTATGTAGGGCGACAGCCCGGAGATAGAGCGCATGGTGCTCTCGGAGAGGAGGTTGCCGGTAGGGTTGGACGGGGAATTGATCAGGATCGCTCTGGTCTTTTCCGTGATCCTCTCCGAGATCGCCTCCGGGCGATACTGAAACCCATCCTCTTCATGAACAGGGACCGCCGCCGGGACTCCGCCCAGGAACCTTATGAAATTGGGATAGCAGGCATAGCCCGGATCAGAGATGATGACCTCGTCGCCCTGTTCCAGCAGAGCCGCAAAGACCAGCATCATGGCCGGTGAGGTGCCGGAGGTCACTACCACCTGATCGGGATTGACGCTTGCGCCATAGCTCTTCTGGTAGTGAGCGCAAATTGCCTGCCTCAGCCCCAGGTCGCCGAGGCTGTGGGTGTAGTGAGTCAGACCATCATCCAACGCCCGGCAGGTTGCCTTTTTGACGGATGGAGGAATATTGAAGTCCGGCTCGCCCACCTCCAAGTGGATAACATTGATCCCCCGGGCTTCCATCTCCCGTGCCTTCTCCAGAACCTCCATGACGATAAAGGGGGCAATTTCTTCAGCTCTCTTAGCGATCATATCACAGCTCCATGAAGCACAAACTGTCTGTGGTCAGGCATTTCGATCTATCGATTGTCCCTTATTCCAGAATTTTATAATATTGTGAGCTTCGCTTGGATTCCTTTTTGCTTGGGGATAGCCCGCCCATAAAGTTTTCGGCGAGGCGGCATAAAGCGGATAAGTCGAGGCTTAGAGCGCTCTCGACAATTGAGTCCTATGCCGGATCGGTCGGCTGTATATTAATCCTTCAATGCTACTTTATCTCAGTTTGATGATCCTCCATCACAAATCTATTTAGTTCAAAACGGGCGGGGAGCCTACATTGACAAGTGGGGAAGAGCTTGCGGAGTGCTGACCACGGCAACGATCCGCTGCAACATTGCTCCCGATCATCCGATGGATTGGGATAATTATCACTACTATGGTACAATAACTGGTGCCCGGATTACTCCTCCCATACTGTCAGAGACTACGTACAGCGAAGACAGAGCGGTCAGAGCTTCGAGGACCTGGCCGACTGCAAAGATGAAAGCGAGGTCTGCTACTGAGAAGGCAATCACATTCTCTCGCGCGAATCCTGGGATAGCCGGGTGCCGGAGCCGCATCTGGCTGCTGGCGGCCATCCCTGCATTTTTTCTTTTTATTTCATCCGGTAATCGTCTCTGGGCGGGCTGAAGGTATCCACTACCACGGCCTTTTCCAGAGTGTGCGCCCTATGCTCGATACCGGACGGGGCGCAGTAGGTGTCTCCCGCCCCAAGCTCGGTGGACTTGTCCCCCACAGTGATGCGCACCCTGCCCGAAACCACGTACCCGATCTGATCTTGGGGGTGAGAGTGACTGGGAATCTCGGATCCTGTTTCCAGATCAAATCTGCATATCATCAGCACATCGCTGCTGACCAGGGTTCGACGGACGATACCGGGGACCATCTGCACCGGAACGGCATCAGAATATTGGCAAAACAACTGCAATCCTCTCCAACATTTTGTTAGCGAACGACGAATCAGCTCTTGCTTTATTTCTTCGTCGCCCCACGTATCCTTCCGTCTTATAGATTTCCTTTTGCACTCACCAGGGGCTCATGGATTCTCAATTCTGCCATTCATCTCTTTTTCGCATGCTTGGCCGATCGCCTCGACCAATGAGCTTTTGCCAAAGAAGGCAAAAATAGAATCTCGAAGTGATAAATATGATAAATTCCGATCCAAGCCAAATCTGGCCCAAAATCGAAGGCTCGATTCCAACATCCTTCGACCTTCCCTATCCTGAAGAAAAATGCGACTGTGAAGCCGTCTGGTCCCAGCCGCTCATCGATCCCACCGCCTGGGTAAGTCCCGGCGCAGTGGTGATCGGCCGGGTTAGGCTCAAGGCGCATAGCTCGGTGTGGTTTGGCACAATCTTGCGGGGAGATGATGCATACATCGAAGTGGGCTATGAGAGCAACGTGCAGGACGGTTCAATACTTCATATCGAGCCGGGCCACCCCTGTATCCTGGGCGATCGGGTGACACTGGGCCACAGGGCCACGGTGCATGCCGCCGTGGTGGAAGATGACGCCATGATCGGCATGGGTGCCACGGTGCTCAGCCGCTCCACGATCGGTGAAGGAGCTCTGATCGCAGCGGGAGCCCTTGTCCTGGAGGAGACGGAGGTTGCGCCCGGGACTCTTTGGGCCGGCGTGCCCGCCAGACGGATCAGGGAGCTGACGCCCCTGCAAAAAGAGCGCATGAGTGCCACCTACAGGCACTATGTAAACCTGGCGACATTGTATCAAAAACGCTTTGCCGGGATGGCAAAAGATGTTCTGTGAGCCGCCCTTGATGCGGCAGTCGGGGAATCCAAGCGGCACGAGGATCGATCATCCGCTGCTGCGGCGCTCGATCCTCTTCAGGTTCATCGATTATGCCTGAAGAATGCCTTAAGACTTGCTGAGGATGAAGCTGTCCACCATTTCCTTGGCTACTTCGTCGGGATACTGCACGGGAGGGTGCTTCATGGTGTAGGCCGAGATGGCCAGGAGCGGCCCGCCGATCTTTCTGTCCTTGGCCAGCTTGCAGATCCGTATGGCATCGATAGAGCTTCCGGCGCTGTTGGGCGAGTCCTCGACGGAGAGGCGAAGCTCCAGATTTATGGGAACGTCCCCAAAGATCCTTCCCTCCATGCGCAGGAAGCAGACCTTATTGTCCTTTTGCCATGGCACATAATCCGACGGGCCGATGTGAATGTCATCATCGCACAGAGGAGTTTCGAGAATGGATTGCACGGCCTCGGTCTTGGAGATCTTCTTGGACTTGAGCCTCTCTCGGTTGAGCATATTCAAGAAGTCGGTATTCCCGCCGATGTTGAGCTGGTAGGTTCTGTCCATAACGCAGGCTCTATCCTGGAAGAGCTGAGTGAGAGCACGGTGAACGATGGTTGCGCCGATCTGGGACTTGATGTCGTCTCCGACGATTGGCACACCCGAATCCCGGAACTTCTTGGCCCATTCGGGGTTGGATGCGATGAACACGGGCATACAGTTTACGAATCCCACACCGGCATCGAGTGCCGCCTGGGCGTAGAAGCGAGTTGCCTGCTCGGACCCTACCGGCATGTAATTGACCAAAACGTCGGCACCCGACTCTTCCAGCTCGCGCCGAACGTCGCACGGCTTGACATCGGCAACCACGAACCTCTTGTCCTCAGGATAATTCATCATGTGGGGCGCAACGCCATCCAGAACGGGCCCCATCTTGACCTCGATACCTTTTCGGGGAACATCGGGATAGAAAACCTTGGTGCAGTTGGGCGGTGCAAAGATGGCCTGGCCTACATCTTGGCCCACCTTCCGCGCATCAATATCGAAGGCTGCTACGACATCTATATCGCCTGCTCTGTAACCGTCGATCTCATAATGCATGAGTCCGATGCAGTCCTTTTCGTCAACCTGTTTGTAGTATTCAATTCCCTGAATTAGAGAGCTTGCGCAGTTTCCCAAGCCTGCGATGGCCAGCTTTATCTTTTTCAACCTCTTTTCCCCTCCTTGGGTCAAGCGTTGCTAGGAGACCTGAGTTCGGAGCCCGAGTTTCGTATAAATAGAGGACGTATATAACATTATAGGCCACACCGGTGGCTGGGATTCATGGCTGTAGAATCCCTTTCGAGAATCCGTTTCTAGAATCCCTTTTCATGGCCTGCGGCTCAATCCTCGGCCATCGGCTGCAGCATCGACTTCACCATATCGGCCAGCTGCCCCTCCAGCCCGGTCCTTTCGACATCGCTTTCATCATACTCAATTCTGCCGGCTTTTGGAATGTCCGTCAGGTATCTTGAGCCTTGCGGATAGATCAGTATGGTCTGTTTTCCAACGGTGTGAGCTATGCCGAGGCCGTACATGACGGCAGGGTCGGCTCCTGTGAGGTCGGCGATGATCAGGGCTGTCTCATTTATGGCCAACCACATCTCGCGGACGGCAGCTTTTCCTCTGCGAATGTCCGTCGCTTCCTCTGCAGAAAGGCCGCTTTGTGTTGTTGCTCTCAGGATGGCATCCCGGTTCTTTTCATGGCCCTCGCTTTGTGGCAAGAGCAGAAGGGCTGATCTTGCATTTTGCGCCGGCGAGGCCGTTCCAAATATGGGCCGGGTGCGCATGAGGCTGAGCAGTCCCTCCAGGCGCAGGAACTCCGAGTCGATATGCTCGGACGCAACATTCTCCAGGGCCTTTCGACGCAGCATTGTGTCCTGATCCAGCAGTTCTTTGGGGAACTGAATGATGAAGGCATCAACAAAACCGAACTCCCATTGGGCGCTGTTGGCTGCTTGTTGGGGCGTCAGGGCAAGCTTTTGATTGCAGTAGTAGCTGGCAAATCTATTCTCTGCGCGAAACTGCCCCAGGATGGAGAGCCGCTCCCGGTCGAGGATTGCCACCATGCTGCTGGGCAACTGGCTTCGAGCAATGCCTTTCTGGAGGTGTCGATCCCGAGCCATAGCATCCACAATTTCCATGAACTCCTCCAGCAGCTTGTCCACCCTGGCCTGAAGCTCCGGAGCCATATCGCCGCTCCTCGTCCTGGTTGTATCGTTAAGCATGACTGCCACATCCTGACATTGATAAATATAATATCTCGCGGGCGAGATATATGAATGCTCCTGAGCTAGAATTTTGAGTTCTGCTCCATTCTTTCCCGCTTGCCGAGGTTTGTCAAAGGCGAGAGTCTAGCTGGGCCACTCTTCGCCAAGACCGGACAGCTCTATCTCAACCGCAGGTCCTTCCTCATCACATAAAATCTCCAAGAGCCCTCCGGAGAGTGCCAGGCTTCTCTCCAGGAATCGAGCCGCCTGTGCCAGGGGATGAGACGGCATCTCGCCCTTTGCTGCTATCCGAATCGTAACCCAGGCATCATTCCGAGAGACCGCTATCCGAATCTCTTTCATGCCGGCGCCGGCAAATCGTTCCAGGATCTCCAGAAACGTGTCGCCGAATCTCTCCTTATCCATGCGGGCAAGAGCATCTTCCGGGCCTGGCTCAAACGCGATTCTGACGTGATCGAAGAGGTCGATATGGGCGATGCGAGACGACAATGCCCTGCGGTACTCCTCGACGCTTTCGGCCTGCAATATGGCCTGCTCGTCATAGGGCTTCTTCTTCAATTGTGCCAGGATATCTCTGATCAGCTCGTTGGCGTTCACATATGAAACATAGTATGGAGGACGGTAGCCTCGATAGACGATTGCATAGTCGGATAGCAGTCTGCAGGCCCGATTGAGCAGTGATCTATCCAAAAACGAGCTGAGCCCCTCCTTCTGAACGATGCGGTCCAGCCTTCCCACAATCTGGCCGGTTTTATGGACCAGTTCCAAGTCCAGCTTTCTTCCGGCACGCAGCTGCTCTGCGAAGGCATGAAATTCCGAGAATAGATCATCCATAACCTGCACGTCCAGCAGCTGAACAATCTCCATTGCTTCCGTTTCTTCTTCAAGAGTCGAGAGCATGTGGGCGATGTAAATCAGCCGCCCGGCAATGATGGTGAAGATCCGCTCCAGTTCGCTCATGAGGTCCTGGGCAAAAGACGATGTGTTCCTGGCCCACTGCGGTGTTATTTTCTCGATATTTTCGAGCGTTGCCGCGTCCGAATATAAAACCTCCAGCGTCTTTTTTGCCGTCTGCACATCGATGGGCCTGCCGTGGCCTGAAAAACAAATGTCGATTTTTCTATTTTCCAGGATCCACAGGACTTTAAGAATGGAGGTCATGTAATCCTGGCGGTTCCAGCCGTATGCGCCTGCCATTCCGGGATTTGGTGCGAAGAAGAGGTCTCCCAGGAAGAGGAGCGAACCCGCCCGGAGGCAGATGCTGTCAGGACTGTGACCGGGCGTGTGAAATATTTCCAGGATATCTCCGCCGCCTAAGGGAATGGTCTGGCTTTGCAGCACAAGGCCGTCCAGTATCTCCGTGGAAATGGCGGTATATTCATAGTTCCAGCCGTCCAGATCAACGGATCTCTGAACTGCGGGGGCCCGGCTGGCTGAGGCTCGATTTGAGAAAAATTGATTTGACGATATATTATTTGATGATGCGTAATTTGATGATGCATGATTTGAGAAAGCTTTATTCGTCTCGTCTTGACACAGCAGCTTTAGTGGAACGCAAACGCCTTTTATGCTCTTTCCCAGCAGACTGGCAAGAGTCAGGTTACAGTCCCCATTCTCCAGAGCCCGCGCACCTGCCTCCTGCACAGCCACATAAGTTTGCTTCATTGGGGAGGAAGCCATCATGCGGTGGACTTGAATCCAATGATCGATATGAACATGAGTAAGATAGACCACCGTCGGTCTGGGGTTCTCGTCCTGCAGAAGGGCTATCTCGCGCACCAGGAGGTCGGATTGGTCTTCCAGACCACCGGGATCGATGAGTGCTATTTGATTTCTGGCAGAGAGGATGTAGGAGTTGGAGGACATCAGGTCAATCTTGCGGATGTAAGGCAAGATAGCTGTCTCGCGAGTATCTTTAATCGGCTGAAAAACCATCGGCTGCATTCATCAAGCACTCCGCTCGTAGACCGGTCCAAACTGGACTTGTCCAAACGTATAACTGAAGGTACTGATGATATTTATTGCTATGTTCCTCTGACAGGCTCTTTGGTGGAAGCTGAGCTTAAAAAAGAGTAGTCATAATACCGCCTATGCGTTGACTACAATAGCGCTAAGTATCTTTACTTCTTTAAGCGGCCTATCCATAGCGTTCGTCTTCACCTTTCCCAGGGCATCTACAACATCCATGCCCTCGATGACCTTGCCGAATGCCGGATGGGCCTTGTCCAGAAAGTTGTTGTTCACCAGGTTGATGAAGAACTGGCTGCCGCCCGTGTTCGGTCCGGCGTTGGCCATGCTGATCGTGCCGCGGTTGTTCTTGTTGTTCCTGGTGAACTCATCCTTGATGGCGTATCCGGGCCCGCCCCGTCCCGTGCCGGTGGGGTCTCCACCCTGAACCATGAAGCCGTCGATGATGCGGTGAAAGACCGTTCCATCGTAAAATCCCTTCTCTACGAGCTTCTTGAAGTTGCCCGCCGTGATGGGCATGTCCTCGTAAAGCTGCAGTGTGACGTCACCCATGCTGGTCTTGAGCAAGACCTTAGTTCCGCTTGCCTCTGCTGCGCCTTCTGCCATTACTCATTCATCTCCATTTATTCTAATCTAATTCATCACAAATTTTATATTAGATTTAAGATACGTTGATTTTCTTGATAAGGATATCAATCCAAAAATTTAATTGATAATCCGGGCATGGATAATCTTTACCTCTGTTAGCGGCCTGTCGTTGGCGTCGGTCTTCACCTTGCCGATGGCATCCACCACGTCCATTCCAGCGATCACCTTGCCGAAAGCAGGGTGTATCGCATCGAGATAGTTGTTGTTCACCAGGTTGATGAAGAACTGGCTGCCCGCCGTGTTCGGCCCGGAGTTGGCCATGGCGATGGTGCCGCGGTCGTTCTTGTTGTGATCGGTGAACTCATCCTTGATGGTGTATCCGGGTCCGCCCATGCCTGTCCCTTCCGGGTCTCCGCCCTGAATCATGAAGCCGTCGATCACTCTGTGAAAGATTGTGCCGTCGTAGAAGCCCTTATCCACGAGCGCCTCAAAATTGCCGACGGTGATGGGCATATCGCTGTTAAGCTGCAGAGTGATGTTACCCATGCTGGTCTCCAGAAGAACCTTGGTCGAGTTATCCTCGGCCGCAGCCGGCATAATTGCGACTGCGGCGATTCCCAGCATCAGGATGCTGGCTGCCAGATAAAATGCTGCTCTTGTCATCGACATCTGTTATGCCCGGAATGGATAAAACCTTTCCCAATAAAAGAGGAATGACAGTGTCAGGCAAAAGATGCCACATGATGCCCGGGGCCTGCGGAAGGCCACCCGGCACCCGCTTTCAGCTCGCGGGGGACACAGAGGATGTAAGGGGAGGCAGAAGCGGCCCCCTGGTGGAGACCCAGGCCTCATGCACCAGGCTAGGCTGAAGGACCAGACCCGTGAAGATGAGGGAGACTCACAGGAATTGCCATGAAATTACCCAATATCGAAGGCGCCTGGATTATTTTGCAGCCACTCCGGGCGGATATGGAACTGAAACAATCAGGCGATGCCGTTAGAGGGACGTATCATAACCCTGAAGTAAGAGGCACTGTCAAAGGAACTCTCACATTGGTGGGAGAGAATAAAAATCTAATCCTAACCGGAAAATGGGCTGACCAATTAGGTGCAGGAGATTTCAGGGTAGCCATTGGCGGAGTCACATGCCCTGCCAGAATGTCTTTTCGTGGAAATTGGAACCATTCCGGCAGCCAGGGTTGGGACGGCTTATTTGAGGGAGAGAAAGGGACTCTGTCTGAGAAGGCAACGCAGCATGAATAATTCGGGGCCATTTCTCTTTTAATAGGATGCTATACAATAGGCAGGAAAACGGAGGCGAAATATGGCGGGAAAACTGGTAGAATACTTCAACAAGCAGCCGAGGCTTGGCGTAATAAGCACATCGAGCAAGGACGGAAAGGTGGACTCTGCCGTTTACGGTTCTCCTCAAATGAGAGATGAGAATACGGTTATCGTGGCACTTGCCAGGGGCCGCACCTTTGCCAACCTTCAAGAGAATCCGAATGCCATGTTCATGATAATGGAACCGGGAGCAGGTCTCCTTGATTGGAAAGGAATTAGAGTATATCTCAAGATGAGAGAATACGCTACCTCCGGACCGCAGATAGACACGTACAAGAGCCAGATGGCCAAAGTGGTGGGCGAGCAAGCGGCAGACATGATCAAGGTGCTGGCTACGTTTGACGTTACTGAAGTTCGGCCCCTGATCGACTTTGGACAGGGCTGGGAGAAATCCATCTGAAAGAGAATCAAAAAGGATGAAATTCCCAATCGCTTTTAGAGGAGCTTGTCGGCGGCACCGTCCTCAAGGATAGACAAGGCTAAGAGTCCAGTTTTGTGGCATTTTCCGGCGGGGTGCACTTCATGGTGACCCAGAACAATTATTATGGCATAAGCTGAACCTAAAATGAGGAGATGCAATTTGAAAGTTTTAGCTCTGAATAGCAGTCTGCGCCAGGATGGCGAGAGCAGAACCGAGCTGATGCTGAGCCACCTGGTTAAAGGCATGCGTGAAGCCGGAGCCGAGGTCGAGCTCGTAAACCTGCGTGACAAGGAAATCCACTACTGCATGGGCTGTTTCTCCTGCGACACCATAACACCGGGCCAGTGCATTATCCAGGACGATATGAGCCGGGAACTCTTTCCCAAGTGGCTGGCCTCTGACCTGTGCGTCTACGCCACACCGCTTTTTCACTGGACAGTAAATGCTCCTATGAAGACCTTTATCGAGCGCACCTGGCCGGTGATGCAGCCCTTCTTTGTTAAGTCGGACGACGGCAGATGGGTCCACCCTCCGCGCCACGAGTCGCCAAAGGCGGTCGTGTTATCGGTAGCCGGTTTCTCGGAGAGCTGGATCTTTGAATCGCTCTCCGGTTATGCCAACTTCCTCTGGGGCAGAAATGGCAAGCTGGTGGCGGAGATCTACCGCCCCGGTGCCATGTTTATGACAAGCCTTGATCCCGAGAAATTGGCCGATATTCTGGGAGCAGCGGAGCAGGCTGGGCGCGAGCTGGTTACGGAAAACCGCATCCTTCCCGAAACACTGGCACGTGTGCAGCAACCTGTCGCTGACCTGGAAACTGTTGCCAGAGCAGCGAACATGTTCTGGCAGACCTGCATAGATGAGTGTGTCAATCCCAAAGCCTTCAACGAACGGATAAGGATACCGCGCCCGCATTCCCTGGAGGACTATTTGTTCTTGATGCGACTGGCGTTTTCAGCCAAAGCCGCCGGTGATGCTAAAGCTCTTGTCCAATTTGAGTTCAAGGGAGCGGTGGAGGGAGCTTGTCATATCGTCGTCGATAACGGGTCGATACAAACGAGCATGGGAAAAGCCTCCCAACCGAATGCGATCGTCAGAGCTCCTTTTGAACTGTGGATGGACATCATCTCAGGAAAAGCCAATGCCATCCAGATGTTCATGGAGGGAAAGTGCAGCGCCGAGGGCGACCTTCCTCTGCTCATGAGGATGAGTCAGTGGTTCGGGCTATCGCCCTCAAAAACTGAGGTGGACTGATCCATTCTCAGACTCGATTGAGAGACGGATAATGATCCGAACCGTGAATTGACGGATGGCAAAGTCAGGGCGGTAACTTACCACAGTCTTGACGGAAGGTAAAATATCCAAATTTTGGCCTGCGTAGCAGGATAATTGCTGCAATAAGACGATGCAATTTCAGACATGCCGTTGGAATGTGTAAAATTGTCTCCATTCAAGGCCTGAGAGTTCAACAAGACTTGCCGTGAGACTTTCAGTTTCAGCGAGAAATGCTTTTATCGCTCCGGAGTGTATGTTCTGGAAGTGGGGTGTCAATATGGGTTATAGATTTGCAGTAACGACGGTATTAATATCGGGCATTTTATTGGCCACCTGTCAGGCCCAGGCCGCAGGTACTTTCCAGAGCGTCGGCAGCGATTTTGGCCGGACCTGGCTCAAGAACTCCCAGGCCCAGAATCCTGCACAGCAACCCCAGGCTCAGAATTCTACAGCTCTGTGGAGCTGGGGCGGAGCTCCCAAAGGCAGCACGATTCAGGGCGGGTCGCTGGTGGTGGATCCATACTACATCTGGAAGTCGCTTAACCTAACAAGCGGCTGGATGGGGCAGGCTCATGTAGATCCCAAAACAGGATACCCGATCTATGCTTTCTTAGATCCCTACACAGGATATCCGGACTATTTCTACGTAGATCCCAAGACCGGAAAGCCGGTTTACATTAATTCAGGCACAACAGGAACACCAACTTATAGCAGTGTTCCACCCTATTCGAGTTATGTCGGCAGGCCAACGTCATACAATTATCCGTGGCTTGGCGACCCATCCGGTTTGCCAACGTACGAGGGTGACTATGGAGGCACGGGGATGGTCTAGGGACCGCCCTGGATCAGATTGCCTACCTGATGCCTCCGCCATCATCTTCCCGGCCTTCTACCCGGGGCTGCCTCGCCATCCTCTTGCTGGCGCTCCCGGCAGTACATTGCAGTCCAGTCGCTTGCGTCAGCATGCCATTCCATGGTGTTTAGGTCTTGGAGCCCTTCCGGCCCGCATGCGCTCAAATGTTGTCCACGGGGCAGCAGCGGTGCCCTTGGGCTGTCCTTTTGGGTGTTACACAGAAAAATGATTAGCAATTGAGGCGATAACTGAAAGGACAGCTATCAAGACAAACAAGGCAAAATAATTGACGAAGCCAGAACCGAAGGTCTCCGTGAATCGGAACAGATTCCAGGAGAATATCGGTCTTTCATTTTTTTCGGCATTAGACACCGGCAGTCGACATCTTCTTCACACCTTGCTGTTCTTCCAGTAAATCCAAACGCTCCGTCCCGTCTTGTGAATATAGGGAATAAATATGGTTTCCACTGCCTGAAATTAGTCTATCCGCTGCAGATTGCATATTATTCATCAATTTGCCAAATTTATGTTTTGAATCGAGCTTCGTTGATCGGGTTCAAGGGCGGGCGATCTCATCCTTGCGTTTAATGTTTCGTTAAAAAGGTATGACGTACAAAGACTTATGAACTTTTAAATCGAATATAACTTTGGAGGTTTTGTCATGAAATCCAGTCAATCGTTCTTCGTTTTGCTTGCGGTTCTGGCAACGGCCTGCGCCGTCTCGGCCCAGCAACCCAGTATCGATCAGCTCAAGCAGATGATGGAAGAGTCTGCGATGAATCTCACCACATATACATATTCCAGGTCGGAGACTGGTGATTTTTATTTCTCCAATGCATCTCTTAAAACCGAATTTGACGCGTATAAGTCCACAGAAGGCCAGGTGGACCTGGTTAACAAATCAGGATCGTGGAGATCAAATCTAACTGACGAAGAGAGCAGGGAAGTACTCAACTGGGAGGGCTATTTTGTTGACAGTTCCGAGTACTGGAAGCAGGGCCAGAACTGGACGAAGTTTCCCGTCAATGACACTGCCGGGATGATGGAAAATTACAATGAGATTCCGGGAGTGGTCAATCTCATAAAATACTCCAACCTGGAGATAGCCGGCTCGGAGAAGCTGCAAGGCGAAGACGTCTACAAGCTCGTCGGTACGCCTTTTGAGTTCATATGCAAGGGAATTTGCGGTCTGCAGCTGCTGTCAGCCTACATCCAGTCACCCTTGCCGCTGCCGGAGAAACTTAGAAACGGGACATTGGACTTCAACAGCACAAAACTGGAGAACAACAGCCAAACCGTATTGACTGTCTGGGTAACGAAAGATGGATATCTCCTGAAGAGGGTGGACATCAACTCGAGCCTCACTGTTACTCCCGAAATTCTGAACATTTCGTCCCCCGACTTCAAGATTGTAAGCACCATTAACGAATCTACGGTTTACAATAATTTTGGCTCTCATCTCAATATAATGCTTCCGATGGAGGCAGAGGGCCCGTATTCTCCCGTCGGCGGCATCGACTGGAGATGGACTGTATTCGGAACGGGTAGGCCTTAAGCGGAGGGATGTAAGATGAAATGCAAAATCAATTCGAGAAAATCAGGACTCTTGGTAATCGGGCTATGCTTGGCGGTCCTTCTCACCGCAGGTGTCGTGATCGTCGCCGGGCAGGGATCGTATTCTTCCGGATCTTATGCTATCGGGCCGTCAGCTTCGGTGTCTTATCCTCAAAGCTCGACCTCTTCCGGATCCGGTGCTCTGGTCTCAACCACACCAAGCTCAGACAGGGCCTATTGCGTGAGAATGGGATACCTCTATAGAACAAACGCAGGAGTCAACAACGGCCAGCCGATATGCCAGTTCTCCGACTACAGTTGGTGTGATGCCAATGCCTATGCTACAGGAAAGTGCGGCCTAGGAAACAGTGCCACAGGCTTCTACAATCCATACGGAATTTACTACCCGTACCTGTACGACTATCCTTACTACTACAATTATCCGTATATCATGACTCCCGGCCAGTCAATCGATGCATGCATAAACGCGGGCGGAAATGTAAGCAGCGTTCATACACCCTACGGAGACGTTGATGTGTGCAAATTCCCGAATGGAAACATTATGAATCTTTATGGAGCTTACAACGGACTCCTGGGGGATAGCTGGTACTATTATGCAAACAGCTACCTGAACTCGCCTGTCTGAACTCGCCTCAACCCGGCGAGTGATGCGTCTTTTTTTTTAATCTTTTTGGACTATCGGCATTGAATCCTTGGAAGATAATGACTTGATTTCTTAGATTGTAAATGCTTTCGAGAGTTCGTTGATCTATCGAATTTCGTTTCATGCTCTTTCGGTATGGAAATGTCGCTGAGATGAGTCGAATGCGTGGGCCATGCCGGGATCAAACCCTCCTGCAAAGGCGACCTGCTGGGAAACATGAAGGGGCTTAGGTGGCGATCACCCCCAATCCTGTAAATGAATCAGCAGGCAAAATAGGTAATTTGCAGGTTCATTCTCCCTTCTTTATCGCCCGGCTCTCATCCACCACAATGTAATCCTTGACGGCCACCACAGAGCTGAAGGGTATGAGCACGAACTTTCCGTCCTCCCGGTACTTCATGCGGTTCAGCTCCGAGTCGGGCTTTACCACCAGGTCCACCAGCTTGCCCGTCTGGACCTCAAACTGCACGTTCTCCAGCTCCCCCAGCACCGTGCCGTCGACGTTCACGATCTCTTTCCTTGCGATCGTCCCTGCAAACACCTTTCCCAATTTCCTCACCAACTCATGATCGATTCTGATTATCGGCGGTCTAGGCCTCTACCTGTAACCGATGAGCGAGGCGGGCTCGATCTTCACTCCGCCCTTGAACCTCTCGCTGATGCGCTCGTAGTAGCTGACCATGTTCTCTTCCACGCTGGGCCTCACCTTCTTCAAAGCTTCCCGGTAATGGTCCATGTCCACCTTCTCCCGATCCTCGCGCATGGCAAGCATGGCCGCCTCGCGGCAGAGCGAATCCAGGTCCGAGCCCACGTAGCCCTCGGTCAGCTCGGCCAGCTCCTCCAGATTTACGTCCTCGCTGTTCGGCATTTTGGCGGTATGGATCTTGAGTATCTCATGCCTTCCCAATTTGTCCGGCGCACCGATCAGGAGCAAGCGATCGAACCGGCCCGAGCGCAGGAGCGCCGGGTCCAGGATATCCGGTCGATTGGTGGCGGCTATTACTACTACATCTTTGAGGGCCTCCAGGCCGTCCAGTTCTGCCAGGAGCTGGTTTACCACCCGCTCCATCACGTGGCTGCCGTCGTCCATGCCCCGCATGGGCGCAATGGAGTCCAGCTCATCGAAGAATATGATGGCGGGAGACACCTGCCTGGCTTTCCTGAAGATCTCGCGTATGGCCTTCTCGGACTCGCCCACCCACTTGGAGAGCATCTGCGGCCCGCGCACGCTGATGAAGTTGGCGTTGGTCTCATTGGCCACGGCCTGGGCGATCATGGTCTTGCCCGTGCCCGGCGGCCCGTAAAGCAGAACGCCTTTGGGCGGCCGGATGCCCATCTGGCGGAACTTCTCCGGCCTCTTGATGGGCCACTCGATGGCTTCAATCAGCTCCTGCTTCAGAGTTCCAAGGCCGCCGAGGTCATTCCAGTTCACGTGCGGCACCTCTACCAGAACCTCTCGCATGGCGGAGGGCTCAATCTCCTTGAGGGCATCCTCAAAGTCGTCGCCCGTAACCATCATACTTTCGATGACCTCTTTCGGGATC
>Ga0074195_1000832_pt1 | contig 52232 bp, 46 predicted proteins | sample EPASupsiteHSE623_FD_64525 | JGI IMG/M metagenome (GOLD analysis project Ga0074195, IMG submission 64525) | Bioremediated contaminated groundwater from EPA Superfund site, New Mexico - Sample HSE6-23 | ecosystem: Environmental > Aquatic > Deep subsurface > Groundwater > Contaminated ...
TAAGAAATCCAAGAAAACTCTTTGATAGAAAGTGTGATAAATGTAAAAAAGATATTACAACAACATATTCTTCAGAAAGACCTGAAATTGTTTATTGTGAAGAATGTTACAATAATGAAATTTATTAAATAATTTGAAAAATAAAATAAAATTAACTAGTAAATTGATTTTTTATACTTTTATTATATAATATTAATAATAGTAGTATTATTTTTAAAAAATGTTAAAAAGTCATTTAATAAAAATTTATCATTCATATAATTTATGAAGAAAACACTTTCAAGATTTTTTGAAAGATATAGCTAAAACTCTAGATCATAAAAGGATTGTTTTTTGAATTAATTATAATAAGTGAGAGTATTTTTATAGTCTAGATATAGAACAAAAAGTTTTAACTTCATTTGAATCACAATTTTATAGTTTTTTTAACAATTTTCAGATTGATACTGATACAAAAAACTATAATAGTTATAATACAGAGAAAACAGTTGTATGAGAACTATATCTAAAAAATAGTTATTTTTTTCCTTTTAAGATGACAGATGGAGATACTACAGATTTTATATCAAGTATTTTCAGATCATTTGAAAATATGGATGTTATAAATGATAAAATTTGAATATTTGTAGATATTACACCAATAAAAGAAGAAAGTATAGCTTTTTTTATAAAATCAAAATGGAACTTTTTTAAGTTTAAAATCAAGCTTAAATTTCAGTTTTTTAAATATATATTTAATTACAAAGTTCAAAAAAACTGGAAAGCAGAATGATATAAATATTATGAATCAAAAATAGAAAATGAATTATTTAAAACAAAAATATTTATAGTTGTTGAATCAAGTACAAAACAGGTAGCAATAAATAAATTAAGATCAATTTCTTCAAGATTTCTTATATTTAAAAACTATCCATTAAATCAATTTGATATAAAAATCAATACTTGAGTTGAACAAAATAAACTAAAAAACTATGATTATTGAGAAGCTATGAATATGTCATCCTTAGAAATATCAAACTTAATTTGTTTTCCAAAAAATCCTCAAAATGAAACAGGTTTATTAAAAGTAACATCAAAAAAATTAGCTTTACCTATATGAATACCTACTTTTGAATATGAAAGACTTAAAAATTGAGAAATTTATCCAAAAAACATACCAAACAACATAAACATAATTTGAATTTCAGATTATAGGTCTATAAATGTACCTATTTGAATATTTGATGAAGATAGACTTAGACATATCTATGTAATCTGAAAAACATGAGTTTGAAAATCAAAATTTCTCATAAGCAATATAATAAATGACATAAAACAATGAAGATGATTATCTATAATTGATCCACACTGAGACTTGATTGAGGAAGCTATTTCTCACATTCCAGCAAATAGAGCAAAAGATGTTATTATATTTGATCCTACAGATGAAAAATATCCTTTTTGTATAAATCCTCTTGATGTATCAAAGGATGAATCAAAACAGATACTTGCAAAATGATTTATTGATATATTTAAAAAGTTTTTTTGAAGCAATTGGAATCCAAAACTTGAACATGTTTTAAGAATGATATTTTTGGCCTTGCTTGATAAACCATGAGCAACTCTTTTTGATATAATTAGAGCATTAACAGATAAAGATTTTAGATATGAAATGATTGAAACAATTGAGGATGATGTAGTAAAAAACTTCTGGACAAACGAATTTGCTTGATGGTCTCAACAATTCAATACAGAAGCTATTATGCCTATCTTAAACAAAGTATGACAGGTTCTTTCAATTGAAGTATTAAAAAATATTTTTTCATCTAAAGATAATAAACTTGATTTTAGAAAAGTTATGGATGAAAAAAAGATATTGCTTATAAAATTACCAAAATGAAAACTTCAAGAAGAAATAATGTGATTTTTATGAGCTATGTTTGTAACTAAGATATACCAAGCAGCAATGAGTAGACAATGACTTGATAAAGAAAAAAGAATCCCATTTTTCCTATATGTTGATGAGTTTCAAAACTTTGCAACAGATACTTTTTCTGAGATACTTTCAGAAGCAAGAAAATATGGTTTATGATTAGCTATTGCTCACCAATTTATAAAACAAATCCCTGAAAATTTGACCAGAGCAATATTTTGAAATATTTGAACACTTATAAGTTTTAGAATTTCAAGTGAAGATTCTTTGTATATAAAACAACACTTTGAGCCATATCTAGATGCTTATGATTTAGCAAACTTAAATCAAAGATGTTTTTACTGTAAAACAATGGTAAAAGGACAAGTAAAAGACCCATTTTCTTTGAAATCTCTTTATATACCTGATGTAAAACTTGAAAAAGATTTCCTAGAAAACTTATATGCACTATCAAGAAGTAAATATTCAAGAAGCTTACTTGAAGCAAAAAAAGTTATGGAAGTAGAACAAAAAGATGTATTAAAAAAGATTGAAACTTTTGCTGAGCCTATAATTTAATACGATTAATATACTTGCAAATTACTTATTTTCTTTTAAAATACTAAAAATTAAAAATTTAGTATTTTTTTATGTCATTTCTAAAGGAAAAAATAGTTGAAAAAAAAACTTGTAATATGTGTTCACAAGAATTTTCTATTTATGAAAAAGATCTAGAAATGATAGAAAAATTGTCTCCAAAAATCAATTGAAAAAAACACTCTTTCTCATCACCAAATAAATGTCCTGAATGCAGAAGAAAAATAAGATATGCATGGAGAAATACAAATAAATTATTTCGTAGAAAATGTGATGCAACAAATAAAGATATCTTAGCTTTTTATAGCTCTAAAGTAAACCATCCAGTTTATGATATAGATTATTGGAATACCGATAGATGGAATCCGCTAAATTACTGAAAAGACTTTGATTTTTCTCGTCCATTTTTTGAGCAATTTTCTGAATTAAAAGACAAAGTTCCACATTATTCAAGAAGTATATTGAGATTTGAAAACAGTGATTATTCAAACAATGCTTCAGACTTAAAAAATTGTTATCTATGCTTTAATTGATGACAATCAGAAGATTCATATTATATTATTACATTTAAAGATTTGAAAAATTGTGTTGATTGTTTTTCAATAGATAAAAGTGAAAATTGTTATGAGTGTATAGATGTAGAAAATTGTAATAAAGTTTTTTACTCACAAAACTCAAAAAATTGTTTTAATTCATATTTTATAAAAAATTGCATCAATTGTAATGATTGTTTTTTATGTAAAAACCTATCATGAAAAAAATATCATATTTTAAACAAATCATATTGAAAAGAAGATTATGAAAAAAAAGTTAATGAATTGCTAAAAAACAATAAAAATTCTAATTTAGAAAAAATATTTAAAGATTTTTCCATAAAATTACCTGAAAAAAGCGTGAATTGACTAAATATTGAAAACTCTTTTGGAGATTATATTTATAATAGTAAAAACATATTTAACTCTTTTTGAATTAAAGAATCTGAAGATTTAAGATATTGCACAAATTTAAAAGATAATTCAAAATATTTATTGGATGTTGATGTTTTTTGATGGGATTTAGAAAAAAGTTATAATTCAGTAGTTGTATGACATTATTCGGATAATCTATTTTGTTGTTATGATTGTTGGGAAAATTGCAATAATTTATACTATTGTTCATCATGTGTAAGAAATATAAAAAATTGTTTTTGATGTGTATGATTAAATAATAATTATGAATATTGTATTTTAAATAAACAATATACAAAAGAGGAATATGAAATACTTGTCGCAAAAATAATAGAACATATGCAAAAAAAAAGAGAATGGTGAGAATTTTTTCCACCAAATTTAAGTGATTATTGATACAACGAAACAGAATGAATGTTTTTTGATACAATGACTAAAGATTTAGCAATAAAAAGATGATTTAATTGGTCAAAAGAAGATAATAATTTTCCAAAAGTAGATAAAATAATTCCTGCTGATAAACTTCCAGATGACATTAAACAAATCCCTGATGATATACTAAATCGGGCAATAGAATGTGAAATTACAAAGAAACCTTTTAGAATAATTACACAAGAATTAGACTTTTACAGAAAACATAACTTACCAATTCCAAGAAGACATCCAGATCAAAGACATCAAGATAGATTGGCATTAAGAAATCCAAGAAAGCTTTATGATAGAACTTGTGATAAATGTGAAAAAGATATAAAAAGCACCTATGCTCCAGATAAACCAGAAATAGTTTACTGTGAAGAGTGTTATAATAAAGAAGTATATTAATTTTTTAAAATAATATTATGCAAATATATGAAGATCAATTTATGGTTTTATCTAACAAAAACAATATAATAAAATTAACTTGGAAAAAAGAAACTAAGAATCTGGACAATGATTTATTTAAAAATGAAGCTTTAAAATATATAGAAATATTTAAAAAATCAAACATTAAGAATATAATTGTTGATATGAGAAATTTTTGATTTGAATTAAATCAGGAAGTAATAGATTGGAGAAATAAAAATATAATTGCTGTTTACAATGAAATTTGTCTGAAAAAATTTGCTTTTATAAGTGATAAACCAAGTGTAAAACAAGACAATCAAAAAAATTCCTTTATTACTAGAGATTTTTTCACAGAAGAAGAAGCTAATAAATGGCTTAATAATTAATTATTTTTTATGTTTCAAAACGAAAAAGTTGTCGAAATAAAAACTTGTAAAAATTGCAAAGCTAAGTTTGAAATAACAGACAACGATTTAGAGTTTTATGAAAAAGTAAGTCCTGTGTTTTCCAGCCCCCTTGATAAAGGGGGTAAGGGGGATTTTCTATACAATAATTATAATAAAAGTATTAAAGATCCTGAAATTATCCACAGTCAAGCTGAGGACTTCGATTCACCAGGATGACAAATTCTATTAATCAATGATCTATGAAATTGAAAAGTTCGCTACCTTATAACAAATCCAACACTATGTCCTGACTGTAGAATGCAAAGAAGACTTAGCTTTAGAAATGAATTTAATTACTACAAGTCAACATGTGATTTGTGTAACAAAAGTATAATTTCAGTACATTTAAAACAAAATTCAAATTTTCCTATTTATTGCCAAAAATGTTGGTGGAGTGATAAGCGGGATCAATTATGATATTGAATGGATTTTGATTTTTCAAGGACTTTCGCTGAACAATACAAAGAATTGCAAGATAAAGTCCCTAAAATCAATATGATAAATGATAATTGAGTAAATAGTGAAAATTCAGAGTATTGTTATAATTTTTCATATTGAAAGAATAATTACTTAATTACAACAGCTTGGCATGCTGAAAAATCTATGTATTGTCAATATTGATGATATTTTAAGTATAATATTGATTGCAATATGATATTTAAATCAGAAATTGCATATGAATGTGCAGGATGATCTGATATATATAACTGTTTTTTTCTAGATGATTCAAATAACTGCAATAATTGTTTTCTATGAATTGATTTAAAATGATGTTCAGATTGTTTCAGTTGTATTTGATTAAGAAACAAAAAATATTTTATTTTTAACAAAGAATACAGTAAAGATGATTATGAGAAAAAAATAAAATATTACATAAAATGATCATATAAAGAACTTCAAAAAATAAAAAAAGAATTTTATGATTTTTCACTTAAATATCCTCGTGTAGCAACTCATCAAAATAACTGCACAAATAGTATTTGAGATAGGCTGAATAATTGTAAAAATGTAATTTGAAATAATATATATAATTGAGAGAATTGTAAATATTATTGGTGATGAGCAGATAGTCCAAGAATGAGTTATGATATATTTATATGATGAAATCACGATTTATGATATGATTCTCTTGTACCAGATAATTCATATCAAGCTTGTTTTACTAATTATTGTGATAATAGTAAATATATTTTATATTCTGATAATTGTTATAATTCCAATTATATTTTTTGATGTATTTGACTTCGCAATAAATCTTATTGCATACTAAACAAACAATACCCCAAAGAAGAATATGAAAAACTTGTTCCAAAAATCATAGAACATATGATGAAAACTTGAGAATGGTGAGAATTTTTTCCTGCATCAATCTCTCCTTTTTGATACAATGAAACAGTTGCACAAGAATATTTTCCACTTAGTCGTGACAATGTTTTAGGTTATCATTCTGAACATAAGTTTGCAGAATCATCAAAATGTAAAAAATCCTTATTTAATGATCCCGGATCAAGTCCGGAATGACAATATAATAACAATACAGATACTTTCAAACACTGACCTATCTTTAATCGGTCAGATTATGAAGCGCCATTTGCTAAAGTAGAAAAAATATTACCTGCATCTAAACTTCCTGATAATATTTCAGATATCCCTGATGACATACTAAACCGGGCAATAGAATGTGAAATAACTAAAAAACCATTCAGAATAATAAAACCAGAATTAGAATTTTATAGAAAACACAATTTACCAATTCCAAGAAGACATCCAGATCAAAGACATATAGATCGTATGTCACTTAGAAATCCAAGAAAACTTTATGATAGACAATGTGATAAATGCTGAAAAGATATAAAAACAACCTATTCTCCTGAAAGAACTGAAATAGTATATTGTGAAGAGTGTTATGATAAAGAGATTTTCAAATAAAACAAAAAGTTAGTTTTTTTCACAATGGCACCATATAAACTTGAACCAAGTTTTATAACTCTCTGCTAATTCCTTATTTATCATAACAAAAATAGATCAATTTTCTCAAAAGTTTCATATTCCAACTGAGTTAAAAGTAACAACATAATCTCAAAATACATCCATAATTCAAGGGGTTTCATATCCATTTGGTAAAAATCTATATTCTCAAGATGCAGATTTTATGATATCAATTCTTTGCTTAACTCTAGAATCAAAGATTATTTGGACTTTTTTACCTTTATCTTGAAGAGCTTTTTTGAAGTTTTCCTCAAAAGATATAGGAATTCAAGGAGTGACCCAATTTCATTTTGCTCATAAAAAGTATGTATCTTCTGCAACTCTAGTTCTGTCTCTTATATAGTTTTTATATCATTCTATTCATTTATATATAAAAGCAGCTTCTTTAATTTCTTTTTTATTTTTTATATTCTCAAGATAAGGTAAAATCTTTTTTAATACTTGTTCTTTTTCATATATAATTTCAAGAAGCTTTTGAGGGTCAGTTGCAACATATAAATTTTCTTTTTGTCAAAATATGGGAAAAATAATTCATTTATCAATTAATCTTTCTAAAGTATCATATATACTTCTTCTATGTATGTTAGATTTTTTTGAAATATCTGACACTGAAGATTCTCAAATAGATAATATAGCTTCATATATTGATGCTTCGTTTTTTGTTAATCATATTTCACTTAGTTCTTTTTGAAACATAAAACAAGTTTTAGAAAAATAAATTATTTACTATTATATCTATTTTAAAAGAAAAATCAAGTATAAGGTGATGAAAATCACCTTATGGCGATATTTACGAATAAAAAAAAAGAGTATATTGACACTAGTATATTTTATAATTTAATTATATTTTTGATGAATAGTAAGGAATATACTTCTTGACAGAAAGAGTTTTTAGAAATGGTAGATATCCAAAAAATTGATATATCTTTATTTGGTGAAACTATCCCTGATATCAAATATAAAACACCAAAATTTAATAATACTAAACCCACAATAGCATATTTACATACTGGTTGAACATTGATGATGGTTCCAAGTAAAAAAGATAAAAATATGTTATCATTTGATTGAGCGATAAATATTCCGCAAGTTATTGATGTATGTAATAAAGTTTCAGAGTTAGAAGAAAAAATGAATATAATAGGTATTTATATTGATAATGTTGATTCAAAAGAAATAACATCGACTTATTGGCCAATATTTGCTAATACTATAAGAACTATTTATAGTAAAGTTGAATGAATTGTTGTATGACATTGAACTAATACAATTGATTTTTCTTCAATAGCTATGTCTTATGCTTTACAAAGACTTTCTATTCCTATAGTGTTTACAGCCTCTCAAATACCAATAGTTTGATATTTATGAAGTGATTGATTAGCAAATCTTACTTGAGCAATGGATATAGCAGCAAATTGAGATATAGCAGAAGTTTTAGTATATTTTAATTGAAAAATATTGAGAGCAACTAGAACTACTAAATCACACGATACAAGATTAGATTGATTTGAATCAAAAATTATTCATCCATTATGATATTATACATGAGCATGAATTGAAATATTTCCAAATAACTCAATTCCAAGAAGAAGATACAGAAGGCATGATCTGTCATTTAATCCATATTTCTCTAATTTTGTATCTGCAATAAAAATAACTCCATGAATAAATAATAACTCTATAAAAGAAATAAAGGAAGCTAGTAAAAATGATGTATGATTTATCTTAGAAACCTATTGAAGTTGAGCTGTTCCAAAAAATATAATAAATTCTTTAAAGGAATGTATAAGAGATAATTTTCCTATTTTTCTAAGTTCAAGTTGTTGAAATTCTTGAATATCAACTTCGATGCAAAATCATGATGAAGATGCTTGTAAAATTGCAGAATTATGAATTCCTAATGTATGAGATATGTCAACAACTGCAGCATTGGTAAAATTAATGTATGTTGTATGAAATAATCCATGAGCATCATTACAAATAATTATAGATGAAATGCTTCAAAAATCTTATGCATGAGAAATTAGTATAAATAGAGAAAATACATTTAGATTCTAATATAATAAATAGAAAAAGTTAATTCATTTTGCTATTTTTTAAAGTATTGCAAAATATTTTTATAAAATTTATCTATGAATATTAAAATCACAATATTTTTAATGTAAAATTTGTATAAAGTCAAATATTATGTATTATCAAAAAAAGTAATAAATATTATTAAAAATGGATAGTATGACTTTTCAAAAAGAAAAAGTAGTAGAAACTAAGAGTTGTAGACATTGCAAGCTTAACTTTGATATAACGGACAAAGATTTAGAATTTTACGAAAAAGTAAGTCCTAGTTTTAAAATACCTCACCCTAGCCCTCTCCTTACAGGAGATGGAAATAACAAGTCCTTCTCAAGAAAGGAGAAGGATTTAGGATGAGGTTTAAAAGAAATCAAATACTTAATCCCAATACCAACACTTTGCCCAGATTGCAGACAACAAAGAAGACTTAGTTTCAGAAACGAAAGAAATTTATATAAAAGATTTTGTAATGCAACCTGAAAAGAAATCATTTCAATTTATTCACCAGATAAGCCTTTCAAAGTTTATCACCAAGATTATTGGTGGAGTGATAAATGGAGTCCAATGGATTGTGGTATAGAATTTGATTTTAAAAGAAGTTTTTTTGAACAATTTTATGAATTAATGAAAAAGATTCCATTACAAAGCTTAAATAATAAATTGTATGAGAATTGTAGTTATATAAATGATTGTATTTCATGTAAATATAGTTATCTAACTTTTAACTCAACACATTTTGAAAATACAATGTATTCATATATTCTTAGGGATTGAGTTGATTGTGTTGATACTGATTTTTGTGATAAATGTTTCAATTCATACAATTTAATTGAGTGTTGATGAAATTCACATTACCTATATTATTCAGCAAAATCTTCAAAATGTTTAAAGTCATATTTTTTATATAACTGTTTCAAATGTGAAAATTGCATTTGTTGTACAAATCTTAACAATAAAAAATACTATATTTTCAATGAAGAGTACTCAATAGAATCTTATGAAAATAAGAAAAAAGAATTATTTGAAAAATGATTTTCTTTCCTGATTAAAGAGTATAAAAAACTTATAGATAAATCATTCAAAAGACATATGTTTTGATATTCAAATGAAAATGTTTTTTGAGACAATATGTTTTATAGTAAAAACTGTTATGAATGTTATGATTCAAACCACTTAGAAGATTGTAAATATGTTTATACAGCTATGGAAACAAAAAATTCTCAGGATATTTATCTTTTTTGAAATAATTTGGAATTATCTTATGAATCTGTTTTTGTTTGAGAAAATTCATATAAAATTACATTTTCTTATTGATGTAGTGTAAATTGCTACAATCTGTTATATTGTTATAATCTTACATCGTCTTCAAATTGTTTCTGATGTATATGACTAAAAAATAAATCATACTGTATATTAAACAAACAATACTCCAAAGAAGAATATGAAAAACTTGTTCCAAAAATCATAGAACATATGATGAAAACTTGAGAATGGTGAGAATTTTTTCCTGCATCAATCTCTCCTTTTTGATACAATGAAACAGTAGCGAATGAATGGTTTCCACTTAGTCGTAAAGAAGCTTTGTTAGGCTGTCATCATGAACTTGTTTCAGGATCATTAAAAGGTCAAGACAATTTAAATGATTCCAGATCAAGTCCGGAATGACAATATAGTAACAATACAGATACTTTCAAAAACTGACCTATCTTTAACCGGTCAGATTATGAAGCACCATTTGCTAAAGTAGAAAAAATAATACCTGCATCTAAACTTCCTGATAATATTTCAGATATCCCTGATGACATACTAAACCGGGCAATAGAATGTGAAATTACTAAGAAACCATTTAGGATAATTACACAAGAATTAGATTTTTACAGAAAACATAATTTACCAATCCCAAGAAGACATCCAAATCAAAGACACTTAGATCGTATGTCACTTAGAAATCCAAGAAAACTTTATTATAGAAAATGTAATAAATGCTGAATAAATATAAAAACAACATATTCTCCTGAAAGAACTGAAATAGTATATTGTGAAGAGTGTTATGATAAAGAGATTTATTAAAATAATAATTATTTTTTAAAATTATATAATCCTCAAGTTTGAAGATACATTATTTTTTTATCATTACTTGTAAAAATATCCCATTCCAATATTTGCATAGCTTTTTTGACTGTAATAGATTCAGCTCTTAGAATATCTTTTGTAAAAAAATGTCCTCTATCATTATATCATCAATAATAGTACCTTTCATTATTTTCTTCATCAAAATAAACAAAAACATCGATATCAGGTCAATTACGAATAATCATTTTATAAATTAAAAATAAATTTAAATATAAATATAAATAAAAATTTAATAAAGTCTAATATTTATAGATAACAATTCCAACAGATACTATCTTAAAAATAATAAAAAATAAATAAATTAGTTAATAGTGAAGCATATTCAAAAGCAAATTTTCTAAATGTACCTAAAATTTTGTTTTTAGCCAAAAAAATGGTAAAATAATGGTAATTATTACTATTATTTTTTTGTATGTTAGAAGATATTTTAAATTCATATTGATTTTCACAAAGAGAAACAAAAGTTTATCTTGCTTGTCTTGAATTAGGTAATGCTATAGCAAGCTCAATAGCAAGACATGCTTGAGAAAACAGAGTAACGACATATTCTATTTTAAAAGAGCTTAAAACAAAGTGAATTATAAACGAATTACAAAAAAATTGAGTTAAGTATTTTTCAGCTATTTCACCAAAAGAATTAATAAAACAAGAGGAACAAAAACTAGAAAAATTAAAATCAGTTTTACCAGAACTTATGGCTATTTCAAATGCTTATAATAACAAAACAAAAGTTTATTATTATGAATGAATAGAAAGATTAAAAGACTTATTTAAAGAAATAACTGATGAATGAACTAATATGTCAGAACCTTATTTGACATTTGTCTGAACACTTGAAATGGAAAAAAATATGAAAAAATTTCTAGAAACTGATTTTGTTAGTTACAGAATGAAACAAAAAAACACTACAAAAGCTATTGTAGCAGACAATAATTCAACATATGCAAACTATCATACTCAAAACCATGATACATTGGTAATAAGTGATCCTATTTTTGAAATGTGAAATGAAATTGTTTTATACTGAAAAAATAAAATATGAATTCTTAGTTATTTTTCTAAAGAAGTTTACTGATTAGTAATAGAAAGTGAAGTTCTACATAAATGATTAAAATGAATGTTTAATATAATTCGGAAAGCTTACAAAAAATAAAAAATTACAAAAAATAAAAAATTACAAAAACAAAAATAAAAAATATGAATTCTTTATTAGATACTGCTTGAAATATATTAGATGAATTTCAAGACAGAACAGATAAACTAAAAAATATATTAAAGGTATTAAAAAAAATACCTGATATTTTAGTTTACTCAGAATCTTGAAAGAAATTAAACAACATTCCTAAAATTAATTCTAAAAAATTTAAACTTTACATATGACAAATATTTAATAATTCTCTTGGTTTATATGATGAAGATTTCATTATATGATCAATAAAATCTTACTTGTGAAAATTAGAAGAATGAGAAAAACTTATTATAGAAAGCTCTTCTATTGTAAGTTGGTTAGTTAATAACATAAGAGAAAAAGATTGAGCTTTATCTCCCCAAGATCAAATAAAATACCTAAATGAAATAATTGAAAAATATTTTCCTGACCAAAAGGATAAAATACAAATTAAAAGAATTGAAGATACAAATGGTGAACTACTATCAGAAATTGCAAAAAATTGATTAGACTCTCTACAATCAGATGAAGAACCAAAACTTGATAAAAACCCTTCAAGTTTAAGTCTTGCAAAAATTCTCTACAAAGCTACTAGTAAAAATAATGATTTTTTCGTTAAAATTGCATCAACGAAATGAAAAAAAAGACAAAAGTGAGAAAAATTTGATAAAGCTAATCTAGAAAATTATTATGCTATTATTGAAATAGCTATTAGATTAAAAGATTATATAAATGGTGTTACTATTCAATGATGAGAATCAAGACAAAGAGAATATGATGAAATAATTTTTAATATTTTAAATTGAAGTTATGATTATATTCAAGAATTAAAAGAACTAAAAGAATTTTGTCAATCAACTCAAAAAACACCTTTTTCAAGCTTAACATTTTCTAAAGATAGATATAAAAAAGAAGTTGAAAGACAATTACAAAAAAATGATTTTTTAAGAAAAGCTAGAAATATAATATGAATTACATCACTAACAGTATCAACAATATTATGAACTTGAGTTTGAACTCTTCATCGGTATAAGCAAAAACAGGAACAAGAATTAGATAAAAAGATAGAAACAATATTACTTCATTCACTTAAAGATAAGACTATATATACTTTTCTTAAACCTTGATTTTGAACGGTTGAATATAAAACTGATGAAGCAAAAAAAATACTTTTAGATATGACTTGAACAAAGCTATCAAGATTATTTATTGATAGATATTGAAATTGAAATTCAAATATAAGCGAAAAAGAATTAAAACTATTTTTTATTCTAGAAATGATTGAATTAAAACAATTTCCTCACTACGATGATTATGATTGAGAAAAACCTTATATAAAATTTATAGAAAAAGTTTTACAAAATCCTCGTGCAAAAGCTGAACTCATTCTAAAATGATTTAATGTGGATAAAGATTATTTTAAATATACATCATATAAAGATGCTTTTGAAAGAACATATAAAAATACTTGAGATTTTGAACTAAATCGAGATTTTATAAATTCATGATCTGAAACTTATGTTGATAGTAAATGAAATTACCATGATATAAAAAAAATCAGATGCTATACAATTCCTTCCATGTGAGATATAAATTGTCCAACTTGACTCTCTCCTTGAAATGAATATATGCTTTCAAGAGATTCTATATATTCAAAATATTCATTGAAAAAATGAAAAGAAGTTGCCCTAGATTTTTTATCAACTCCTTTTAATGAATTAGTTTTAGAAATAATGACTAAATGATATATTTTTTCAGATGATATGCGTAGTCAAGAAAATAATATTAGAAAGAAACTAGTTAATCTAGTATTAGAAAAGAAATATACACTAGAAGAAATAAAATGATGGTGAGTTAAAGAGATAATTGCTTTTTTACAAAATAACTTTAAAGATGCTCTAACATTAGATTTTAGGCAAATAATTGAAAATACAATTAATTTAGATAGTAAAACAATTATAGAAATTAACAAGAATAAAGATAATTTATTTGTTGATAAAATTTGAGAGATAGAAATATGACATATTAAATATTCTGTTACAATTCTAAAGTTTAATTGAAATAAATACTTTTATCTTGACTCATCAGTTATTTATAATCACTGAGAAGGATTAATGCTATTTTGATATTCATCTTTAGATGATTCTAAAAAATTTTCAGAAGAATTACTAAAGCTGTTGTAGAATTTCTACAGCAGCTTTTTATCTAGTACTATTTACAATTGTTATTTTTTCTATATAACTAATTTATATTTATATATATATTAGCTTAATTATATGAAAGAACCAACAAAAAAATTACAACATTTAGGAGTCTTTTGGCAACATTTTTGAATTCACAAAAGAAAATCAGATTTTTCATGAAAAGACATAGTTTCAGTTTTTCCTTTAAATTGTCCTTATCCAGTTTGGCATCATAGTGAATGGATTGAAAATTCAAATCCTGTATCTGCAACTTACGATGAAAAAATAGATTTCTGGACTCAAGTTTGGGAACTTTTTCAAAAGTGTCCAATAGCTCATAATATAAGTTTTTGAAACGAAAATTGTGAATACACTGATGATTCTTGGTATAGTAAAAACTGTTATCTAAGTCATTCTTTTCTTAATTGTGAAGATATAAGATATAGCTATAGGGTGGTAAGATTAAAAGACTGTTATTTTTGTGTATTTTCATTTGATAGTAGTTTATGTATAGACTTAATTTATTGATTTGATTGCTATAATGTAAAAAATGCGATAGATGTAAAAAGATGTAAAAATAGTGCCTTTTTATTTGATTGCCAAGATTGTGAAGACTGTCTTTTATGTTGGAACTTGAGAAATAAAAGGTATTGTATAGCTAATAAAGAGTATTCTCAAGCAGATTATGAAAAAGAAATTAAAAAATATAATTTAAATTCTAAAAAAGTTTATGAAACTCTTAAAATACAATTTTCTAATTTTATCAAAAATAATGCATGGTGGAAAGCAATACATTTTGATAATATTGAAAATTCAAGTTGAGATTATCTAGAAAACTGCAAAGACTGTGAAAATTGTTTTTCTATCCAAAATTCAGAAAGCAATAAAAATGTTGTAAGGGCTTATAATATAACAAATAATGAATATTGATTTTGAAATATGGACAGTGAAAATGTTTATTTTTCTGTTATGATTCAAGATAATTGCTACAATATAAAATATAGTTCTAATATAATTAGATCAAAAAATATTGAGTATTGTATAAATTGTCAAGAATGTGAAGATTGCTTTTTATGTGCATCTTTAGTTTGAAAAAAATACCACATACTAAACAAAGAGTATAAAAAAAATGATTATGAAATTGAAAAAAATAGAATTATAGAAGATATGAAGAAAAAGTGAAATTATGAAGAATTTTTTCCTGCATATTTTTCACCAACTTGATATGATGAAAGTATTTCAAGTATTTATATCCCTTTAAATTTAGAAGAACAAAAAAAACAATGATTCAGAGTAACACAAAATTCTTACTGAGAAAAATGAAATTTTAGTGATATAAAAGACTTACCAGACAATTTGTTTGAAACTAATATTTCAAAATTACAAGAAACATGATTTTGGGATGAAGACTATAAAAGACCTTTTCAAATATTAAAAGATGATATAGAGTTTTATAAAAAATTATGAGTACCTATAAATGATAAATTTTATATTAGAAGAATAAGAGAAAATTTTGCTTGGATGTTTCCAAATCTTGAATTAAGAGAGACTATTTGTGCGAAAAGCTGAGAAAATATTTCTACAACTTTACCAAAGCAATTAGATTGAAGAATTGTAAGTTTAAAAGAATATGAAAAATTAATTTATTAATATACTTAATATGGAAAAAGTTGTACAAGTAAAAACTTGTAAACACTGTCAATCCCTGTTCAATATAACAGACAAAGATTTAGAATTTTATGAGAAAATAAGTCCTAGTTTTTGATGAAAAAAATACTCAGTTCCAACACCAACTCTTTGTCCTGATTGTCGTAACCAAAGAAGACTTTCTTGGAGAAATGAGCAAAATTTATATAGAAGAAAATGTAGTTACACAAAAAAAGACATTATTTCAATGTATTCACCAGATAAAGATTTGATAGTATATGATAAAGATTATTGGAATAGTGATAAATGGGATGTAATGGATTATTGATTAGATATAGACTTTTGAAAAAGTTTTTTTGAACAATTTATTTATTTATTATATAATACTCCAATTCCAAGTTTAACAATTACATATGATTCTGAAAATTCTGACTATCAGGTTTATTCATGAAAAATGAAAAATTGTTATATGATATCTGCATCATGGGATTGTGAAAATACTATGTATTCAACCAGGCTTATAAAAACAGTTAATGTTTTTGATTCTATTGATTCAACATGATTAGAAAGATGTTATCAAATTATCAATTCAGAAAATTGTTATGCTTGTTTATATGTAATAAATTCAAGTAATTCCCAAAATTGTTTATTCTCATATGATTTAACGAATTGTTCAAACTGTATTTTATGTAATAATTTAGTTTGAAAAAGCTACTGTATAGAAAATATACAATATTCAAAAGATGAATATGAAACAAAATCAAAAAAACTAAAAATTGAATTATTATGAAAATGATGGAATCCTTTAAATAAAATATTAAAATGATCAATTAATAGGGACTTAATGATGATTTGATGTGAAGATAGTGTTTGAGATAACTTAAAAAATTGTAAAAATTGCATAAATTGTTTTCATTTTGAAGAATCTGAAAATTGTAAATATAGTGAAAATGGGTGAATGTGATGTTATAATTCTTATGATTGAAGATGAGTATGAGAAAACCTATATTTTGGTTATGAAATATTAGATACATGAATAAATGCAACTACAAATTGTTTTTCAATCAGTTGTTATACTAATGATAATATATATTATTGCATAAATTGCCACAATTCATCAAATTTATTTGGATGTTTATGATTAAAAAATAAATCATATTGTATATTTAATAAACAATATACCAAAGAGCAATATGAAGAATTAGTACCAAAAATAATTGAAAACATGATACATACTTGAGATTGGTGAGAATTTTTTCCAAGCAAATTAAGTCCATTTTGATACAATGAAACTGCAGCAATGGAATACTTATTATTAAATCAAAAAGATGCAATTAATCAATGATTCAATTGGTTAATCTACCAACAACCATTACCAAAAGTACAAAAAACTATCAATGCAAATAAATTACCAAATAATATAGATGATATTCCTGATGATATTCTAAATCGGGCAATAGAATGTGAAATTAGTAAAAAACCATTCAAAATAGTTAGACAAGAATTAGATTTTTATAAAAAAAATAATATTCCAATTCCAAAAAGGCATCCTAGTATTAGGCATATAGATAGAATTGATTTATCAAATCCTAAAAAAATATTTGATAGAAAATGTGATAAATGTTGAATAAATATAAAAACAACATATTCTCCAGATAGAGAAGAAAAAGTGTATTGTGAAAAGTGTTATAATAATGAGGTCTATTAACATCATCATAACAATAACTATTTCTTAAATTCTCTCACTTTACAATGAAAAGAGGCTAATAACACTTAAAATAATAAAATGCAAGAAAAAATAATCCAAATAAAGAAATGCAAACATTGTGATACTCAATTTGAAATCACTGATAGAGATCTAGAATTTTATGACAAAGTATCACCAACTTTTTGATGAAAAAAATTTCAAGTACCTACTCCAACTTTGTGCTCAGATTGTAGGCAACAAAGAAGATTATCTTTTAGGAATGAAAGAAAATTATATAAAAGAAAATGTGATTTAACTTGAAAAGATATTATATCAATATATTCTCCAGATAAAAAATTAGTAGTATATAACGAAGAAGACTGGTGAAAAAAAGAATGATTAGCTCTTGATTATTACCTAGATTTTGATTTTTCAAAAACTTTTTTTGAGCAATTTAAACAACTACAAAAAATAGTTCCTAGATTATGATTAAATGTTCTATGAAATCAAGATTGTTGATATATAAATCAATGTTGATATTCTAAATCATGCTATTTGTCGTACAATACTGATTTTTCTGAAAATTGTATATATTGCAAAAATGTTATCAGATCAATTAATTGTATAGACTGTTTAAATGTTGAAAATTCACAAAACTGCTATAATTCGATAGGTTTAAATAATTGTTTTAAAGTTATAGATTCACAAAATTGTAAAGATTCTAGTGATATTTTTTATTCAATGAATTTAATCAATTGTAAAAATTGTTATTGATGTATTAATTTAGTTAATAAAGAGTATTGCATTTTAAATAAGCAATATACAAAACAACAATATTTTGAAAAAATAGAGAATTTAAATATCAAACAAGAAATTAATCAATTGTTTTTAAGTAAACCAAGAACTAATAACATAAAAAATTGTGAAAATTGTTTTTGAGATTACTTAGAAAATAGTAAAAATCTTAAACATTGTTACGAATGTTTTGATGATGAGGATATTGCTTACTGTAGTGTTGTGAGTAATTGAAAAGATATTTATGATTTTGATATTTGAGGTTATGACTCAGAACTAAATTACGAAATGGTTTCATCAGGAGATAAAAATTATAATTGTTTGTTTTCTTCAAATGTTTATTGAAATACTTCAGATATTTATTATTCTGACATTATTCACTGATCAAAGAATTTATTCTGATGCATTTGAGTATATAACAAAGAGTATTGTATTTTAAATAAACAATATACAAAACTAGATTATGAAGAACTAGTTCCTAAAATAATAGAACATATGATGAAAACTTGAGAATGGTGAGAATTTTTTCCAAGTAGTTTAAGTCCATTTTGATACAATGAAACTATAGCAATAGAAACTTATCCTATGAAACAACAAGATGCTCTTAAACAAGGATTTAATTGGTCAACTTATGAACAACCATTCCCAAAAGTAGAAAAAATAATTCCTGCAAACAAACTTCCAAATGATATAAAAAATATTCCAGATGATATCCTAAACTGGGCAATTGAGTGTGAAATTACAAAAAGGCCTTTTAAAATAATTAAACAGGAATTAGATTTCTATAGAAAATATAATATATCTATCCCTAAAAAACATCCTGATGAAAGATATTATGACAGAACAAAATTAATAAACCCAAGAAAGCTTTATGATAGAAAATGTGATAAATGTTGAATTGAAATCAAAACTACATATGCTCCTGATAGAAGTGAAATAGTTTATTGTGAAGAATGTTATGAAAAACAAGTTTACTAATACTAATAAACTTGTAAAAACAAAGAAAATAACTAAATTATGTTTTATATAATTTAGTTATTTTTATTTATGCAAGAAAAAATAGTAGAAACAAAATTCTGTAATCAATGTTGAATTAATTTTGGTATAACTGATATAGATATTGAATTTTTAGATAAACTTTCACCTATTATAGCATGACAGAAATTTCAAATCCCTATACCTAAATTATGTCCAAATTGCCGTAAAACACAAAGACTTGCATGGAGAGTTGAAACAAAACTATATAAAAGAAAATGTGATTTTAGTTGAAATGATATAATTTCATGGTTTAAACCAGATATCCCTTATACTGTTTATGATGAAAAAATATGGGATTCAGATAAATGGAATCCTCTAGATTATTGAAAAGATATTGATTTTTCAAAAACAATTTTTGAACAATTTTATGAACTTTTACTAAAAGTTCCTTTACCATCAAAAGGAACAGTAGGTAATGAAAATTCAGATTATTGTAATTCAAGTTCTTACTTAAAAAATTGTTATTTAACATTTTCTGCAAATTATTCAGAAGATATTTACTATTGTGTTGATATAGTAAAAAGTAGTACTTGTGTTGATTGTATATGAGTAATCGAGTCTGAAAATTGTTATGAATGTTCAGCAACTTTAAAATGATATAATCTTGAACATTGTTATGATACAAAAAATTGCAGTGATTCAAAATTTCTTCTTTCTTGTGAATGATGTTCTGACTGTTATGGATGTTTCGGACTTATAAATTCTAAATATCATATTTTTAATACTCCATATTCAAAAGAAAAATATTTAGAAAAATACAACGAAATTATTTCGCAAACTTTATCTGAACAAAAAATACAATTCAAAAACTTTTATAAATGAAAATACATAAAAAATATTCTTCCAAATACTTGATCTGAAAATGTTTATGAAAGTGAAAATATAATAAATAGTCAAAATGTTAGTCATTGTCGTCATGCATATTGAGCTCAAAATATTAGGTATTGTCAAAGAATGCAAACTCCAATAATAAATTTAGCTATGGATTATACTTGATTTGGTAATAATGCAGAAAAAATATATTTTTCACAACAAGTTTGAAACAATGCATTAAGTGTATATTTTTCTAGTAGCTGTTTTAATGAGATTTCAAATATTTTTTATTCTATGTTTTGTAGAAATAATGTTTCAAATTGTTTTACAAGTATCTGAATCAGAAATGCATCTTATTGCATATTAAATAAACAGTACAACAAACAACAGTATGAGGAATTGGTACCAAAAATAATAGAACATATGCAAAAAACATGAGAATGGTGAGAATTTTTTCCGGCAAGATTTTGTCCAAATTGATATAATGACTCTATTTCTCAAATTATTAAACCTTTAACAAAACAAGAAGCAATAGCATTGTGATTTAACTGGTCTCTATATGAAGCACCTTTTCCAAAAGTTGAAAAAATTATTCCAGCTGTAAAATTACCAGAAGATATAAAAGAAATCCCAGATGATATACTTAATCGGGCAATTGAATGTGAAACTACAAAAAAGCCTTTTAGGATAATTAAGCCAGAGCTAGAATTTTATAGAAAACACAATTTACCAATCCCAAAAAGACATCCAGATCAAAGATACAAAGATAGGTTAGAATGGTACATTAATTATTAATCACTATATTAATAAAAAAGAAATATATTAATAAAAACAAAAAATATGAGAAAAAAATGTTTACATTGTAATAAAGAATTTGTTATTTCAGATGAATTAATAGAAGCTTATAACATGTTTTCCCCCGTAATAAATTGAAAAAAATATGTAATTAATATTTCTGATTTTTGTCCAGATTGTTATGAACAAAGAAGATTATCATTTAGAAACAAAAGACAACTATACAAAAGAAAATGTGATTTTTCAAACAAAGAAATTATTTCTTTATACTCTCCTGATAAAAACTACAAAATTTATGATAAAGATATTTGGTGGAGTGATAAATGGAGTGCATTAGATTATGAAATAGTTTTTAATGAAAGTAAATCTTTTTTTTCTCAACTTGATGAGTTATTACATAAAGTACCATTTCCAAATTTAAGTATAGTAAACTCACAAAACGCAGAGTTTAACGATGGTTTGTTAAATTCTAAAAATGCATATATGTGTTTTTGATGTAATTCAATAGAAGATACATATTATACAGAAGAGTCAAGATTAATAAAAGATTCTTCAGATATTTGGTGGTCAAGTATTATAGAAAAATCTTATGAATGTGTAGATAATGCAAATATATATAACTCAAAATATTGTTATAATTGAGGGAATTGTATAAATTGTTATTTTTGTAAAAAATGCAACAATTGTAGTGATTGTTTTATGTGTTATTCTCTAGAATGAAAAAAATACCACATTTTAAATAAAGCTTATACTAAAGAAGAATATAAAGAAAAAATGAAAGATATAAATCTTTGAGACTATGAAAAAGTCTTGAAATATCTTTTGATATTTCAAGACTTTGAAAAAACATTACCACATGTCAATTTAAATACTTATGCAACCGAAAATTGTATAGGAGATTATATATACAACTCAAAAAATTGTTTTAATTGTTTTAATGTAGTTGAGTGACAAGATTGTCAAAATTTATATGAATGATGAAGATGTAGTAATGTCTATGATTCAAGTTTTATTTATGATTTAGAATGACCAGTTATAGGGTCTATAAATGTATTTAGGGATTCAAAAAATATATATTTCTCAGAATATGTATATGATAATAGCTTCAATATATATTATAGTTTTAACCTTAAATCTTGTAAAAATTGTTTTGCTTGTGTTGGTTTAGTATGAAAAGAATATTGTATATTCAATAAACAATATAAATCACAAGATTATTTTAAAGAACTAGAAAAAATTATAAATTATATGATAATAAACAATATTTGGTGAACATTTTTTCCACCAAATATTTCAAGATTTTGATACAACGAAACAGAGGCTCAGGAATATTATCCTATGAGTCGTGATTTAGTAATCAATACTAACTTGTTCGTCATTCCTGCAGTAGGCTCAAGAATCTATGAAAATTCCTTGTCATCCTGAACGAATGTGAAGGATCCCTTTAGCAATGCTAATAATAAAAATGTAAATTTAAGGGATTCTTCGTTACTCTCAGAATGACAGACTTTTCTTCATTGACCAATCTTCAACCGGTCTGACTTTGAATCACCACTTCCAAAAGTAGATAAAATTATCCCTGCAAATAAATTACCAGATAATATAAAAGATATTCCTGATGACATACTAAATTGGGCGATAAAATGTCAAGAAAGTAACAGACCTTTCAAAATTATTCCTGAAGAATTAAAATTTTATAGAGAAAACAATATTCCAATTCCAAGGTTTCACTATGATATAAGATATAAACATAGACTATTAACAAAAAACAAAAGAATTTTATATGATAGAAAATGTGATAAATGTAAAAAAGATATAAAAACCACGTATTCTAAAGAAAGATTAGAAATAGTTTACTGTGAAGACTGTTATAATAAAGAAATGTATTAAAAAAAGAGAGTTTCTATAACTCTCTTTCTCTTATTTGTTGAATTCTTTTAATTTGTAGAAATTTCTTCAGACTCTCTCAATCACTTTTTTATTTTGTAAATTCATATAAATTGTAGTTTTTTTAACATTTCTAATTTTTAAAACCTCTTTTATTATATCTTCAGTAGACATTGGATCTTTATTTTTTGTGAGAATATCACAAATTACATTTATGATAGTTCAAGGAGTAAATCACCATTCTTTTAATGCATAAATTCATCTTCAAATCAAAATAAATTCATTATTTCTAATTAATTCATTATGAATTGTATTAACTTTTACTTTATCTCATAAATATTCAGTAATTTTGTTTGAAATATCAACAAAATGTAAAGGTATTCTTTCTTTTTTAAGTACATAATAAGCTTTATCTTTCAAAGTTTTTGGATTAAGAATTTTCCATGTAGATAATCAAACTAAAGAATCTTCTCATTTTACCATATCTTCAAATATATCTACAACACTATCTATTAATACTATATTAAGTCATTTAATATTGCTTATTAAAGTATCTTTTACCATATTATAAATTACTTCTTTTTCCATTACATCTCATTTCTTTTTCAATATTTTTAATAATTCATTATGAATTGCAGTAACTTCTTTTCTTCAAATATTAGGTGCACTAAAATATGTTCTCATTCATAATTTAGGCTTAGATTTATCTATATTGTAATCAGCTTGAATTATTATTTCTAAAACTCAAGAATTAATAGTACTTTTTAAGTTTAAATCTTTTATGATAGTATTTATTAACTTATCTCTAGTTATAAGTCATGAATGTAAAGTAACTATTTCTCTTGCTTTATCTTGAATTATTGTTAAATCAGTTGCTCTAATAATTCTTCACATTTTTTTGATTCAGCTATCTTCAATCTGTCTAACTCTTTCTCTTGTTATATGAGGTGAAAAAGAATTTCATATAGATTGTAATGTTTCTTTTTTTCAAACTAGTCAAATTCTTCTTGATATTACATTTTGTTCTTTTTCTCATAAAGAAGCCAAAACTTTTTTAAATATGTCTATAAGCTTTTGATCACTTATAAGTTGACTTTGTCTCATTTTATTAAGTTAAAAATAAAAAATATTTTCGAGAGTATTATATACTTGTTTTATTACTAAAGTCAAATTATTTTATTAAATCAACTTTCAATGTGTCAATAAATAGCCTTTACTTTATTGTTAAAAAATATTTAAAATAAAACAAGAAAAACATAGAATAAAAAAAAAGACTTGATATTTTAAAAAAAATAATTAAAAAATAAAAAATTCTTTTGACAAATTTAAAAACATTAATACAATACATTCACTTTTTGCGAAATCTGTTTTAAGTTTTGCTTTAGAGAGGTTAAGTTAAACTGCTTTATAATATAAAGAATAAGTTTAACCTCTAACTTATTTTTTAATAAAAAAATTATGCCTTGATTGTTAGTTAAAAAACTAGAAATGACAAGGGTAGTAAAAGAATATAAATTTATTCCTGTTACTTTATTACAAATACCAGAATTAAAAGTAGTTGCTAAAAAAACTACAGATAAGGAAGGGTATTGTTCTTTGTCTATTTGAATATTACAAAAATGAAAAGAATGAATTAAAAAAGACTGAAAAACAACATTAAATTTAAGTGATTTTGAAGTAATTAAAGAATTTATTGTTGATTGAAGTAAAGTAGAAAATTATAATATATGAGATACAATAAGTATTGATATATTAGAGTGAATTGAGTCAGTAACTATTGAATGATTCTCAAAATGAAAATGATTTGCATGAGCTATGAAAAGATGGAATTTTTCTTGAGGTCCAGGTGGACACTGATCAAAATTTCATAGAGCATTAGGTTCTATTTGAAATAGAAAGCCAAGAAGAACTCATAAATGAAAAAAAATGCACTGACATATGTGAAATGAAAAAGTTACTATAAAGAATGTAAATATTGAAGTACTAAATAAAGAATTAAATGTTGTGTGAGTTAGATGATGAGTTCCAGGATGAAGAAATTCTTTAGTAAAATTAATTTTAAATTAATAATATTTGAATAATGGAAACAAAACTTTTTAATCAAGAATGAAAAGAAATAGGAGTTATAGAATTAGATCAAAATATATTTTGATTAGATGTAAATAATTGATTAATTCACAGAGCTTTAGTTTATCAATTAGCTAATGCTAGAAAAAATATAGCTCATACTAAAACAAGATCTGATGTTAGATGATCTACAAGAAAAATATATAAACAAAAACATACAGGTAATGCTAGAGCTTGATCTTCAAGGTCTCCAGTAAGAAGAAAATGATGAGTTGTTTTTTGACCAAGAAATAATAGAAACTTTACTCTTGAGATGAATAAAAAGGAAAGAAGAAAAGCTTTATTTTGTGCATTGTCTTCAAAAGTATTAAATAATGAAATACTAATTGTTGATGATATTAAATTGGATGCAATTAAAACAAAAACAATGGTATCAATTTTCTCTAAATTACCATATGAAAAAAATGTATTATTGGTGTCTCCAGTAAAAAATGAAGTTTTATACAAATCTTCTGCAAATTTACCATATGTAAAAACAATTTTAGCTGATTATTTAAATATAGCTGATTTGTTAAAATATAAGACATTAATTTTACTAAAAGAATCTTTAGAAAAAATAAACGCATTAAAATAATTTTTAATTAATTAATATGAGCCTTTATAATATTTTAAAAAAACCTATTTTTACGGAAAAAGCATCATCAGCTGAACTATTGAAAAATTGTTATGTTTTTCAAGTTGCTACAGGTGCTACAAAAATAGATGTTAAAAAAGCTATAATGGAAATGTATTGAGTGAAAGTTGCTTCAGTAAATATTGTAAATACAATAGAAAAATTTAAACATTGAAGAAAATGAATTCAGTATAAAAGAAGACCATGAAAAAAAGCTTATGTAACATTAGAAGATAAAAAAGCAAAAATAGATTTTACTATAATAAAATAATTTAATTTTTAATTTTAAGACTGTGGCTATAAAGAAATTTAAACCTACTACACCTGGTAGAAGACAAATGACTTGATACACATTTGAGGAGATAACAACAAGTAAACCAAAAAAATCTTTAACAGTTAAATTAAAAACAACTTCATGAAGAAATAATACATGAAGAATAACAGTAAGACATAAATGAGGTTGACATGCAAAAAAATACAGACTTATTGATTTTTTCTATACAGATAAGAAAAATATAGAAGCAAAAGTTGAGACTATAGAATATGATCCTTATAGAACTGCATGGATAGCACTAGTTTGTTATAAAGACTGAGAAAGAAGATATGTAATAGCACATAAAGATATGAAAGTTTGAGATATCGTTATTACTTCAGAAAATACTCCTTTAGTATCATGAAATAGAATGGAAGTTTGAAATATTCCAGTATGAATGCATGTATATAATTTAGAATTGATAGTATGATCATGAGCAAGTTCTATAAGATCTGCTTGATCAACTTGAACTGTAATATCTCAAGAATGAGAATATTCACAAGTAAAAATGCCATCTTCAGAAGTAAGACTTGTAAATAAAAAATGTTACGCATCATTATGACAAGTATCAAATATAGATCATAATATGGTTGTAATTTGAAAAGCCTGAAGATCAAGATGGATGTGAAAAAGACCAACTGTACTTTGAAAATCTATGAATCCAGTTGATCATCCACATGGTTGATGAGAATGACATACTTCTATTTGATTGAAGTGACCAAAAACTCCTTGGGGAAAAGTTGCATTATGAGCTAAAACAAGAAGTAGAAAGAAATTTACAAATAGATGGATTTTGAAGACAAAAAAAGGTAAATTAATGAAATAAAATTATTTTAAAAAAAATTAAAAATAATATATTTATAATATAAAGAATATGTCAAGAAGTTTAAAAAAATGACCTTATATATATGATAGACTATTAAATAAAGTTTTGAAATTGAATGAACAATGAAAAAAAACTATTATAAAAACATGGTCTAGAGATTGTACTATAGTTCCAGAATTTGTATGACATACATTCTGAGTTCATAATGGTAAAGTTCATTCTCCTGTTTTTGTTACAGAAGATATGGTAGGACATAAGTTATGAGAATTTTCTTTTACAAGAATTTTTAGAGCTCATCCTGGACAAAAAAAATAATTACTTAAATTTATAGTTAAAAAAAATTTATGAAAGCAAATTTAAAGAATGTTAGAATATCTCCTAAAAAATTGAGAGTTTCAGCAGAAGTTGTTAAATGAAAAAATGTTGAAGAAGCTTTAAAATTTTTAAGATTTGCACCAAATAAAGGAGCAAAGATTCTTTACAAAGTTCTATTTTCTGCTGTAAAAAATGCTGAAAATAATAACAGTCAAGAAATTAATAATTTATATATATGAACTTTGTTAATAACAAAAGGAATAGTTTATAAAAGATGACAACCTATATCTAGATGAAGAATGCATCCAATATTGAAAAGAACATCTAATGTAAAACTTGAATTACAAGTAAAATAATGATTTTAATTATTAATTAAATTTTATGTGACACAAAGTAAGCACAATAGCTTTTAGAATACCTTATATAAAGACATGGAAATCATCTTGGTTTTCTTGAAAGGAATCATATAAAGATTTTTTAAAAAATGATTTACTTATAAGAGATATTCTAAAAAAAGAATTGAACTGAATTCCAACTTGAGATATTTTCATTTCAAAAAATGATAATAATATAGCAGTTGATATTTACACATCAAAACCAGCATTGATAATTTGAAAAACTGGAGAAAATAAAGATAAAATTGAAATTATAATATCAAATAAAATTTGAATTAAAGTTTCTCTAAATATCAAAGAAATTAAAAAACCAGATATAAATGCTAAAGTAATTGCTTTTTCAATATCAAATCAAATTGAAAAAAGAATGCCTTATAAAAGAGCTATTAAACAAGCATTAATAAAAGCTATGGAAAAAGGAGCAAAATGAATAAAAATCAAAGTATCTTGAAGATTAAATTGAGCTGAAATTGCGAGAAATGAAACTTTTAAAGAATGAAATATTCCAACTCAAACTATAAGAGCTGATATTGATTATTCTACTGCAAGAGCTGAAACTGTTTATGGTACAATAGGTTTAAAAATTTGGGTTTATAAAGGCGATATTTATAGAAAAAAAGCAAATAAACTTGACATTTAAAAAAAATTTATATACTAATTGAAATTCTTATGTTACAACCAAAGAGAACAAAATATAGAAAAGTTCAAAGATGAAGATTAAAATGAATGGCAATGAGATGAAGTGAAATTGTTTTCGGTGATTATGCAATAAAAACAATAGATAGATGATTTATAACTTCTAGACAGATAGAATCTGCAAGAAGAGCAATGGTTAGATATATAAAAAGATGATGAAAGGTTTGGATAAGAATTTTTCCAGATATTCCATTTACAAAAAAACCATTAGAAGTTCCAATGTGAGGTTGAAAATGATCTGTTGAAATGTATAGAGCCCCTGTAAAACCTGGTAGAATCTTGTTTGAATTAACTTGAGTAAAACCAGAAATTGCTAGGGAAGCTTTTAGACTTGCTTCTTATAAGTTACCTGTAAAAACTAAGATATTAGTTGATTAATAATAAAAAATTATGAAAGAAATAAAGGATTTAAAATTAAAAAACAATAAAAGTATAAAAGAATTAGATTTAGATTCAGTAAAAAAAGAATTAAAAGAAACTGAAAAAAAATATTTTGTACTTAAAATGAAGTTAAGTACAGATGAATTAAAACAAACTCATTTGCTTAAAGCATTAAGAAGATATATTGCTAAGTTAAATACATTTATTTGACAAAAATAATTTTTAAAGTTAATTTTATAATTTATATTTAATGAGAACAAAAAAAGGAATCGTTACTAGTTCAAAAATGGATAAGACAATTGTAGTATCTGTTAATACATATAAGAAACATAGTAAGTATAAAAAAAGTTATAAAGTTACAACAAAATTTTATGCTCATGATGAGTGAAATTCTTGTAATGAATGAGATGTTGTTGTAATAAAAGAAACAAGACCACTTTCAAAAACAAAAAGATGGGAACTTGTGGAAAAAGAAGTTTAATTGTAATTAATAATTTTATTATATGATACAAACTGAAAGTAGACTTTCTGTTGCTGACAATACTTGAGCTAAGGAAGTTTTATGTATAAAAGTATTATGATGATCACATAGAAGATATGCTTCTGTATGAGATGTTATAATGTGTAGTGTAAAAAAAGCATTACCTGATGGAACAATTAAAAAGAAAAAAGTAGTAAGAGCCGTTGTTGTTAGAACTAGTAAGGAAATAAGAAGAAAAGATTGAACTTACTTAAGATTTGATGATAATGCTTGTGTAATAATAAATGATGACGGAAATCCAAAAGGAACAAGAATTTTTTGACCTGTGGCAAGAGAATTAAAGGCTAAAGGATATCAAAAAATAGTAAGTTTGGCACCTGAAGTTTTATAATTAACATTTAATATTGTATGAAAATAAGAGTTTGAGATTTAGTTCAAGTTATGTCTTGAAAGGAAGCTGATAAAGGAAAACAAGCAAAAGTTTTAAAAGTAATTAAAGATGAGAATAGAGTTTTAATAGAGTGAATAAATATTGTAACAAAACATATGAAAAAAATGGGAGCTACTCCATGACAAATTTTAAAAATTGAAAAACCAATTCATGTTTCAAATGTTATGTTAGTATGTCCTCTTACTAAAAAACCAACAAGATTGTGAACTGTAAAAATAGAAGAAAAATGAAAAACAAAAAAATTCAGATTTTCTAAAAAGGCTGTGAAAGAATTAAATAAAGATCCAAAAGATTGTATAATAAAATAAACATTTATTTTTTAAAAGGATAAAAATGTCTCTTAAAGAAAAGTATAAGAATGAAATAGTTTCTAAATTTAAAGATAATTTGAAAGTTACTAATGTAATGGAAATACCAAAAATAGAAAAAGTTGTATTAAATATGGGTATTTGAACTTACATAAGAACTTGAAATAAAGATTATAATGTTTTAAAAGATCATCTAGCACTTATTGCATGACAAACTCCTACAGTTAGATATGCAAGAAAATCAATCTCTAATTTTAAATTAAGAGAATGAATGCCAGTATGATTATCTGTAACTTTAAGATGAGATGCTATGTATAACTTCTTAGATAAACTAATTAATATAGTTTTACCTAGAGTTAGAGATTTTAGATGAATTTCTAAAAATAGCTTTGATAAAGAAGGTAATTATAATTTTTGAATTAAAGAACACTCTATATTTTTAGAAGTACCACAAGATGATATAGTAAAAAATAATGGTCTTCAAATAACTGTTAAAACAACAGCAAAAAGTAAAGAGTCTGGAAAAGAATTACTTACAATGATGGGATTCCCATTTTCTAAATAATATTTTATAATTAATTATTATAGATGAGAAAGTCAAAAATAGCTAAAGCAAATAAATTGCAAACAAAATTTCTAAGAGCTATAAAAGATTGAAGAAAACCTAAATATGCTACAAAAGTATTTAACTGTTGTGCAATGTGTTGAAGAGTAAGATGATATTTATGAAATTTTTGAATATGTAGAATTTGTTTTAGAGAAAAAGCAAATGCTTGAGAATTAGCTTGAGTTAGAAAATCAAGTTGGTAAAAAAAAGATTTTAGTTTATTAATTTTTAGATTTATGATAATAGATCCAATAGCAGATTTATTAACAAGATTAAGAAATGCTTATATGTCTAGATTACAAGAGATTAAACTTCCTTATTCTAGAATAAAGGCTGATATATTGAAAATAATGAAAAAAAATAAATATATAATTGATTTTGAAGAAATAACAGAATGAAATAAAAAGTTTTTATCTGTAAAATTAAATGATGTAAGAATTACAAAATATATTCCTACATTTAAAAGAATAAGTAAACCATGACAAAGAATTTATATCTGATCTAAAGATATAAAGAAATCTAGAAATGGAAAATGAATTTATATAGTTTCAACTCCAAAATGAATTATAACTGGGTATGAAGCTAGAACATTAAATGTTTGAGGTGAATTAATATGTGAAGTTTTTTAATAATACTTTAAATTAATAATAGTTTATTTATGTCTAGAGTTGGTAAATTACCTATAGTACTACCTGAAAATGTTGAAGTTATTTTAGATTGAACTAAAGTAACTGTAAAATGAAAACTAGGTACTCTTTCTTTTGAATTTTCAAATATGGTTGAAATAAAAAAAGAAGACAATACATTAGTAGTAACTCCTGTTTCTGAAGAAGCAAATGCATTATGGGGAACAACAAGAGCAGTACTTGCTAATATGGTTGAATGAGTAACAAATTGATATAAGAAAAGTTTAGAAATAAATTGAGTATGATATAAATTTGAGGTTTCATCACCTGAAAAATTAATACTAAGTGTTTGATTTTCTCATAAAGTAGAAATGATAGCTCCAAGTTGAATAAAAATAGAAGCACATGAGAAAGAAAAAAATGTTATTTTGATTTCATGAATTGATAAACAATTAGTTTGACAATTTGCTTCAAAAATTAGAGCGAAGAAAAAACCAGAACCATATAAATGAAAATGAATAAAATATGTTGGTGAACAAATTAGAAGAAAAGCATGAAAAACTGGTAAATAGTTAACTAGTTTATAAAGTTTAAGGTTTATAAAAACAATAATAATTTATGAATCTTATAACTTTAAAAACTTGATAAACTTTATAACTTATAACTTATTGATTATGTTAGAAAAAGTAGTAAAAAGACTTAAAAGACAAGCTAGAGTAAAGGCTAAAATTTCAAGTTCTACTAATCCAAGATTAAATATATATAGAAGTAATTGTTATATATATGCTCAAATTATAGATCAAGAAACTTGAAAAATTATTTGTGCTTCAAATAATTTAAAAGATGAAACAAAAACTACAAAAGTAGAAAGTTCTAAAAAAGTATGAGCAGATATTGCAAAAAAAGCTATTGAAAATAAAATAACAGAGGTAGTATTTGATAGAAATTGATTTGCTTATCACTGAAGAGTAAAGGCATTAGCTGATGCAGCTAGAGAAGCTTGATTAAAATTTTAATTTATTAATTTTAAGAATTTATATGGCTAACCCTAAAGAAAATACAACAAGAAGAAATGATAAAAAGGATGTAAATGGTAATGTTGTAGTTAATGAATTTAAGGAAGAACTATTAAGTGTAGATAGAGTAACTAGAGTAACTGCATGATGAAGACAATTAAGATTTAGAGCTGTTATGTTAGTTTGAAATGGTAAATGAAAAATTTGACTATGAACATGAAAATCTTGAGAAGTAGTTACAGCAATTGCAAAAGCAGTAAATGCTGCAAAGAAAAATATGGTTGAAGTACCTATCACTGATTGATCTGTTCCTTATAACTTAACTGTAAAATATAAATCTGCTATAGTAAAATTACATCAAGCTTCTAAATGAACTTGAATAATAGCATGATGAGCAACAAGAAAAGTTTTGGATGTAGCTTGATATAGTGATGTATTAGCAAAAAGGTTTTGATCAACAAATTTGATAAACAACGCTAGAGCAACTTTAAAAGCTTTAACATCTTTTAAAAAATAATAGATTTTTATATTAATAATTGAATTAATTATGTTATCTTTAAATACGCTAAAACCAACTGATTGATCAAGAAAGTGTAAGAAAAGACTAGGTAGATGAAATTGATCTTGAAAGTGAACATTTTCTTGAAAAGGTTGTAAATGACAAAATGCAAGATGAAGTAAAATGTGAGCATGGTTTGAATGAGGACAAACACCATTATTTAGAAGAACACCAAAATTAAAATGATTTTCAAATCACGTTTTTATGAAAAGATACAATATTGTAAATTTAAGTGATTTAGAATTATTGGCTTCTAAATGAATAACTGAAATTACAAAAGAAGTTTTATTAGAAAATTGACTTATTAGAAAAAAGCAATTTTGATTAAAACTTTTAGGGAATTGAGAACTAAAAGCTAAAGTAAATATTACTTTAGAAAAGGTTTCAGAAAAAGCAAAAGACGCCATTGAAAAAGTAGGTGGTAGTATAACTATAATAGAAAAATAGCCCTATAAACTTAGGGTTTTTTTATATAAATTAATAAGAGAAAAATACTTTTTAATGTTAACTTTATGATTTTAAAACATATTAAATCTGTGTTGGCGATAGACTCACTAAAGAAGAAAATTATTGCTACAATGCTTTTAATTTTAGTGTACAAACTATTATCAGTTATCCCATTACCTGGTGCAAATACTGATTGATTAAAAGCTATAATTGAGCAACAAAAAGGGTTATCACTTTTTAGTGCATTAATGTGATGATGACTTAGTCATTTTTCAATTATTCTTATGTGATTATCTCCATATATCAATGCTGTTATTATTATTCAATTATTATGAGTAATAGTTCCAAAGATAGGAGATATGCAAAAAGAATGAGATTCATGACAAAGAAAAATTAATAAAATTACAAGATGGTTAACACTACCTCTTTCTTTTTTACAAAGTTACTGAATGATTTTGTTATTAAACAATTTAGCAAAATGAGAAATAATTGATATGTTAAATTGGAAAGTAGTAGTATTAGCAATGATAATAGTAACAGCTTGAACTCTATTTTTAATGTGGTTATGAGAAATAATGACTGAATATGGTATCTGAAACTGAATAAGCATCATAATCATGGCTTGAGTATTATCTTGAGTTCCTTGAGTTATATTAAACTATTTAGCTTTAAAAAATTATTGAGTTTTTGCTTGAATTTTATTAGCTACATTGTTTATAATATATGTTATTATAAAATTTACCGAATGAAATAGAAGAATTCCAATTATTTACACAAAAACTTGAAGAGAAGAAAAATCTTATTTTCCTATAAGAATTAACCAAGCATGAATGATTCCTATCATATTTGCTATATCATTGGTTACTTTTCCTTGAATAGTATGACAAATAATGTCAAATTCAACTGCTGAAAAAACACAAGCTATTTGAAAATGGTTATTACAATTTTTCAGTATGCAAAATCCAAGTTGGGTATTTATATTAGTTTACTTTGTTTTTGTTTTGATATTCTCATTTTTCTATGTTTCTATAACTTTTAACACAGAACAAGTTGCAGAAAGTATACAAAAAAGATGATGATATATTCCTTGAATTAGACCATGAAGTGAAACTGCAGAATACCTAACAAGAGTATCTTGACACTTAAACCTATTTGGTTGATCTTTCCTAGCTTTGATAGCTGTATTACCATATATATTAGAAAAATTAATGCCATGACAACAAGTTGATTTCTTAATCTCATGAGCTTGATTAATAATCTTGGTATCTACTATCTTAGATTTGATAAGAAAAGTTGATAGTGAAATGAAAATGTTTGATTATTCAAAATACAGATAATAAAAAAAATCTAACAATTGTTAGATTTTTTTTTACAATGAAAATCATTCTTTAATCATTTTAGGATTATTAGCATATTTTAATCATTCTTCCATTGAAATATATCATTTTCTTATTAAATCAACTAAATCCTTTTCAAGTAACTGCATTCAATCTCTTTGAGACATCTGTATTACAGAAGGGATTTGGTGTAAATCATTTTCTCTTATTAGATTTGATATAGCACTATTTTTTATTAAGATTTCTTTAGCAAGTACAACTCATGTTCAATCACTTCTTTGAAGTAATCTTTGAGAAAATACTCAAATTAATGATTCAGCAATCTGTAATCTTATTTGTGTTTGTTCTCATCATTCAAAACTATCAATCATTCTTGTTATAGTTTGATATGCGTTTCTTGTATGCAAAGAAGAAAAAACTAGATGTCAAGTTTCAGCTAGAGTTAATCACATTTCAATCTCTTCTTTAGTTCTCATCTCTCAAAACAATATTACTTGAGGATTTTGTCTCATTGCTCACATCAAAGCAGTAGCATAGTTTAAAACATCTTTTCATACTTCTTTTTGTTCAATTATAGATCTTTTGTGTTCATGTACATATTCAACAGGGTCTTCAATTGTAATAATATGTCTATTATAATTTTCGTTTATATGATTTATCATAGATGCCATAGTAGTTGATTTACCTGATCATGTAGGTCATGTAACAAGTACTAATCCTTGTCATACTTTGGTAATTTCTTTATATATATCAGGTAATCAAAGTGTATCAAGCGTTGGAATATGAGAAGTTAACAATCTTAAAACTACCATATACCTTTTCATCTGAAAAGAAACATTTCATCTAAACCTTCTTCAATTATATGTAAAGGAAAAATCTAGGTTTTTTGTTGCTAATAAAGCTTCATGTTGTTTTTCAGTAATTAATGATTTTGCAAACTGGAAAGTATCTTCTTCAGTAAGTATATTGATTCATTCATTTATTCTTAAAATTTCTCATCAAATCTTTATTGCCGGATGTGATCAAACAGTTATATACATATCACTTCATTCATTATCAATCATAACCTGCAATAATTGATCTTTTATTTTTAATTCTTGAATCATTAAATTTTCCATAAAAAAAGTTAAGAAAATAATTTATATATATATTAAACCATTTCTTAACTTAAAAATCAAATATTTATGCGTTTTTTTAACTAAATCTTCTAGCCAAAAAGTAAAAACTACTCATAATTAATGTCAAAAACATTAATACCCATGTTTCAGCTCAAGTATCTGGTGTTTGTTTTGTATCCAAAGCAACATTATTTAAGTTTCATGTAGAAGTATCTTCTGTTCATGCATTTAATTCTGTATTATTTTCAACTGGAGTTACCACTTCTTGAATTGGATCTGTAAAATTATCTTTTATACTTTGATCTGTTTCAGTTTTTTCAAAAGTTGAATTTTCTTTTATATCAAAATTAAAAATTGGTTCATCAATTTTATAAGTATTTTGGTTATCACTTAATGATAAAATCATAAGAATGTAGTCAGTATTTAATTCAATACTTTTATCAGTTTTTAGAATTAAATTTCATCAACTTGATGAGTTTTCAACAATATTTATTTCTTTTAATAATTTAAATTCAAATTCATCTCAATTTAGAGTATTAAAATAGACTTCAATATTTTTTTTATCTTTCATAGTTATACTACTAATTCATTCACTTTCCAAGATTTTTATATTAGCTGGTTCTTCAAAGATAAAATCAGCACTTCATTCAGCTCAGAAAACAGGAAATAGATTATAAGTACTTCAAATAGTTAAATCATCATTTAAAGTGATATTTATTTTATTAGGTACTAAAGAATCTTTTGTAGCACTAACAATACTTAAATCTTTAAAAAGCTTTATATCTCAGGAAATTCAACTATCTCAGATTGCTTTATCAAATGTTACCTTTAAACTTGTATCACTATCTTTAGAAATATCTTTTATACTTAAACCAACATCTTCTGCATTTACAGATAATAGGTTTAATCAAAACAAAAGAATTAATAATTTTGCAATATTTTTAATTTTCATATCAATATAATTATTAAACTAAAATAACATTTATATTAAATCATATAATTATAATTGTGTCAAATAATCTGTAAAAAAATTATCAAATAAAAATAATATTTTTACATTTTAAAAGTTTTTGATAAAATACATAAAATTTAAATAAAATAATACTTTGAAATTACTATGAATATATCTAAAATAAGGAATTTTTGAATAATAGCACATATAGATCATTGAAAATCTACTTTAGCTGATAGATTACTAGAAATAACTTGAACTATAGATAAAAGAGATATGAAATCTCAAACTCTTGACACAATGGAGTTAGAGCAAGAAAGATGAATAACAATTAAACTTACTCCTGTTAGAATGCAATGGAAATGATATGAATTAAACTTGATAGATACTCCATGACATGTAGATTTTCAATACGAAGTTTCAAGAACTCTAGCATCAGTTGAATGAGCCTTGCTTGTTGTTGATGCTACTCAATGAATTGAAGCCCAAACTCTTTCAAATGTTTATATGGCGATAGAACATAATTTAGATATAATTCCAGTAATTAACAAAGTTGACTTACCTGCAGCCGATGTGGACAAGGTTTCAGAAGAGATTATAAATCTTTTATGATGTAATAAAGAAGACATAATACCGATTTCAGCGAAAACATGACAAAATGTAGAGGCTGTACTTGAATCAATAATTGAAAGAATTAAAGAACCAAGAGTATTTAATAAAGTGAATAGTGACAATTCAAATGCTGAACTTAAAGCACTAGTTTTTGATAGTCAATATGACACTTATAGATGAGTAGTTAGTTATGTAAAAGTATTTTCAGGTGAAATAAAAAAAGGTGATACTCTACACTTTTTAAATACTGGTAAAAAAATAGAAGCTATTGATGTATGATATTTTTCCCCAAAATATGTTTCAGCAGCAAAAATAGAAAATTGATCAGTTTGATATGTAGTAACATGATTAAAATCTATAAGAGATGCAAAAGTATGAGATACACTTTGGAAACCAGAAAATATAGAATGACCAAAAGCAAGACCAGAAACAGCAAAAGCAATAGAGTGATTTAAAAAAGTTACACCATTTATCTTTGCTTGAGTATTTCCAATAAATAGTGATGAATACCCAAGTTTTGTAGATGCTATTGAAAAACTTATGCTAAATGATTCTTCTCTGACAATAGAACCAGAGGTTAGTCCTGCTCTATGACACTGATATAGATGTTGATTTTTATGATTATTACATCTTGATATAGTAAAAGAAAGACTAGATAGAGAATTCAATATGGATGTTATAATCACATCTCCACAAGTTACTTACAAAGTCAAATTACCATGAAGTAAAGCAGAAGAATACTCTAGATTTAATCCAGAAGTATTTGAAGCAGAATGAAGAAAATTTACATATATCTATATATCAAACCCAGAGGATTTACCAAAAAGAGAATTATATCAATCTATGGAAGAACCAATAGCTAAATGTGAGATTATAACTCCAACAGATTATATTTGAAATCTTATGAAATTATCACAAGAAAGAAGATGAATTTTTGTAAATCAGTCTTACATTGATGACACAAGAGTTTTGATTACTTATGAATTACCTATGGCAGAATTAATCTGAGATTTTTATGATGAATTAAAAAGTTTATCAAGCTGATATGCAAGTTTAAATTATGAATTTTTGAGATATAAAGAAGATGATTTAGTAAAACTTGATGTGCTTATAGCATGAGAAAAAGTTGATGCTCTAAGTGTATTTTGTCATAAATCACAAGCAAATTATGTATGAGGAAAAATTACAAAGAAACTTAAAGAGGTTGTTCCAAGAGCTTTATTTGCTATTGCTATACAAGTTGCAGTATGATGAAAAGTTGTAGCTCGTGAAGATATAAGTGCTATGAGAAAAGATGTAACAGCAAAACTTTATGGTTGAGATATCAGTCGTAAAAGGAAACTTCTAGACAAACAAAAAGAATGAAAAAAGAAGATGAAACAATTTGGTAAAGTAAGTTTACCAAGTGAAGCTTTTATAAATTTATTGAAGAAATAAAAAAAGACTCCTTTAAGGCTGTCAAAAAGTGTCATTATCTGGCATGACCAGATAATCTAGTAAAATAAACTTGGCTTGTACACTAGATACCCGAATCAAGTCCGAGTATGACAAATAGGTAAATTTATATTTTTGAGACAGACTCCGTGGGAGTCTTTTTTAAGCTACATTTTTTAAATCACTTTTATTAAAATCAAAACTATACTTTATCATCCAAATAATTGATTTTATAGCATCATAAAAAGCAATTACTGGGATTTTTACAATTAGTACAAATAAATTAATTAGCCAAACTATACTAAAAAGAAAAAAGTATTCAAGTAATTCACTAAATTCAAAAAGAGATCTCTTAAGTAAAAATTTTCTAGTTTTATTTGGGATATAATACATTATTTTTCTTTTATAAAACAATACTTTATAATTGATTTTTACATAAAGTATAAATCTTTTGTATAGTACAACTGATTTATCTTTTAGTTTATCAATTAACTTAGCTTCTAAATTAAAAATCCTATCATTTTCTTCTGCATTTTTTCATTCTTTAAACAAATAGTAAAAATAAAAAACAAGTATTAGTCAGAAACTATCAGCAAATAAATCCAATAATTCAGGATGTCAAAATCAAAATATATCTATTATTTCTTTTATTATTCAAATAACTAGAACATCCCTTAAAGAAAATGATAATTCTTTTACAAATCATTTTCTTTTCAATAAATATCTTCTAATTAAAATAAACATTACAAATAAAAGTAAGCTGATTATAAAATGTTTTTGCTTATCAGTTTGTAAAAAAAAATAAAAAAAATTCATAAAATAAAGTACTTAAATAACTAAATTTTATAAATTTTAACATAAAAACACATAAATGTCAAGATATTACAAATCAATTTCAAATCTTGTTTCTTTTCATGAGATTATATCTTCTACAAGCTTTACTATTTCTAAAGGACTTTTTACATTTATATTTTCTGGTAAATCAATCTTTCACTTATGAAAATCTGTTTCTACAATCTTTGGATTTATGATGTACACTTTTTTTCACTCCTCTTTTAGTCATCAAGCAAATCATCTTAATCCAAATTTAGAAGCTAGATACACACTACCATTTTTCATAAATTTTTTTGAAGCAATTGATCACATAAAAATAATCTTTGTTTTTTTATCTATGTTGTGTTCTAATTTTTTAAGTAACCTGATAGGAGAAAGTAAATTTAGATTTATAATCTCTTCATAGTTTTCTAAACTTTGTTCAAAAAATCAAGAGTAGTATCAAACTCCAGCATTAAAAATAATCACATCAAAAATAGTATCAAAAAAATCTAGTTTTTCTATGTTCTCATTTTTTGTCAAATCACACTGAAAAAAATTATCTTCATTAGACTGATTCTTAGATACTTTAAAAATTCTATGGTTTACTCACAAACATTCTTTCAAAGCTTTTCAAATTCCAGAATTTGTTCAAGTTATAAGTATATTCATAAAAGATGTTAAAATGTTAAATTGTTAAAAACTGAAAAATTTCTCATTCATAGACTGTCACCCTGAGTGTAACGAAGGATCCCTTAAACGATATAATATCTCAAAACAATGTAAAAGGGATTCTTCACTATGTTCAGAATGACAAAGACTTCACTCACAGTTCTATTTTTCTACATTTCCACTCTTTCTCTTTTATTCATCCATACAAATCATACAATTTTCATCTAAATCATGAAATAAATTGTAGAAAAAATCACGAGCATCTCTATCACATCTCACGAAATTATCATTTTCTTGTTTTAATCTGTAAAGGATATCAAGACGAGGATACTTCTTCAAAATCTCATTGTAATCTTCTTTTGTGTAAAGTAATCAAGAAGCAAAACTAGAATGCACTTTTTCTAAATCAATTCTTTCTTTTATATAAGCAACAAACTCACCATAAATACTTTTATAATCTTTTACTGGTAAAAGTGGTAAAAACCTAAGTCATACTTTGTATCACAAGCTTAAAAGTTTATTTATAGCTTCAATCCTATCATCTAAACATGGAGTTCATTTTTCGTACTTTTCTATCAAACTCTGAGGATTTAGAGAAAAAGCAAATTCAGTGTTTTTTGGAACAAATCATAAATCAAGTATATCTTTTATATTTGTACTTTTACTTCTTACCTCCATCATCACACATTCAAACTTCTCAAAAAAGGGTACAAATTCAGTCAAAAATCAACTTATCTTATTACTTCAAAGTATATCAGAATAATCAGAAGAATAAAACCGTAAGTTTGCAGATTGTCATCCTGAACTTGTTTCAGGATCATTAAAATGTATTTTTCCATTTTTATTGATTGTATTTAAAATTTGTCATTTCGACTGTAATGGAGAAATCTTTTCTATTCCCCCTTGATAAAGGGGGCTAGGGGGATTTTGTTCTACATTTTTTCAAGTTTCATTATTTGTTCCTTCAACAGATCTCTCGACTTCGCTCGAGATGACAAGATTAGTTATCTCTCTTTTTATATCATCATAATTCACAAAATACACTTGCATATCGTTTTTGAAAGCTCATTTTAAGTAACAATAAGCACAATCAAAAACACAGTTTAAACTAGTTTTAAAAAAATAAGTATTTGGAGTATGTCAGTAATTATCTGGAGTTTTTCAAATAGCACTTCATCTAGATTTTGCTATAACTATGCTTTTTTCTTGATATAAGGGGATACTTTTATCAAAGATATTTTTATAATTTTTTATAAATACTTTTGAAGCACTTGGAAACAAGCTAATTATTTTTTCAGTCTGTGGATAATTTAAAACATCTTTTTCTATGTATAAAATCATATTATATTTATGTAAAAAAATTGATTAAATATTATGATTATGATATAATACAAATAATATTTATAATTTAATTTATCAATTATGTTAAAAAATGCAAATGATTTAAGTTTAGAAGATGTTATGGATTATATAATTAAAGAATTTCATATACCAACAAGAAAAACTTTAGAAAATATAAAAGGTCTAATACAAGAAATAGATGATGAAGATATAAAAAAATATCCAAAATTACAATATCTTTGAGAACTTTTTATACAATTCAAAAGCGAATATCTTAAACATATGGAAAATGAGGAAATAATAACATTTCCAACAATATTAAAATATGAAAAAATAATAAATCTATGAAATAGAGATATATTAAAAATAAATGATCAACACTTAAACTATGTAGAAATGAAAAATGAACATGATATATTTACATCATATTTATTAAGTATAATTGAATTATTTGAATGACTTGATTTAGATAAAAAAATAAAAAAAATCCAACAAGAGTTTTTGGATATACAAGAAAAAAATGTAGAACATGCAGATTTAGAAAACGATATAGTTTACCCAAAATGAGCTGAACTTCAAGTAAAGATACTTTGAGATAAAAAATCTAATTAATATCACTTAAACTCTTTAAAAACTCTTTCTTAGAAAGAGTTTTATTTTGTTCAAAAAAACTATCAAAATCATCTCAAACCAAAGTTGCATATCTGTTATACAATTTTTCAAAAATTAGTTTCTCAGAAAAACTAAATTTATAATGTGAATAATACACTGAAAAATCATTGTTTCATTTTTTATAACAATCAAGGAATTCAATTATATCATTTACAAGTTTTTCAAAATCAATACAAGAAATCTTCTCACTTAGTTTATCTTTATCCCGATTTTTTGTCTCAAGACTTCAAATCTCATCATAAGGAACTTTTAAGATAATTCTAGGGATTTTAAAATTATCACATACAAATTCAAAGCCATAAGATTCCATATCTACATAATATTCTCACAACAATTCATCTTTACTATAAACTATCTTTTCACTACAAGCTATACTTTCAAGCTTCAAAAACTTAAAATGAGTAGGAACAATTAGTTCTTTATTATTTGAAATATTTATAATCCTAGATACTTGAAAAGCTTCAGCGACTTTTACAAAACCACAAACTCACACATTTACTACAAAATCATACTCTTTTTCTACAAATAATTTTGTTAGATTAAAAATAGTTTTATAGTTTCACATCTCACTTAAAAAAAAATCAATTTTTGATTTATTATGAGTCTCTTTAATCAAAGATTTAACTAGTTTTAATTCAGGAGATAAAGCTGATGTAAAAAGGATTTTATACATAAAAAACTAAAAAATATATATTATATCCCTAAATATAACCAAAAAACCAGTAAATAAAAGTTTTAATAATATATATTTACTTTTATAATACTCCCATAAAGTTGGATCTATTCTATATTGTCATTGAGTACTTGATACGGAATATACCCCCTTGATAAAGGGGCTTAGGGGATTTTGTATCTTTATTGTCATCCTGAGAGTAACGAAGGATCGCTTAAACGATGTAATGCTTCAAAACAAAGTAAAAGGGATTCTTCACTATCTTCAGAATGACAAAATATTGTTTCAAATTATATCTCTCTATTGAAATAAAACAATTTAATAAATAAATACATATAAAATTTGAAATATTTACAATAGTGATTATAATATATATAAGAATAAAATATTAGTTAATTAAATCACTATGAAAGAAAAATATTTGATATTAAAAAATATACAAGATAAGCTACTTGAAAGTATATCAAAAGACTTCAAAAGAGATATCTATGAGAAAATAAACTGGGATGATAGAATAGTATGACTTATATGAGAAAGATGAGTTTGAAAGACAACAATCATGCTTCAAAAATTGAATGAAAATAAAAAAGGTTTTTATTTTTCAGCAGATAATCCTATTACAAAAAACATATGATTGTTTAATTTCATATATTTTTTAAACAACGAACTTGAATTAAATGAGTTTTATATAGACGAAATCCACAAATACAATGATTGGACTAGTGAAATCAAAAGTATATATGATAGTTTTACAAATATAAAAATAGTTTTTTCTTGATCAAGTTCACTAGATTTATATAAATGAGTTTTAGATTTATCAAGAAGAGTAAGTTTCCATAAAATTTATACTTTAAATTATAAAGAATATTTAAAATTGTATCATAATGTAGAGATATCAAATTTCTCTCTTGATGAGATATTAAAAAATCATAAAAAGATAGCACTAGAGTATTGAAACTTACATAAAAATATTTATTTTGAAGATTTTATAAAAAGATGACAATACCCATATTTAAAAGAATATAATGAAACTTGATATATAGCAAAATTTCAAAATTTACTTGATAAAATAATAATTGAAGATTTACCAGTTTTTGTAAACTTACAAACAGCGTCATTAGATAAACTTAGAAAACTAATTTATTTTATAGCTAATTCAACTCCATCAGAACTTAGTTTTACTGCTTTATCAAAAAAAGTTTGAGTTGATAAGATTATAATAGAAAATGTATTAGTATTGCTTAATAAGATATGAATAATCTCACTAATTCCAAAATTTTGAAATTTATCAGAGAGAGTTAGAAAAGAATATAAGATACTTTTATGAAATACAAATCTTTATAATGCTTACAATTTAACAACAGAAATTTGAATACTAAGAGAAAGTTTTTTTGTATCACAAATTAAAAGAATAGAAAATTCAGAGATATTTACTCCAAAACAATGAGATTTTACTTTACAAATCTATGATAGAGTAATAAATTTTGAAGTTTGATGAAGAAGTAAAAATATATCTAAATACCCTGAAAATACATATATAGTAAAAGATAATATAAATATTTCAGAAGATGATAGGATTATACCATTATGGATTTTTTGATTATTAAAGTAAAAATATTTAAAATATGTTTTATCTTCCTGAAGCAAGTTTACAGGGGATATGTCATTCTCGGGCTTGACCCGGGAATCCATCAACTCATAAAACATATTTATCTCACTAAAGGCATAAAAACTATAAAAAAGCATTAACTCCCTTACTTTTTACACAAAAAGTAAGCAAAAGTGCTTAAGAGTCTGTCCCAAAAGTGTCATTATCTGGCTTGACCAGATAATCCAGTGAAATAAACTTGGCTTGTACACTGGATACTCAGATCAAGTCTGAGTATGACAAATTAGGAAATTCATATTTTTGGGACAGACTCTTAAGGCGGCAAATCTTCGCAGATGAAACTAATAAGTTTAGAGAGTCGTTTTACGGCGAAGTTGCCCCTTAAGAATCCCGATTGATACACATCGTGAAAAGTATCAAGAAAATTAAAATATTTCTAGATTTTTTTGTCATTGAGTACCTGATACGGAATCTTCCTTACATTGTTCTAAATTGTCATTTCAACCGAAGTGTAGAAATCTGTCTATGTTTCTAATAAAAAATATAATAAATACTTTTTCAGACTGTCATTCCGGACTTGTTCCGGAATCATTAAAATAATTCAACTCCATTCCAAAACAATATTTATTTTGTCAATTCATTTTATTTGACTAAAAAACAAATTAGAATAATATCATTTTCGTGATTAAAAAATAAATATTTTTTTATGAAAAAACTATTTAAACTAATCTCTGTTTTCGATAACTGACTAAATTTTAGTTTTTTTGTTGACCGACTTATAGTCCCTCTATAATCGGTCTTTTTTTATATTTTATTTTTATAACTTTTACAAAAAATGAAAAAAACAATTATAAAATTGTTGATTTTTATATGAATTTTGACTTTAAGTTTTGATTATAATGTATATGCAATTAGTCAAAATAATCAATATAACTGAAAAGTAACAATTTTGAAAGATAAGTTTACATGAAAAAAACTAGAAAAAATAAAAAACACACTAAAACAAAAAAAATATTATAGAGTACTTATAAATTCAGATGAATCAATTGAAAATATAAAATCTTATTTTTGAGAATGAGATAAAGAAATAAAAGTAAAAAAACTTTGAAAAAATAAATATATGATAAATTTACCTTTAAAAACACAGTTTTTAAAAAGTAATTTAACAAAAATTGACAATGGAGAATTACCGGAAGAATTATGAAAATATAAAATTATACAACCAGAAATATTAGAAGCTTCTTCTTTAGATTTATCATGAGAAGAAATAACTAAATTATGGGGTATAACAAAAATCTGAGCAGATAAGTTTCAAGAAGACTTACAAACAAAAACAAAAGTGAAAGTATGAGTACTTGATACAGGTATTGACTACAATAACTGAGATTTAGACAATAATTATATTACAAACTTATCATATGATTTTGTAAATGAAGACAATAATGCGATAGACGATAACTGACATGGAACTGAAGTAGCTTGAATTATAGCCTGAGAAGTAAACTGACAATGAATATTTTGAGTAAATAGTAATAGTGATTTAATTTCATTGAAAGTACTTGATTCAAATTGATTATGAACAAGTTATGATTTACTTGAAGCTATAAACTATGCAATACAAAACAATATAAAAGTATTAAACCTAAGTTTTTGATGATTTTGAGATCCTTTGACATCACCAGTTTGTCAAGCTATAAAAGAAGCAAGAAATAATTGAACTTACTTTGTAGTATCAGCATGAAATTCAAGCACAAACATCTCAAATACTATTCCAGCATGATGTAGTGATGTAATCACAGTATGAAGTTATGACAAAGAATGAAATAAATCAAGTTTTTCAAATTATTGAAATGAAGTGATATACGCTCCTTGAGAAGATATCTACACTACAAATTTAAATAATACATATATTACAAAAGCGGGTACATCTTTTTCAGCACCACTAGTAGCCTGAATTGTATCAAAAGAACTTGCATATAATCCAAATATAAGTTATACAGAGCTATTAAGCAATATAAAAAATAACTACAATTTAAAAACAAGTTTTGAAGAAATTACTCAAACAAATACCGGTGATACTATAACTTCTTCTTGAGTAATTGAAACAAGTAGTTGAGAAATTATAAATAATACAAGTACATGATGATTAGATATAACAATAAATTCATTTTTATTTAATAGATTTTCAGATTTTATATATCTTAGCATTGATAATGAATATGTTTATTATTGAGATTTAAAAAATCAAGATAAAATATATAAAATAAGTTTAAATTCTTGATTATTAAATATTTCAAAAGATTTATATACAAAAATTCCTCAAAATATATTTTCAAATAAAAGTTACGTTAATCCACTATTTTTTAATTCTTGAGAATATATAAACCTGAATCAATATAATAATCAAGAATTTATTTCTAATTTATTATTTACATGATCACAAGACAAGTTTTTTTCTTTAGAAACAGTTCTTCAATCTTTATGAAAATATAATATTGACTTAAAATTTGATAAATTAAATTGACAAAAAATTCTAGATATACCATGGTATATTGATAGAGAAGATGAACAATATATATATTATTTAAATCCATATAATAGTTACAATTTATATAGGATAAAAAAAGACTGAACAGAATTATGAGGGTGAACATTAATAGTTCAAGGATGGGGAGTTATGGTAAATTTTATTGATGAAGAATATGTTTATTATTTAAACCCAAACGATTGAAATAAAATGTACAAAATAAAAAAAGATTGAACAGAATCATCATCATGATGAACAAAAATAATAGATGTAAGTTATTCATTTTCAATGTTTAAAGATTCGCAATATTTATATTACTTAAATCCTGAAGATAATTATAAATTATATAGGATAAAAAAAGACTGAACAGAATCATGATGGGGATCAAAAATAATTGATATTGATTATATATCTCCATTTTTTGAAGAATGATGATATATATATTATTTAAATCCAAACGATTGAAATAAAATGTACAAAATAAAAAAAGACTGAACAGAATCATGATGGGGAACAAAAATAATATATAGTGACAATTCATTTATGTTTTTTGAAGAATGAGAATATATATACTATCCTAACTCATTTGATAATGATAAATTATATAGAATAAAAAAAGATTGATCAGAATGATGATGGTGAACAAAAATATTAAATTTATCTGGATATTATAATTTTTTTCATGATGATAATTATATTTATTACTATTATAATTATACAGTATATAGGATAGCAAAAGATGGTACTGAAGCATACAATTCTATGGGAACAAGTATTGTAACTGTGGATTATCCAACAATTTTATTTTCGGATGATAATTATTTATATTATATAAATAATTATGGTAACCAATGAATATATAAGATTAAAAAAGATTGATCAGAATATGGAACATTATGAACACCATTAGTTGAGTCTGAGATAGCTAATTATATATCAAATGATACTAATTATATTTATTATCAAGATAGATCATACTCATATTCAAAAGTAAAAAAAGATTGAAGTTATGTTTATAAAAACATAGAACCAAAGACTTATATAAGTTCAGATATAACACTTGAATCAAGTTTAGATTCTATAAAGATAAATATAGATGCAGAAACACCTATTTGAACAGATTATAAATTTTATTTATCAAATGATTGAACAAATTACACAGAAATAAATAAAACAAAATTACATTGAAACACAGATATTGATTTAGTAAATATGTATTGATTAAATTATACACCAAAACTTAATTATAAAGTTGTAATATATGGAAATCAAAATGATGAAACAATAACACCTATAATAAATTCAGTAGAGTTATTTAATTGAGATCCTGTAAAATTAAATGTATACAATATACAAGTTACTTGATGAGCAAGTTGTTCAATGCCATATTATAATTCTAAACTTCAATTAAAAAATAGCCAATGAAACATATTATATAATGAAATACACTACAATAATGCATATTTTTGAAATTGATGCTGAACAAGTTGGAGTTATTGAACTCAATATTTATGAAATTCATGTAGTCTAGTTAATGTAACACAAGATGAAAGTAATTACAATATAAATTATACTTGTTTAGCTTATTACTGACTTACAGGTTGAATAGTTAATTCTTACCAAAGCTATCGTTATGAAATGACATGGACTTGAAGTTTTATTATAAGTAAAAATACAATTAGTCTATGTAACTATAATCAACAATTTTGTGATACAGATTATTTAAATTCACAAACAAATAATACAAACACAAATACTTGTAGTAATACACCAGCGTGGCAAACAATTATTGATGATTCAAAAGAATCAGTAAAAACTAATTATTTCCAAGATCATCCAGTTACACAAGCTACAGAATGAGATCCAGTAAACCTAAGTAAATGAGAATTTACATATGATAACACATTAATGCAGTATGCTTCAAAATGAATACCATTTGAATTTAAAATCAATTATTTAAGTCAATGATACTATAATTGACCACTATGAAATAACTATGACTTTAACTACAATCAATTCCTAAGAGAATGAAGTGGATGAACTATATATTATTATAATTGAAGTTTATGAGTATTTGAATTTGTAAATACAGGTACAGGTTATCAATATAACAAAGCAATCAAATGACAACTTTCAGAAGATAATGGTATATTTACACTAAAATTAAATAATGAAAAAACATATATATTTAACTCAAACAAAAAACTTTCTAGTATAAGTGATAATTTTGGAAATACTGAAAATTTCACATACAACGAGGATAACCAACTGATAAAAATAACAGATACAAATGCTAGAGAATATAATTTAACTTATTATAATAATACTAGATTAAAAGATATAACAGATTTTGCAGGTAAAAAAGTAGAATTTATTTACTTTGGTACTGGAGAAACAGATGGTAGCGAATATGATTTGAAGACAATAAAGATGATAAATTGAACAAAAGAAAAAGAGATAAACTTTACATATACTGTATCTGATACTTACGAAAATTCGCACAATATAATAAAGCTAATTGACTCTGAAAACAATACTTATGTAGAAAATACTTATGATACATATGATAAAGTTACATCACAAAAATACGGTAGTTGAACTATCTACTATACTTATTTATTAAGTAATGACAGTACAAAAATACTAGAAAATCATGTAACAGATAGAGTATGAAATCAAACAATATATAAATATGACACAAACGGTAATATACTAGAAAAAACAGTTTGAAACAACTCACATACTTATGAGTATAATACCAATAATTACCTAGCAAAAGAAATAAAACCTCTTTGAAATGCTTATACATACTCATATGATGATAACAATAACTTACTAGAAAAAAGATTTAAACAAGATATTACACAAGATGATTCTAGTGATGATTTAGTAACAAGCTTTACATACGATGAAACATATAAAAAACCAACTAGTGTGATATGAGCAGATGGAAAAAAAATAGAATTGGTATATGATATAAACTGAAACTTAATAAATAAAAAGACATACTGAAATGATTGAGTTTTAAAACTACAAGAAACTTATGAATACAATACAAATGGAGAACTAATCAAAAAAATAGATCCAAAATGAAACGAGATAAATTATGAATATACAAATTGAAATCTGACAAAATTAACTAGATGAACTTGATCAGATATGATAACAACTCAATACAACTATGATACAAATGGAAATATAACAAGTATAGTAGATTGAGAGTGAAATACAACAGAAATGACATATGATGAATTTAACCTAATTCAAAGTATTAAAACTCCAGAAAATATAGTAAGTCAGTATACATATAATAAACTAAACAAAAAGACAAACGAAAAAATAATCTTGTCAGATACTGAAAGTGTAGATACAAACTATACTTATGATATGCTTGATAATCCTACAGATATAAGTACAGATATAAATGATATTGAAACAAAAACAATAGTTACAAAATATGACAACAATGGTAATATCATAGAAACAAAAGTATGAAATAATGCAACAAATAAGTTTGAATACAATGCAGAGTGAAGTATCACAAAGAAAACAACAATTTCTACTTCAACTGCCGTCATTCCTGCGGAGGCAGGAATCTATCAAATTATTAATACATCCTTTGAATATGATTCAAACAATAGATTGATAAAACAAGTAAATGATAATTGAAGTGAAGTAAATTACACATATAATTTATATGACCAGATTATAAAAGTAAGTGATTCAAATTGAACATATTCAAGTATAAGCTATGATAAAGCATGAAATATAATAAAAAAAGAAGTATATGACAATACTGATACTTTATTACAAAAAGAGACTTACTCATATGATACTCTATGAAGAGAAGCAACAAAAACTGTTTATAATATACAAGATAATAAGGCTATAACTACAAGTAAAGAGTATGATGACAATAACAATATAACAAAAACAACTGATTCAAAATGAAATATAACAACAATAAATTATGATCAGTTCAATAGACCAACACAAATACAAGATGCTTTATGAAACAAACTACAAAACACATACGACAAAAACAATAATCTAACACAAAAACAAATAATCCAATCAAATTGAAAAACAACAAGTACCAACTACACATACGACCAAGATAACAGACTTACAAGTGAAACAGATAATTTAAATCATACAAAAACCTATACATACAACAATCTAAACCAAGTAACAAGTATAACAGATGAAAACTGAAATATAACAAACTATACTTATGATTACACAGGGAAAATAAAAACAGAAACACAAACAAATTCAGGAACAAGTATAACAACAAGCTATACATACGATACAAACTGAAATATGCTAAGTGTAACAGATTGAAACAACAACATTACAAATTACACATACAACGACCTAAATCAACTAACAAAACAAACATATGCAGACAACAAAGAAGTAAACTACACATATGACAAAAATGGAAATATACTAACAAAAACAGATGCAAATGGAACAATTACAACAAATACATATGACAATCTAAACAGATTGACAAACAAAACAATTGAAAACTGAACTTGAGTACTATGAATAACAAGTGAAGTCTATACATATGACAACTTATGAAGACTTACAGAAGCAAACGATAGCAATAATCATAAACTAAGCTTCACATATGATTCACTAAACAGACTACTACAAGAAAACCAGTCATGAAGTCTAGTAAACTATACATATGATGATAACAATAACTTGCTAAGTATAACAAACCCAAACAACAAAACAACAAGTTATACATATGATGAATTAAATAGATTGACAACAGTTTCACAAGACACTGACACAATAGCAACATACACATATACTTGAATATTAAACAACAATATAACACTTTGAAACAATACAGAAATACAAAAAACATATGATGAATTAAACAGATTAAAAACACTTAGTAATTCTGGATTTATTTCAGAAGCATTAAATATCCCAAGCTTTTCTTACACCTACGACAACACATCAAACATACTAACTGATAATAATAAAAACTACACATACGACCAAGTATACAGACTTACACAAGTAAGTGACACAAACTCATGAACTCTACTAGAAAACTTTACTTATGACAATGTATGAAACAGAACTACTGACACAAATAATAATGAGTACACTACAAATAATCTAAACCAATACACAACACTATCATGAACAACAAGCGAAAACTATACTTATGACAATAACGGAAACCTTACAAACGACTGAACAAACTCTTATACTTACGACTACAAAAACAGACTAATAAAAGTACAAACCCAAACTTGAACAATAGCAGAATTTAACTATGATGTACTAGGAAGAAGATATGAGAAAAAGACAGGAACAACAACAATAAACTATGTATATTCAAATGACAATGTACTAACAGAATACAATACA
>Ga0074195_1000833_pt1 | contig 52204 bp, 44 predicted proteins | sample EPASupsiteHSE623_FD_64525 | JGI IMG/M metagenome (GOLD analysis project Ga0074195, IMG submission 64525) | Bioremediated contaminated groundwater from EPA Superfund site, New Mexico - Sample HSE6-23 | ecosystem: Environmental > Aquatic > Deep subsurface > Groundwater > Contaminated ...
GCATAGCGAGGCGGTGCCAGGGTGCAAAACCGATCGGATAATAAGCCAGAAGAGCATGGTCTCTATGAAAAAAATTGCCGGCGACTGCTACCGGGGCTTACTGAACTAAATTTCAAGATTCCCTTCAAAAGCATCACCAAACATCAAAAGGTTATCAAACTCTCACTCCTTCCCCTTCGAATGATCCTTGGCCACCAGCATGTAGATCGAGGGAATGACGAACAGGGTGAACAGCGAGCCGATGGCCATGCCGCCCACCAGCACCAGACCGATGGAATTCCGCGCCGCGGCCCCGGCCCCGGTGACCAGGGTGAGGGGGAAGTGGCCGGCAATGGTGGCGCCGGTGGTCATCAGGATCGGCCGCAGCCGGGTCATGGCCGCCTCCAGCACCGCCGCCTGCTTGCTCAGCCCCTGTTCCTGCAATTTGTTGGCGAACTCGACGATCAGGATGCCGTTTTTCGACACCAGCCCCACCAGGGTCACCAGGCCGACCTGGGAATAGATATTCAAGGTCGTGGTCCAGCCCTTGGTCCAGAAGGGGACGTTGGGGTCGGGCATCTTGAGGAAGGTGAAGACCAGGGCCCCGAACATGGCCAGGGGCACGGACCCGGCCAGGATGACGAAGGGGTCGCGAAAGCTGTTGAACTGGGCCGCCAGCACCAGGAAAATCAGGACAATGGCCAGACCGAAGGCCAGGACGAAGGTGTTGCCCTCCACCCGCAACTGGCGCGACTCGCCGGTGTAGTCCAGCGAGTAGCCCTGGGGCAGGATCTTGGCCGCCTCGTCCTCCAGAAAGCGCAGGGCCTCGTCCAGGGGCCGCATCGGGTAGGCGCTGATGGTGACCGCGTTCAACTGCTGGAAGCGGTTCAGGGACCGGGCCGTGGTGGTGTTGGTGATGGTGGCCACGGTGGACAGCGGCACCAGCTGCCCGTCCGGGCCGGTGACGTGGATATCGCTCAACTGATCTGGGTTGAGCCGGTCGACCCGCATGATCTGGGGCACCACCTTGTAGCTGCGGCCGGCGATGTTGAACCGGTTGACGTAGTTGCCGCCCACCATGGTGGCGAGATCGGCGCCCATCTGCTGGAGGTTGAGGCCCAGCGCCGCCACCTTGTCGCGGTCGATGACCACCTCCGACTGGGGCTGGTCGATCTTGACGTCGATCAGGGGCGGAAAGGCGAACATCCGGCTCTGGGTGGCCGTCAGTTGGATTTTTTTGGCGAACTCGAGGATCTGGTCGAGTTCGGCGGTGGAGGCGATGACGAATTCCACCGGGAACTGGCCGCCGCCGGGCAGGGCCGGGGGCGTGACCGGGAAGACGCGGATGCCGGTGATCCCGTACAACTTGCCGGCCACCTCGGGCATGATCTCGAAGATGGTCCGCTTGCGCTCCTGCCAGGGCTTGACCACCATACCGCTGAAACCGGAGTTGGGCTGGGTGAGCTGGAAGACGAAGTTGGTCTCGGGCACGCTCAGGAAGGCCTTGTTCACCGCCGCGGTGTAGAGTTGGTTCTGGTCCAGGGTGGAATTGGCCGCCGATTCGACGATACCGAAGATGACCCCCTGGTCCTCCACCGGGGCCAGCTCCTTGGCCGACATCTGGAACATGGGCACCGCCAGCAGGCCAAGCACGATCCACACCAGGTAGACCGCCGGCCGGTTCTGCAGGGTCACCCCGAGCCAGCGGCCGTAGGCCCCGCGCAGCCGCTTGAAGTCGCGCTCGATCCGGCCGGCCAGGCCGTGTTCGGTCATGCCCGCCTTGAGCAGCTTGGAGGACATCATCGGCGACAGGGTCAGGGCCACCACGCCGGAGATCATCACCGCCCCGGCCAGGGTGAAGGCGAACTCACGAAAGAGCGAGCCGGTGAGCCCGCCCTGGAGCCCGATGGGGGCATAGACCGCGGCCAATGTGACGGTCATCGAGATCAGGGGGCTGACCAGCTCGCGACCGCTCAACAGGGCGGCATCGAGCGGCGTCTTGCCCTCGCCGAGGTGGCGCTCGACGTTCTCGACCACCACGATGGCGTCGTCGACCACCAGACCCACGGACAGGACGATGGCCAAGAGCGTCAGCAGGTTGATGGTGAAGCCGAAGGCCTGCATCAGAAACATTGCCCCGATCAGCGACAGGGGGATGGTGACCACCGGGATGATGGCGGCGCGCAACGAGCCGAGGAAAAGGAAGATGATGACGATGACGATGAGAAGCGTCTCGCTCAGCGTCTTGACCACCTCCTGGATGGCGTTCTCGATGTAGGCGGTGCCGTCGTAGGCGATGCGGGCGGTGAGGCCGTTGGGCAAGCGTTTGTCGATCTCGGCCATCTCGGTCCGCACCCGCTTGATCACGTCCAGCGAGTTGGCGTTGGGCAGGGGCCAGATGCCCATGAACACCGCGGTCTGGCCGGAGAAGCGCACCTCGGTATCGTAGTCCTCGGCCCCGAGCACCACCTGGCCGATATCCTCGATGCGGACGATGGCCCCCCCTTCTTCCCGGATCACCAGCCGCTTGAAATCCTCCACCGTGCGCATGTCGGTGTTGGCGGTCAGGTTGACCTGGACCAGGGAGCCCTTGGTGGTGCCCACCGCGGCGAGGAAGTTGTTGTTGGCCAGGGCCTGGCGCACCTGCACCGGGCTGACGTTGAAGGCGGCCATCCGCGCCGGGTCGAGCCAGATGCGCATGGCAAAGGTCCGCGCCCCCAGGACCTCGGCCCGCTGCACCCCGGCCAGGGCCGACAGCCGGGGCTGGACCACCCGCACCAGGTAATCGGTGATCTCGTTCTGCGCCAGCACGTCCGAAGTGAAGCTGAGGTAGGCCGAGGCGAACTTCGAGTCCGCCGACTCGACGTTGATGATCGGGATCTCGGCCTCGGGCGGCAGGTCGCGCCGGACCTGGTCGACCTTGGAGCTGATCTCGGACAGGGCCTTGATCGGGTCGTAATTGAGACGCAGGCGGGCGTTGATGGTCGACCGGCCCTGGCTGGACTGGGACTGGAGGTAGTCGATGCCGTCGGCGGCGGCAATGGCCCGCTCCAGCGGCGTGGTGATAAAGCCCCGCACCAGGTCGGCGTTGGCGCCGGTATAGACGGTGGTCACCGTGACCACGGCATTATCGCTCTTCGGGTACTGGCGGACATTGAGCGTGCCGATGGCCTGGAGGCCGGCAATGATGATCAAGAGGCTGGTGACCATCGCCAGCACCGGACGCTGGACGAACAGATCGGTGAATTTCATGGCTCAACTGTCCTTGGGCTGGGGCGCCAGCTTGAATTCCGGCCGGAGGGTATTGTCGACCACGATGGCCTGGCCGTTGCGCAGCTTGAACACCCCAGTGGCGACCACGGTCTGCTCCGGCGTCAGTCCCGAGGTCACGGCCACGAAATCGCCCCGCTTCTCGCCCAGGCGGACAAACTGTTGCCGCACCGCCTGGCCGGCCGCGCCCCCCTCTGCCGCCTTGGCCTCCTCGACAACAAACACCGAATCGGAGTAGGGGGCATAGAGCACGGCCGTGGCCGGGATGGCCAGCACCGGGCTCGACTGGGGCTGGACCACGGCGACGTTGACGAACATGCCCGGCCGCAGCCGTTCCCCCTGATTGGCCACAGTGGCCTGGACCCGGAGATTGCGGCTGGCAGTGTCGACCTCGGGATTGACCGCGGTGATGGTACCGGTGACCGTAGCGCCTGCGGGCAGGCCGTCGGAGGTGATGCGCACCGGATAGCCCAACTGCACCTGGGCCAACTGCTGCTGGGGCACGAGGAAATTGACGAAGATCGGGTCCAGGGCCTGGAGGGAGACGAGGGGCGCGCCCTCCTTGACGATCTGGCCGATATGGACCTGGCGGATGCCGAGGCGACCGCTGAAGGGGGCGCGGATGGTCTTCTTGGCGATGGTCGCCCGGATGGTGTCGGCCTGGGCTTGAGCCTGCTTGAGCTGGGCCTCGGCGTTGTCGTAGTTGGCCTCGGCCACCACCTTGGTTTCCAACATCTTTTTTGACCGTTCCAGGGTGATTTTGGCCAGGGTGACGGCGGCCTCGGCGGAGCGCAGTTGGGCGGATTCGGCGGCAATGTCCTGCTGCACCAGCAGTTCGCCCATTTTAATCTGGCTTCCCGATTCAAAGGGGATGGCCACCACCTTGCCGGTCAATTCGGCGCTGACGGTCACGCCCTGGACCGCCTCCAGGGAACCGACCGCGGTGACCAACGATTCCCAGGTCTGCGGCTGAGCCTGGATGGTGGTCACCACCTCGGGCGGGATCTTGGCCGCCTTGCCGTGCTTGATGAGGGTACCGATCTGCAGGGCCTTGGTGCCGGCCAGCAAACCGGCCACCACCGCAACGCCCCCGAGGCCGAGCAGCAGGGTCTTGATCTTCATCTTCCTGTCTCCACAAAAGAAAAGCGGCCCGGAAAATCCGGTACCGCCAAATTCGCGATATCGCCACGATAACACCGCCCCCGGCGCCGGTCAACAAGATGTGTGGCGCACGCCGCCGCCGGAACGGAGGAGGACGAGGGGAAGGACGCGGGGTCAGTCGACCACAGTAAAGCCCTGGGCAGCGATGGCCCGCCGGACCGCCTCCCGGTCCGGGGTGCCCTCGAACCGGGCCTCGCCCTTGGCGAGATCGATCTCCACCTCGGTGGCGCCCAATTCCTCCAGGGCCTTTTTGGCCACCCCGGCGCAATGCTGGCACTTCATGCCGTCGATTCGTATGGTTGTCATGGTTGTGCTCCTTTGATGATATGAACGATGTTGGTTCCAGTGGCGGTGCCATGCTGGAGTAGGGGCACGGCGCGCCGTGCCCCTACCGCATTCATTGTTCGTTGTGGCCGGCTAAATTGGTCCGGCCATGCCGGTCAGGACGTGGTCCTGATCCGGTCGATCAGGGCCGTGGTCGAACGGTCGTGTTCAAAGGGGATGCGCACCACCCGGCCGCCGGCGGCCTTGACCTCGGCGGCGCCGACGATCCGGTCTTCCTCGTAGTCGGCGCCCTTGACCAGGACATCGGGCGCAAGCTCGGTGATCAGCCGGATCGGGGTGGCCTCGGCGAACAGGACCACATAATCGACGCAGCCCAGGGCCGCCAGCACCCGGGCCCGGTCCGCCTCCCCGTTCAGCGGTCGGCCCGATCCCTTGAGGCCACGCACCGAGGCGTCGGTGTTCAGCCCCACCACCAGACAGTCGGCGGTGCGCCGGGCCGCTTCCAGATAGCTGACGTGGCCGGCGTGAAGGATATCGAAGCAGCCGTTGGTGAAGGCGATCCGGCTGCCCTGGTCCCGGATCAGGGCCAGTTCGGGCAGGAGCGTCTCCAGGGTCCGGATCTTGTCCCGGTCGGCGTTCACCCAGGCCCGATCCCCCGCCGGATAGAAGCGGCGGCGCTGTTCGTCGACCAGGCGGTTGTCGAGCGCACAGCCGATCACCGTGGCCTCGGTCCCGGCGGCCTGGATCACCGTGCCGTCCGGCGCCACGATCAGCGAATGACCTCCCATGGCCATGGTGCCGGTCAGGCCGCAGCCGTTGACCGCCGCCACATAGACCTGATTCTCGATCGCCCGGGCCCGCACCAGGGCCTGCCAGTGGTCAAGCCGTGAGAGCGGCCACTGGGCCGAGACCGCCAGCAGACGGCTGCCGGCAAAGACCTGGCGCCGGGCCACCTCGGGGAACCGGAGGTCGTAGCACACCAGCCCGGCCAGGGGACCGTGCGGCGTCCGGATCGGAGGCGCGGCCGTGCCGCCCCGATAATACCGGTCCTCCTGCCAAAAGGCGAAGAGGTGCTGCTTGGCCAACTTGCCCACCACCCCCTGTGGCCCGACCACGAACAGGGTATTCAACGGAAGTTCGCCGTCCCCGGCCAGCTCGGTCAGGGAGCCGGCCAGGTAGACCCGGTGGCGGGCGGCGATCCGCTCCATGGCGGCCAGGATGGCCGGGGTTTGTTGTCCCAGCTCAACACTGCGCTGGTAGTCGAAACCGGTGGCCCACATCTCGGGCAGGAGAACGAGGGTGTCGGGAGCGGGCAGATACCGGTCGATCAGGGTTGCCGCCTGGTCGATATTGCGTGCCACCTCGCCCAAGGCAACGGCAAACTGGACGCAGGCCACGGCCGGAAACAGAGGGGCCATAGTCATTCGCTCATCCTCTCCAGGGCTGCTTGCGCCAAGGCGTCGACCGTCGTCGGTTGAAAAATCCCGTCCCCGTAGAACGTCAGCGGGGCCGTGTCCGCAACCAGCCCGCGCAGGACCGCTTCGGTGGCGGTGAGATAGAGGTTGCCGGCGGCCAGGGCGGCGAGCCCGCGGGTGGCCGCGTCCGCAGCATGAAGATAGGGCGGGATATCGGCCCCGGCCCCCTTGTCGATCAGCAGGCGCGGCCGGCAATCGCTCAACCGGGCCACGCCCCAGAGCAGGCCGCGCTGCAACAGGGGATGCTCGATGTAATTGCCGTCCTGGCAGAGCTCCGCGCCGTCCTCGCGCATGTAGGAAATGAGCATGTGGACGTACTCCTCGGCCAGTCCCGCATGAAGGCACATGGCCTCGGCCATGGATTCGGGTACGCCCCAGCCGATGCCGCCGGACTCGTCGTTGAGACTCCAGAGAAACCGGCGCATCACGATCCGCGCCTCCTCCATCGCCTCATCGGCCAGCCGGGCCACGGTCGCGCCCATGCCACTGACGGCGAACCAGCGCAGACGCGAATCTTCCCGGCAAATGGCCGAAAACAGGGCATTGACCACACCCTTGGCCGGATAGCGGCGCAGCGATGCCAGGATGGCGGCGAGGTCCGGGCCCTGCAACAGCGCCAGAACCTCGTTCTTGATGCCTCGACTCCTCAAGTCTTGCCGAACCCCTTACGCGGCGGCGGGCGCCGGCATGGTGAAGACCCGCTTGCCCAGTTCGGCGTCGACCATGAACAGACCGGAGGAATTGTCCTTGATCAGCTTGAGTTTTTCCACGATCTCGCTGGCGCTGGCCTCCTCCTCCACCTGTTCGGAGACGAACCACTGGAGGAAGTTGTTGGAGGCGTGGTCCTTCTCGCTGATCGCCAGGTCGACCAGGTCGTTGATCAGGCTGGTGACGTGCTCCTCGTGCTTGAGAATCGCCTCGAAGGCGGCCAGGGGCGAGGCCCAGGAGGACTCGGGCTTGGCAATGGCCTCCAGGGTCACCTTGCCGCCGCGCTCGTTGACAAAGTCATAAAATTTCATGCCATGCATCAGCTCCTCCTGGACCTGCACCCGCATCCAGGCGGCAAATCCCTTGAGGCTGATCGATTGGAAATAGGCTTCCATGGACAGATAGAGGTAGGAGGAAAACATCTCCGCATTGATCTGGTCGTTCAACGCCTTCAACATCTTTTTTTTCAACATGGTGGCCTCCTTTGCGAGCCGGGGTATTCGGATGGGGTTTCTTGTTCTTGGGACAATGTCAGCCCTCACTATAAGCACAACCATGAGGAATTCCAGACTATTATGGAAAAATGTTGTTTTTTGCAGGCAAACCTGTTTCCCTAGCACGATGTGGGAGGAGGAAACTATGCAGAAAACCGTTTGTATTACCGGCGCCACTTCCGGGTTCGGCAAGGCCTGCGCCGAACGTTTCGCCGCCGAGGGCTGGCGGCTGATCGTCACCGGTCGGCGCACGGACCGGCTCCAGGACCTGGTGGCGCAGTTGGGCGATGTTCCTGTCCACGCGGCGACCTTCGACGTCCGCGATTTGGCGGCCGTGGAGGCCATGGTCCGCGACCTGCCGGAAGGGTTTCGCGACATCGACGTCCTGGTCAACAACGCTGGCCTGGCCCTGGGGCTGCAAGGGGCCCATGAGACCGACCTCCGCGACTGGGAGATCATGATCGACACCAACATCAAGGGGCTGTGCACCCTGACCCGCTGCCTGCTGCCGGCCATGGTGGCCCGCAACCGGGGTCACATCGTCAACATGGGGTCGATCGCCGGCACCTATCCCTATCCCGGCGGCAACGTCTATGGCGCCACCAAGGCCTTTGTCAAACAGTTCTCCCGCAACCTGCTCACCGACTTGATCCACACCAAGATCCGGGTGACCAACATCGAGCCGGGCCTTTCGGAGAGCGAGTTTTCCCTGGTCCGCTTCCACGGCGACCAGGCCAAGGCCGACGCGGTCTATCGGGGTACCGAGCCCCTGCGGCCGGCGGACATCGCCGACATCGTCCACTGGGTGACCACCATGCCGCCGCATGTCAACATCTGCACGGTCGAAGTCATGCCGGTCTGTCAGAGCTGCGGCCCCCTGGCCATCCACCGAGAAGCCTAAGCACGGAGAATCGAATGCGACGAGTTGTGATTACCGGCATGGGCATCGTCTCTCCCCTGGGCGACACCACGGCCGAGGTGCTGGCCTCCCTGCGGGAGAGCCGGTCGGGCATCCGCTCCCATGCGTCCTACCGCGAGATCGGGCTGCGCTCCCATGTCGGCGGCTTCACCCGGGTGGACCTCAAGGAGCAGATCGACAAGAAAAACCTGCGCTTCATGGGCAACGCCGCCGCCTATGCCTCCATCGCCATGCAGCAGGCGATTGTCGATGCCGGATTGCAGGAAGAAGAGGTCTCCCACCCCCGCACCGGCCTGATCATCGGCTCCGGCGGCACCTCGGCCGAGAACGTGGTCGCCACCGCCGACACCATGCGGGAAAAAGGGTTGAAGCGGCTCTCGCCCTTCATGGTGCCCCGCACCATGTCCAGCACGGTCTCCGCCTGCCTGACCAGCGCCTTTCGCATCAAGGGACTGTGCTATTCGATCTCCTCGGCCTGTGCTACCGGCTCGCACTGCATCGGCGCGGCCATGGAGCAGATCCAGATGGGCAAGCAGGATGTGGTGTTTGCCGGTGGCTCCGACGAGGAGCACTGGACCCAGACCGCCATGTTCGACGCCATGGGCGCGCTGTCCACCAAGTTCAACGGCACGCCGGAGCGGGCTTCCCGGCCTTACGACCGCGACCGGGACGGCTTTGTCGTTGCCAACGGCGCCGGCCTGGTGGTGCTGGAGGAGTACGAGCGGGCGAAGAAACGAGGGGCGAAGATCTATGGTGAGGTGGTCGGCTACGGCGCCACCGCCGACGGCTCGGAGATGGTGCAGCCCTCGGGCGAGGGCGCGGTGCGCTGCATCCGCCTGGCCCTGGCAACGGCGCCAGGGCCGATCGACTACATCAACGCCCACGGCACCTCCACCCCCATTGGCGACCTGGTGGAGCTGCGGGCCATCCGCGAGGTCTTCGGCACGGACAATCCGCCGATCAGCTCGACCAAGTCCCTGTCCGGCCACAGCCTGGGCGCGGCCGGGGTGCACGAGGCCATCTATTGCCTGTTGATGCTGAACAACGGCTTCATCTGCGGTTCGGCCAACATCGAGGCCATGGACCCGGAGGCCGTGGGGCATAACATCGTCGAGACCAACCGCAACGCGGCGCTCCACACGGTGATGAGCAACAGCTATGGGTTCGGCGGCACCAATGCCTGTTTGGTTTTCCGGAAGGTGGAACAAAACATTCGACCTCTGCCCTGAAAAACTAACGCTCCCGATTTCCTTTCCACAAATGACATGTCAGAGCGCTCCGCTAGCTCCGCAGAATTGATCGTCAAAACAATGCGGCAATTCGTTCTGCTGTGGACAAATTGGCACATATGCCTGATTGCCCAGGCGTCAAGCCCCTGGTTAACCACAGGTATGGCTATCGGCTGCTGGTGGGGGCGTAGCGGGTGCTGTTCGATTTTTACGGAGAAATACGGATTGTCGAGATCCAAGAGGTGAAAAAACTAACAAGGGACAGGCCCCGATTTCGCTCCAGCCTGCAGCACCAAACACAAAAAGGGCAACGGAATACCGTTGCCCTTTTCTATTTCAATGCCCTGCGTAAAACGTCTCGATTTTCAGGCGTCCTTGTCCTTACGCTGGGAGTTGTCGTAGAGGGCGATGAAGTTGATCGGCTCCATCAAGAACGGCATGAAGCCGCCATCCACCGCCGCCTGACAGACGATCTGGCGGGTGAAGGGGAAGAGCATCAGCGGGCAGTCGACCGCCAGGACGCGGTCGTGGTGCTCCTGGGGGATGTTTTTCATCAGGAACACCGCGGCATGCTCGATTTCGACGATGAACATCACCGAATCCTCGTTGTTCTTGTCCAATATTTTGGCAGTGATGGCGATTGAGACCTCGCTGTGATCGTCATCGAGCTTCTGGTTCTTCAACTGGAGGTTGAAATCCACCTTGGGATCCTGATTTCTCGCCAGGAACACCTTGGGGGCATTGGGGCTCTCAAAGGAAAAATCCTTGATGTACATCTTCTGCATGCGGAAAATCGGGATTTCCTGCTGGTCGGGGGTCTGCTCTGCCATGATGGGTCCTTGTGGTGGAAGTCAATGAACATCGGCGCCAATGCACGAGCACCGATCGGGTTATGCAAATGGTGGCCATCCTAACAGGCGATGGTCCGGAAAGACAATCAAAAAACCGTTCAGTCCCCGTTGAGGAACTGCTTCAGAAACATGCCGGTATAGGAGCCGGGGGTGCGGGCGATCGCCTCCGGCGTGCCGGTGGCGATCACCCGGCCGCCGCCGCTGCCGCCCTCGGGCCCGATGTCGATGACGTAGTCGGCAGTCTTGATCACGTCGAGGTTGTGCTCGATCACCACCACGGTGTTGCCGCCATCGACCAGCCGCCCCAGCACCCGGAGCAGGTGCTGGATGTCGGCGGGGTGGAGGCCGGTGGTCGGTTCGTCGAGGATGTAGAGAGTCTGGCCGGTGGAGCGGCGGCTCAGCTCCTTGGCCAGCTTGACCCGCTGGGCCTCGCCGCCGGAGAGAGTCACCGAGGACTGGCCCAGGGAGAGATAGCCCAGGCCGACATCGACGATGGTCTGCAACCGGTTCTGGATCGGCGGCACGTTCTGGAAGAAAGCCAGCGCCTCCTCCACGGTCATTTGCAGGATCTCGGCGATGTTTTTGCCCTTGTAGCGGATATCCAGGGTCTCCTGGTTGTAGCGTTTGCCCTGGCAGCGCTCGCAGGTCACGTAGATGTCGGGCAAAAAGTGCATGGCGATGCGGATGACGCCGTCACCCTCGCAGGTCTCGCAGCGGCCGCCCTTGATGTTGAAGCTAAACCGGCCGGGCTGGTAGCCGCGCGTCCGCGATTCGGGCAGCCGGGCCAGCAGCTCGCGGATCGGGGTCATGACCCCGGTGTAGGTGGCCGGGTTGGAGCGCGGGGTGCGGCCGATGGGGCTCTGGTCGATGTCGATCACCTTGTCGAGCTGGTCCAGGCCGTGCAACAGGTGCGGTCCCCGCAGGTAGCCTTTCTGGTCGACAAAGTAACGTTCCGCCTCGCGGAACAGGGTCTCAATCACCAAGGAACTCTTGCCCGAACCGGACACCCCGGTGACGCAGGTCATCACGCCTAAGGGAAAGCGGACCGAGAGGTTTTGCAGGTTGTTGATGGCGGCCCCCCGCACCTCGACCCCCTGGTCGGAAATCGGGCGGCGCTGGGTCGGCACCTCGATCCGGAGGCGGCCGGAGAGGTAGCCGCCGGTCTGGGAGGCCTCGCAGTCGAGCAGGCCGGGCACCGGCCCGGAGTAGAGGATCTCACCGCCGTGGACGCCGGCGCCCGGCCCGATGTCGAGGACATGGTCGGCATGGGCGATGGTGTCCGAGTCGTGCTCGACCACGATCACGGTGTTGCCCAGGTCGCGGAGGTTGATCAGGGTTTTGATCAGTTTGTTGTTGTCGCGCTGGTGGAGGCCGATGCTCGGCTCGTCGAGGATATAGAGCACCCCGGCCAGGCCGGAACCGATCTGGGAGGCCAGGCGGATGCGCTGGGCCTCGCCGCCGGAGAGCGTGCCCGCCTTGCGGTCCAGCGACAGGTAGCCGAGCCCCACGCCGCGGAGGAAAAAGAGTCGCTCACGGATCTCCTTGAGGATGGGTTTGGCGATGAAGGCCTGCCGGGCCTCGAAGTCGAGCGTCTCCAACTCCCGGATCAACTCTTCGATGGCCATGCGGCAGAGCTCGATGATCGACCAGCGGCCCACCCGCACCGCCAGGGCCTCGGGCTTGAGCCGGGCCCCCTGACAGGCGGGGCAGCCCTGCTCGTTCATGAACCCTTCCACTTCCTCGCGCAGCCGGGCGGAACTGGTCTCGCGAAAGAGCCGGTTGAGGCGGGGGACAACGCCCTCGAAAGCGATCTGCGACACCAGGGTGCGGCGGCCCCGGCTGTGAACGAACTCCAGCTTGTCCCGGCCGGTGCCGTGCAGGAGCCCTTTCTTGGCCTTGGCCGGCAGGTCGGCGAAGGGCGTATTCGGATCAAACTGATAGTGCCTGGCAAAGGCCTCGATCCACTGGTCGGCCTGGGCCGAAAGCCGCCGCCGGGTCCAGGGCACGATAGCGCCGTCGAGAAGCGACAGGGATTCGTCGGGCACGATCAGGTGCTCGTCGATGAACTGATTGACCCCGAGGCCACTGCACGCGGGGCAGGCCCCTTGCGGATTATTAAAGGAAAACAACTGGGTGGACAACTCGGGCACCGAGATCCCGCACTGATGGCAGGCGGCCGACTCGCTGAACAGCACCTCCTCGCCGCTGTCCGGGAAGACCGCCAGCATGGCGCCGCCCCCCAGGGCCACGGCCGTGCTCACCGATTCGTCCAGCCGCCTGCGGATCGAATCCTTGATCACCAGCCGGTCGACCACCGCCTCGATGGTGTGGCGCTTGTTCTTGTCGAGCACGATCTCCTCGCCGAGCTGGCAGATCTCGCCGTTCACCCGCACCCGGACGAAGCCCTCCTTGCGCAACCGTTGCAGCACCTGCTCGTGCTGGCCCTTCTTGCCGGCAACCAGCGGCGCCAGCAGGATCACCTTCTCCCCTTCCTGGCGGCCAAGCAGGGATTCGAGCATGTCGTGCACCGACTGGGAACGGATCGGCTGACCGCACTGCGGGCAATGCGGCTGCCCGGCCCGGGCGAACAGCAGCCGGAGGTGGTCGTAGATCTCGGTGACCGTGCCCACGGTGGAGCGGGGGTTTTTGCTGGTAGTCTTCTGCTCGATGGAAACCGCCGGCGACAAGCCTTCCAGCAGATCGACATCGGGCTTGTCCATCTGCCCCAGAAACTGGCGGGCATAGGTGGAGAGCGATTCGACATAGCGCCGCTGCCCTTCGGCGTAGAGGGTGTCGAAGGCCAGGGTCGACTTGCCCGAACCGGACAGGCCGGTGAACACGATCAGCTTGTTGCGCGGCAGATCGACCGAGATATTCTTCAGGTTGTGCATGCGCGCGCCGCGGATGCGCAGATATTGCGGTTCCATCGTACTCTGCTCCGGGAAGAAAACGGGCCACCAACCGGCCCGGCCGGATTCCGACAATTTCGTTTACCATGGCCCCGTCCTATGGTAGATTGCCGCATACTTGTAGCCACGATCCCGCAACAATCAATACGGGAAAGATTGTCGTTCTCGGAAAAAAAATCGAGAGCGCCGCCGGTGCCGTCACCTCCTGTTGGCGCGATCTGGGCTGTTCCTTTCAGAATTCTTTTCGCGAGGTTGATACGATTCCGCCATGTATTTCCAGGACATCATCGCCACCTTGAACAACTACTGGGCATCCGCGGGCTGCGTGGTCATGCAGCCCTACGACATGGAAGTCGGCGCCGGCACCTTTCACCCCGCCACCCTGCTCCGGGCCCTGGGACCCGAGCCGTGGCAGGCCGCCTATGTCCAGCCCTCCCGCCGTCCCACCGACGGCCGCTATGGCGAGAATCCCAACCGCTTGCAGCACTATTACCAGTACCAGGTGGTGATCAAGCCCTCGCCCAAGGATGTCCAGGCCATGTACCTGGAGAGCCTGGAACGATTCGGCCTCAACCTGCTGGAGCACGACATCCGCTTTGTCGAGGACGACTGGGAATCGCCGACCCTGGGGGCCTGGGGCCTGGGCTGGGAGGTCTGGCTGGACGGCATGGAGATCACCCAGTTCACCTATTTCCAGCAGGCCGGCTCCATCGATCTCAAACCGATCACCGCCGAAATCACCTACGGCCTGGAGCGGATCGCCATGTATCTGCAAAAGGTGGACTCGGTTTATGACATCGCCTGGAACAAGGACGTGACCTACGGCGAGATCTTCCACCAGGCGGAAAAGGAATTCTCGGCCTTCAACTTCGAGGAGGCCAACGTCGCTGACCTGACGCTCGCCTTCGACAACTACGAGCGCGAAGCCCTGAAACTGGTCGAGAAAAACCTGATCCTGCCGGGCTACGACTACTGCCTCAAGTGTTCCCACACCTTCAACCTGCTCGACGCCCGCAAGGCCATCAGCGTGGCCGAGCGCACCCGGTATATCGGCAGGATCCGCGCCATCGCCCGGCAGGTGGCCCAGCGCTATGTCGAACTCCGGGAAGCGATGGGGTATCCGCTGCTCAAGAAAACGGCATAATCCCCGCCGGCGCCCCGGCACAAAACAGCGGACAGTCACGGAGAAAAACCGCAACAAATCAAAAAACATCTGGCATTTCAGGACCGTTTACGGTAGATAATTTTCGACATGCAGTCGAACGTCCCCATTCTTATCTTTTGCCCAGGCAGAACAGTTCGAAGATCTGTGGTTCGCATCGATCCCCTTTCCTCTTTTTTCTCCTCCTTCGAACGTCCTCTCTTTGCCTGCTCTACCGACAGTTCCGCCCATCCTTCCGCTGCATGAACGACGCCTCCCTTGCCTCCCCATTTCCAGTGCCCCTCATGGAGCGGCCTTTTTCCCGTGCTTGCCGTTGGCCGCTGCCGGTGCGACCGGGGCAGGACGCCAGGACACCGCGGTGAGGATGGCCGGAGGCCAGCAACGAAATGGAGGATCGACACCAGATTCGCAAGTTTTCAAAGGGTCGTACTGCTCAATTGCCTTTCGATGCGCCCTGTACCTCGCACCGAAGGGTAGCCGGGGGACGAACCCCCATTCAAAAATGGCCTGTAATCAGGCCAGAGTTAGGTCGTAGACACAAGGAGGAACGGCTATGGCAGAGGGAACGGTAAAGTGGTTCAATGATTCCAAGGGATTCGGCTTTATTCAGCAGGATGGCGGCAAAGATGTCTTTGTCCACTATTCCGCGATCCAGGGCAATGGATTCAAATCCCTGAAAGAGGGGGATCGGGTCAAATTCGAGGTCGTCAGTGGGGCCAAGGGCCCGGCCGCTGAAAACGTGACCAAGCTGTAAGCGCAACACCTACTGAGTACTCCACGCACAAGCCTGGCAAGGTTGTGCGTGGAGCGTTATTCTTCCAGGGAATGTTCTCCCTGTCTCTCCTCTCTTTCTTCGCTCCGCCCCGGTCAGCCCGCCTGTACATAGCGGAGGTAATCGGTAAACACCTCAGGGGCGAGCGCCTGCAGGTCCTTGCGGGCCGACATCATTGCCGAATGATCCCGGCGATGCCGGGTCCGTTCGGCCCACCGCAGCAGATCGTAGATCCGGGCCCCTTCGGTCTCGGACTCGATCTCCTGCTCCACCAGGGGCAATACTCCCCGAAAAAATCCATACACCGGCGCCAAGGCCGCGCCGTGCTCGGCGATGACCGCCGCCAGCCGCTGATTGCGAAGTGGGTACGCGGCCATCCGCTCGGGAGCGAGCAGCAGGGCGGCGGCATAGACCCCGTTGGCGATCTCCCGCCGTCCCTGGGACCAGAGGGCGTCGCCGAGGTAGCCGTAGAGCAGGCCCTGGTCGGGAACGGTTTCGATCAAGTCGCGCAACTGGTTCTCGGCGGTGACGTAGTCGCCCAATTGGAGGGAAAGATAGCCGCGGCACAGGTCCGGCGGCAGGTAGTCGACCCCACCTTGTGCCATCAGGGCCTGCAACCGGGCGAGCAAATTGGCGCGCAACTCGCGGTCGACCGCACTCTCGCCGAAGGAAAAGGTGCGCAGCCGGTGCCAGAAATAGGCGACCGCCGTTTCTCCCCCCATCTCGGCCAGGGCCCGGAAGACCTGTTCCCAGTAGTCGACCGCCTGCAGACCGGCCCCGGCGGCCTGATGACCGGGCAGACCGGCGAGGACGCGGGCAAAGTGATCCCGCGCCTGGCCAAAATCGAGTCGAGCCAGACAGGCATAACCTTGCCCGGTCTCCAAACGATCCCACTGAAACAGATTGAGTTGCATGTCGCCTCAAGGGTGAGACGGTCGTTTAAAAAGGCCGGCCGGCGGCCGCGGCCACCGGCACGAGTCCGATCAGGTGTCGAGCAGCCGGACCGCGCCCCGATCGGCGGAAGCGGCAAAGCGGGCATAGACCCGCAGGGCCGTCGACACCACCCGATCCCGCCTGGGGGTGAAGGCCTCGGCTCCCCGCGCCTCTTCCTGGCGGCGGCGGGCGGCTAGTTCTTCGTCGTCAACCAGCAGGGAGATGGACCGCTCGGGGATGTTGATGTCGATGGCGTCGCCTTCCCGCACCAGGCCGATGGCGCCGCCGCTGGCCGCCTCGGGCGAGACGTGACCGATGGACAGGCCGGAGGTGCCGCCGGAAAACCGGCCGTCGGTCACCAGGGCGCAGGCCGCGCCCAGATGGCGCGACTTGAGATAGGAGGTGGGATAGAGCATCTCCTGCATGCCCGGCCCGCCCTTGGGGCCCTCGTAGAGGATGAAGACCACGTCGCCGGCCGCCACCGCACCGCCGAGGATGGCCTCGCAGGCCTCCTCCTGGGAGTGGTAGACCTTGGCCGTGCCGGTGAAGTGGAGGATCGAGGCATCGACGCCGGCAGTCTTGACAATGCAGCCCTTCTCGGCGATGTTGCCGTAGAGTACGGCCAGACCGCCGTCCCGGGAGTAGGCGTGGTCGAGGTCGCGGATGCAGCCGGCGGTGCGGTCGGTGTCCAGTTCGGGATACAAGGTCTGCTGCGAGCCCATGACCAGACTGCGCACCCCGGCCGGAGCGCTGCGATAGAGGAGCCGCGCCGCCTCGGTGGCATCCGGCCCCATGATATCGTATTGCGCCAGGGCCTGGGCCAGGGTCAGGCCATCCACCCGCGGCACGGTGGTGTCGAGCAGGCCGCCGCGCGCCAGCTCGGCCAGGATGCCGAGGATGCCGCCGGCCCGGTTGACATCCTCCACGTGATAGGACGAACTGGGCGCCACCTTGCAAAGGTTGGGCACCCGGCGCGACAGGGCGTCGATGTCGGCCATGGTAAAATCGACCCCGGCCTCATGGGCGATGGCGAGAATATGGAGCACGGTGTTGGTCGAACCGCCCATGGCGATATCCAGGGCCATGGCGTTTTCGAAGGCGGCCTTGGTGGCGATGGATCGGGGCAGCACCGAGGCGTCGCCCCGGTCGTACCAGGCCTCGCACAGGGCGACGATCCGGGCCGCCGCCTGATCGAACAGGGCCAGCCGCGCCGCATGGGTGGCGACCACGGTGCCGTTGCCCGCGAGCGCCATCCCCAGGGCCTCGTTGAGGCAGTTCATCGAGTTGGCGGTGAACATCCCCGAGCAGGAACCGCAGGTGGGGCAGGCGGAGCGCTCGACCTCGGCCACCTCGGCATCGCTCACCGCGCTGTCGCCGGCCATGATCATGGCGTCGATCAGGTCCAGGGCCTTGTTTCCGGCCCGACCGGCCTCCATCGGCCCGCCGGAGACGAAGATCGCCGGGATGTTGAGCCGCATCGCCGCCATCAGCATGCCGGGGGTGATCTTGTCGCAGTTGGAGATGCAGACCATGGCATCGGCCTTGTGGGCGTTGCACATATATTCCACCGAATCGGCGATCAGTTCGCGGGACGGCAGCGAGTAGAGCATGCCGTCGTGGCCCATGGCGATGCCGTCGTCGATGGCGATGGTGTTGAACTCGGCGGCAAAGCAGCCCAGAGCCGCGATCTGCTCCTTGACCCGCTGACCGATGGCATGGAGATGGACATGGCCGGGCACGAACTGGGTGAACGAGTTGACCACCGCGATCACCGGCCGGCCGATCTGCTCCTCCCGCATGCCGTTGGCCCGCCACAGGGCACGGGCGCCCGCCATCCTTCTCCCTTCCGTTGTCGCCGCGCTCCGCAGTGGATTGGCCATGATCTCACCTCAATGCAATGAAATTTTTCTTGTCTTTTTTCGCCAGGAAGCGATAGAACCTAAAGAGACGCCTTTGTCAATTCTATATCGGGATACACCATGAAACAACAGGAGATTAACTACTGGATCACTGCCATGCTCCACAAGCACGCGCGGGTTTCCGATCTCAACATCACCGTGGGCAAGACCCTGCAGGTGGAAAGCGATGGTGTCCTGGTGCCGGTCGACGTCACCCCGCCGGTGACCGAACTGACCCCGTTTCAGACCGAGGTCTTCGCCCTCAACCTGATCGGCGGCAACCACCGCCTTTTGCGCGACCTGGTCACCAAGGGCTCCTGCGACCTCTCCTACTCCCTGGACGACAAGGTCCGGTTCCGGGTCAACATCTTTTCCCAGAAAGGATACTACTCCTCGGTGCTGCGAAAACTGGAGACCAAGATCCCGTCGATCCAAGGATTCAACTTCCCCGAGGCCTTCGGCAAGATGGCCCGGGAGGTCAACGGCCTGATCCTGTTCACCGGCGCCACCGGCACCGGCAAGACCACCTCCATGGCCGCGATCCTCAACAAGATCAACGAAGAGCGCCCGGTGCACATCGTCACCCTGGAGGACCCGATCGAATATGTCCACCCGCACAAAAAAGCCACCTTCAACCAACGGGAGATGGGCGACGATTTCGACACCTTTGCCAACGGGCTGCGGGCCGCCCTGCGGCAGGCGCCCAAGGTGATCCTCGTCGGCGAGATCCGCGACCGCGAGACCTTGGAAATCGCCTTGACCGCGTCGGAAACCGGCCATGTGGTCTTCTCCACCCTGCACACCATCGATGCCGGCCAGACCATCAACCGTATCCTCGGCATGTTCGAAACCGACGAGCAACCGCAGATCCGCAACCGCCTGGCCGACTCCATCCGCTGGGTGGTCAGTCAGCGGCTGCTGCCGAAGGTCGGCGGCGGCCGGGTCGCGGCCCTGGAGATCCTCTGCACCAGTCTGCGGATCAAGGACCTGATCCTCAACGGCGAAACCGAGGAAAAGACCTTCTATAACGTTATCCGCGACGGCTCGACCAAGGATATGCGTACCTTCGACCAGCACCTGCTGGAGTTGTTCGAAACCGGTTTGATCACCGAGGAATCGGCGCTCCTTTACGCCTCGCACCGCAGCGAAATCAAGCGGGGCATGGACACGATCAAATCCGCCCGCGGCGAACGGACCTCAACCATTGACAACCTGCGCATGGAGCAGGAGGAAAACGATCCGTACAACCGCTGGTAAACGGACCTTCCTCTCGCCCAACCGGAACCATGCCTCGTCGAATGCCCCCATCACCCCAGACCCAACCGCCTGAGGAGTCCTCCCCATGCTGACCCACTGCCCTTCCTGCCAGCAGCCGATCCCCTTCACCGACGACCAGAGTGCCCGTCTGGAGCAGGCATTGGCCCAGCTCGCGCCCGGCAAACTGCTGACCCTGAAATGCCCCCACTGCCGCCACGCCATCTCCCTGGATCAAACAGGATTTCCACCCAAGCAACCGACCAGCTCGGTGCAACCGCCGCCACCTCCGAACCTGGACTGGCTGCAAACGGGTGTTTTTCAGGGCGAGGACAAGGTGGAAGACGTACCCATGGCCCTTGTGCTCCACCAGGCGGACGAGCAGCGGCAGCGAATCGGCGAGGCCCTGGAAGCCGTGGGCTACCAGGTCTTCATGGCCGACACCGCACCCGACGCCTTGGAGCGGATGCGCTTCGTCAATTTTTCCTGCGTCGTCTTCCAGGCACAGCTCGAGGGCCCGCTCGAACAATCCGCCTTCCATGCCCATATGCGCACACTGGCGATGGAGCGACGGCGCTATATCTTTTACATTCTCATCGGCGAGCAGTTTCACACCCTGTACAATCTCGAAGCCCTGGCCTTCAGCGCCAACCTCACGGTCAACACCGGCGATCTCCGCCGCCTCGATCTCGTCCTGCGCAAGGCCATCCCGGCCTACGAGGAACTGTTCGGCCCCCTGCTCGAAGAACTGGGCGCCTACGGCAAACACTGAGCCCGGTCCCATCCTTGCCGTGGTCCTGCCCGCAGCCGGTGTCCGGAAGCGCGATCCCTCCCGTTTTCCCGGCGCGACCGCGCCCGGCCGGCACCAACGCGCCCCCCTGGCCCCCGGTCAAGAAATACCTTTTTTCAACAGGAAACAGTTGTCTTTAAAAAAAAACTCTGGTAAATAAGCTGATCTTACTAACCAGAGCGGGAAAGGTCTCTTTTCCGTATCCTCAACCACTTACTCAGGACCACTACCGGTCGCCACAGGAAACTCCATGACAAAAAACGGAACTCAACCCGCTTTTGCGGCAGATGACACCAGCTTTGAAGAAATGAGCTTTGCGGAATTGTTTGAACAGGAAGACAACAACACCGTCATCACCGTCGGTGAGGTTGCGCTCGGCACCGTCGTGGGCCTCAGCAGCGACGCCGCCCTGATCGATGTCGGCGACAAGGCGGAAAGCTATATCCCGCTCGCCGAATTCCGCCACGAAGACCCGGACCGGGTTATCAAGATCGGCGACCAATTCGAGGTCTTCATCGAAAAACGCAAGGATGAAGGCGGCCTGCTGCTTTCCCGCGAAAAAGCCATTGCCATCAAAGTCTGGGAACAGATTGCCACGATCCAGGAAGAAGACGGGACCATCGAGGGCCGTATCGATAACCGGGTTAAGGGTGGTATGTCCGTCGATATCGGCGTTCCCGCCTTCCTGCCCTATTCGCAGATCGACCTGCGACCGGTCAAGGATCTGGACGGCCTCATCGGCCAGACCTTCGAGTTCAAGATCCTCAAGTTCAACCGCAAACGCAACAACGTGGTCATCAGCCGCCGGGCGATCCTGGAAAACCAGCGCACCGCCCTGCGCGAGCAGATGCGGACCTCCCTCGAGGAAGGCCAGACCATCCGCGGCGCCATCACCAACATCACCGACTACGGTCTGTTCATCGACCTGGGCGGCATGGACGGCCTCTGCCACATCACCGACCTCTCCTGGGGCCGGGTGTCGCACCCCTCCAAGCTCTACACCGTCGGCGAGGAGATCGAGGTCAAGATCCTCAAATACGACAAGAACTCCGACCGGGTCTCCCTGGGCGTCAAGCAGCTCAAGACCGACCCCTGGGAGCGGGTACCCTCCCAGTACGCGCCGGGCTCCCGGGTCAAGGGCAAGGTCGTGTCGATCACCGATTACGGTGTGTTCGTGGAGTTGGAAGAGGGTGTGGAAGGGTTGGTGCACATCTCCGAGATGAGCTGGTCGAAGAAACCGCGCCATCCGTCCAAGATCGTCGGCGTCGGCGAGGAGATCGAGGTCCAGGTCCTCAAGGTCGAGGCCGAGACCAAGCGCATCTCGCTGGGCATGAAGCAGTTGCAGCCCAATCCCTGGGATGTGGTCGAGGAGTCCTATCCGGTGGGATCGGTCATCGAGGGCAAGATCAAGAACATCACCGATTTCGGTATCTTCATCGGCATCGAGGAAGGCATCGACGGCCTGATCCATGTCTCCGACCTCTCCTGGACCGAGCGGATCAAGCATCCTTCCGAGAAGTATGCCAAGGGCGAGACCATCCAGGCGGTGGTGCTCAAGATCGACAAGGAAAACGAGCGGTTCTCCCTCGGCGTCAAGCAGTTGGAGCCCGATCCCTGGCAGGCTGCGGCCAGCAACTACCCGATCGGTTCCACCGTTGAGGGCACCATCACCAACGTCACCGATTTCGGTGTCTTCGTCCAGTTGGAAGAGGGCATCGAAGGGTTGGTCCATGTGTCCGAGATCTCCAAGGACAAGGTCAAGACCCCGGTGGGCATGTTCAATGTCAACGACACCCTCAAGGCCATGGTCATCAACGTGTCCGCCGATGATCGCAAGATCGGGCTGTCGGTGAAGGCCTTGCAGGAGAAGGAAGACAACAACGGCGCCATTCCCGAGGAATACCTCCAGAAGGCGCAAAGCGCGGCTCCCTCCACCTTCGGCGACCTGCTCAAGGCCGCCGCCGGCGAGGACACCAACAAGTAGGGGCAACGGCGCTTGTTTTAACGGAACCATAACGGGTGTCTCCTTTGGCCGGCCCTTGGGCACGGACACGGTGCGACACCCTTTCTCTTCTTCCCGCGTGCAGGCACCACTTCGCCTGCCCACAACGCGGTCGGTTAATAAAGGATACGAATCATGCTCAAGCGTGAATTGATCAATCAGGTCTCCGAGCAACTTGGCGACTATTACAAACAAGACATCGCACAGGCAGTTGAGATTATTCTCGAAGAAATATCGCAGGCCTTGGCGGAAGAGCGGCGGGTCGAGATTCGGGGATTCGGCAGTTTTTCCGTGCGGACCCGCAAACCGCGGACCACGAAAAATCCGAAAACCGGCAAGATGATGAACATTCCCGCGCGCAAGACACTCCACTTCACCATGAGCAAGTCGCTGAAGGAAGTGCTGATCGACGAAGTGGAATAATCGCTCTTTTTCCCGCAGGCACGAGACCGGACCCGTTGGGGTTCGGTCTTTTTTATTTCCCGCGCGATTGGCGGAGCGGTTAAGGGCCTGGATGCAAATGACTTGTACAAAATTGCGCTCAGATTTGGGTCAGATTTGGTTGTGGCGACCAGCGCAAAACCGCAGGCGTAGCAGCGCTACGTCGAGGATTTTGCGATGGAGCCGCAGCCAAAAATGGCCCGAAGATGAGATGCAAGATGTTCAAGTTATTTGATGACAGGCCCTAAGGGGTCCGGTTACAAAAAGGACCCGATGTCGCCCTTGCCAATGCGCAGGATCTCGGGTTGTTCGGTCAGCAGGGAGATGACCGTGGAGGGCGCGGGAACGATCTCGCCGCTGTCGATGATCAGGTCCACCTGTTTGCCGAACAGGCGGTCGACATCGTGGCAGGTGCAGACCGGCTCCTCCTCTTCCCCCAGGGAGGCGCTGGTGTTGAGCACCGGATTGGCCAAGGCCTCGACGATGGCCAGGCAGACCGGGTGATCCGGGACCCGGATGCCCACGGTCTTCTGTCTGGTCAGCATGATCTTGGGCACCAGCTTGGTTCCGGAGAGGACAAAGGTGTAGGGACCGGGGAGATTTTTCCGCATCAGCCGGTACGCGGTATTGCCGACATGACCGTAGTGGCTGATATTGGTCAGGGAGGCGCACATGAAGCTGAAGGGTTTGTCCTTGGGCCGCCTCTTGATCTGGTACACCCGCTTGACCGCCTTTTGGTTGAAGATATCGCAGCCGATGCCGTACATGGTGTCGGTGGGATAACAGATGACCCCGCCGTGCTGGAGGATCTCCACCGCCTGGGCGATCAGCCTCGGCTGCGGATTGGCGGGATTGATCGCAACGATTTTAGCCATAGGTAAAAAAATCCGGTAAAGAGACGACGGGGAGGGGTCGGTCGGATACGCCCGGTGCGCGGCGATCGATGAGCCGGCGCACAGCCTCCGCCGGGAAAAGGTCCACCACTTAAGCAGGAAAAGCCGGCAAAATCCAGCGTTTTCTGCACCTGGACCCGCCGGGCTCCGCTCTCCGGGAATGCCGCCGCGCCCGGACCACCGCTCCCTCGGCGGACCGGCGCAGGGGATGAACCTATTTTTGCCGTTCCCGCCAAAAGCCGTGAGAACGACGTTCCGTGCTCCGCAGCACCCTGTTCTTGCGTATGGCTGGTTTTGCTTTCAAGGGTTTTTACGAGAGTATCATTTTTCGGGTCGCCTGTTCCTTTTTTCCCAGGAACGTGCTACCTTATGCCTGCCGCGAGCACATCCGGCAACCAACTACAATTCCGTGAAAATATCACCGGTTGCCGCTCCCGATCCGCCCTGGTCGCGGCCATGGGGCTCGGCGGCAAAAGCTGCCTGTCCCGGTTCCCTTCACGGCAACGAGAACACGCATCATGTCCCGGGACCACGGGCAGACGGCCCGCCCGTTTCACTCCAGTCAACAAGGAGACCGTATGTTGCAGCAAAACATCCCCCTGGCCCTTACCTTTGACGATGTCCTCCTCATGCCGGGTGCTTCCGAAGTCCTGCCGTCGGAGGTATCGCTCAAGACCCGCCTCACCGATACTATCGACCTCCAGGCGCCGCTCTTGAGCGCCGCCATGGACACGGTCACCGAACACCAGACCGCCATCGCCATGGCCCGGGAGGGCGGCATCGGCATCATCCACAAGAACATGAGCATCGAGATGCAGGCCAAGGAGGTGGAACGGGTCAAGAAGTCGGAATCCGGCATGATCGCCGACCCGATCACCGTCTCCCCGTACCAGAGCGTGGCCGAGGTGCAGCAGATCATGCGCAATTACCGCATCTCCGGCCTGCCAGTGATCGACAACGACAAACTGGTGGGCATCGTCACCAACCGCGACCTGCGGTTCGTCTCCGACGACGGCCTCCGGGTCAACGATGTCATGACCAGCAAGAACCTGGTGACCGCGCCGGTGGGCATCGACCTGCCCCACTGCAAGGCCCTGCTCCACGAGCACCGCATCGAAAAACTGCTGATCGTCGATGACAACGGCCGCCTCAAGGGGTTGATCACCATCAAGGACATCGAAAAGATCAAGCAGTACCCCAACGCGGCCAAGGACTCCATGGGCCGGCTGCTGGCCGGCGCGGCCCTGGGGGTCGGCGCCGAACTGCTGGCACGGACCGAGGCCCTGGCCAGGGCCAAGGTCGACGTAGTGGTGCTCGACTCGGCCCACGGTCATTCCGCCGGCATCCTCCAATCCCTCAGGGAGATCAAGGCCCACTTCCCCGACCTGCCGGTGATTGCCGGCAACATCGCCACCGCCGAAGCCGCCGAGGCCCTGATCAAGGCCGGGGTCAACGGCATCAAGGTGGGGGTCGGTCCGGGTTCGATCTGCACCACCCGCATCGTCGCCGGGGTGGGCGTGCCCCAGTTGACCGCCCTGAAAAACTGCGTCGAGACCGCCTCGAAACATGGCATCCCGGTGATCGCCGACGGCGGCATCAAGTTCTCCGGCGATATCTGCAAGGCCATCGGCATCGGTGCCCATTCGGTGATGATCGGCTCGCTCTTCGCCGGCACCGACGAGACCCCGGGCGACACCTTCCTCTACCAGGGCCGGAAATACAAGGGCTACCGCGGCATGGGCTCCATCGGCGCCATGAAGGACGGCTCCGGCGACCGCTATTTCCAGGACAGCCAGAGCAGCAAGCTGGTGCCCGAGGGCATCGAGGGCAAGGTCCCCTACCGCGGCCCGATCTCGGAGATGATCTACCAACTGCTCGGCGGCCTGCGCTCGGGCATGGGCTACACCGGCGCCGCCACCATCGAGGAGCTGCACCAGAAGGCCCGCTTTGTCCAGATTTCCTCGGCCGGCCTGCGCGAGTCGCATGTCCACGACGTCATCATCACCAAAGAGGCCCCGAACTACCGGACGGAAGGGCTGTAAGGGCATGTTCGCAAATAAACTGGACAAAATTGCGCTACCGATTCGGGTTAGATTTGGTTGTGGTGCCCAGCGCAAAACCGCAGGCGTAGTTGTGCTACGTCGAGGATTTTGCGCTGCAGCCGCAGCCAAAGATGGCCCGAATCGGAGATGCAAGAAGTTCAGGTTATTGGCGAACAGGCCTTAAGTCCGCCGCCTCCCACCGCTCATCACCTATAACCTCCATATAGGCAGCCATGTCCACACATACCCAAAAAATCGTCATCCTCGATTTCGGCTCGCAGACCACCCAGTTGATCGCCCGCCGCATCCGCGAACAGAAGGTCTACAGCGAGATCCATCCCTACACCCTGCCCCTCGATAAGCTGACGGCCATGCACCCCACCGGCATCGTCCTCTCCGGTGGTCCGGCCAGCGTCTACGACGACGACGCCCCGATCAGCGATCCCGGCCTCTACCAGCTCGGGGTGCCGGTGCTGGGGATCTGCTACGGCGCCCAGTTGATGACGACCCAACTGGGCGGCCGGGTGGAACGGGCGGAAAAACGGGAATTCGGCAAGGCCCAGCTCCATATCGAACACTCCGGCGGCCTGTTCGCCGGCATGGAGATGGCCCCGGCCCACTACCAGGTGTGGATGAGCCACGGCGACCGCATCGAGGAGTTGGCGCCGGGCTTCTCAGTCACCGCCACCAGCGGCCACTCGCCCTACGCCGCCATCCGCCACGGCGACAAGCCCTTTGTCGGGGTCCAGTTCCATCCCGAGGTGGCCCATACCCTGATCGGCACCGACATCCTGCGCAACTTCATCTTCGGCCTCTGCGGCTGCCGGCCCGACTGGACCATGCACTCCTTCATCGACGCCACCGTGGCCGAGATCCGCGCCAAGGTCGGCGGCGACCGGGTGATCTGCGCCCTGTCCGGCGGGGTCGACTCCTCGGTGGTGGCGGCCCTGGTCCACCGGGCCATCGGCGACCAACTGACCTGCATCCATGTCAACAACGGCCTGATGCGGACCGGCGAGTCGGAGAGCGTGCTCCGCTTCTTCCGGGAAAAAACCCACCTCAACGTCATCGACGTCGATGCCACCGAATACTTCCTCTCCCGGCTGGACGGCATCAAGGACCCGGAAGAGAAGCGCAAGCGGATCGGGTACGGCTTCATCGAGATCTTCGAGGCCGAGGCGAAAAAACTGGGGGCGGTGCGGTATCTCGCCCAGGGCACCTTGTATCCGGACGTGATCGAATCGGTGGTCTTCCGCGGCAAGGCGCCGATCAAGTCGCACCACAATGTCGGCGGCCTGCCCGAACGGATGCACCTCGACCTCATCGAGCCGCTGCGCGAGCTGTTCAAGGACGAGGTCCGCGAACTGGGCCTGGAACTGGGGCTGCCCGAGGAGGCCATCTACCGGCAGCCCTTCCCCGGACCGGGGCTGGGCATCCGGATCATGGGCGAGGTCACCGCCGAGCGGCTGCGCATCCTCCGCCAGGCCGACGTCATCGTGCTGGAGGAGATGAAGGACGCCGGCTGGTACCGCAAGGTCTGGCAGTCCTTTGCCGTGCTGCTGCCGATCCAGACCGTGGGGGTCATGGGCGACGGCCGCACCTACGAGCATGTGATTGCCCTGCGGGCCGTGGACAGCAAGGACGCCATGACCGCCGACTGGTCGCGCCTGCCCTACGAGTTGCTCGGCCGGATCTCGGGCCGGATCATCAACGAGGTCCGCGGTGTCAACCGGGTGGTCTACGACATCTCCTCCAAGCCGCCGTCGACCATCGAATGGGAATGAGCACGCGGAGGTGATCCCCTTGGAATCCATTCAACGCACAGATTGTTCCATGCTCAAGACAGCGATTTACGTCGACGCGGAAAACATCAAGATGAGCGGTGGCTACGGCATGCGCTACGACGTGCTCGTCGGGCTCGCCAACAGCAAAAACTCGGTGATGCTGCGGGCCAACTGCTACCTGGCCGAGGATTACGAACGCACCCAGGCGGATGCGGAATACCGGCAGAAGGTCTACTCCTACCACAACATCCTGCGCAACTGCGGCTTCAAGATCATCAAGAAGTATGTCCGCCGGTTCAAGGACGAGGACGGCAACATCACCACCAAGGCCAATGCCGACATGGACCTGGCCATCGACGCCCTGCTCCAGGCCCGCAACCTCGACCGGATCATCCTGCTCACCGGCGACGGCGACTTCCTCCGGTTGATCATTGCCCTGCAGAACATGGGCTGCCGGGTGGAGGTGATCGGGTTCCACAATGTGAGCAAGGAGTTGCGCGAGGTGGCCGACTCCTACGTCTCCGGCTTCCTGGTACCCGGATTGCTGCCGATCGCCGGCAGCCACGGCGACAGCGGCGAGCGTTGGCAACGGGGCACGGTGGCCAACTTCAACCAGGACCGGGGCTTCGGCTTTTTCCGCTACTACCGGTTGCAGGACAGTGTGCTCCAGTCGGAGACGGTCTTTTTCCACCTGTCGAAATCGACTTTGTCCTCGGACCATTTCTTCCAGGAACCGCACCGGATCTTCGAATTCCGAGTGGTGGAGAACCCGGCCAACAACAACCGCTCCGAGGCCTGGGATATCCGGCTGCTCAAGGAAGGATGAGATGCCCCCTTCCCGCGACCTGCTGCTCGCCGGCGATCTCGGCGCCACCAAGACCACCCTGGCGCTCTACCGGGCCGTGGCCTGGCCCGGACCGCCGCTCCGGCAGCAGACCTTCCGCAACCGGGACTTTCCCGATTTCGACCGGTTGCTGACGGAGTTCCTGGGCACCGGGCAACCGGCGCCGGCAACCATCTGCCTGGGTGTGGCCGGACCGATCCTGGCGGGCACGGTCCGGATGACCAACCTGGGCTGGTCGGTGAGCACGGCGGCGCTGCAAGCCGGTTTCGGTTTCAAGCAGGCCCTGCTGCTCAACGACCTGGTGGCCACCGCCGCCGGCATTCCCTTCCTGACGCCGGCCGATCTCCACGATCTCAACCCGGGGGAACGGCGGCACGGGGCGGCAATGGCGGTCCTGGCGCCGGGCAGCGGTCTGGGCGAGGCCTTCCTGGTCCCGCACCATGACACCTATCTCCCCTGCCCCTCCGAGGGCGGCCATGCCAGCTTTGCCCCCCGCACCCCGGAGCAGGTCGAGCTGTTGGCCTTCATGCGCACCCGTCACGACCACGTCTCGGTGGAACAGGTCTGCTCCGGGCTGACCATTCCCGAGCTGTTCGCCTTTGCCGCCTCCACCCGGCCGACGCCGGACTGGCTCCGGGCCGAACTGGCCGCGGCCACCGACCGGACGCCGGTTATCGTCCGGGCCGCCCTCGACGCCGTCCAGGGCGGCAGGCCCTGCGACCTGGCCCTGCATACCCTGCGCCTCTTCCTCGACATCCTGGCCGACGAGGCCGCCAACCTCGCCCTCAAGACCCTGGCCCTGGGCGGCGTTTTCCTCGGCGGCGGCCTGGCGGCCCGATTGTTGCCGCTCATAGAGCCGCAGCGGTTCATGGGGGTCTTTGCCCGGGGGACCTACCGGGAGATGCTGGCCCGCATCCCGGTCCGGGTGATCGCCAATCCGCAGACCGCCCTGCTCGGCGCCGCGGCCACAGGCATCGACGCCCTGCGGCATCAGGCAACGGTCGCCTCCGACCGCGCCTGAGCCCGATCGCCGCCCACCCCCGGCCCCGAACCCGACCGCCATGTCCCTGTTCGCGATTTCCCAGTGCCTGGTCGTCATCGCCATCGGCTTTGACCTGCTCTCCTTCCAGTTCAAGGAGCGCCGGCAGATCATCGCCTGCCTGATCGTCTCCTGCCTGCTGGTCGCCATCCATTTCGCCCTGCTGGGGCACTGGACCGCCATGGGATTGGGGGGGCTGGCGGCGGTGCGCTTCATCGCCAGCTACTGCACCACCTCGAAAAAGGTGATGGCGTTCTTCATCGCCGCCTCCCTGCTCATCGCGGCCACCACCTTCCACGGCGCCTTGAGCGTCCTCAGTTGCCTGGGCTCCATTTTCGGCACCATCGGTTCGTTCTGCAAGGACGACAAGCAATTGCGGCAGGTGCTGCTGGTGGCCACCAGCCTGTGGCTGGTCCACAATGTCCTGGCCGGCACCCCCACCGCCGTGCTCATGGAGGCCCTGTTCATCGGCAGCAACCTGCTCGGCTACTACCGCTATTATTATCGCCGGGCAGGTAAATCGCCGACGGACATCGAACAAGGAAGGGCTTGACTGGAGCAATCTTTCGCGGTTGCGATCTCTCCCTTGTATCTTCGCGCATGCGCGTAGGAGCGGGCCATGCCCGCGAATAAATCGGTATTGAGCAGCAAGAGCTCCCGTTCCAAACGGAAGTTTTTCATGTTGTTGCCTTTATATGACAGCACAGAAAGGCCGACCTGTGGCGAGACGTTCACCCCGCCGAAAGCCTGCGCCGGGAGAACGAGCAAGAGAGTGGAGAATTCCTACCTTCCCGCCGGCATCAACGGCAGGGCCTGGAGGCGGCGATAGATCTCGCGGCCGATCCAGGCATCGGTGGCCGCATACTGGATCTGCTGGGGGGTGAGTTCAGGATTGGCCCAGTTGGTGGTGCGCGCCGACTTGGAGATGCGGATACCGCAGACCACGGCGGCCAGCCCCCGGAGGCCGTGATTGCGGATGCCCCGGCGCCGGGCCATCCGGGCCAGATCGACAAACCCGGCCGGCTGGAAGGGGTGCAGCTCTTGCAGACTCTTGCAATCGAAATCCAAGCCCACCCCGGCCTTGACGATGGCCGGATCCTCCAGGATCGCCAGGAGCGGGGCAGGCAGGCCGGTTCGCTGCAACTGCACCAGCACCACCTCGTCCTCGGCCGCCAGTTGGAGCAGGCTGGGGGCGAATTTCTGCCCCTTGCGGAAGGCCGGGCGGGTCTCGGTATCGAACCCCAGCAGTTCGGCGCGGGCCAGACGCGCCATGGCCGCCGCCACCTCCTCCGCCGTCCGCAGCAACTGCATCGGCCCCTCCCATCGTGCCAGGGGCAGCTGATTGATGGCCTCCTTGCTCATCGGGGCCGCCGGTTTTTGCTCTTCTTCTCGCATCGCGGGTCTCTCCATTCCTCTCCCTGCCTCCTCCGTTTTCCGGTCCAAGACGGGCACCTTTTCACAAACCGGGCCAAATCCCCGTCGCGGGCCATGCGCCGCCCGCCGGTTTACCCCATACCGGAGCCTCTGTCATGGGGATTCGCCATCACGGCCCAATCGGTCCCACCACGGCATCGATCGCCCGGCGCCCGGCATCGCACCGAAAGAGCATTGAAATTAAGAATAGTTCCGTTTTTCTGCCTTGGTGGCCAGAAAAAGCCTTTCTTTGTCCGCTCTTTTTTCTTATTTTTGCATCTGTAGTCACTCTTCTTGCACTACCCCTCATCCGTTTTCCTCTCTCTTGGAGCGCCTCCCGTGAAACCGACAGACATTGAGGACCCGGAATATTTTCACCAGGTGATCGACTGCCAGTTCGCCTGCCCCTCCCACACCCCGGTGCCGGACTATATCCGCCTGATCAGCGAGAAGCGCTATACCGAGGCCTACATGGTCAACTGGGTGTCCAACGTCTTCCCCGGCATCTTGGGCCGGGTCTGCGACCGCCCCTGCGAGCCGGCCTGTCGCCGTGGCCGGGTGGAGAAGGAACCGGTGGCCATCTGCCGACTGAAACGGGTCTGCGCCGACAACCGCGAGGAGGTGCAAGGGTTGTTCCCACCCATCCCCGAGCAGAAAAACGGTAAAAAGATCGCGCTGATCGGGGCCGGGCCGGCCTCGCTCACCGTGGCCCGCGACCTGATGCCGCTGGGCTACACGGTCGATCTCTATGACGACCAGGCCCTGGGCGGCGGCTTCATGCGCAGCCAACTGCCCTCCTTCCGCCTGCCGGAATCGGTGCTGGTCACCGAGGTCAACTACATCCTCGACATGGGAGTGACCACCCATTTCAACCACCGGGTCGAAAGCATGCGGGCCATGCTGGCCAAGGGATATGACGCCCTGTTCGTCGGCACCGGCGCGCCCCGCGGCCGCGACCTGCCGGACCTGCCCGGCCGCCGGCAAGGCGACCCCTGGATCCATGTCGGCATCGACTGGCTGGCCGGGATCGTGTTCCGCCATGTCACCACCATCGGCAAGCGGGTGCTGGTGCTGGGCGGTGGCAACACGGCCATGGACTGCTGCCGCACCGCCCGGCGCCTGGGCGGCGAGGACGTGCGCGTGGTGGTGCGCAGCCCCCGGGCCGAGATGAAGGCCTCGCCCTGGGAGATCGAGGATGCCCTGGGCGAGGACATCCCGATCATCGACAACCATGTCCCCCTGGAATTCGTGATCGAGAGCGGGAAGCTGGCGGGGGTGCGCTTTGACCGGGTGCGGCCGGTGACGGACGGCGCGGGCAAGCGCCGCCTGCAATCGACCGGGGAAGCGCCGGTGTTCATGCCCTGCGACGAGGTCCTGCTGGCGGTGGGCCAGGCCAACGCCTTCCCCTGGATCGAACCGGACGCGGGCATCGCCTTCGACGGCCAGGGACTGCCGGTGCTCGATCCGCGCACCCTGCAATCCTCCCTGCCCCAGGTCTTTTTCGGCGGCGACGCTGCCTTCGGCCCGCGCAACATCATCACCGCCGTGGCCCACGGCCACGAGGCGGCCATCTCCATCCACCTCCTCTGTCAGGGCCAATCCCTGTACAAGCGGCCGGCGCCCGAGGTCACCCTGGCCGGTCAACAGATGGGGGTGCACGATTGGCTCTATCACAACCAGATCGAGGAGACCGAACGCCAGATCGTGCCCCACCTCCCCAAGGCCAAGACCCTCAAGGACCGGCTGCTGGAGGTGGAACTCGGTTTCGACCAAAAGGTCGGCCATGAGGAGGCGCTGCGTTGCCTCAACTGCGATGTCCAGACCGTGTTTCACCTCGACCTGTGCATCGAATGCGATGCCTGCGTCGACGTCTGTCCGGAGAGCTGCATCAACTTCATCGAGAATGGTCCGGAGGAGGAACTGCGGACCCGGCTCAAGGTCCCGGCCAAAAACCTGACCCAGAGTCTCTACGTCTCGGGGCCGTTGCCCACCGGGCGGGTGATGGTCAAGGACGAGGACGTCTGCCTCCACTGCTCCCTGTGCGCCGAACGCTGCCCGACTTCGGCCTGGGAGATGCAGAAGTTCCTCTATCACTCACCACTGGCGGGGCAACCATGAAGCGACTGGAAGGCGTCAACGATTTTGTCATCCGTTTTGCCAACGTCAACGGCTCCGGCTCGGCCAGCGCCAACAACCTCTTTGCCAAGGCGGTCTTCCGCATGGGCGTGCCGGTCGGCCCCAAAAACATCTTTCCCTCCAACATTCAGGGGCTGCCCACCTGGTACGAGGTGCGGGTGAACGAACAGGGCTGGGTGGGGCGGCGCGGCGACGTCGACATGGTGGTGGCGGTCAACGGCCAGACCCTGCGCCAGGACTACGACGGCCTCGCGCCCGGCGGCTACTTTGTCTTCGATTCCTCCAAGCCCCTGCCGGATAGCTACCAGCGGGACGATATCGTGGTCATCGGCATCCCCATGACCCAGCTCTGCACCGAGGCCATCGACAACCCCAAGATGCGGCCGCTGTTGAAAAATATCGTCTATGTCGGGGCCCTGGCCGCGCTGCTCGACATGGAACTCCAGGTCCTGGTCGACTCCCTCATCAAGCAGTTCCGCAAGAATCCCGCCCTGGCCGAACCCAACATCCAGGCCTTGCGGCTGGGCCACGCCTACGCGGCAGAGCATTTTGCCGACACCTGCCTCCTGTCGGTGCGACGCAGCGACCGGGTGGGCGACAAAATCATGCTGGACGGCAACAGCGCCGCCGCCCTCGGTGCCCTCTACGCCGGGGCCACGGTGGTCGGCTGGTACCCCATCACCCCCTCGACCTCGCTGGTCGAGGCCTTTGGCCGCTATGCCGAACGATTCCGCATCGAGGCCGAGACCGGCCGGATCAAGGCGGCCATTGTCCAGGCCGAGGACGAACTGGCGGCCATCGGCATGGTCATCGGCGCCTCCTGGAACGGGGCCCGCGCCTTCACCGCCACCTCGGGGCCGGGAATATCGCTGATGACCGAATTTCTCGGCCTGGCCTATTTTGCCGAAATCCCGACGGTGCTCATCGATGTCCAGCGCGCCGGCCCCTCCACCGGCATGCCCACCCGCACCCAGCAGTCGGACCTGCTCGCCTGCGCCTATGCCTCCCACGGCGACACCAAACATCCGCTGCTCTTTCCCTGCGATCCCCAGGAATGCTTCGAGATGACCGCCGACGCCTTCGACCTGGCGGACCGGCTCCAGACCCCGGTGATCGTGATGTCCGATCTCGACCTGGGGATGAACGACCACTGCGGCCCGCCGCTCTCCTGGGACCCGCAGCGGAGCTACGACCGGGGCAAGGTCCTTGACGCGGCCCAATTGGAGGCCCTGACCGCCACCTGGGGCCGCTATGTCGATACCGACGGCGACGGCATCTGCTCCCGCACCTTGCCCGGCACCCATCCCGACAAGGGCGTCTATTTCACCCGCGGCTCCTCCCACAACGAATATTCGGCCTATACCGAGGACCATGCCACCTACCGGCGCGTCATGGAGCGGTTGCAGGTGAAATGGGAGACCACCAAAGAGCTCTTGCCCCGGGCCCGGATCAAGATCGGCAGCGAACCGGCCCACCTGGGCGTGGTGTTCTACGGCTCCACCACCCCGGCCGCCTACGAAGCCATCGCCTGGTTGCAGGCCCGGGGGGTCGCGGTCGATACCATGCGGCTGCGGGCCTTTCCCTTCCGGCAGGAAGAGTTCGATTTCATCCACAACCATGCCCTGGTGTTCGTGATCGAGCAGAACCGCGACGGCCAGATGCGCACCCTCTTGATCAACGAGGGCCAACTGGAGCCGTGGCAACTGATCAGCATCACCAGTTTCGACGGCCTGCCCGTGGCCAGCCGTTTTCTGATCCAGGCCCTGGAGAACGCCCTGACCGCACGCGGGGTTCCCTTGCAGCCACCGGCCACCGGCCAAGGAGGCGCCCAATGACCTTTCTGCGTCCGACCTACCGTCACCCCGATCTGCAACCCAATCTCGCCGGCTACAACCGTCGCGACTACGAGGGCGGCATCTCCACCCTGTGCGCCGGCTGCGGCCACGATTCGATCTGCAACGCCATCATCCAGGCCGCCTTCGAACTCAGCCTGCCGCCGCACCGCTTCGTCAAGATGTCGGGGATCGGCTGCTCGTCCAAGTCGCCGGCCTATTTTCTCGGCAAATCGCACGGCTTCAACTCGGTCCACGGCCGGATGCCCGCCATCGCCACCGGCGCCAACATGGCCAACCGCGACCTGATCTACCTGGGCGTGTCCGGCGACGGCGACACCGCCTCCATCGGCATGGGCCAGTTCATCCACGCGGTCCGCCGCAACCTGCACATGGTCTACATCGTGATGAACAACGGCTGCTACGGCCTGACCAAGGGCCAGTACTCGGCCACCGCCGACCGGGGCTCCAAGGGCAAGAAGGGCGGCGTCAACCCCCTGGAATCCATCGATCTGTGCGAACTGGCCATCCAACTGGGCGCCGGCTTCGTGGCCCGCAGCTTCTCCGGCGACAAGCAGCAGTTGGTGCCGCTGATCAAGGCCGCCTTCTCGCACAACGGCCTCGCCTTCCTCGACGTGATCTCGCCCTGCGTCACCTTCAACAACAACCCGGAATCGACCAAGAGCTACCACTGGGTACGGGAACACAGCGAGGCCACCAACACCTTCGACTTCGTCCCCTTCCGCCAGACCATCACCACCGAATACGCGGACGACACCGTCCAGGACGTGACCCTGCACGACGGCTCGGTCGTCCACCTGCACAAGCACCACCATGCCCCGGATATCACCGACCGACGACAGGCCATCGACAATCTGGAGGATCACAAGGTGCAGGGGGTGATCCTCACCGGGGTGCTCTACGTCAACCCCCAGTCCATGGATACCCACGAGATCCTCAACACCTGCGAGCGACCGCTGTGCAGCCTGAAGGAAGAAGACCTGTGTCCGGGCAGCGCGGCCCTGGAGGCGATCAATGCCGAGCATCGTTGATCGGGAGCGTTGGCCGGCCCTGCCCCCTCGACACCGGAACCCCATCCCCTTATTTCGAGTTACCGCGCCATGACCATGCCCCCTCGAACCCTTCAACCGTCTTCCGATCGCCCCCAGCAGCGGCATGGTGCCGTGCGCCGCGGCGCGCTGCTCACCCACTGTGCCGTGCTGCTGGCAATGGGCCTCACCGCCTGCGCCGAACAATCGAACCGGATCGCGCCCCCGGCCACTACCGGCACCACCGCGAGCCGACCGGCAACCAGCGCCACGACTGCGTCCCGGCGCAGTTGTGTCGGCCCCTACCGGGCTAAGCAGATCAGCGGCGATTTCGCCGGCTATGGCAGCTTGCAGCAATTCGTCGACCAGATGGTACAAAAACACGGTTTCGAGCGCGAATACCTGCTGGGGGTATTCTGCCAGGCCAAGCGCAAAAGCTGGACCCTCGACTACCTCGCCAAGTCGGATCAGACCCTCAAGGGCAAGCCCGCCGCCGGCGGCTGGACCCGGTACCGGGAAAAATTCCTCGACGAGCGCCACATCGGGGCCGGGGTCGAATTTGCCCACCGTTATCGCAGCACCCTCCAACGGGCCACCCAACAGTACGGCGTGCCGGAAGAATACATCCTCGGCATCCTGGCGGTGGAGACCACCTTTGGCGGCTTTGTCGGCAAGGATCGGGTGCTCGATGCCCTGACCACCCTGGGGTTCGATTACGCCCGACGCGGGGACTACTTTCGTGGTGAACTGGAGAATTTCCTGGTGATGGCGCGGGACGAGGGCATGGATCCGGCCAAACCGGTGGGGTCGTTTGCCGGCGCCATGGGGCTGGGGCAATTCATGCCCAGCAGCTTCCGGCAATGGGCAGTGGATTTCAACGGCGACGGCCGCAAGGATCTGTGGAACCCGGAAGACGCCATTGGCAGCGTGGCCAACTACTTTGCCCAGCACGGCTGGCAGGCCGGCCACCCGGTGATCACCCCCTTGCAGACCAAGGGATCGGTCAATCTGGAGCCGGGCCTGGATACCGAGTACACCCTCGCCGCCTTGCAGCAGGCCGGGTTGCAGCCGGCGCGACCCTGCGCCGGCGATGGCCCCCTGCGGCTGGTGCTCCTCCGCCACGCCACCACCGATCAATACCTGATCGGCCACCCCAATTTTTACGCCATCACCCGCTACAACCACTCCACCTACTACGCCATGGCGGTCCACGAACTGGCGCAGTCGATCAAGCGGAGGTTGTAGTCCGGCAGGGGCCAGACAGCGGCATCGTTGGTCCGCCGGGAAGATTTCCCAGGAAAAAATGTCCGTCCCACGGGGAGGCCCAGAGGTGATGAGGCCTGAAACGGATCGGAACGGAATGGGCGGTTGGCGGGCACGCAACAAGGAGGCTTGTCCACCGGCTCCGCCCCTGACCCCGCAGTCGACCTGGAGAGACGATCTATCCATTCCCTCTGCAATTTCTCTCCATTGCGCCCCTCCGCCGTCCGGCGTATCTTGAAAGCTCCTCCCTGCGGCCGGTTGGTGCGGGCAGCGCACCGCCGGCGGGTGTCCCCCTATCGAGGCACATGGGCATGCAGCAATGGATTTTTCTCGCCATCGCCATCATCAGTGAGGTCATCGCCACCTTGGCCCTCAAGGCAACGGAAGGTTTTTCCCGTTTGTGGCCCTCGCTGATCGTGCTCGTCGGCTACGTCTCCGCCTTGTATTTTCTCTCGCTCACCCTCAGGACCATTCCTGTCGGCGTGGTCTATGCCATCTGGTCAGGGGTGGGCATTGCCCTGATCACCCTGGTGGCCTGGATTTTCTATGACCAGCCGCTGGACATCCCGGCAATCGTGGGGTTGCTGCTCATCATTGCCGGGGTGGTGGTCCTCAATCTCTATTCCTCGACCGTCATCAAACCGTAACCCGGGCCGCTTTCATCTTGTATTAAAGCAGGGTAACTCCTCCTTGATTGCAAAAAGATGAGGGTCGCAGGCTTCGCGTCGTTGCCGGGAGGGTTTGGCTCCTCGGATGGCGGATGGAGCGAAAGGAAACGGGGCAGCGTCAGCCGCCCGCCCGTTTGACGGTATAGCCGAGCTGTTGCAGGATGGTCACCAGGAGATCGCGGTGGTCGCCCTGGATTTCGATGACGCCGTCCTTGACCGCACCACCGGCGCCGCATTGTTTTTTCAATCGACCGGCCAAGTCGCGAAGTTGGTCAGGGCTAAGCGCGAGGCCGGTGACCACCGTTACCCCGCTCCCTTTGCGGCCCTTGGTTGCCCGCCCCACCCGGACGATGCCGTCGCCCTTGGGGGCGGCGTTCTTCTTGCAAGCGCAGGAGGCCACCGGTTGGTTGCATCCGGGACAAATCCGGCCGCGTTCCGTGGAATAGACCAGGCCGGAGGCCCCTTGTTTTTTCCCCGCCATCCTCAGGCCTCCGTGCCGTCATGTCGAAGCGGCGCCGTCTCTTCTCCCACGGACCAACGGAGCGTCTGCCCGGCGAGAAAAGGCCGTACCGTGTCATAGCGTTCGGGCACCTGCCAAGGCGTCCGCCGGAGTTCCACCCGTTTGCCCGGTGGCGCGATTCGGTAGAAGCGGCGGCCATTGGTCGAGACAAAACCGGACAAGCGCTCCAGACAACCTGCCTCTTCAAACAGTTCCGCCAGGGCCGGCAGGGCCACCGGCGCGGCAAACACCCCGGCGGCACAGCCGCAGCATTCTTTCTTGTGCCTCGGATGGGGGGCGGAATCGGAGCCGAAGAGCAGTCGGGGATGGCCGCCCAGTACCGCCTGCCGCAAGGCCTCGCGGTCGCGGGGCGTCTTGGCGATGGGTTTGCAGAACAGATCCGGCTGCAAGAGGCCGCCGGCGACATCGTCCAGGGTGATCAGCAGGTGATGCAGGGTGACCGTGGCCGCGACATTGTCATATTTCTCAAGAAATTCGACCGCCGCCGCGGTGGTGATGTGCTCCATGACCAGCCGCAGCCGGGGGAAGGTCTCGGCCAGCCAGCGATAGACCGCCAGAAACTCCCGTTCCCGATCCATGACAAAGCCTCCTGTTTCGCCGTGCACCAGCAGGGGGATATCCAGTTCCTCCAACAGGGCCACCATGGGGCCGATCCGGTCGAAATCCCGGACCCCGGCCTCGCTCTGGGTGGTGATCCCGGCGGGATAGAGCTTCAGGCCGATGATTTCGTCCCTGGCCCCGACCAGTTCCTCGCGGCTGTAGTCGCGGAAGAACAGGGTCATGAAAGGGGTGAAGGGTTCGGCACCGCAGGCCTCGGCAATGGCGGCCCGATAGGCCCGCAGCCGCGCCAGGGTGTCCACCGGCTGCACCAGGTTGGGCATGATCACCCCGCCGGCGAACTGGGCGGCGCTGAACGGAGCCACCAGACGGAGCATTGCCCCCTCGCGCAGGTGGAGGTGCAGGTCGAGCGGGGTGTCGAGGGTCAGATGCATGGTCGGATTTTGGTTTCTATGAAAATTGTTGTTTGCTCTTCGTCACCCCGGCGCAGGCCAGGGACCAGCATGGTTGGCCTGATCTTTTTTCGCCCCCAGGGGTGGGCGCCTCCACCCTTTGGCCTTGCCCCTCGGGCCGCAGGAGCCCGGCCCTCCGGGCGATGCCAGCAGAGGCTCGGCGCAACGTTCCCCTGGTTTTCATGGTTCGTTGTGGCCGGTCAATTTGGTCCAGCCCTGCTGGTCAGGTTCGTTTGCCCTGCTTGGGCGGCAGCAGATCGGTGATCGAGCCGGTCACCAGTTCGGCCGCTCCGGCCAAGGTTTCGGCCAGCGTCGGATGGGCGTGCACCGCTCGGCCGATCTGCTCGGCCGTGGCTCCCAGCTCCAGGGCGAGCACCGCTTCGTGGATCAATTCGCCGGCGTTGCACCCGCAGATGCCGGCCCCGAGGAGGCGGCCGCTGGCACCATCGAACAACGCCTTGCTCACCCCGTTGCCGGCCCCGGCGGTGAGCGCCCGGCCGCTGGCCCCCCAGGGAAACTTGCCTTTGGCATAGGCCAGGCCTTGCTGTTCGGCCTCCCGTTCGGTCAACCCCACCCAGGCAACCTCGGGCGCGGTGTAGGCCACCGCGGGGATGGCCTTGGGCGTGAAGGCCGAGTTCTGCCCGGCGATCGCCTCGGCGGCCACCTTGCCCTGATGGACGGCCTTATGGGCCAGCATCGGTTCGCCGACCACATCGCCGATGGCATACACATGGGGAAGAGCGGTCCGCTGGTGCCTATCCACCGGGATGAAGCCGCGGTCGTCAGGCGTCAACCCGAGCGTTTCCAGGCCGAATCCCCGGCTGTTGGGCCGCCGCCCCACCGCCACCAGCACGGCGTCGAAGGTTTCGACGGCCGCGGTCTTGCCCGCCAAGGCGACCTCGATCCCTGCCAGCCCGGCCGTCATGCCGGCCACCCTGGTCTCGGTCATAATCCGGTATCGCTTCTTGAGCTTGAGAAACAGCGGCTGCACCAGATCACGGTCCGCTGGCGGGATGATCTGGGGCTGCATCTCGACCACGGCGATCTCGGCACCCAGCGCATGGTAGACCTGGGCCATCTCCAGGCCGATGATGCCACCGCCGACGATCAAGAGCCGCCGGGGCACGGCCGGCAAGGCCAGGGCGACGGTGGAGTCCCAGATGCGGGGATCGTCCGGGGCGCCCGGCAGGGTCACGGGATGCGAGCCAGTGGCGATGACGGCTTGACCAAACCGCACCGTGGTTTCACCTTCCCGGCCGCTGACCAAGAGTGTCTGGGCATCGACAAAGCGGCCACGGCCGGTGAGCCGGGTGATCTTGCGCGCCTTGCCCAGACTGTCCAGCCCGCTGGCCAGCTGGCTGACAATGGCGGCCTTGTGGCCGCGCAGGGCCTCGATGTCGATCCGGGGCGGATCGAAGTGCACCCCGAAGGCGCTGGCGGCCTGCGCCTCCTCGATCGCTGCCGCCGCATGGAGCAGGGTCTTGGAGGGGATACAGCCGACATGAAGGCAGACCCCGCCCAGCCGGCCGCCCTCCTCGATCAGGCAGACATCCAGCCCCAGATCGGCGGCGCGGAAGGCTGCCGTGTAGCCGCCCGGTCCACCGCCGAGGATGGCAACGCCGGTTTCAATTATTGGTCCCATGCTGCAATTCCTTGAGGAGTATTTCGCCCGGAGGGCCGATTAAAAGGGCTTTTTCGCGGGCATGGCCCGCTCCTACCCCACATCTACACCCAACGGGGCGGCGCGGGCCATGCCTGCGATATACATTTTACAACCCCGCTTAACCCCGGAACAATCGTTCGGCCAGTTCCGCCACCGTGCGCACCGGCAAAACACGCATCCCTTCCCGATGTTTCCCCTTTAACTGCCGGGCCGAGGATTCGGGCAGGAGAAAGGTGGCAAATCCCAGCCGCCCGGCCTCGCGCAGCCGCATCTCCATCTGGCCCACGGCCCGGACCTCACCGGCCAGCCCGACCTCGCCGCAGACCACGGTGGCGGGATCGATGGGCTTTTCAAAAAAACTGGACAACAGCGCCGCCACCACCCCGAGATCCAGGGCCGGCTCGATGATGCGGATGCCGCCGGCAACGTTGAGGAAGATATCGTGGTCGAACAGGGTCACCCCCAGTTTTTTCTCCAACACGGCGGTGAGCAGGGCCAGTCGTTGGGGATCAGCACCGATGGCGGTCCGGCGACCCGTGCCCAGGCTGGAACGGCTGACCAGGGCCTGGACCTCCACCAGGATCGGCCGGGTGCCCTCGACGCTGGGCAGGACCACCGACCCCGGCACATTGACCGGCCGCTCGGCGAGAAACAGGGCCGAGGGGTTGTCGACCCCGGCCAGCCCGCTCTCCTGCATCTCGAACACCCCGATCTCGTTGGTGGAACCGAAACGGTTTTTCACTGTGCGCAGGATGCGAAAGACCTGGCCGCGATCCCCCTCGAAATAAAGCACGGTGTCGACCATGTGCTCCAGGACCCGGGGCCCGGCGATGGCCCCGTCCTTGGTGACATGGCCGACCAGGAGAATCGGCAGGTGGCTCGATTTGGCCAGGGCCAGCAAGCGGGCCGTCGCCTCCCGCACCTGGGTAACCGACCCCGGCGCCGAGCCCACCTCCTCGCTGAACACAGTCTGGATCGAATCCACCGCCAGCAAGGCCGGTTGCATCTTTCCGGCCAGATCGACGATGGCCTCGACGCAGTTCTCGGTGGAGACGAAGATGGCCTCGTGACCGATCTTGAGCCGACTGGCTCGCATCCGGATCTGGCGCACCGACTCCTCGCCGGTGACGTACAGCACCTTCAGCCCCTTGGTGGCCAGGGAGGCCAGCAGTTGCAGAATCAGGGTCGACTTGCCAATGCCGGGATCGCCGCCGATGAGCACCAGCGAGCCGGGAACGATGCCGCCGCCGAGGACGCGGTCCATCTCACCGATCCCGGTCACCAGGCGGAGGCACTCCTCCTCGCCGGCCGCCATCAGGGGATGGGCGGTCGCCGCCTTGCGGCCGTAACGGACCGGGGCCGACCGGTGCTGTTCGGTCAGGCTGTCCCAGGCCCCGCAATCGGGGCAGCGGCCCAGCCACTTGCGGCTCTCGAAACCGCATTGGCCGCAGACAAAGAGCAGGGCCGTTTCTTTTTTCGATGGGGGCATGGACGATTCGAATCAATAGGGAGGAAGGAGGCCACGGCCGGAAGGCATCGGAGCACGGCCCGATGCGAGCCGTCCCTCTCGACCTCCGGCCGGTCAACCTATTTGCCGGAGGTCATGCCGAACATCTCGGGATAAACCGCCAGCACGAACAGCACCATCACCTGGAGGACGATGAAGGGCACCACCCCGCGATAGATATCCAGGGTCCGCACCTCCGGCGGACAGCAGCCCTTGAGGTAAAAGAGCGAGAAACCGAAAGGCGGGGTGAGGAAGGATGTTTGCAGGTTCATGGCAATGAGGATGGCGAACCACAGCGAATCGAGGCCGATCACCTCGGCCACCGGCTTGATGATCGGCACGACGATGTAGACGATCTCGAAGAAATCGATGAAAAAGCCGAGGATGAAGATGACCAGCATCACCAGGAAAATGAAGGTGTATTTCTGGCCCGGCAAACCGGTCATGATTTCCTCGACGATGACGTCGGCGCCGCTGTAGAGGAAGACCATGGAGAAGGCGGTGGCGCCGATGAGGATGGCAAAAACCATGGCCGCCACCTTGACCGTTTCCAGGGCCGACTCCTCGACCACCTGCCAGGTCAGCTTGCGGTACATGGCCGCCAGGACCACGGCGCCGACGCTGCCCACCGCCGCCGATTCGGTGGGAGTGGCGATGCCGGCAAAGATGGAGCCGAGCACCAGGATGACCAGGGTCAGCGGCGGCAGGATGGCGATCAGGGCCTGGCCGATGTTGCCGGCCCGCGACCCCGCCTGCCGCGGCATTGCCGGGGCCACGTCCTTGTTGAGGTAGGCCCAGGCGAGGATGAAGACGATATAGGCCCCGACCAGGCCGAAGCCGGGGGCAAAGGCCGCGGCGTAGAGATCGCCCACCGGCAGTTGGAAGACGTCGCCGAGGATGACCAGGATCACCGAGGGCGGAATGATCTGCCCCAGGGTGCCGGAGGCGCAGATGGTGCCGGTGGCCAGGGGTTTGGAATACCCGTACTTGAGCATGACCGGCAGGGAGATGACCCCCATGGCCACCACCGAGGCCCCGACCACGCCGGTGGAGGCGGCCAGGAGGGTGCCGACCAGGACGGTGCTCACCGCGATGCCGCCGCGGACCCGGCCGAACAGGGTGCCCATGGATTCGAGCAATTTCTCCGCCAACTGCGACCGCTGGAGGATGATCCCCATGAAGATGAACAGCGGGATGGCGATCAGGAGCGTGTTGTTCATGATCGAGTAGACCCGGAAGGGCATCATGGTGAACATCCGCATGAACTCGCCGGAAACGGCGGCATAGCTGATATCCGGCGCCACATGGACGATGGCGGCGACGAGGCCGAAAAAAATGGAGATCGAGCCGAAGGTAAAAGCCACCGGATAGCCGATGCCGAGCATCAGCAGGGCGGCGAAAAACATGACAATACCGGTCATGGTTGCTCCTCCGTCACGGTGCTGACCAGAACGGTTGTCTGCTTCTTCTGGCGATAGAGGTTGATGTTCTTCACCGTGTAGCCGATGGCGGTAAAAATCAGCATGCCGAAGGCCAGGGGAATCATGCCCTTGACCACATAGCGGTAAGGTAGGCCGCCGGGATTTTCGGAGATCTCCTTGATCTTGTACGAGTCGATGACGAAATCAATCGAACCGAACAGGACCAGGCAGGCAAGCGGCAGAAGGAAGAAGACCGTACCGATGATGTTGATCACCGCCTTGGTCTTGACCGAAAAGCGGTCATAAAAAAAATCGACCCGGACGTGTCCTTCACCCAGCAGGGCCACCGAAACCCCGAACAGGATGATGACGGAAAACAGGTGCCATTCCAGCTCCTGCATGCCCACCGAGCTGTTGTGGAAGAAATAGCGCATGACCACGTCGAAGAAGACGTTCAGGGTCATCAACAGGTAGATAATCGCCAGGATCCGGCCGAGCCTTCGGCTGATTCCTTGGAAAAACTGTTCGATTTGTAGGAGCATGGTTGCTTCTCCCCCAGAAGCGTGACCTAAAGGTGAACCGGTTGGTTCGATATTGTCGGGACCGAGGCTTCGGCCAGACCGGAGTTGCTGCCATTGTCCGCCAGCCCGGTGCCTGCCATGAAAAAAGCCGTCCATCTCCCGGTCGGGAGACGGACGGCGACCAAAGGGAACGCGCTGGTTACTTGACGACCTTGTTCGCTTCCTGGAGATAGTACAGCTCCGACATATTGGTCCACTGCCGGGCCTTTTTCATGAACGCCATCTGGGAATCGAGCACTTCCTTGAAGAAGGGATCTTTGGCGGCATAATCGTTCAGGACCTCGTCGGTCGCCTTCTTCATGGCCGCCAGAACCGGCTCGGGGAAGGTCATGACCTTGATGTTGGGGAACTCGGTCTTCATCGAGGCCCAGGCATCGGCGCTCATGGCGAAATTCTCGTAATGCATGTCGGTGGCGGCGATCTGCATGGCTGTTTTCAACGCAGCCTTGTACTCGGCCGGCAGTTCGTCGAAGGCCTTCTTGTTGACCAGGAACTGGAGGTCGGTGGCCGGTTCATGCCAACCGGCATAGTAGTAGGGGGCGATCTTGTGGAAGCCCATCTTGATGTCCATGCCCGGTCCCACCCATTCCAGGGCGTCGATGACCCCGCGATCGAGCGAGGTGTAGAGTTCGCCGGGGGCGATATTGGTGACGTTGACCCCGAGCTTGGCGAAGACTTCGCCGGCCACGCTGGGAATACGCATCTTCAGGCCCTTGAGATCGTCCAGGGACTTGATCTCTTTCTTGAACCAGCCGCCCATCTGGACGCCGGTGTTGCCGCCGGGGAAGGCGTAGACGCCGAACTTGTCGTAGCACTTCTGCATCAACTGCAAGCCGCCGCCGTAATAGAGCCAGGCGTTCTGCTCGTCGGCGTTCATGCCGAAGGGCACGGTGGTGAAGATGGCGGTGGTGGCGTCCTTGCCCTTCCAGTAGTAGGAGGCGGAGTGGCCCATCTGGTACTGGCCGCCCTTGACCATGTCGAGAATCTCCAGCGCCGCCTTGTGCTTCTCGGCCCCTTCGATCTTGATGACGAAGTTACCGCCGGTCATCTCGCCGACCAGTTGTGCAACCTTTATCGGCGCATTGACAAAGGGGGTCAGGGTGCTGTTCCAGGTCATGGCCATGTTCCAGGTCACCTTTTTGGCTTCCGCGGCCCATGAGGCTGTTGCCGTCAACAAGCAGGTGGTTAGGGCAAGGACGATCGTTCCGACACGCTTCATACACTCCTCCTCAAATTGAAAGAACAACGGACGTTGCGCCCCCGAGGGGGGCGTGGTCAGATGCGCCGTCCACCTCGGGCGACGCATGGTATTTGTTTAATATACGGGGCGAAGATTGGCAACAGATAGCGGCTGTTTTTGCCGGGCCAGGGGAAAAAACACCCCCGCGCGGCCCGGGCCGCTATTTCCGCCCAAAGGGTTCCCGGCTGCCGGTCAATCGGCAGTGGCGGCAGACCTGTTGCCCCGGATTTTCCGGCCGGCCAGGACCAACCAGACGAGGGCCGCCACCTGGCAGACGAGCAGGAAGGCAAAGCCGGTGCGCAGACCGGCGGCGGCGAACTGGCCCGGAGCGGGCGGTGGCCACCAGCCGACAATGACGCCGAACGCCCATTGTCCGGCAAAGGCGGCGACAAAGACCAGGAGGTTGACGGCGGTGCTCACCCGGCCGGCGAGCTGCACGGGGAAGCGTTGCGCCAGCGCCGCGTAGGCGAGGATGCCCGAGGTGCCGAAAAAACCGAACCCCAGCCACAGCGGCGTCGCCCATTCGACCGGGCCGACCAGGAGCAGCAGTTGCACCGCCATGAACAGCACCATGCCGGTCACCGCCGAGACCTGCACCGGGACCCCGCAACGGTGCAGTCGGCCCGCCAGGGCCCCGAGACCGACGAACCCGGCCATCATGGCCAGGGCGATCCACAGGAGCATGGTCACCACCGCGGTGGGGTCGAGGTGATTGACATCCTTGAGCCAGGGACTGGCCCAGAGCCCCTGTATGGCGAACAGGGTCGCCTGCGAGAGGCCGGTCAGGGGGGCGATCCGCCAGAAATCGGGACTGGTGAAGACAGTGCCGATCCCCCGTATCTGGTCGCCGAACCGCTCGCCCCTGGCGCCGGTTTCTTTTTCCGGCACCAGGAAAAACATCAGGACCGCCACCAGAAGGGTACAGAGGGCCAACCCGAGAAAAATGCCGCGCCAGCCGGCCCAGGGCAGCAGCCACTGCACCGGCGCGGTGGCGGCCAGGGCCCCGAGGCCGCCCGCCGCCATCTGGCAGCCGTTGACCAGCGGCCACCTTTCGGCGGCGAACCACTGGGTGTAGGCCTTGAAGGCCGCCATCAGGCAGGCGGATACCCCCAACCCGATCAGGGCCCGGCCGACGGTCAGCTGGACGATGGTTTCGGCCCGGGCAAAACAGAAGGCGCCCAGGGCGGCGACCAGCAGCAGCGCCGCCTCCACCCGGCGCGGCCCGAAACGATCGAGGAGCACGCCGAGCGGCAGTTGGAAGGAGGCGAAGGCGATGAAATAGGTGGCGGTGAGCAGGCCGAGGGCCGAAGGCCCCATGCCGAGATCGCGCAGCAGTTCCGGGGCCAGCACCGCATTGACCGCCCGAAAAAGGAAGGAGAGGAAATAGCCGGCGGCAAAGGGGGCGAATACGCGAAGCAGCAGGGGAAAAATCGTCGGCATGCGAGTCACGCGGCAATAGGGGCAAGGGAGGAGCAGCCGGACAACAACGACAAGCCTGCTCTTACCCAGCGCCGGCATCATGGTCAAGGCATTTCCCCTCGTCCGGGATCGAGGGGCGCGAGTCAGGACCGACAAGGTCGGGGAGGCACGGGCTGCTGCCCCGGCGTGCTGCCGGCGATACACTCTTTGCTGGCGGCAAAGCCCGGTTGTCGGTACAATGGCGACACTGCCCCATCGCTCAGCCCGCAACCCTCACCCATCGGCCAGGCCACCCCGCATGCCGTATCTGCTCCTGACCCTCACCACCCTGTTCTGGTCCGGCAACTTTGTCCTCAGCCGGGGGATGCATGCGGCCATGCCGCCGCTGGCGCTCTCCTTCTGGCGCTGGATGGTGGCCCTGCTCATCCTGCTGTTGCTGGCCCACCGCCATCTGTGGGCCCAGCGCCCCCTGCTCCGCACCCATGGCCGGTTCATCCTCGTGCAGGGGCTGCTCGGGGTGCTGGGGTTCAACACCCTGCTCTATCTGGCCATGCAGCATACCACCGCCATCAACGCGGTGCTGGTCAACTCCTGCATCCCGGTACTGATCGTGGCCTTCTCCTGGCTGCTCTACCGGGAAACCATGAGCCTGCGGCAATGCGGCGGGGTCCTGGTTTCGCTGAGCGGCGTGGTGTCGATCATGGTGGGAGGCGACCTGACCGCCCTGGGCGCGGTTTCGTTCAACCGGGGCGATCTGCTGGTCCTGGCGGCGGCGGTGGTCTGGGCCCTCTATTCGGCCAACCTGAAACGCTATCCCCAGGGACTCCATCCCCTGGCCTACCTGACCGCGATCAACATCGTCGGCCTGCTGGCCATCCTCCCCTGCTATCTGCTGGAGTTGTCCAGCGGCAGAACCTTTACCCTCAATCCGGCCGCCCTGGTCACCATCCTCTATGTGGCGGTGTTTGCCTCGGTACTGGCCTTTATCTTTTGGAACCGGGCCATCCGCGCCATCGGCGCCAACCGGGCCGGCCCCTTTGTCCATCTCATGCCGGTGTTCAGCACCATCCTGGCGGTGTGCTTTCTCGGCGAGACCCTGGCCTGGCACCATGCCCAGGGCGTTGCCCTGATTTTCGGCGGCATCCTCATGACCACTTTCCGGGTCGGCAGTGCGCGCCAGCGCTGACTCGGCCATCCCTCGCCCTTACTCACCCCGAAGGAGACCTCCCGATGCACTACGTGGCCACCAAAATCTGTCGGGCCGGCGAGATCGGCCTCAACGGCAATCTCTTCGGCGGCACCATGCTCTCCTGGCTCGACGAGGCCGGAGCCGCCTTTGCCGGGTATCTGTGCCGGGCGCCCGCCATGGTCACCCTGAAGATGGAAGAGGTGCTGTTCAAACGGCCGGTCAAGATCAGCCACCATGTCCGCATCTACGCGCGGGTGCATGCGGTGGGCACCAGTTCGCTGACCATTGAGGTGGAGGCCCGGCGGTTCGATTTCGAGCGGGAAGTGGAAGAACTGGTCTGTTCGACCCGGATGGTCTATGTCAAGATCGACGCCGAGGGCAACGCGGTGCCCATCGAGGAACGGTTGCGGACCGACATGGAGCACGCCCTGCACGATCTCTCCGGACGCCCCTGACCCGACTTCAGGCACCCTTTTTCCGGCAAATCGGCGGCGGCACACTCAAGCCGGGTCGGTTGGAGCCAGCAGTTGGGCCATGGTCCGGTTGGTGGCAAGGGCGGTGGCGCAGGGGTGGCGGCCATAGGCCAGGAGGTCGGCCATGGTGTCGATATCCCGCAGCATTGGCAGCAGGCCCACGGAAAGCGCGCATTGCCCGGCCCGTTGCAGGGTGACCGCCAGGACCTGATCGGTACTCCAGGGGATATCGGCAAACAGTTCCGGCCGGTACCGCCCGCGCTTGAGCCCGATCAGGCCGTAGCCGCCGTCAGCGGTCGGGGCCAGGACCGCGTCATGGCAGGCGAGCGCGGCCCCCGCCTCGGCCAGGACCGCGGCGGTGAGATCGGGCAGGTCGCTGCCCGCCAGGAGCACCCGCTCGATGCCGGCAGCAAAGCACTCCGCAAAGGCGGCGGCCATCCGCCGGCCAATGTCGCCGTCGGGTTGCGGTCGGACCCGAACCGCCCCTGCCTGCCATGATGCCGGCAGGCCCTGCCCGTCCCGACCGTCGTGCAAGAGCACCAGGGGCAGACCGCTGGCCCGGATCTGACCGAGGATATCGGTCACCATCGCCCGGTAGAGCCGGCAGGCCGCCTCATCGCCCACCCCGGCGGCCAGGCGGGTCTTGACCCGCCCGGGCACGGGCACGCGCACCAACAGGGCCACCACGGTGGCCGGCTGGTCAATCATGACCCAACCTCGCCTTCCCGATCCGCCGCGCCAACCATTCCGTGGTCCCAAACCAGGCGGCGAGCACCCCCAGGTACCAGCAGAAACATCCCAGACCGGCCAGTCCGTCGACCAGCCGGAAATCGAGGCAGGGACCGACCACCCGGTCGTGAACCCCCAGGAACGGATACCGTCCCGACCCCAGAAGCGGCCGCAGCCAGACATCGAGGAAAAAAAACGGCTGCCAGGCGTTTTGGCGAAGATATTGTCCCAGGCGGTAAAAGGTGCGGATCGTTCCCGTCACCCCCCAATCCCTGGCGACCAGCGTCCAGAGCAGGCCGAAGATCGGCGCCAGCAGCAACCGGCCGGTGGCCTCCTGCACCCGGTACACCCCCGGCGCGCGGCTGAAAAATTCCAGCTCGTCGATGGCGTACATCCCCATCATGATTCCCATGAGCAGGTAGCGACGATGGAAGCCCTCGCTCTCGAACCGCCGGGCCGAGGTGGCGAGCACGCCGGGCAGGGTGAGCCATTGCCCCAGGGCGCGGATCTTGTCGGCCAGACGCTGGTCCTCGAGAAAGGGCAGGCGGTCGTCAAAACCGCCGAGCCGGTCGAAGAAAGCGCGGGAGAGCAGCAATCCCTGGTCGCCGTTGGTGGTGTGCGGCCGGTTGAGGCCGGTTTTTTCCTCCAGGTAGCGATAGGCCAGGGAGCTGAGTCCGGTCGAACGGAGGAAGCGCAGGCGGAAATGGCCGGCCACCCGGGGCTGCTGCCGCTCGGCCTGCCGCAGCGTTGCCAGGGCCGTGGCGAGCAGGGCGGGGTCGTCCAGCCTTGAATCGGCGTGGAGAAAGAGGAGATGGGCACCGGTGACGTGGCGGGCGGCCGCGTTCATCTGTGCGCCCCGGCCGCGCGCGCTGGCGATGCAGCGGGCGCCGGCGGCCGTGGCGATCTCTATGGTGCCATCGCTGGAGCCGCCGTCGCCGACGAGTATCTCCAGAGCAAGGCCCTGTTGCCGGCCCAGATCGGCGAGCAGGGCCGGCAGGGCCTGCGCCTCGTTGAGGGTGGGAATGACCACGGAGAGCACCGGTTGTGCGGGATCGGTCACCGAAGACGGCAATTCGGGCGGGGCGAAACAACAGGGGTCCATGTTCTCCGGCCAGGCGCTGGGGCCTGTTCAATGTTTGAGCAGTTGATGCAGCCGGGCGCTGTACTGCTGAAAGGGGCCACCATTCCGATCCCGGGGCCGCTCCAGGTCAATGACCACCTGGTCGCCAATCCGGCCGGAATCCCGATCCAGCCAGACAACCCGGTCGGCCAGGGTGACGGCCTCCCGCACGTCATGGGTGACGAACAAGATCGTCTGCTGCCGCTGCCGCGACAGTTCGAGCAGCAGCTCCTGCATCTCGTCCCTGGTCTGGGCATCGAGGGCGCCGAAGGGCTCGTCCATCAACAGCAGCCGGGGCGAGCGGATCAGCACCCTGGCCAGGGCCACCCGCTGCTTCATGCCGCCGGACAGGGCGCGGGGCAGGTAGTCGCCGTAGCCCGCCAGCCCGACCAGATCAAGGAGCCGCTCCACCTCACGCCACAGCTCCCGGCGCGCCTGCCTCCCGCCGCGCAGGCCAAAGGCGATATTTTCCCTGACCGTGAGCCAGGGAAAAAGGGCATCCTCCTGAAAGACCACGCCCCGATCCGGCCCCGGCTTGACGATGGGGCGGCCATCGAGCAGACACTGGCCCTGGGAAGGCTTGAGAAAGCCGGCCACGATCTTGAGCAGGGTCGACTTGCCGCAGCCGCTGCGGCCGATCAGGCAGACCAACTCGCCGGAACGCATGGAAAAGGAAATATCGCGCAGCACCGGTTCAACGACCCCGTTGTGGACAAAGCTGTGACTCAAGGCCACGACCTCGAGGATGGCGCCCAGGGGGCCGCCCGCCATGCTCTGCGCCGCAGTCGCCATCAGACCTGCCGCCGGGCGCTCTTGAAACAGAGGCGCAGCACAAGGACGAGCACCCGGTCGCAGATCCTGCCGATCACCGCGATCAAGACGATCCCGGCCAGGATGATCTCGGTCTGCCCGGCCATGCGGGCGTCCATGATCACCGCGCCCAGGCCGTCGGGCACGCCGGTCAGTTCGCCCAGCACCAGGTAGGCCCAGGCAATGCCCATGCCCAGCCGCAGGCCGGTGATGATGTTGGGCATGGCCATGGGCAGGAGGATGGCGAACACGCCGCGCACCCTGGAGACGCCGAGCATGGCCCCGGCCTGGTAGTAGATCGGGGCCACCAGCCGGGCGCCGGTGAGGGCGTTCTGATAGATGGGGAAAAAGGCGGCCAGGGTCACGAGAAAGACCGTGGTCTTGAGGCCGATGCCGAACCAGATCAGGGCCAGCGGCAGCCAGCAGATCCCGGGCACGGCCCGCAGCCCGCCGATGGGCCCCGCCGCCAGCCGGTTGACCACGACCAGCCGGCCCGAGCAGATGCCCAGGGGGATGCCCACCACGGCAGCCAGGGTGAAACCGAGCAGCACCCGCGACAGCGAGGCCACGAGATCGCCGGCAAAGCGGCCGGCATAGGGGCCTTGTGTGCCGAAGATATAGCGGACGCCGGCATCGAACACCGCCGCCGGCGCGGGGAGCAGATAGCCTGGCACCAGGCCGGCCGCGCTGACCGCGAACCACGCCGCCAAGCCGGTCAGCGGTAGCAGCAGGGCCAGGGCGGTGTCCTTTGTCCCCATCGTGGCTCTTTCCTTGGTTTATTGGTTCCGCGACCGATTTTGGTCATTTCGACGAGCACAGCGAGGAGAAATCTCGTGGGACGACAGGAGATTTCTCGCATGCGCTCGAAATGACAAAAAAACGTTCCGTTTTTATATCGCCCACGGGGTGGGCTCCTTGTATCTTGTTTTTTATGGTGGTTAGCTCCCACCATACGAGACAGAAGAAGCTTGTTGGGCTCCTGAGGGCTTTGACCTTGTGACGTAGAAAAAGCCTTCTGTCTCACTTC
>Ga0074195_1000836_pt1 | contig 52076 bp, 45 predicted proteins | sample EPASupsiteHSE623_FD_64525 | JGI IMG/M metagenome (GOLD analysis project Ga0074195, IMG submission 64525) | Bioremediated contaminated groundwater from EPA Superfund site, New Mexico - Sample HSE6-23 | ecosystem: Environmental > Aquatic > Deep subsurface > Groundwater > Contaminated ...
CCTCACTCGCCCCATCTTTTTCGCGCCGTAGTTGTACCCTACCACCGGCTGATATCCCTGTCCGATGCCTAAGATGATGGAGAAGATAAACATGAATATCTTCGTGACGATGGTCATCGCCGCAACGGCGGCGTCTCCGTAGAAGGCCGCGCTCACGTTCAGCGCGACCGTGGAAACGCTCGCGAGCCCCTGCCTGCAGAAAGAGGGAAGCCCGTTTTTTATGATCCGCAGATAGGTATCGGGTCTTTTGTCCATGCGTCCCGCGCCAATCTTTACGATAGTCCGGCCGTTCAGGAAGACAGCCAGGAGGATAATAAAGCTAACGAGCTGACTGAGGGCTGTAGCGATAGCCGCTCCCGCGATGCCCATCCTGAACGTGAATATGAAAAGCGGATCCAGGCCGCAGTTGAGGATGCCGCCCGTCGCTATGCCGATCATGGCGAATTTGGCCTTGCCTTCCGAGCGCAGGATGTTGTTGAGCACGAAAGAAGCCATCATGATGGGCGCGGCGAGCAGGATATAGCTCGCGTAAGCTTTGGCGTAGGGCAGGATGGTATCGGTCGCGCCCAGAATGTGCATGAGAGGATCGATGAAAATGACGCCGAAAATGGTGAGCAGTATGCCCAGAAAGATGGACATGAAGAACCCGCTCGAGGCGACCTTGTTCGCCTCCTCCGTCCTGTGCATTCCGAGCAGCCGGGAAATCCAGCTGCCCGATCCCATGCCGATGGTGAATCCCGCGGCCTGTATGATCGCCATGAGGGAAAACACGATTCCTACCGCCGCCGACGCGCTCGTCCCTATCCTGGAAACGAAAAAAGTATCGGCCATATTGTAAATCGAGGTTACCAGCATGCTTATGATCGTCGGGACTGCAAGCGATGCTATCAGCCTTCCTATGGGTCGCTGCGTCATCTTTATAAATTGCGCGTCGTTATTTTCCATGGTTCCCCGTCTGTCTTGATTTGAGTTTTCGCCAGCTTCCTATCCCGGAAATGCCGAAAAGCGGAAGAAGATACAGATAAAAGGCATAGGGCAGGTATCCGACGCTGTCCACGCCGAGAGACGAGGTGACCGCGAAAGCCGCGACGTTCCACGGAATCATGGCGGCCAGAACGATGCCCGTATTTTCGAGATCGAGCGCGAACTGATACTGGTCGATTTTCCTGGACTCGTAGCTTTTCCTCATTATCTGATGGGTAAGGACGGTCGCGATCGTCTGGCTGCAGCCGAAGGAAGCCGTTCCTACGCTGACAGCCAGGGTACGAACGAAGAGACCTCTGCGGCTTCTAGCCTTCATCATCAGCGTCTCTATATCCTTCAGCATGCCGGTTCCGTCATAAATACCCGAAAGGGCGCAGGAAATCAGGACGACAATCGAGGCCTTCACCATGGAAAGGAGTCCGCCGCCTTTCAGCATGCTCCGCAGAGGACTTTCCGGTTCCATGGCAAAGCCCGTGACAATAAAACGCGTCAGCTCCAGAAAGCCGTAATGATTCAGCGCCATGGCGATGCCGAAAGCGGAAACGAGACCGATCGAAATCGTATATTCGATCCTTGTTCTCAGCAGGGAGAAAAGGAGCACCAGGAGGACCGGCACCAGAACCAGAATGTTGATGTCGAAAGCCTTCACGATCTCGCCCGTAGTCTTCATGTCGAGAGAGGTCAACGGATTCAGGAGCGAGAGGATGAGATAGCAGGCAAGCGCGGCTATAAAGGGTAGAGCGCCGCTCTTCAGCATATTCTTAATATTCTCGTACTGTCTGGTCCCGGTCAGGGTGGCTACCAGATAGGCGCTCGAAGACATTGGCGAACAGCGGTCGCCGAAATAGACGCCCGACATGACGGCGCCCGCGAGCATGCTCATGTTTATGTTTCCGCTCCTGGCGATGAGGGCCAGGGCCACGCCTATCGTGCTCGCCGTGCCCAGCGAAGTGCCCAGGAGAAACGATACCAAGCTGCTTATAAGGAAGGCGTACAGGAGGAAGTACTTTGGGTTTAAATACGTGATTCCATAATAGATGATTCCGGGCACCGTGCCCGAAGCCATCCAGACGCTGGTGAGCCCGCCTATCAGCACGAATACTCTTATTACATGCAAAGCCTTGCCGCCGCCGACCCAGGCCATCCTGGCGATCGCCCTCACCGGGAACTTTCTTTTCCAGGCTATGAACGCGAAGGCGAAAAAACCGGCGAGCAGGGCAAGGCCGACAAATACCCCATTCAAGACGGAAAATACCAGCAGCAGAAACGTCAGCAGTACACCGAGCAGGACATCCATTGCAAATAGCCTCTTCGATCGCGCGCGACTATTTTCGCGGGATGTCCCCCACTATAGGTTATTTTTCGCCTGATGGTATAGTCAGAATCCCACGCCGATGTACCATTTGGTCCAGGCCGTGAAGCTCTCGCCGAACCACGTGTCGGAGAAAGCCCAGCCTTTCGCGAGGGCAGATGGCAGGTTCGGCGCCGCGGCGAGAAGGATGTCGGAGCGGAAGCCTCCGGTCAGGCGGAGCGCGCCCAGCTTCAGGGAAAGGCTTGCGTCGAGGGTTGGCCATGGCGCCAGGACATCTTCCGGTCTGAGCCCCCCGCGATAGCCCAAAGCATCGAAAAATCCGTCGATGTCAGGTCCCGTCGCCTGGGAAGCAGATACCGCGAGATCGAGATGGAGGCTGCGCGAATCGCCGATCCTCGTTCCCAGCCCCGCCGACAGCACGGTGTTGTCGGGAATATTGAACCAATCGTCCCTAGGCATGGCGATCGAGTAAATGCCGAACACCGAGGTATTGCCCGTCTTCAAGGTTCCGTAGACGTACTCGGTTTGGGATTCCCAGGATCCCGATAGTTCGAAGACGCCGTTGGAGGATATGTTCACGAGTCCGAGCTGGATGCCATCCACGCGATCGGCCACGTTGACGATTCCCACCTGGAATCCGCGCACGTCGTCCGCGATGTTGAACACCGGCGAGACCTGCGCACCATCGACATCGCCGGCGATATTGAACACGCCGGCGGCCTGGATCCCCTCCACGCCATCCGCTATGTTGAATACGCCGGCTAGCTGCACGGGGGTATAGGCATCTCCCGCTATGTTGAACACGCCGGCCGCCTGGATGCCTTCCATGGTATCGTCCGCGATGTTGAATACGCCCGCGGCTTGCATTCCGCGAATATCATCGGCGATGTTGAAGACGCCGGCCGCCTGGAGAAGGTCCACCCTGCCCGATATGTTCCCGATCGAACCCAGCACGATGCCGGCCCGGTCGGCGCTGAAGGGCAGGGCTACGCCCGGGACGACGGATATTTGTATCGGAACATAGTCGAAGGCAAAAAGAGTGGTTGCGGGGAAAAAGAAGATGGTCGCCGCGGCGATAATGAAAAGAAAATGTTTCATGCTATCCCCCATTCGGGCGGATTCAGACGTAGCTGTCCTGAGCGGGCACGCTTTAGGCAAAAGATAGCACAAACCGCGAGAAACGCCCAACATATCGATGGAAAATTATCTACATTGCCGCCGTCGTCTCATAGACCGCGGCTGTCTCGTTTGCCGCCGCCTTCCTGGCCGACATTTCGTCCATTTTTTTCTTTTCCTGGAATTTGTACATCTCCTCCACCGCGAACTGCAGCTTGGTGACCGCGTTTTGGGCGGTGAGGGGGTAGAGATAGAAAGTATCCTCTATGGTGGACAAGTCCAGGCAGTCGCCCTTTCCGAAATAATCGAACTCGATATGGAGGCTGTAGAGCGACGAGGGCTTCTTTTCCAGGCGGAACTGCCTGTCGCCTTCCAGTTTTTCCAGAACGAAGCCTTCGGAGGAATGCGTCAGGGTTGCCTCGCCGAGACGGATGTAGCCCTTTGCGTTGGGCAGGGAATCGACCATGACCCTGTCCCTGAAAAAGTATGTCCCCTCCTCGATTTGCCTGCGGACCATCTTCCGCTCGAATTCGAACCAATCGGGAATATGGGAGTATTCGGTCGCGCCCTCGACGGCGGACAATTCCCCAAGTTCGCTCATCGTCCACCGCTTATGGCAATGCTCGCACCATAGCTCGTTCTTGTCGGAGTTCATCTTGGATTCGGTCAGGCAGTGGGGGCATTGATAGAGAATATGATGAAGCCCCTTGGCCCGGTTCGGGAAATCGATGGCGACGGCATTGTCCTTCTGCCAGCTGTATTCGTCGTACCGGAAGGCGGCGTTTACTCTCCGGTTTATCTCGTCGACGCTTGCCGCCTCGATTTGCCCCGCCGTATAGAGCCGCTCCATCGTCGCTTCCAGCCTGCATTTTCTTTTCTCGAGATTCCACACCGGCTGGGACAGGTAATTCCCGTGCTGCGTCAGCACGACGACCGGCACCTTGAACAGCTTGATGAGCTTGCCGAGGGAATCGGGCAGGACCGAGGTCGTTCCGCAATAGGAATACCGCGCTTCGGGGTACAGCGCCACGATAGTCTTGTGCTCCAGCAGCGAATGCTTCATCTGTTTGACGAGAAGAATATCGTTGGTGAATTTTCGCTTGCAGATGCATCCGACCTGCCTGAGAAGCCATTCGCCCTTGAGAAAGCCGTCGATCGCCACCACGTAGTTCGCGCGATGGGGAAAGATGGCCCGCGTCGTCACCTTGAAGTCGACGAAGGCCATATGGTTGGATAAAAGCAGATAGGGAGGTTTCACTCCCTCCATATTGATTTTCGTGATCTTCAGCTTCCGCTGGAGAATTTCGGGAAAACTCAGGAGCCAGGCTACCGGCGTCAGGAACCATCGCTGCTTGACGGGTTTTTTCGCCATGTCGAACTTTTTTACCGCTTCCATCAGGATCTCCTGTTGTCGAGCCATTTTAAGAACGCGTAGTTGGCGATGCCCACCAAGACCATGGCGCCGAGGAGGATCGGATACGTGATTTTCCAGTTTTCCGGTCCGGCTATCATCGTCAGTTCGGACATGCCGCCGATCCCGGCGATCAGGCTGAGCGGCATGAATATCGTCGTGATCAACGTTAGGCGATTCACTGAGTGATTGGTGCGGTTCGACGATTCGGCCATCGCGTTGCTCGTCAGCGCAAGCTGGATCTGCACCAGGTTCGTCACCGTTTCGCGGTTGGATTCCACGATTTCCACGAATTTCGCCAGATGATCGTAAAGATCGCTGAAATAGGCCAGATCCCCTTCCTTGATGAGAGGACTGTCGTGCCTGCAGATCCTCACCAATATTTCGCGCTCATGAAAGAGGCTCTTGCGCATGACCATAAGGTTCTGCCTAATGCCATGCAGCTTCGCGTTGTCGACGGGGCCGCTTTGGGTGAGAATCAAATCCTCGAACTCCGAAATACGGTCTCCCACCTTCTCGACGGCCCCGAATTTGTTGTCGATCATTCTATCGAGAAGCGCGTACAGGACGCGCGCCGGTCCCCGAACCGGTTTGGCGGCATCGACGGCGAGTTCGCTGATAATATCCTCGCAGCGGTAGAGATCCGCGCACCCATCCCTGATCACCGAAATGAGAAAATCCTTTCCGAGGAAAAAATTGACTTCCCTGATGCCCAAAGTCTCGCTTTCGGCAAGGAAATCGTTGAACAGGATTCCCGTGTAATCGGTGAATATGTCGATTTTCGGGAGGTAATCCTCATCGAAACAGTCCTCAATGGAGAGAGGATGAATACCGAGCTCGGCGACCAGGGGGTCGAGATCGGCCTTGTCAGGCGAGACATAGGCGAGCCAGACGAACCCGCCTTCCTTTTTCATGCTCAAGGCATTTTCGCGGGTATGCGCGTCGACCACCGCGCCATTGGGCGAATAGTAATAGAAGTTATTTTTCGTCATGATGACTACAATATCATAACTAACTGCATAAGTTTATCCCGGGAATCGCTCCATCTTGACCGCGGCTCCCGGGCCGTGTACGGTTCATCTGTCGATGTTTCCGTATCAAGGAGGATTTCAAATGAAAAGAATGCTGACGTTGGCGATCGTTTTGGCACTGTTCGCCCTGGTTCCGGTGATGGCAGCCTCTGAAGCCGAACTCAAGGCGAAGTATGAAGTCGCCGCAAAAAACGCTTCCGGAGCGCCAAAGGATTACGAACTCAACTGGAAAGCGGCCGAAGCCGCGCGCAGGTATGGGGACTTCCTCGTGGAGGAAGAAGTCTCGGGCTGGAAGGATTCCGCTCGCGCTGTCGCCAAAGAAGGCATCAAGTTCGGAGAGATTGCCTGCTCGATCAATCCGACCGGCATAGAAGGCTGGTATTATTACGGACTCTGCGTCGGCACATACTCGGACTGCGTAAGCATCATCAAAGCCCTCGCCGAAGGCCTCAAGGGCAAGACTCAGAAAGGCTTCGAGAACGCCTATAAATACGACAAGATGTACGACAAGGGCGGCCCGATTCTTTCGCTTGGGCGCTTCTGGCAGGTGCTGCCCGGGATAGCGGGCCAGGACAGGAAGAAGGCTGAACAGCTTTTCAGCGAATATATCTCGCTTTTCGGCGAGAAGTCGGACGCGAACAGCGACGCGTGGTACTTCCGCGGACAACTCTACAAGGACATGGGCAAAGCGGCCGAGGCTAAAGCCGATCTGCAGAAATCCTCGTCTATGGGCAACAAGGACGCGACAAGACTCCTCGCGGAGATGAAATAGTACGACGATACTCGCCGAAGGAGACCGAATATGACACAAGCGGAAATCGTTTCCAGGCAGCTGGAACTCTACAACGCGCACGACCTGGAAGGTTTCTGCTCATGTTACGCCGATGACGCGGAGCTGAGGAATATGGGCGAGGCAGGCGCTTTGGCGAGTTCGAAGGACGAGCTGAGGGAAATATACGGCAAGAAGTTTTCGAACCCCGCGCTCAAGGCCAGGATCGCGAACAGGATCGTCAAGGGCAATTACGTTATCGATCATGAACTGGTCGATGGTGTAAGTGCGGGAGACAAGCCGCTGGAAGTCGTCGCCATCTATAAGGTAGACGGCGACCTCATCCAGAGCGTTCTTTTCATCAGGAACTAGCGGCTCAATCGAACTTTTTCAGCTCGTTTATCATGGCCATGACATCAGTATTATAGAGTCGCTCAACGTTAATCTTGGGGAATCCACCCGCGCGGAAATGCTTGCGCAGTTCCACTTCCTTGGCTACGGATTCCTCCGCCCTGACGAGCAAGTCCATGTAATTGTCGGGAGGAATGACCACGACGCCGTCGGCGTCGCCGAAGACGAGATCGCCGGGATGGACGACAGCGCCCGAACAGCTGACCGTGACGTCATGCTCGCCGGAGATTCCGATGACGTTGGTCGTCACCACCGATAGGCCGGTGCAGAAAACCGGATATCCTGACTTTTCAATGGCCAGGGAATCGGTCGCCGGACCGTCGATGACGATGCCGGCGAAGCCCTGGCACTCGCAGAATAACGCCACCATTTCGCCCACGCAGGCATAGGTCGTATCGCCGCAGCGGTCGATCACGATGACCGATCCCTTCGGCGCGTGTTCCATGGCGTAATAGAGCGCGCAGGAATCCTTGCCCTGCAGCCTCACCGTATAGGCGGGCCCGACCATTTTCGAGTTCTTGCTGATCGGCTTCATCTCGGGGCGCATGTAGCCGCCGCCGATATAATGACCGATGGTCGCCGGATCCACTTTCATGAACCGGTCGATGATGTCTTGCGGAATTGCCATTATTAACCTCGCTTAGCGAATTTTGAGCTCATAAATATCAGACCTTCTGTTCTTCAGCGACGGGATCTGCCCTCGGATCTTGTCCAGGAAATCCAAATCGATTTCAGCCAACGTCACGCCCGGCTGATCCTTGGATCTCGCGATGACGGTTCCCCAGGGATCCACGACAAGGCTGTTGCCGAATGCGGTGAAATTGGGTTTCTTGCCTATTTGAGCCGGCGCGACTATATAGCAGCCGTTTTCGATGGCGCGGGCGCGGAGAATGGGCTCCCAGTGATCTTTGCCCGTGGGCAAGGTAAAGTTGGCTGGCGTAAAGATGATCTGGGCGCCATCCAGGGCGAGAAGACGGAACAGCTCGGGAAAGCGGATATCGTAGCAGATGGAGAATCCAAGCTTGCCCAGGTCGCTGTCCACGGTAACGATTTCCGCGCCTGGCTGGATTCTGGCCGACTCGTTGCATACGGTGCCGTCCGTGAGGGTGACATCGAAGGTGTGGAGTTTTCTGTAGCGCGCGATGATCCTGCCCTCCCTGTCCAGCATGACGGTGGTATTGAATCCTTTCGTCTCGCCGGGGATTTCCTCCTTGATACTGCCGCAATGGATGTATATGCCAAGTTCCTTGGCCTTCCGCGCCAGAATTTCCGTGCTATAGCCGGGGATGGGTTCAGCCCCGCCGCCTTCGCCGATATTGTCTCCCAGAAGGTTCATCACCTCGGGAAGGGCGACGAGTTGCGCGCCCTTGCTCGCGGCTTCGTCGATATATTCGCAGATCTGGGCCAGGTTCTTCCCCTTATCGTTCTGCGTATCCAGCTGGATGATCCCGATCAGGAATTTTCTCATCATATTCACTCCTCTAAACAAGGCCGTTGATGGCTTTGACATGATGGCAGGCAACGTAATAATCCTCTCTCGCCTTTTCGAACGCAGGCTCCGTGGTAGAGCAGATTTCGGTGGCGTATTCGCAGCGCTTGGCGAACCTGCAGCCGGGTTTCGGATTAATGGGCGAGGAAATTTCCCCTTTGAGCAGACGCCTGCCCTTCTTCGCGCCAAGCGCGGGCACGGGAACCGCGGCGAGCAGCGCCTTGGTGTAGGGATGAAAGCGGTACTTGAAAATTTCCTTCACGGGCGCGTACTCGACCATCTTGCCCATATACATGACGAGGATGTTGTCGGAGATATGCTTGACGACGGCCATGTTATGCGTGATGAAGAGATAGGTAAGGTTTCTCTCCTGCTGCAGATCCTGCATCAGGTTGAGGATCTGAGCCTGGATGGATACGTCGAGGGCGGAGACAGGTTCGTCGCAGACGATGAACTTCGGATTGAGGGACAGGGCGCGCGCCACGCCGATGCGCTGGCGGCGGCCGCCGTCCAGCTCGTGCGGATAGGAATCCGAAAGCCTGCGCGCGAGACCTACCGTATCCATAAGCTTTCCGACCTGCTCGCTCAGTTCAGCGGGGTTCTTGAACTTATTATAGATCTTCAGGGGCTCAGCGATGAGATTGCTCACCGACATTCTCGGATCGAGGGATGAAAAGGGATCCTGGAAAATCATCTGCATATCCTGGCGATAGCGCTTGAGGTCGGCGCGATTCAGCTGGCTGATATCCTCGCCCTCGAAATGGATACTGCCCGAGGTGGCCTCCAGAAGGTGGATGGTCAGCCGGCCGAGCGTCGACTTGCCACAGCCCGATTCACCCACGACGCCGAGCGTCCTGCCCTTTTCGATGGCGAAGGATACGCCGTCGACGGCATGAAGATCGCCCCTGGGTGTCTTGAAATATTTCCTGAGATCTTTGACTTCTATAAGTGCGCTCATATCAACCTCTTACCCATGGTACTTCACGCATTTCACGAAATGCCCAGGCTCCACTTCCACGACAGGCACAGCCGCGGCGCGGCATTTCTCCGAGGCATCGGGGCATCGCGGCGCGAAAACGCAGCCCTGAGGAAGATCCGTCGGATCTGGCATCAAACCGGTGATCGGCTGGAGCCGGTCGACATCCTCGTTCAGGTTGGGAATCGAACCGAATAGACCGATCGTGTAGGGATGTTTGGTGTTATTGTAAATATGCTCCAAGGTACCATATTCCACGATCTCACCCGCGTACATTATGGCCGCTTTCTGGCAGATCTCGGCCACCACGCCCAGGTCGTGCGTGATGAGGATGAGCGACGTACCCCTGTCCCTCATGAGCTTTTCCATGAGATCGAGCACCTGGTCCTGTATCGTCACGTCGAGGGCCGTGGTCGGCTCATCAGCTATCAGCAGCTCGGGATTGCAGGCCAGCGCGATCGCGATGACCACCCGCTGTTTCATGCCGCCGGAAAACTGGTGCGGATATTCCGCATAACGTTCGCCCGGAATGCCCACAAGCTCCAGCATTTCCTGGGCCTTTATGGAAGCCTTCGCGCGGGATATTTTCTGATGAAGGCGCACAACTTCCGCTATCTGATCGCCGACCGTGAGGACGGGGTTCAGGGCCGTCATGGGATCCTGGAAAATCATGGAAATCTTGTTGCCGCGTATCGAGCGCTTTTCGGCGGGCGACATAGCGACGAGGTCCTGCCCGTCGTAGCGTATCTCGCCGCTGACGATCTTCCCGGGCGGATCGGGAATCAGCTGCATTATGCTGAGCGCCGTCGTGGTCTTACCCGCGCCCGTCTCGCCGACCAAACCGAGGGATTCGCCCTTCTTCAGCGAAATAGTCATTCCGTTTACGGCGTGAACGGTGGTAGTGTCCGTCACGTAATGGACAACGAGATTCTTGATCTCGAGAATATTGTCGTTCATTCACCGTCCCCTTAGCTCTTGAGCCGTGGATCGAGAGCGTCGCGCAGCCCGTCGCCCAGAAGATTGATGGAAAAAACCGTAAGCATTATAGCGAGTCCGGGGAAAGTGACGACCCACCAGTAATCGCGGATGAAAGCCCTGCCGGAAGCGAGCATCGAACCCCACTCCGGCGTCGGGGGCATTATGCCCAATCCGATGAAGCTCATTCCCGCGCCCTGGATGATGGCGGCAGCTATGCTCATCGTAGCCTGGACGATGATGGGCGCCATGCAGTTCGGAATGATATGGCGCGTGATGATGCGCCAGTCGCTGGCGCCGTTGGAGCGGGCGGCTTCGATGTATTCCTGTTCCTTCACCGAGAGGATGGAAGCGCGCACGACGCGAGCGTAGCCGGGCACCGCGCCGATTCCTATGGCGAGGATCAGGTTGAAGAAACTCGTGCCCATGGCGGCGACGATCGAAACGGCCAGGAGTATGTTCGGTATCGAGAGCATGACGTCGATGAAGCGCATTATGATGTTGTCCACGACCTTGCCGTAATAGCCCGAGATGCACCCCAGGATGATCCCGATCAGGCAGGATATCGTGACCGACACCAGCCCCAGGGTAAGCGAGATCCTGCAGCCGAAGATGACCCTGCTGAATATGTCCCTGCCGAATTCGTCGGTTCCGAAGGGATACTCGAGGGAGGGCGCCTTGAAACGGCGGGAGAGCATCTGTTCGTCGAATCCATAGGGCGCTATGAGCGAAGGGACGAGGGCCAGTATCGTCAGGAGAACGATGAAGGCGAGGCCGAGCACGGCCCCCTTGTTCTTGACGAAACGCCGCCAGATCTCCTTGGACTGGCCGCGCTTTTTCATTTTTACGGAGAGGACTTCGTTGTCTGCCATATTATGCCGCCTCCTTCGCCGGCTGCGGCTTTTTAGTCCTGGGACGGGTGTACATGGAACGGATCCTGGGATCAGCGAAGCTGTACAAGATGTCCACCAGAAGGTTCACCAGCGACATGACGAAGGCTATGAAAAGGACGCCGCCCTGGACCATCGGGAAGTTTTTAAGCTTTATGGCATCCACCATGAGTTTGCCGACGCCGGCGATGGAAAAGATGGATTCCGTCAGGACGGCGCCGCCGAGCTGCCTTCCGAATGAAAGCCCCACGACGGTGATGATGGGGATCAACGCGTTCTTGAGCGCGTGCTTCCAGATGACGACCCTTTCGGACTGCCCCTTGGCGCGGGCCGTCCTGATGTAATCCTGGCGGATTATCTCGAGCATGCTCGAGCGGGTCATACGCATTATATTGGCCGAAGCGTTGGTCCCTACCGTGACGACGGGAAGCACCCAATGCATGGGCGTACTGAATCCCGAGGGTGGGAACCATCGCAGCCACACGGCAAAGACAATTATCAGCATCATCCCCTGCCAGAAATTGGGCATGGATACGCCGATCATCGAAATCGAGGTCGCGAACTGATCGATGAACGAATATTGCTTTGTCGCCGAAATGATGCCCACCGAGATGCCGATGATGACGGCCAGCAGCACGCTGAGCGCGGAAAGCTTGAGCGTGGCCGGGAAGCGCTGCAGGATCTCATCCGTGACAGGCTGCCTCGTCACGTACGATGTCCCAAGGTCGCCTTCGAAGACGACGCCTTTCATATAGCGCAGATACTGGACGAAAAAAGGCTTGTCCAGGCCCTGCTGCTCGCGGAAAAGCTGCTTGTCCGCCGGCGTGGCCATATCGCCGAGAATGGCGTCGGCAGCGTCCCCCGGCGCGAAAAAAAGCATGCCGAAAATGACGAATGACACCCCCAGCAGCACGGGTATCATCATCACCAGCCTTCTGAATATGAATTTGATCAAGGAACCATTCTCCTTCCCGGCGGAATATATGCCGACTCCATAAAACAGGATCCCCGACCCGGCAGGCTTTGCCGGATCGAGGGTCCTTTACGCATGTACTACGGAAAAATGTTCTTGAACGCTTACTTGTAGACGGAAACCTTGGCCATTTCCACCTGCTGCATCGGATCGCAGGTCCAGCCTTCCACCCTGTCGCTCAATCCGTAGATGACGGGCGTAAAGGCGAAGGGCACGGTGTAACGGATATCCCAGAGGTAATCCTGGATCTCCGCATAGGCCGCGGCGCGTTTCTTGCTGTCGTAGATGGTCTTTGCGGCAGCGAGCTTCTTGTCGATCCAGGGATCGTTCGGCTCGAGGCGTTCGCCGAAGGCGGAGTCGTAGATGATGAGAATGTTGGAGGGCTCGTTGACGTTACCGGCTCTCATGCCCGCCTGGAATTTGTTACCCTGCGCGGTGTAGGTGGAAGCGGTCATCTGGAAAATCTTCACCTTCACGCCGACGGCTGCCCACATGTTCTGGATGATGGAGGCGAGCCTGATGTCCGCTTCGCGGTTCTCAAGCAGGAAGTTCATGGTGAAGCCATCGGGATAGCCGGCCTTCGCGAGGAGTTCCTTGGCCTTGACCGGGTCGTAGGGCAGAACGCCTTTGTTCTTGAACGCGAAGACGGTGGGCGGATACAGGCCGTTCGCCACCGAGGCCGTCCCTTCATACACCGCGTCCACGAGGGCGACCTTGTCGATGGCGTAGGACAAGGCGTACCTGACGTCTTTGTTGCTGAGGAGCTTGTCCTTCATGCTGAAGGTGAGGGTCATGTAGCGGCTGGAATCGCCCATGAGGATGTGGGCGCCCTTCAGGTTCTTCACTCGTTTGACGTCGTTGGCGCTGACATCGAAGACGGCGTCCACGCCCCCGGTCTCCAGCTCGATGACGCGGTTGGCGGCTTCGGGAATGATGGAGTAGATCACGTTCTTCGTGATCGCTTTTTCGCCCCAGTATTCCTCATTGCGCACGAGCGAGATCTCGGAACCCGATTTCCACGAAGCGAGCTTGTAGGGACCGGTTCCGACGGGATTGCGGGCAAAAGCGTCGGCGCCCATCCGCTCGACGGCGGCCTTGCTCACGATGGCGCCGCGTCCCGTGGTCAGGGTGTTGAAGATCGCCGCGTAGGGCGTCTTGAACTTGATCCTGATGGTGTAGGGATCCACGATCACGGTGTTGTCGGTATCGAAGGGAGCGAAGGTGGAGGCGCTGATGGAGTTGGCCTTACCGCGCTTGAAGGTGAAAAGAACGTCCTCGGCGGTGAATTTCCCGCCGTCATGGAATTTGACGTCCTTGCGGAGCTTCATTTCCAGGGTGAGGTCGTCGAGGAATTTCCACTCGGTGGCGAGACGGGGATGCACCACGCCTTCGGCATCCTCATAGACGAGCTTGTCGAAGATATTCAGCTGAACCATCCAATTGCTTACGAAATTGGATGCCTGGGGATCCATGGTTTTCAGATCTTCCCATGTCGCCACCCTCAGGGTGTCCTTGAGCTTCCTGCCGGCGTTGTCCGCGGCGCCGACGGTCGCGGCGAGCAGCAGCGCGATGGCCATGGCCATCAAAATTACCTTTCTCTTCATGTTTCCTGGGTCTCCTTTCTAAAAATTTGGTCTATGCCTTGATCTCAATCTTGAATTCATACGCCATATAGGCGGCAATCCGGTCGACGCATTTCTCGACGAGCGCTTTCCCCTTCTCGGCTGTCGCGATCGTGGCGTCGCCGACGGTGGCGTTGGGAGTCTTGGCGCTCAAAGGGATATAGCGGATCACGTCGGTAAAGTCATGGTAGAATTCGGAGGGAGGTTCGATCCGCGTGGCCTTGGCCATATCCACCAGGTCGGGCCGCAGATAGAGCATGACCGAAGTGCCGCATTCGCTCGCGTGGCCGTGAGCCATATACCCCTTCAGCTCGAAGATGTCATTGCCGTTGGCGGCGGCGAAACGCCACCAGTCGATCTGGCCGCATTTCACCTTGCGCTCTCTCTGGTAACGCCTGGCCAGATAATTCACCATGTCCACATTGCCGGCATGACCATTTATGAACATGAGGTTCTTGAATCCGTAGTCCATAAGAGCGGTACACAGATCATCCATGGCCGCTTCGTAGGTGGATTTCCGCAGCGTGAGCGTGCCCGGATAATCCAGGAGCATCGACGAGTCGCCCATTCCGATGGCTGGCGCCACGAGAGCGCCCGTCTTTTCCGCTACGCGGAGCGCGAGCGCCTCGGCGACGATGGTATCGGAACCCATCGGCAGGTGGGGTCCATATATCTCCACCGCGCCGGTCGGAATTATCACCGTGTCCGTCATTTTTCTGCGCTCGTCGAAAACCGTCCAGCTCATCTCTTCTATCTTATACGTCATATCGCTGCTCCCTGAGGGTTATGGGCTGATTTTACGCACTGTCGCGGTATCAATATTCGGTCGGCTAAGACACCTGGCATAAAAGAAGACTGCTTAAGAATCCTCCCTGGGGTTTGGAAAACCGCGTCGGAGAAGATTATGCATATATAGGCGCATCACCATATCCCAATAAGTTCCCAAGTATAGACAGAAAAATCCTTATGTCAATTAAAAGTTTTAATAATGTTTGTTGTCGTTTATTAGCAAATATGACTATATAGTGATAATTTATGCGTTCCCGTACCCAAGAGCCAAAGCCACCAGGAGTGAAACACCGCGCTCCAATGTTTCATCGTTGAAATCGAAGCCAGAATCACGCAGACGTGGCCATGCCTCGCCGCCTGCCGCGGGAACCGCTGTCAACACGATTTCCTGGCCGCTATCATAATCGCATCCATAATCGCTTCCATAGTTCAGCGCCTTCATGGTAAAACGGGCGGCACAAGGAAGGAACGCCATGTCCACGGTCACATTGGGAAAAACCCGCATCAAGGTAAACAAGAATGGCTTCGGAGCCCTGCCCATACAGCGAATCCCGCCGGATGAAGCCGCGGCTCTCGTCCTGAAAGCATACGAGGGCGGAATCAGGTTCTTCGATACGGCGCGGGGCTACTCCGACAGCGAGAAGAAGCTGGGCGCTGCCCTTAAGGATGTCAGGAAGAACGTGTTCATAGCCTCCAAGACCCAGGCCAAGACGGGCGAAGGCCTGCGCGCCGACCTCGAAATCAGCCTACGCGATCTCCAGACCGACTATCTGGACCTTTACCAGTTCCACAATCCCGCCTTCTGCCCGAAACCGGGGGATGGAACGGGCCTGTACGAGGCGATGCTCGAGGCGAAAGAAAAGGGGAAGATCCGCCATATCGGCATTTCCAACCACAGACTCCAGATCGCCCATGGAAGCGTCGATTCGGGTCTATACGAGACCCTCCAGTTTCCATTTTCCTACCTTTCGACGTTCAAAGACCTGGAACTGGTCCAAAAATGCAAAAACGCCGACATGGGACTCATCGCCATGAAGGCGCTCTCGGGCGGCCTGATAATCAACTCGGCGGCCGCCTATGCCTATCTCGACCAGTTCGACAACGTTCTTCCCATATGGGGCATCCAGAAGGAAAGCGAGCTGGATGAGTTCCTCGCCTATATAGCCGATCCCCCCCGTTTGACGGAGGAAATCCGCGCCCTCATCGAAAAGGACAGGGCGGAACTCCTGGGCGAATTCTGCCGCGGCTGCGGCTACTGCATGCCCTGCCCTGTCGGCATAGAGATCAACATCTGCGCGCGCATGTCCCTGATGATACGCCGTTCCCCGCCGAAAAAGCTGCTCTCGCCCGAGTCCCAGGCGATGATGAAGAAGATCGAGGACTGCCTCCACTGCGGCCAATGCAAGTCCCGATGCCCCTACGATCTGGATACTCCCGCGCTGCTTACGAAAAATTATGCCGATTACGGGGAAATATTGGCAGGAAAAGCGATTTGACCCTTTTATTTGCCCGCTAAACCGCGCACGCAAGGTTTAGGAAGAAAATAGGTCCCAGCCACCTATTTATTGTTTGAACAATGTGATACAATGTCCTTAACTTAAGAATGGATACAAAAAATCCATTGTTCAGCATATCTACGCTTACCGTGGATACAGGTTTTAGATGCCCGATGCAACGCTTCGGGTGGAGGAATTTACTTTGGGCAAGAAAATTTATGTCGGGAATCTGAGCTACAATACTTCTGAGGACAGCCTTCGAAATCTTTTTCAGACTTACGGTACTGTCGCTTCGGCGAAAATCATCTCTGATCGTGACACCGGCGTTTCCAAAGGCTTCGGCTTTGTGGAAATGGGTTCGGACAACGAAGCTATGGCAGCAATCAATGGTACCAATGGTATCGATCTCGATGGTCGCCAGATCAAAGTGAACGAAGCCATGGACAAGCCCCGCCGCAGCAACGATCGCTACTAAGACCCAAAAGTCTTAGCGCTGTGAAAAAAGCCGCTCCTTCGGGAACGGCTTTTTTATTATCATCATTCCTGCATTATCAGCCCTGCCGGTTATATCCTATCTTGGGATTATCCGAATTGAATATCCTGATGTAGGCGGCTTCCCTTTTGGCCACATCCTCGTCGTCCGCCGTTTCGGATTCCCAGAGGATCTCTTTTTTTATGGTGAAATGGGGAGTTTTTACATTCTTGTAGTCCGCCTTTACATCGCGCGGATCGAAACTTCCGAAATAGGTCAGCGTTCCGGTCAAGTCCTTTCCGATATAGATTTTATTGTTCGGAAACGTGATTTTAAAGATTTGCTTCATGCCTTTTCCTCTGAATATCCTTCAAGTCAACTCTTCGACCAATCTATAGCCGATGCCGATTTCCGTCAGAATGTAGAGCGGATGCGAACTCTCCGGTTCTATCTTCCTTCGTATATTGGCCATGAATACTCTAAGGGATTGATATTCGTCGGTCGTTTCGTAGCCCCATACCTTTTTCTGTATGAACTGATGGGTCAAGACCTTGCCGGAATGCTCGGCGAGAAGGGCAAGAAGCTTGTACTCGATGGGAGTCAGATGCACATCCTTCCCGTCTACCGTCACGACGCGCCGCTCGAAATCGATGAAGAGCCCTCCGATGGAGAATATGGTCGGTTCGATATCCCGGGGGACGGCATGCCTGAGGGCGACGCGAATCCTCGCCAGGAGCTCAGGGATATTGAAGGGCTTGGTTATGTAATCGTCGGCCCCCCCATCCAGGGCCACAACCTTCTCCCTCTCCTGATCCCGCGCAGAAATGACAATGACGGGAACTTGCGAACGCATCCGTATCTGGGCAAGCACTTCGGAACCATCGATGTCGGGCAGGCCAAGATCCAGGAGGATGATGCCCGGGTTGTTGGCGAGAAAAAGCGAGATGCCGGAAAGGCCCGACTCCGCCGTATCGCAGCGATAGCCGCTGGCTTTGAGCGAGATTCTCAGCAGGTTCTGGATGCTTTTATCATCCTCGATGATCAAGACTCTTGCCTCATCCATGGCTTTCCTCCTCTAAAATAGGAAGAGAAAAAGAGAAGGTGGCTCCGCCCTCGGCATTGTTCATGCCAGTTATGGAGCCCCCATGGGCCAGAATCGTGGCCTTGCAGATGCTCAAGCCCAGCCCCGCGCCTTTCCTGCTTTCCGCCGCGTTCTTTCCCGACGTACCAAAACTCTCGAACAGGTGATCCAGGACATCCTTTTCCATGCCTCCCCCGTCATCGGACACGGAAAACACCACACTGTCCTGTCGCTGTTCGACCTTGACCACGATATGGCAGTCGGCCTTCGTGTGCTCGATCGCGTTGTTGAGGAGGTTTATCAGCACCTGGATGATGAGCTGCCCGTCCAGGGGAACGAGAAGAATCCCCTGGGAAGGAATATAGGAAAGACGGTGCTGCCCGATATTCTTGGCTACTCTCGAGAGGGCTTCGCTTACGATATCGTCCACGATCTCGGCTTGTTTCTTGATGATGAGCTTCCCCTCCTGGATGCGGGCCATGTTGAGGAGGTTCTCGACCATGGTTCCGAGCCAGACCGCGTCCGAATGGATATCCGCGAGCAGGCTCCGCTTCGTTTCCTCGTCTATGTCCCGGCTGCGGTCCAGCAGGAATTCGGAACCTCCCGCGATCGCGGTGAGGGGGGTCCGGAGATCGTGGGAGATGCTTCTCAGCAAGTTGTTTCTCAATCGCTCTTTTTCGATGTTGATGCGATGGCGTTCCTCGGCCTGATGCAGTTCCTCGCGCTCCATGGCCATGACGAACTGGGAGAGTATGGTTTCGAGATAGAGTCTTTCGTCCTTGGCGATGTCGCTTTCCGAACAGTCGATCTTGAGCACTCCCACGGTCTTGTTCTGGTTCATGATGGGGATGAAGCGCTTCCCGGCTATCATGGGGCCATAGCCTTCCACGCTTTCGGCTGGACTTTTCGCGAAGCAGGCGGCGGCCTCGGGATCGGCGAGGGCAGATGCTTCGCCGTAGAAAATGACGCAGGGCTTGCCGATGAGCATGGTGATGCTCTTCTCGCCGTAGGAGACAATCTCTTCTCTTTCGGAGATGTTCAGGTAGCCGTTGCTGACTTTATAGAGCTTGTCCGTCATTTCCTCGTTGCGCGCGGAAATGGCGATCTGGCTCTGGAGTCTCGACGTAAGCGTGGAGACGATGAAAGCCGAGATCAGGAAGATTCCCAGGGAGACGAAATAGGACGGGTCGTCGATCACGAATGTATGCAGAGGTTCGGTGAAAAAATAGTTAAACGTGAATATGCAGAAGAAGGAGGAGAGAACGCCCCAAATATAGCGTTTCGTCTCTATGACGATGACGAGGATGCTTAGCACGTAGATTATGAGGATATTCTCGACCCGCAGGTTGAGGCTTCGGATGAGGAATGCCACAAGGGTGGAGAGGAGAAGGATGCCGAAGGTCTCGGCGGCATGCTTGGCCATGGCGCTGTGCTTATGATCCATATTACCTTCCATGAATCGCGTCGGCGGCATCTTTGGCGATTCGCGCGAACCCCATGAATACGACATAGATTTCCAGCCGCCCCAGCAGCATCCCGGCGATCCCCACCCATAGGACGCCGGAAGGAGCGGCATAGCCGGTTATGCCCGTCGAAAATCCGACCGTTCCCAGGGCCGACGCGAACTCAAAGGCCGAATCCTGTATCGAATAGCCGAAAAAACAATAGGCGAGCGTTCCCATGGCGAATATGGCGAGGTAAACGAGGGCGAATAAGCCCGCCTGGGTCCTGTCCTCGTCGCTTATGACGCTTTCCCCGCCCAGGGCGTGGACGGTATCGGGCGCGATGATTCTCCTGTCGTTGAATTTCTGCCGCAGGTTTCGAAACGCAGATTTGAGAATAATTACTATTCTTGCCTGCTTGATGCCTCCGGAGGCCGATCCCGCGCCGCCGCCGACCAGCATCAATATTATCAGAATGAAGAGCGCCGAAGAAGGCCAAGCCGCGAAATCGCCGGCGGTGCGGAATCCCGTGGTAGTCAAGGCCGATACCGTCTGGAAAAGCGCGAGCCTGGCCGCTCGTGGCAGGTCCCTGGCGACCCCTCCCAGAAGGAGCGCGCAGATCAGAGGCGCGGCGAGGCCGATGAGGACGAGGGAAAACTTCGTCTCGCAGTGGCGAAGCCAGCCCGAGAATTTGCCCTTGATGATGAGGAGGTGGACGAAGAAGTTCGTGGAACCGAGAAGCATCAGGACGATGGTGACGATTTCGATAGGGAAGCTGTCATAGGCTCCGATGCTCAGGGCTTTCGTGGAGAAGCCTCCCGTGGAGAGGGCCGCGATCGAGTGATTCAGCGCGTCGAACCAGCTCATGCCGAAAACAAGATAGAGAAGCGTGCCCGACGCGATATATCCGGTGTAGATGGCCGACACGGTCCGCATCGACGCGATGAGGTTGGGAATGAGTCTGTCGTTGTGTCCGGTGGCGGTGTAGAGACGCATCCCATAGCGGTCGGAGAGAATGGAGGTCATCGCGAGCACGAAGCCGACGGCGCCGAAATAGAGCATGATGCTCCTGAAGGCGAGAAATATTTTCGGGCTCTGTTCGACGTCGACGACGGTGAGTCCCGTCGCTGTATATCCGCTCGCTGCCTCGAAGACTGCCTGCGGGAAATCGTATCGGCCCGTCATGACGAAGGGCACGGCGGAAACCAGGATCGCGATGATCCACGAGGCCGCGATGACGACCGAGTCCTGGTGCTTTTTAAGCTGACTTCTGTGCTTGCCTTTGATGAACAGGAGGAGGAGGTATCCGATTGTTATGCTCGCGACGCCCGGGGCTATGAAATCGACGGCGTAGGGCATTTCTTCCGGAAAAGCCAGCAGAAAGAGGAGAGGGAGCAGGACAACGGCGCCTGCCGCCATAGCCGCCGCGCCGAGATAGCCGGCGACTAGCTGATATCCTTCGGCCTTTGTGCCGGATAATTGGAAGTTCATGGGTGTTCGACGCTTACTGTAGCGAGGGCGATATAAAGATGGTGGAGGTTTTTTGGGGTCTGCCGTAAATTTTATATAAAGAAAGGGCTGATCGCGGAAATATCCATGATCAGCCCCAAGATTCGATCTTTTCAGCTTCCGCTCAGTCGCCAAAAGCCCCATCGATTATTTCGCAGCCTTTCGCTGCGAGCGTTTTGTCCACCCAGCTGCGATCGGCCGTACCGTTTTGGGCAGCCAGCAGCTTGGCGCTATCGCTCGCCTTAAACTTGCGAGCAGCCTCGAGAACCGCGGCAGCGTCTTTCTTAGGAATGATGATCACGCCATCCTGATCGCCGAGGACAATATCGCCTGGCTCAATGGAGACACCCCCGCAGGCGATGGGCACATTGACTTCCCCTGGGCCTTCCTTGAAAGGACCGCCAGGTGTCGTGCTCGTCGCATACACGGGAATATCCATTTCAGAAATGGCTCCAATGTCGCGGATCGGCCCGTCGAAAATCAGCCCAGTTATACCTTTGGATTTTGCGTACGTCACCATGATTTCACCCACAAGGGACTGGCTTCGGTCGCCTTCGTTCGACACGACTACCACATCGCCGGGACCGGCCATGTTGAGAGCTTTGTGAATCATGAGGTTATCGCCTGGCCTGGCCTTCACGGTGAGAGCGACTCCCACCATAATCTCCTCCCGTGGCGCGGAAAGAAGCATGATCTCGGAAGATAGCGCGCAAAGACGGTTCATCGTATCCGCGACGTTAGCCGGCGGAAGCTCTTTGAACGCCGCGACTAGTTCCGCAGGCGGAAGGTCGCGTTTTAAAAATACTCTGAAGCCAATGGACATAGATTCTCCTTTCTTAATTTAGAAAATCTTCATTCCTTACTCAGCGGAAGAAGACGTTTGACAGTTTCCGCGTAATCGTCCCAGAACTTTGAATATTGCTCGGAATTGAGATAACGGAGCGTAAGACCCATGTCTTCGACCTGCTTCATGTGTTCGGGCGACTCCATGACTTTCTTCATGGCGGCGCTCAGCTTATCGACGATTGCTTTAGGCGTTCCGGCGGGAACGGCATAGCCACGGTTAGCGGAATTGTAGAGCTTAAAGCCCTGTTCCTCGAAAGTCGGGACTTCGGGATAAAAGCGGCTACGAACATCGTCCATGACGCCAAGTATCCTGACCTGTCCAGCCTTATACTGGGCGATAACATCAGCCACGTTACCGGTATAGGCATCAACCTTTCCGCCAAGGAAGGGAGCAATTGCCGCAGCCGCACCCTGCGAGAAGTGGACGAAAGCGAACTGCGCGCCGGTCATTTCCTGAAGCTGAAGGAGAGCGAAATGCTCATCGCTCTGGATACCGGACGTCGTGATCGTGACCTTCCTTGGGTTAGCCTTGGCTGCCGCCACGAGGTCGCTGAGGGTCTTATAGGGACTGTTGGGAAGCACGGCGATAATCCCCGGGTCCACGATATGGAGGGCCAGAAGATCGAAGTTTTTCTTCGTATATGTCGCCTTCCGGTCGGGGTCTATATAGCTAACGACGGCCGAGGGAAAGTTGATGGTGCCGAAAACATAGCCGTCGCCTTTCGCTTTCGCAAGCTCGGAATACATTATCTGCGAACTGGCTCCCGGTTTGTTCATCGGGACGATCGAAACGCCAAGCTCCTTCTCGAGCCCCGCGGCCATCAGGCGCGCTCCGGCATCGGTTCCAGAACCAGCGGCGTAGCCGATCCAGAGCTGGATGGATTTGCCCTTAGCAGGCCAACTGGCTTGAGCGGAGAGGGGCGCTAGACAGAGAGCAAAGAGAGCGGCCACAGCCACAGTCACCATGAATCCATGCGATTTTTTGCAGTTCATTTCAAAAGCCTCCTAAAATATTTATAGGACGATATTCGTCCTTACTGCCGATATGAAATACGCGCCATGGCAAGATTCATTCATGCGCCTTCCCCGGAAACCTTCTCCTTTCGTTTTCTGAGCGATTTAAAGGCTGGCGCTATTAAAATGATCACGGCTAGAACAAAAAGGATCGCCGAAAGCGGCGTTTCGATGAAAATGGAGAACGAGCCTTGGCTGATTTCGAGGGACTGTCTTAAGGCTCTTTCCATCTGCGGTCCCAGGATCAGGGTAAGGATGAGAGGAGCCATCGGGAAATCCATTTTCTTCATGAAGAATGCGAAGAGACCGAAGCCGAGCATGATCATGATATCGAAAACGCTGTTGTTCACGCTGAAGGCGCCAAGGACCATAAAGCCAAGAATTACCGCGAATAGCAGTCCGTAAGGAATTTTAAGGATTTTCACCCAGATTCTGATCAGAGGGAGGTTGAGAATTAATAGAATGATATTGCCGATGACAAAGCTCGCGATCACACCCCAAGCGATGTCAGGATGTTCGGTAAAAAGAAATGGGCCGGGGACGAGTCCATGCATCATAAAAGCGCCCATGATGACGGCGACCGTGGGCGACGAGGGAATGCCGAGCGTGAAAAGAGGGATCAGCGCGCCGTTGGCGTGCGCATTATTCGCCGTCTCGGGGCCTACAACGCCTTCGACCATTCCTGTTCCGAATTTTTCGGGCGTCTTGGATGATTTCTTCTCGGTTATATAGGAAAGAAAAGAAGCGGCGGAGCCGGTCATGCCCGGGATAAGTCCAAGCCCTGTCCCTATCAAGCTTCCACGGATTATCGGCTTTACCGATCGTTTTAAATCGCTCCTTGAGGGAAAGAGCGAGCTCATTTTCGCGAGGGTTATCTCGCCGAATCCCTCTTCGGCGTTGGCGAGGACTTCCGCCAGCCCGAATATACCCATGATGACAGGCACAAAATCAAGGCCTTCCATGAGTTCGAGCCGGCCAAAAGTGAATCGAGGCATTCCTCGCACAGGATCCAGTCCTACCATCGAAAGGAGGAGTCCCAGAACACCCATCATCAAAGCTTTCACCATCGATTTTCCCGCCAGTCCCATCACGAGGGAGAGGCCGACGGTGAGAAGAGCGAAGGATTCGACAGGGCCAAACTGAAGTGCCATTTTTGTTAAAGGCGCCGCCGCCAAGACGAGGCATATAGTCGCGAATAGTCCACCAATAAAAGAGCCGATTGCCGCCAGGGAGAGAGCTGTTCCGGCTTTGCCCTGCTTTGCGAGTTCATAGCCATCTAAGCAAGTGATGGCTGAGGCTGCTTCGCCGGGGACGTTAAGGAGCACCGAGGTGATTGTGCCGCCGTATTGCGTGCCATAAAATAGCGCGGTGAGCATTATGATGGCGCCCGTCGGATCCATCTGGAATGTAAGGGGAATTAGAATCGCGGCGCCAGCCGAAGGTCCAATACCGGGCAGAACGCCAATCAAGGTACCAAGCGCCGAACCGAGAAAAGCGAGAAGCAGGTTCCCTGGCTGGAGGGCGACAGAAAACCCCATCAATAAATTGCTGAACGATTCCATGAATTTCTCCTAAAGCCCGATCGCGGCCAAGAAAGCGATTGAAGAAGTCGGGAGCAGGAGACCTAAGACTTTCCCGAATAGATAATAAACGCCAACGCTTCCAAATAACGATACAATCACCGTTTCGACAAGTTTCCTCTTACCGAGGAACTTGATTAGAATGAAGAGAAACATGAACATCGTAAGCTGATAGCCGAGCGGGTTCATCAGAATTCTCACCCCGATAAGGCTGACGACGATAGCGCCTATCCTCGCAAGCGCGGCTTTATCTGGAAGGAACTTTTTTTCGCCCGATTCGGATTTATATACTGTCGACTGAATGAGCCAAACGAGGGAAAGAATGCCAAAAATGACGGCGAGTATGAGAGGAAAGAATCCGGGTCCAGGACCCAATCTTGTATAGAACTGCAATTCCAAGGATCCAACTATGATGGAGATCGCGATAGCGATGCCGCCAATGGCTGTACCCTGATGAACTCTTTTGGTCATTTTTCTGCTCCTTTCACTTTTTACGGTTTACATGGCATCCGGGATCAGGGGCCTGTCCCTCCAGCACATGGAGCACGCCTTGCGCCGCGCCAACGCCCATACGGATAAAGGCTTCTTCGGTGGCTGCTCCGAGGTGGGGGGTGAAAAGGGCTTTCCCCGCTTCCGCGATTTCGGCAACATGTTCAGGAGGCTCTTTCGCGAAAGTGTCCATACCGACCCCTGCGATTTTACTTTCCTTGAGCGCCACCACGAGATCTTCCTCGTTGATGATTGGCCCTCTCGCTGTATTGATGAGGAAAGCGGAACGCCGCATCTTCTCAAACTGCTTGGCCCCAATCATGCCCCTGGTCTTGTCCGTGAGCGGGCAATGCAGACTTACGATGTCCGAGGCTTCCAGAAGATCGTCGAGCGCATCGACCCACATCACGTCGCCTGTCCTAGCATCGACCGGCAGGAAGGGATCATAGACGAGCACCTTCATGTTAAGCGGAGCCACAAGTTCTCGCAGACGTCGCCCGATTCTCCCGAACCCCACGAGGCCTAGAGTCTTTTCATTGAGCTCCATGCCGCGATAGTCGAGTTTGTCCCAGAAACCGCCGCGCACACGCGCGTCCTGTTTCGCGAGATCTTTCGCCAGACTCAAGACCATACCGAGAACGTGCTCGGCGACAGCTTCGAAATTTGCTTCTGGCGTATTGAGGACGGGAATTCCCAAGGACGTCGCGGCGGCGACATCGATATTGTCCGTGCCTACGCCATGCTTCGCGATAACACGAAGCCGACCCGATGCCTCCATGATCTTCTTGGAAACTTTCCCCGCCACACCTCGAACAATGAGGGCGTCGGCTTTGACCTCGGCCATAAGCGCCGCGAAATCATCTTCGGGACAATAAGGTTTTGTGCATACGACCTCGCAGGCTGGCTCCAAAATTTTCATGGCTTCATCGGCGATTTTGCCGGTGACCACGACGGAATACTTCTTCATCACTTCCCCCGTTATGCTTTTTAGTCGTGAGGATCGCGCTCACATGGTGTAGTCGGTCGATCGACGCGCTGCCGTGACCTCGCCCGGGAACCCAGGCCTTCCGCCTGCGACGACGGGACTTTCCGCGTATCCGCATTGGTCAGATATCGCTTTTGCTCCTCTCCTGATCTCCACCGACAATTCGTTGAGCTTTTCCATGGTCATGCGATCCGAGGGGCCAGCTATGCTCACAGCGGCAATCGTGGCGCCCGAGGCGTTGACGATTGGAGCGGCTACCGAAGCCACACCCATAACACGTTCATTTCTGGAAATCGCGAACTTGACTTTTCTGATCTGCTCCATCTCCTCCAGGAATTTGGAGCGGAGAAAAGGCTCGCCCGTAGCCAACCTGGTCTTGCAGGCGATTTCAAGGAGGTATTCGAGCTCATTAGGCTGCATGGCGGCGGCTAGCACCTTACCGACACCGAGGAACAAGGGCAGTCGCTGCCCGGCAGGATAGAGGTAGCGCAATGCAGCGGGACCATCGACGCGCTGAATGACGATGCGTTCGAAGCCGAATCGAACAAAGAGGGAAACCGCTTCCCCTGTACTTCTCGCCAAGTCTTGGAGAACCGGCAATGATGCCAGCGTCAGTTCATTTCCGAGAAGATACCCATGCGTAAGAGGGAGTACGGAGAGTCCTAGTCTATAACCGGCGTGAGCTTTTTCAACGAGACCATACTCCTCAAGCGTGGCGATCATGCGCAAAGTCGTGGCATTCGAGAGCTCTATCGCAGCCGCGAGTTCCCTGAGGCTTAAAGGCTTTCCGGCGGACTCGAGCGCGAAAAGCACTTTTATCCCACGCTCCAAAGCCCTAACGAGCGGTCCCTCTTTTTCCATGACTACTCCAATAGTTCACCAGGCGTACTATTAGTTCATTTTACCACATATTCTGAGTTTGTCAATAAAAAATTTACTTTCAACTCGCGCCGGGGATGCGGTGAAGAATGAGTTTGTGTTTATTGATATAAGGAATTTATCAGCAGCTTAGGCGAGAGCTAGACCGCCCGACAGAAACTCCGCCATGATCGCGCGCGGCAGGTCCAACGCTGCGTCGAGTTCCGCGAGGGGCATCCCCGCGATGGAGAGCTCGGGCAACGAGAGCGCGCGGCGGGCTTTTTCGGCCATCTCCACAGAGAGGACTACCGATCGCAGATCGCCCCTGTATACCCACTTCAAACTAGCCTGTCCTGATGACGATGGGGTTACTATCGGCAGTCCCGCAATCCAGAACGCTCGGGCGTTCGGCGCGGGGACAGTTGCGTCGAGGGCTTCCTCGGCCGAAGCGATGAGGGTTTCCGCGAGGTCGGGGGAGATGGATGCCTTGGGGAGGCCTCTGCCGAGCCAGGTCGATACGGGCATGTCCAACCCGCTGCCCTCCATCCAGGAGGAAAGGGCAGCCGCGAGGGGGGCGTCGAAGCGGTCGAAGGCTTCCTCTCCCGCGAAAGACAGGTCGTTGTTGGCGAAACGCCAGGGTTTGTCCGAAGGCTTGAGCGCCTGCCGCTTTCCGTCCCGCCACTCCCTGTACATGCGCGAATGTCTCGTGAGCACGAAGCGATGCCAGAAGGCGGAATCCACGAGGCCCGAGGCGAAGAGCTGGCGGCAGAACTCCGCCGAGTCAACGATGTCACCGACAGGCTGTCCCGGAAAGCCGTAGATCAGGTAGGTATGCACGAGAAGACCGGCCCGCCTCATCGCGACGAGGGTCCGGACGAGGCTCGCCAGGTCGAAGCCCTTGTCGGTCATGCGGAGTCCGCGCTCGGTCGCGATCTCGATTCCGCCCGAAACGGCGACGAGCCCCGAGGCGGCCAGGAATTCGCAGCGGCCCTGTGTCCACGAGGCGTCGAAGCGGACATTCCCCCAGTAGGAGAAGGGTCGCTCGCCGCCGGAAGCGCGCGCGCGATTGGCGCGGGCGAAGTCGAGGAGGGAGGCCATGGGCATGGCCTCATCCACGAAGTGTATGCCGTAGAGGCCGCTGCGCGCGCTTGCCTCGCCGGCAGCGGCGAGCAGGGCTTGGGTGCTGGAGCGCGCGAAGTCCGAGACATACTCGAGTTCGGTGTCGCAGAAGGAGCAGCGCCGCCAGTAACAGCCGTGCGCGAGGCTGTATTTGAGCCATGGCGTATCCGACCAGAGCCGGTGCATCGGGTTCTCGGAGTCGACAATCCTCAGGTAGGCGCCGAAATCGACGCTGCGGAAATCGGGAAATATAGTGGTCACGGCCTCGCGCTCCAGAAGCCTGTACTTCTCCTCCGACGCGCCGTCGTTGAAAAGCACATCATCGTCGCCGCGGCGCGTCATGGTTTTATAGGGCGCCGGGACCTTGTCTATGATGGAAGCGAGACTCCCGTAGCCAGCGTCGAAGGAGAGATAGTCGCAGAAGTCAAAAATGCCCGTATCGCGAAGGCCTCTCAGTTCCGTGGAGACATAGCCGCCGCCGAAAACGATGCGCGGCCCCGAGTCATGAGCGCCGAAAACCCCGCGCGCGACCCGCGCGCAGGCCAGGGCCCCGATGAGGCAGCCGGGAAAGGGTATGGTTATGAGGATAAGGTCGATGGGTTCCCGGGAAGCCTCGGCCGCGCGCGCCGTCCAGAATTCTTCGAGCATCGGTACATAAAACTCTTTTATTAGCCACGACGAATCGAGCGCGCGGCGCACCTCGCCGAAGTCGGCGCGGCTGGAGGCGAGGCGCTCGGCGTAGCGTACCGTGCCGAAGGCGGGATCGAGGGCGTAGGCAATGAAGTCTCCCAGGTCGTCGAGGATGCGGGTGGCGAGCGAACGAGCCCCGTCGGGACCGATGCGCCCGTCGCGCTCATCCAGGAAAGCCTTGGCACGCGCGCCCTGAGGCAGTTCGACCGCCGAAGCCAGCCGATGCGCCATGGCGGGATCGCTCCCCGAGAGAAAGTCCGTGATGCTGTCGATCCATTCGATGTAAAGCCTTTCATAAGAAAGGTAGCGCTCGACCTGCGTCCTCGATTCTTCGCTCCCCAAAGCGGCTTGCGCCGCGAGGGCCGCGCGCGCGTCGGCGAACACTTTCGTCAGCCCCTTCCTCGAAAAAATTCGGCGGTAGAGATCGATCGAATGGTCATAGGAGACTGCCAACGCGCCTCGGCCGCGGAGAAAGGCTTCGAGGCAGTGAACCGCCGGATAGGGCGCGTTGAGCTGGGTAAAGGGCGGCTGAACCAGTATCGCTTTCATGCTTTCCGACCTTACTGGGCTCATCGCAGGCCCGCGATGCCGAAACCGGTCATGCAGAGGTCAGCGATTTTCCCGATATAGACGGCGCGGTTTTCAGGAAGAAAATCCTTGTCGCGGAAACCGGCGACGGCGCGGGGTTCGGTTCCCGATTCTTTTGTCATGGCCGCGACGATCTTGTCGGGGTCGGTATCGCCCGAAACCGTCACGAAGGCGGCGGCTGGGAGCTTTCCCTTCATCAGCCTGAGCCAGGAGCGCACAGGCGGACAGAGGTTCCAGGACCATACCGGCGTGAGAACGATCACTCTGTCATAGGAGGAGGGGTCCCGAAGGGGAGAGACGATGGGGCTCGCGATTCTGAACGTGGCCTGATATCCGGAGCGCATGAAGTTGAACAGCCCCGTCGATCGTGTCTTTTTCTCGACGATAGGCTCCATATCCGCGCCCAAAAGAATGCCGAAGTCCTCGGCCACGCTTCTGGTCGCCGCCCCTTGCGAAAAGTAGACGACGAGCGTCCGCGCTCCGTCGCCGACGGGCTTGAGCGAATCCGTTATCGCGGGCATTTCCTTTCCGGACGCGCTCGGGCTCGATACGACGTCAGCGGATCCGCCTTTTTCCCCTGACGCGTATCCGCCCGCGACGGCGAGCGTCGCTAAAAGCACTACAACGATATTCGCTTTTCTCATGGTTATCCTTCTGCCGATCGGATGCGCGGCGGGCATGAAACCCGCGCCAACAGCGTACGCCCAAATCCGCGGGCTTTCAAGGCAAGCCTTTTCGAGAAAAGGCTTCGGTTGACTTTGCTTCTATATATTGTATCATGCATTTACAGCAATATCTGTAAGCGATCGGGGGCAGCATGCGGCATGACGTAGTGATCGTGGGCGGGGGGATGGCAGGCCTCACCGCCGCGGCCTTCCTGTGCAAGGCCGGCCTCGGAACAATCCTCCTTGAAAAAGAAAAAACATCGGCGGCCTCGTCACTTCCTTCAACCGCGGCGGCTTCACCTTCGACGGAGGAATCCGCACCATAGAAAATTCCGGCATCGTCCTCCCGATGCTGAAGCAGCTCGGGATAGACCTCGACTTTCTCCCCAGCACCGTATCAATTGGTTTTGGCGACGAGATTGTCAAGCTTTCCTCCGGCGAAATCGCCCGAGTGATGGAGTACATGGAAGTGCTCTACGGCATCGACAATCCGCTCTTCCTCGACCTCAAGAGCGACCCCCAATACGTCTTCAAGACCATTCTGCCCTGGATCTCCCGCCCGATTATTTTTCGCGGATCGCCAGCGCCCATTTCTTCTAGACGCCCCTCACGGAAGGATTATCCGCCGTCCCCTGGGCGGAACTCCAGGTTCCCGGCGAAACGGTCTCCGCAAGCCAGCCCTCCCTGACGGGAGACAGGCAGAAGCTCTTCGACTGGCTCGGGCGCTACTTGGACTATACCACCTACGAGATATCCTGCCCTGCCCTGAGGGACCCAAGCCTGGCGCCTGAGGGAAAGACAGGGCTCATCATCAGTTCGCTTATGGATTATTCCTTGGTCAGACATTTCAGGGATCTGGGCTGGTACGATGAATTCAAGGATTTCTGCGCCGACCGCATCGTGGAGGTGCTGGAAGCGGCGATTTTCCCCGGACTGAAAGCCGCCGTGCTCGACAGCTTCACCTCGACGCCGCTGACCATCGAGGCTATCACGGGGAACACCGACGAGGCCATCACCGGCTGGGCATTCACCAACGACGGCATGCCGGCCGTACACAGCCTTCCATCGGTCGCCCGCTCTGTCCTGACACCTATTCCCGGTGTCTACCAGGCCGGACAGTGGTCGTTCAGCCCTTCGGGACTGCCCATCTCCATCCTGACGGGCAAGCTGGCTTCCGACAGGATCATAAAGGACCTGCGGAAACAGCAGCCGGCCTAAGCGTCCAGCCCGGTCAAGGTTCTGCTAATCTCCCAGACTCTTTTGCCCAGATCGCGGTTCAGCGCCGTCTTGGTGGGTTTTTCCTCCACCGTCAGATGGAAGAATTTCCCGCTGACCTTTCCCGCTTCCCCGGACGCGGCGAGCCAGTACAGGGCTTCCCCCGAAATGACGGGATCCTTGAGCATCAGCCATATGACCGTGTTCTTGAAAAACCTGTAGAGCGGACCGTTGTTGTTGCCGATGTTGGTGCGCACATCCCCGGGATGAACCGCGTTGATGGTAACGCCGCTGCCCCGAAGCCGATCGTCGAATTCCCAGACGGTGAGAAGTTGTGCGATTTTTGAAGCGCCATAGCCCCTCAATCCCGCATAACGTCGCTTGCTCCAGTCGAGATCGTCCAGGTCCAGGCCGCCGAAACGGTGCCCCTCGGAATTCACCTGAATGACGCGCGAAGGCGCGCTCTCCTTGAGCCGGTCGAGCAGGAGGCTCGTGAGCAGAAAGGAAGCGAGGTGGTTGACGCAGAACACCAGCTCGAAACCTTCGCGCGCGAGCTTGCGCGTCGTCGAATGGAGTCCCGCCGAATTGATGAGGACGTCGATGCGCGGACAGCGCTCGAGGATCTCAGCCGCGGCCTTCCTTACCTGGCTCAAGTCGCTGAAATCCGCGACCACTATGTCGACGCGCACCCGCTGAAGGCTCGCCTCGGAATCGGCGGTGACTTCCGCGGCGATCGACTCCGCTTTCGCCTTGTCGCGGCAGACCATGACGATATCGGCGCCGGCCCGGGCAAGACGCCGCAGCGCCCGCAAGCCCACGCCCGAGGTGGAGCCGGTGACGACACAGCACTTTCCTCTCATCGATTCCGTACAGGTTTTCTGCGCCGCCTTCCTGCTCGCCAGGAACCGCAGCTGCTCGGGCAGTTCTCGTTTCATCGTTTCTCCAGGCTCAGCCAAAACGCTTGCGCATGAACTTCCGGTATCGCGCCCGGAACCAGGGAATGCCATTGAAAATATCGCCCCACAAATCGTAATAATCGCGCTGTCCTATGATCCTGCCGTCCTCGTGGAGGGTGAGCACCGTCGAGCCATAGACGGGCGTGCTCGGGAATTTCTTGAACATCATTGTCATGGTCCACTGCAGGAATATGACCTTCCCGTCGCGGGCCACGGCATGGATGTCCATCCTGAGTTCCTGGCAGCGTTCGGTCAGCCGCTCGCAGAGCGCCTTGAATTCCTCGATTCCCTCGACTCTCTGTATCGAGTCCTGGAAAACAATATCGGGATGGTAGTAGGGGTAGATATGGGACCAGTCGGGTTTTCCCTGCGTGTTGTAGGTTTTCGACCAGAGGGCCCTGACGGTTTCTTCGTTCAACATTCGCTAGCGCCCCGGCTTCTTTCGCTCGATCGAAGCGAAAACCGCCTCAGTGACGGGGGTGGGGATAGCGAAATCCTTGCCCATCCTGATTATCGAGCCGGCGAACAGATCCCTTTCGTCCGGCTTCTCCGCCACGCTGACATCCCTCTGGAAAGAAGTCCTGGTTTCGGCGGGAAACTTAGCCGCCTTCGCCAGCGTTTCCTCGACGATGCCGGCGGACAGCCCAATCCCCTTCGCGCGGGCGAGCGCCATGATCTCGCCCATGATTGACTTCACGGCGCTCAGATCTGCTTCGGACCGCAGCGCTTCGCCGATGGTTTTGCCCGTATTCGCGGTGATGAGGCCGAAGGGAGCGATGAAAAGGTACTTATTCCAGATTTCGACGAAAGGTTCTTCCTTCCAGCCATGCTTAATCCCCGCCGCCTCGAGCAGGGCGAGAATAGACCTGTCCTCCGGACTGCGCCCCGGATCGGGGCCAAGAAGTATCGTGCTCGAAGGCCCGCGCTGAATCACGACGCCCGGTTTTTCCACGAAAGTACTGATGTAGACGCAGGCGGGATGAAGATAGCCGTTCTTGACGACGGCGCGCACGCGCTCGAATATGTCGACGCCGTTGAGCAGGGGCAGGATCACGGTAGAGTCGGAGATCTTGTCCTTCAGCTGCCGAAGCACCTCAGCCAAGTCATATCCCTTGACGCATATCAGGCAATAATCCAGCTGAGGCAGGTCCGCGATGCGTTCCATCGCTTTCGTGGGAACGCAGGTCATCCGCCCTTCCTCGGCGTCCAGGACGAGGCCGCCCGACTGTATCGCTTCCAACTGCCGACCTCGCGCGATGAAATAAATATTGACCCGCGGGTCCCGCCCAAGAAGCTGGGTGAGCTTCCCGCCGAAATACCCGCCGATTCCTCCTATGCCAATAACCGCGATGTTCTTCATGGCAGCTCCTTTCCCTAGCATTATTGCCTTTGCCACTAAGCCATGTCCATCGCTTTCATCGCCCCCGGACCGTTTTAAATCTTGACATGGTTTAGAGACCGGATAGAATAATCGTATCGTGCTTTAAAGCACTCGATGGACATCGATTTCGAACCGACAATCCTACCGCGTTGGTGCCATGGATTTCGGTCTTGGCGCGCGGCTCTGCCCCGCGCCGAAGGCGTACCCGGAAACGGATACGCCTCCCGTTCCGCTCCTTGAGGGAACATTGGAAAGAAAGCGATCATCCTAGACCTCGCGGATATATGTCCGAATAAGGGAGGCGGGAGCGATGAAAGACTTTCCAGAGAAGCGGGAAGGCGAAAGCTGGTTTGAAAAACCCCGATCAAGAAGAGATTTCCTCAAAATGGCGGGAGGAAGCATCGCGGGACTTCTCGTCACCGCCTCCCTCGCCGGGGCTGGCAAGTGGGAGGACCCCGAAGCCAAGGAGCTGCGCGTATGGGCGATTCCTTCGGGCGTCATCGTCCACGACCCGAGCCGCTGCGTAGGCTGCAAGCGCTGCGAATTCGGCTGCTCGACGAGGAATTCGGGCAAAGTGAGCGCCGAGCTTTCCAGAATCAAAGTCTCCAGAAATCTCAATTACGGCGTCGAAGGCGTCACGGCGGCCTACGCGAAGGCCGATGGCCAGATGGGCAACTTCAGGATCGTCGCCGAGACCTGCCGCCAATGCGAAAAACCCGCGTGCGGTAACGCCTGCCCGATGAATGCTATCTATGCCGACGCAAAAACCGGCGCCCGCGTCATCGACGCCAAGCGCTGCGTCGGATGCGGGAAATGCGTCCAGGCCTGCGCGTGGAATCTGCCCACCGTCGATCCGGAAACCAGGAAGACGTCGAAATGCACGAGCTGCGAGGGGGATCCGACCTGCGTGAGGCTCTGCCCGACTGGGGCGATACGCTATATGGATTACAAAGAAGCGGAAAAACTTCTGTGGGGAGCCGATGCCAATTCCGGCGCCACGGTCGTCAGCGGCGCGACTGCCTAAGCGGGGAGGAAAACTGCAATGGAAACATTTGGATATACCGGAAAAATTCTCAGGGTGAACTTGAGCGCTGGCTCGGTTTCCATCAACGACACGCTCAAATACAAGGAATTCATCGGCGGCGAAGGCATGTCGATGAAAATCATGTGGGACGAGGTGCCGGCGGGCACACACCCCTTCGCGCCGGAAAACAAGATCATCTTCGGCGCTGGCCCCCTCTGCGGAACCGGCGCCCCTTGCTCCGGCCGCACCAATATTACCAGCCTCCTGCCCTCGAGCCCCTTTCACGGCATCGCGAGTTCGCACATGGGCGGCTACTTCGCCACCGAGCTAAAGTATGCCGGCTATGATCTGATCGTCATCGAGGGGAAAGCGGCATCACCCGTCTGGCTGAGAATCGAGGATGAAAAGGTGAGAATCGAGGACGCCCGTTGGATGTGGGGAAAGGGCATTTTCGACACCCAGGCCATGGTGGCCTCCTTCATGGGCAAGGAAGCCCAGGTCGCGGCCATCGGGCAGGCTGGAGAAAACCTCGTCAACCTTTCGGTGATCCGCACCGGCGCTTCGCATTCGGCCGGAGGACACGGCGGCGTCATGGGTTCCAAGAATCTGAAAGCCATAGGCGTACACGGCACCGGTTCGGTGAAAATCGCGGCGAGCGGCAAGGATTGGCTCGAGCTCGACGCGTACATGATGAGCATCATAGGCGCGAACAACCAGATGGTCGTTCCCTCCACGCCGCAGCCCTGGGCGGAGTATTCGGACAAGAGTTCGCGCTGGACTGGGCGCAAAGGTCTCTTCTGGGGCGCCGCGAATCCCCCTGTGGAAACGGGCGAATGCGATCCTCACGACATGCAGTCCGTGGGATTGCGCACGATGAAGGCGATCTTCGACCTGGGCGCGGGCGCGGAGAAATACACCGTGCGAATGGGCGGCTGTTCGCATTGCCCGATCCGCTGCCACTCGCAGCTCAAGGTTCCCCAGCTGGAGAAGTACGGACTCGATCCATACGTGGCCAACACCTGCGTGGGCTGGTCCGGACCGCGCGGCGTCATGTGCTACGGGATCAAGGATTTCGACGGCAATACGGGTTCCGACGCAAGCATCGTGGGCAACGCGATCGGAACGACCCTTGCCGACGATTATGGCGTCTGGTGCAACTATGCGCAGATAGGCCGCGATCTCAAGTACTGCTACGACAAAGGCGTCTTCAAGCGTGTTCTGAGCGCCGAAGAGTACGCTTCGATTCCATGGAGCAAGCTCCTTAGCGGGGACGCGTCCTTCTACTTCGATTTCTACGAAAGAGTGGCCTTCAAGAAAGGCGAGTTCTCCCACATCGCCGACGGATCGTATTGGATAGCGCAACGCTGGAACCTCGGCGATGACTACTGGAACGACAAGAGCGGCAAGCTCTGGACCCGCGGCGGCTATCCCGTGCACCATTCGAACGAGGCGGGAGCCCAGGTCGGCGCGCTCATCTCCTGTTTTTCCAACCGCGATTCCCAGAACCATTCGCACATGAACTTCATCGGCTCCAAGCTGCCGGTCGCGTTGCAGAAAGAGATCGCGGGCGAGATATTCGGTTCGCCCGAGGCTCTCGACGCCCCGGCCGTATATACGAAAATGAACGTGTACAAGGCTAAGTTCGTGAAGTACTCGCTGGTACGATCCATGCTCCACAACTCGCTCACCCTCTGTAACTGGATGTGGCCCATGGCCGTGAGCCCGCTGAAGGAGCGCAAGTACCGCGGCGATACTTCGCTCGAGTCCAAATTCTACTCTCTCGCCACCGGTATCCGGATGAGCGAAAAGGAGCTGGACGAGACGGCCGCGAAATGCTTCACGCTCCAGCGCGCCTACACTATCATGCAGATGAGGACAGCCGATCTGCGGAACACGCACGACCAGACCACCGAATGGCCCATCACCCCGGACCATGCCAAGGATGGTTCGAACATCCCACAATTCACGCCGGGAAGCATACAGATGGAAAAGTCGGATTTGGAGCTGGGCCGAACCATGGTCTACAAGGAGTTTGGCTGGGATGAGACGACCGGCGCCCCGACTCGATCGTACCTGGAGTCCGTCGGCTTAAAGGACGTGGCGGACAGGCTTGCCGCGGCGGGGCTTCTGCCCGGCTGATTCAGCTGCTATCGCGCGATAGCGCCATCGCACTATCGCGCCAAGGAGTGTCATATAGATGGGAGTCATTTCCCCCGACAAAAAAGAGCAAATTGCGGGAGCCGTCGCCGATAATCCCGGAGCCTTACCGGCGGATAGGGAAGCATACACGTCGCGGCTCATCGAATTCATACGCGCCGAGTCGTCCGCCGGTCGGCTCACGAGCCTCTCCGCGCTCGCTTCGAGATTTCCTCCGCCCGATGAACTGAGCAGGGAACTTGGCTTTAGCATCACTTCCGCGATCGCGGAAGTACCGGAGGCCGGCGACCTGAAAAAAATGGAAGGTTCATCGGATGCGTGGTATTTCAGCGAAAACACGATGACCGGCAACTACGCGCTTCATCTTCTCAGGACCGAGGAGAAAGATCCCTTGATGCTCATCGCGGAGACGGTGCGCGATGAATCCAGAATCTACCCGCGGCCGACCGATTTGACGTTTTTTACCGATCCTCCCTTCTCCATGAACGAGAGGGAGCTTCGTCAGGCGCTCGGGAGGATGGAGCTTCGCCCTGACATGAGCGATATCAAGCGCTGCGCCGCGTCGAACGGAGCGACATATCTCTACTCGACCAGGTATCTGGGCGAAACGCTCGCCGAAACGCTCGCGGAGTGGATAGAAGTAGGGCAAAAGCAAAATCCCTGACGCATTTCGCGCCAGGTCGGATAACGCATCCGGTTGACCATCTGTCGCGCGAATTCTACACTATCCCTTCGCTTATCATGATAGGGATAGGAATAGATGAAGAAATCAGCCGTCCAGAGAGTCTATAAATCGGCTATCGGTTCTCTCAGCTTTTCCGCCGAGCTGCGCAAGATGCGGCGCGAGCTGAACGCCAAAATAGACAGCCCTGACAGCATCGCCGCTCCCTCCTCCAGTGTCCGGTGCGTAAACCGCTGGTTTTCGCACCGGAGGATTTCGATCGCTGAGTCCTACCTTATGGTCGTTTCAAACCTCGATTCGAGGCATTCCCGCTCGAGGCTCGAAGCCCTTCGCGTCCTCGTCGACGCGTCCTTCAACTCGAAAAGCCTCGACCTGCCCCTCAACACCGCCCGCGTCCAGATGGCGCTCATGAAGGAAGCGGTGAAGAACAGGCAGAACAAAAGACGACAGCTGGAGCTGCTCCACGATTTTTCCATATCCACGCATGGCCAGAAACAGGTAATCCAGAGGCTCTGCGATGAGCTCAATATCGTTCTCCTACCGGAAAACGGGACAAGGCTCGAGGATTTTAATTACGGCTGGGACGACCATGTCCACGACACGGCCACCTCGGGCCGGAAAAATCCCACTCAGCTCATTATCGACGCCTTCATAAAAGGCATTTCCGAGCTTACGGTGGCCTACGGCTCTCCCTCCGACATTGAGATGATGGAAGAAGTCCTGGAGGCGGGACGGATCATCGGCATCAGAATCAACATCGGCTTCGAGTTCAGCATGGCCGTCCAAGGCCGCCGTTTCCATTTCATGGCGATCCTGCCCCGGATGAGGACGCCGGCCGACGCCAGGGCCTTTTTCCGGACGAATGCCGATGCCCTTCGTGATTTTTTCGCCGATCTCGAGAAAAACCAGAACAATCGAGTAGAGGCGGTGCGCGGGGTGCTGCAGGAATTCAACGCCGCCTCGCTCGAAGCCCTGAACGGCGGGTTCCCGGACGAACCGCTCTACACGGTTCCGGAACTGACCTTTGAAGCGTTGAACGCTTTCATTCCCACGATGAGCATCAATCGCATCCATCTGGCGGAATTCCTTTACAGCACGCTGAGACCGGTCATGTTCAACAGACTTCTTCTGCTTAAAGTGCGGAAAAGCAAGGCCCAGGACGAATGGAAACGCGAACGCGGCACGGAAGCCGAGTACCGCGCCATTGATGAAGCATATTCAGACCTGAAAAAGACCTTCAAGGGCATGTCGCCGGACAGCCTCCTCAAGCAGTACTTCGACGGCCCCTCCCTGATCGACTACCAGTCCGCCTTCGACGATATAGCGGCGGTAAAATCGATGCTTTCGACGGCGGGATGCAGGCTTAAAATGCTCCATCCGCTGGAGCATGGCGTAGAGAAGGCGGTCGAAGTATTGACGGAATACCGCGGCGTCATCGATCTCGTCGAACTTTACAATATCCAGGACTGCGTAAGCCGCGGTCCGGAAGAAATGCGAAGCTTCGCCGGCCACGTCAACGCGCTCAATGAGCGCGCGCTAAAAGAAGGCACGGCTCCTTACATCCCCGTATGCGGAAGCGATTCCACCGGCCGGCATCCGAAAATACCCGGCATGGGGTTTACCCGGGAAGACAGGATCCTCGGTTCGCGCAAAGGAAATTTCCTCTCACGGCACATTGCGCTCACGCCCTTCATCTCGGCCATGATCGACGCGGAAGGAAGGCCGGTCCGGGAATCCGACGCAAGTTCGGTATCGCCCATCGTCTGCCTGGGCAAGCTTTCGGAGTGGGGCGGCACAGGCGACGGTTCGTCGGCCGAAACCGCTTTCATACCGCCCCAAAAAGTATGGCGCTATCTCAACCCATCCGTGAAGAATTATCTTTACGCCTTTATCGGTTTCATCGTGGCCAATCATTTCATAGGCTGGTCGTACGCGCTGCTCTGGCTGGGCATCACCGGTTTCAGGAACAGCGTCGCCGACCTCGTGTCGAACCGAGGCGGTCGGCTCAGCGAATGGAAACTGAAAAGCATCAATTTCGACAATGTCGCCCAATCCTTGTTCTGGACTGGCTTTTCGGTGCCCATCCTCGGATTCGTCAAGTCGAATTTCGATATCGTATGGCCATGGGCGCAGGACGGCATGTTTTTCAACCTGGCCAAGTTTTTCGTCATCTCGTTCGCGAACGGACTGTACCTCGCCGCTCACAACACGTTGCGCGGCTTCGATAAAAAAGTTGTGCGCGCGAACTTCTTCCGCAGCGTGATAGCGTGGCCCTTCGCGGCCGTTTTCGCCCCGCTCGGCAATATGCTGAAAATACCCAGCATCGTCCAGACGAAGATCTGGTCGGACTTCGTCGCCGGATTCATCGAGGGCGGCGGGAAATACATGGCCGTTCTGAGGCTGCGCAGGCATAATATCGAGGAAATCATACCGAGGATCATAGAAAACGAGGGAGAGGAGAAATACATAGCCATTCTCGATCTCCTCTACCTCTACCGCGAAGAACCTCGCACAAGGAATTCGCTCATCTCGCTTTTCGAGCTGTCGAATTCTCCCGTTTCGAGGCTATGGGGCGGTAGGGGCGCGGCGCTGACGCGAAACGGCGAAGACAGGGCGCCAACGCGATCTCTCGGCGATTTTCTGGGCGCTCTGGATCGGCCCAAGCTTGACGAGGAACTCACCGGTTTCATTCTTTCGCGATACGACGAGGATATGGGAACCGACCTGGTCGGATTGGTGGCGGAATCGCTGCCGCCGCTTCGGAGCTGGCTGGATTCGCGAAAAATGCGGAGTTAGGCCGATGCGGCCCGGAAAACGATAAAGAAGGGCTTCGGGGGCTGTCTACTAAGTTCAAAATAAACAGCCCCTTTTCCCGCCCCGCTTATTTGCTCGCCACTATAGCCTTGCGTAAAAGTCCCTTCAGAATCTGCACCTTATACCGGTTTCTCTCCAGCGGGAACACCTGTTTCGCCCCGATCTCGCCCGCGATCTCCGCCGTCTCCTCGCTCGCCGTCTTCCCGATGAGGATTTCCTCGACATTCACGGCTCTTAGCGGGATGGGCGCGACAGCGCCGAATACTATCCTGGCGCCGCTGATTTTTCCATTCTCGAAGTCCAGGGCGGAGGCGACGCTCACGATCGGGAAATCTATGGAATTGCGCACCCTGAATTTCTGGAAGCTGAATTTTGTTCCGACCTTGGGCGCCGGTATGGAGATTTCCGTCACGAGTTCATCGACGGCAAGCACCGTGGTGGTCATCAGCCCTACGGTATAGAAGTCCTCGGCCGCGATGCTTCTCTTGGTCGTTTTGATCGTCGCCCCCAGCGCGATCAACGCCGGAGCGACATCGGAAGCGTTGACGGCCACGCAGCTGCAGTCGAGGCAGCGATGGGCTTCCATGCTCACCTTGCCGTCCTCGAGCGTCGCGTAGTCTTCCTTGTCCATGCAGCGATCGCAGGGATCCAGCTCCCTGACGCTTGCCCGCTCCGAAGGCTTGAGCGCCTTGTCGTTGATCGGCCTGAGTTTTCCCGCGCTTCCGGGCCCCTCAGCGGCTTTCTTCAAAGCGCCGCCGGCGAGGTAAACCTCTATCGAATCCGCCGTTTTCCTGCCCGCGGCGAGGGCTTCCACCACCGTGGCCGGTCCTGTCGCGACATCGCCGCCAGCGAATACTCCCGCCGCGCTCGTCTGATAGGTTTCGGGGTCGGCATCGATGCCGTTGCCTTTGGTCAGCGCGATGGCGCCATAGGACGTATTGTCGAGACCCAACAGGTTCTGGTCCTGGCCGATGGCCGAAACCACCCAGTCGGCCTTAAAGAGGAAATCGCTCCCCTTTATCTCGACGGGACGCGGCCGCCCGGAGGCGTCAGGCTCACCGAGCTGCATCTTGCAGCATTCGAGGCCTTCTAGTTTCGCGCCTCCCAGCACGACTTTCTTTGGGGCGACGAGGAACTGGAGCTCGATGCCTTCCTTGATCGCGTCCTCGATTTCTTCGTCTTCGGCGGGCATCTCGGATCGCGTCCTGCGATAAAGGAGGACGACTTTCTTCGCCCCGCAGCGGAGCGCTGTCCTCGCGGCGTCGATGGCCGTGTTGCCGCCGCCGACGACGGCGACGGTGCCGTTCATCGCGGGCGGTCCGTTCCACTTGACGCCTTCGAGGAAGGAAATGCCGGGGAGGATGTTCGGATGCTTTTCGTTCTCGACGCCCATACCCTTGGCGCGCCAGGATCCCATCGCGAGGAAGACGGCGCTGAAACCTTCCTTTCTGAGACTGTCGAGCGTAAAATCCTTACCGAGCTGCTGGCCTGTCTTCGCGACGATGCCGTGCGAGAGAATGAAATCTATCTCGCTGTCCAGCACGCCCGGGGAAAGCCTGAAATCGGGGATGCCGTAGCGCAGCATTCCGCCGAGCTTGGGCTGTTTGTCGTAGATCACGACGCCGAAGCCCTTGAGCCTAAGGAAGAAGGCGCAGGAGAGACCAGCCGGTCCGCCCCCGATGATCGCAATCTTCTTGCCGTTCTCCTTGGCGGGAGCCTTCTGGTATTTCTTCTTATTCTCGAGGATGTAATCGCCCACGCGGCGTTCCACCGCCCTGATGGAGACGGCGCTGTCCTGTTCGCCGCGGTTGCAGCCCTGCTCGCAGAAATGCGGGCAGACGCGACCCGTGACGGCCGGCATCGGGTTGTTCTCCAGGATGATGCGCCCCGCTTCGGCTATCTCGCCGGCGCGGATCCTTTCCATGTAGCGGGGTATGTCGATATTGTCCGGGCACTCAGAGGAACAGCCCGGCCTGCCTACCCGCATGGAGCCGAATATGGAATGGTAGCGGTTTTCGCCGGTCAGGGCCGGGCAGTGATCTCCGCCCTTCCTGAGGCAGTGGAAGCTGTTGTCGAGTCCTCTATAGTACCAGCAGCGCGGTTCCTGGCAGAGGTTGCCGCCGATGGTGCCCATATTCCTCAGCTGCGGCGAGGCTACCGCGTGCGCCGCCTCGGCGAGCAAGGGATACTTCTTCCTGACCGTCCCGTTTTTGGTTATCTCGGAGAGGGTGGTGAGCGCCCCAATCTTCAAGCCGCCCGCTTCCTCGCGGATGTACGAGAGCCCTTCGATGGTTTTTATGTCCACGAGGACTTTGGGATATACCGGATGGACCTCGTCCTTCAGTATTCCGAGGATATCAGTCCCGCCCGCCACCACGACCGCAGTCTTGCGATACTTGCCGATCTGCGTCACCGCATCATCGAGCGATTTCGCCGCGATATGATCAAATTTGTGCATTCCCATGGCTATCCCCTCAGTCCTTTCCCAAGGCTTTCAGGATCTTTTCCGGTTTAATCGGAATGTCGTTCACCCTGACCCCAATGGCGTTGTAGATCGCGTTCGCGATGGCTCCCGGCGTGCATGAAACCGTGCCTTCTCCTATTCCGCAGGCGCCATATTCGCCCACTCCCTTCCATACCTCGAGGAGCACTGGCTCTATTTCCGGCATGTCTGCCATGGTCGGAATGGTGTAGTCCACCCAGTTGAAATTGAGCGGGATGCCCGTGGCCTTGTCGTAGATGATCTCTTCGGTCAAAGCCTCGCCCATGCCCATGCACTGGCCGCCGATCTGCTGCGACTCGGCGCCCGAGGCGTACATGACGGTGCCGCAGTCGTTGACGACGACCAGTTTTTGCACGTCGACCTTGCCCGTGCTCGTGTCCACCTCGACCTCGGCGAAGTTGGCAAAGAAAGGTACGCCGGTCAGTTTCACGTCAGGCGAGCGGCTCTTGGCCACGGTGATGGGGGCGTTGTCACCCTTGCGCAGCATTTCCTTGATCGTCATTTTGAAGGAAGGTTTCGACGCGACGATGACCTTGCCGTCGGCGAAATCCAGGTCCGCGGCCGGAATCTTCAGTATTTCGGCGCCGGCTACTTTGAGTTTTTCCTTGAGTTCCTTGGCCGAATCGATCATGACTTCCGACTGCAGGAAGGACACGGCGCTGTCGGTCTGGACACAGTCCTTGATGCCGTCCTTCGTGTCCACGATCGGTGTCCAATAGATATCCTCGACGCCGATGCCGAGGAAGCTCAGGGCTTCGGCGCAGCCAAGGACGTTGCAGGTGTTGGAGCCGCCGCCCACTTCGATGGTGGCGGCGTTGAGGAGGATGGTGCAGTCCGGATTGAGCGTCAGGTTGACCTGAACCTTGCCGCGCCGCTTTTCCTGCCACTCCGCGTGCCAGGAGGGATGGCAGGAGAAGCCAACCCCTCGCTTCTTCACGCCATCGATCAACGCTCCCTTGCCGGGGGCGTGTCGCTTTTCCTTCCAGCCCAGGCGTTTCGCCCCCACCTTCAGCACTTCGATGAGGCTGTCGGAAGGCAATTTCTCCCACTCGGTGGCGAAATTCTTGATGCAGAAGTCCATCGGATCCATGCCCAGCTTTTCGGCGCAGGCGTCTATCATATGGGCGAAGATGAGGTTGAACTGGGAGTTGCCGACGCCGCGCATCATGCAGCCGGGGATAACGTTGGCGTACACCCCATAGGCTTCCATCTTTAGGTTGGGGACGTGGGCCAGGAAGACTTCGGCCAATTCCTTGGGCACGAACTTGAGGGCGAACATGGAAAGATCGGCATAGGCGCCGACATTGCCGATCGCCTTCGTGTAGAGGGCCGCGAGGGTTCCGTCCTTCTTCAGCCCGGCCTTGAAATCGTAGATGGCGGGTTGCCTGGTATTGAGGAAACTCTGATGCCTAGTATGCCTGTATTTAACCGGTCGCCCCGTCTTCATGGCGAGGAGGCTGGTGACGAGGAAGAAGGGCTGATCGCCTGTATCGCCGCGGCCAAACTGACCGCCGACATAGGAGGCGATAGCGCGTATCTTATGGAGAGGCAGTCCGAGCATCTCGCTTATATGCATGCGGAGCTGATCGGCGGCGTATGTATTGGACCATGCCGTGAGCTGGTCTTCCTTCCATTGCATGACACAGCACCAGTTGTCCATGGAACACTGGGTAGCGTTGTGGAAGGTCGAACTGCCCTCGACGATGACATCGACGTCCTTGAAGGCCTTGTCGACATCGCCGCGATTTTCGAAGACGTCGGGGCCGCCCGTCGGGTCGGGCGCGAGGATGTTGGAGTCGGTGAGGTCCGGATGGACGAGAGGGGCGTTATTGCCCATAGCCTCTATCGGGTCGAGGACAAAGGGCCGCGTTTCCCATTCGATGTCGATCAACTTCAGGGCCTCTTCGGCGATCTCCTCGGTTTCGGCGGCAACGGCGATACCCATCTCGTCGCCAGCCCAACACCCGTATTCGCCCAAGACGCGCCTGTCGCGGAAGGGAAACATCATCCTGTCCCAGGTGACGGTATCCACGCAGTCCGTCCATCCGGCGTTGGTCAGTTTCAGGGAGGTGAACTCCGGGTCCTGGTAGGTCATCACGGTGACGACGCCCGGCAGGGCTTCGGCCTTGCTCTTGTCGAATTTCTTTATGCGCGCGCTCGGATAGGGGCTGCGCAGAATCTTCGCGTAGAGCATATCGGGAAAGCGGGATTTCAGCGTCATGTCGTCGGCGTATTGGGCGCGACCCGAGGCCTTGTCCGGGCCATCGAGCTTGGGCCTGTAGCCTCCCACGAACTTGCGCTGGACGCGCGGCTTGTATCGTTCGATCATTTGACGCTCCTTCTGGCCACGATCTTCTCGGAGGCGCGCATCACTGCCTGCGCGATTCCGGCGTAGCAGCCGCAGCGGCAGATATTGCCTGCCAGGGCATCCTTCACCTCGGCGAGCGTCGGGGTGGGGTTGGCGTTGAGGAGGGCTCTCGATGTCATGACGAAGCCGGGAGTGCAGTAGCCGCACTGCATGGCGGTGCCGTAGCCCGGTTCTGACTGTTCGGCGAAGGCTTCGACGACGGGATCATCTTTGGGAAGACCTTCGATCGTCAGGACTTCCTTGCCGTCGGCCTCGATGGCCAGCACCATGCACGAGAGCACGGCCGTATCGCCCATGATGACGGTACAGGCGCCGCAGGCGCCCTCGTCGCAGGAAACCTTGAGTCCCGTATATCCAAGCTTTTCCCGCAGCAGGTAGGAGAGCGTCGTGGCGTTGTCGAGGTCGCCCTCAAGTTTGAAGCTTCGCCACGAGCCATTGACGCGGATGCGTATTTCGCGGCATTGCGCCGTCATCTTGCCATCCGGTCCCGACACACCACTCATGACATCTTCTTTCTTGCTTGGCATGGCCTTCCTTCCCCATCGATGTCGGCCAACGGCGTGCTTTCGCTAATAAGCTGTCATATACGGCTGATGCCATACGCAAGCGGAGAAACGCGCCGCAGGCATACATGATAATGATGTTCAAGAATATGCCGACATATCCGCTGTTGTCAACAAATATTTATTTTGTAAAATTATAATACCGAACCGCCGGATCCGCGTCCGCGGCGCATAAAGTGCATAATTTGTTCCACTTGAATAAAAAATGCAATTATTTTTGACGAATTTAAAAAAATATCCTTGACGAACGCAAAATATCGGCTAAGAGTTAGCTGTTACAGGTTTTCCTGTATACAAGCCTGGTTCACCTCACAAGGGGGCGCTATGAAATCCGGAGTCAAGGGAAAGCATACGAAATTCCTGATCCTCATGACAATTGTAGTAGGATGCGCTTTGGTCCTGGGCGCCTGCAGCGCGAAGGAAAAAGTCGCAGAAGGCCCGGCCCAGGGAGAAGCCAAAAAAGACGTCATCAAGTGGAGGCTCCAGTCATACGCCGGACCTGCCCTGAATGACCATGTGGTCAAGAACGCCATCGACGAGTTCAATATCGCCGCCAACGGCGAGATGGTGATAGAGGTTTACACGGCTGACCAGCTCGTTCCGCATGGCGAGCTTTTCAGAGCCTTGCAGGAAGGCACGGTCGACATGGCCGTCAGCGACGACGACTCGATGGCCTCCCCCGTCGATGTGCGGATTTTCGGCGCCTACTTCCCGCTCGCCGCCAGGTACGGCCTCGACGTCAACGTCCTCTGGAACTGGTATGGGCTGAACGAGATATGGAAGGAAGCCTATGATGAGGTAAAGGGCGTGACATGGCTGAGCCAGGGAAGCTGGGATCCATGCAACTTCGCCACGACAAAACCCATCCGGTCGATCAAGGACTTCAAAGGCCTGAGGATGTACATGTTCCCCACGGGCGGACAGTTCATGCAGCAGTTCGGCGTGGTGCCCGTCGTCATGCCCTATGAGGACGTGGAGATGGCGCTGCAGACCGGCATGCTCGACGGCGTCGCCTGGTCGGGCATCACCGAAGACTACACGGTCGGCTGGGCCGATGTGACGAAGTATTACCTGACGAACCCGATCTCGGGCGCCTGGTCCGGCGGCTGGTTCGTCAATACGGACGCCTGGAACAAGATCCCTCCCCACCTGCAGCAGCTGGTGAGGCTCGCGATCGACAAGTCGCACTATTACAGACTCCACTGGTACTGGTACGGCGAGGCCAACTTCCGCGTCAATGGCGGAAAGCTCGAACTGACGACCATTCCCGACAAGGAATGGAAGGTTGTGGAGGATGCCGCGTTGAAATTCTGGGACGAGGCCGCGAAGAAGAGCCCGCGGAACGCCAAAGTCGTCGAAATACTGAAAAAATACGACGCGACCATGAAGAAAGCGGGAGCTCCATACAGGTACTGATGTAGGCATGATGCAAGTACTTCATCCCGGACTACTGAATCCCCTATCCGGCTTTCCCAGGGTCGGATAGGGGTTCTTTGATACCTCGGATCCATCATCAGGAGGTTTCGATGGGTAAGGCAGCAAAAACATATGTAAAATATGTCGACGCGACGAGCAAATTGGTCGGCAAGATCGTGATGTACCTGATATTCGTCATGATGGGCATCCTGCTCTACGACACGATCACGAGGACAGTCTTCAACAGGCCCAATGTCTGGGCCGTGGAATTGACCCAGTTTTTCATGGCTCCCTATTACCTTCTCGGCGGCGCATCCACGTTAATATTGGGTGGACATGTCAGGATGGATGTTTTCTACGATAAATGGTCGCCGAAAAGAAAGGCTCTTTCGGATGTGATCACCTTCGCCATCATCCTTTTCTATATGATCGTCCTCCTGGTCGGCGGCATACAGGGCATCCAATACGCCGCCCGATATGGCCAGGTAACCTATTCCTCATGGGCGCCTAAAGTGCTTCCCGTGAAAATATTCATGGTCGCCGGCATCTTCCTCATGTTTCTTCAGGTAATATCCGAACTGATCAAGGATATCGCGACGCTTAGAGGTGAGGACCCCAGGGCTGAGCAGCCCAAAGAAGAGGGTACAAAATGAACGGCTATGGATTGATGGCACTGTTGATGTTCTCTTCGATGATCGTTCTCCTCCTCACCGGAAGGCATATCTTCGCCGTCATCGGCGGCGTTGGCGCTATTTTTGCCGTACTGTTATGGGGAAAGGGCGGTATAGGCATGTCCTTCCAGGCAAGCTTCCAGCTCCTCGTCTGGTACCCTCTGCTCACGCTGCCTATCTTCATTTACATAGGATATATGTTCGCCAAGTCGGGCATCGCCGACGATCTTTACGAGATGATCCATGTCTGGATGGGTCCCGTACCCGGCGGACTGGCGATAGGGACCGTCATTCTCATGTCTATCATATCGGCAATCAATGGCCTCAGCGTGGCAGGCATGGCTGTCGGCAGCAGCATCGCTCTTCCCGAAATGCTCAAGCGCAAATACGACAAGAAAATGGTGACGGGGGTCATCCAGGCGGGAAGTTCGCTGGGGATAATGATTCCGCCGAGCGTCGTCCTCGTGCTCTACGCCATGATCGCGCGGCAGCCCGTCAGCAAGCTGTGGCTGGCCGGCATTATGCCCGGTCTGATGCTTGCCGCGATTTTCATCATCTATATTCTCGTGCGATGCACCTTCAATCCGAAGCTCGGCCCCGTTCTTCCAAAAGAGGAACGTCATGTGCCCATAGCAAAAAAATTGAAACTTCTCAGCGCCGGCATCATTCCCCTTTTCATTATCTTCATGATGTCGGGCCTCTTTTTCATGGGCGTCACCAACCTGGTCGAAAGCTCCGCGGTCGGAGCTGTCGTAACGACGATCGCCGGTCTGTTCAAGAAAAAACTCACATGGAAAGTCATGAAGGAAGTACTGGCCGACACCTTGAGCGTGAGCTGCATGTTCATGTGGGTCATTCTCGCGGCCCTCGCTTTCGGCGCCATCTTCGACGGGCTAGGGGCTGTCAACGCCATCAAGGACGTTTTCCTCAACAATGGATTCGGTCGCTGGGGCGTCATCATCATGATGCAGCTGTCCTTCGTCATCATGGGCATGTTCCTGGACGACACGGCCATGCTGATCATCGTCGCGCCGCTCTACATTCCCCTCATCATCAAGCTTGGCTTCGATCCGATATGGTACGGCGTTCTCTACACCGTCACCTGCCAGATCGCCTACCTGACACCGCCCTTCGGCTACAACCTCTTCCTGATGAAGGCGATGGCGCCCAAGGAGATATCCCTGGGGGACATTTACCGATCGGTGGTGCCCTTCGTCGGGCTCATGATCATAGGTCTTGTGCTACTGATGATTTTCCCGCAGATCGCGACCTGGCTGCCCAATCTATACGCGGGGAAGTAGCGATCGGATAGTTATTCGATTTTCTTATCATTGTCGCCCGCAGCGGCAATAAAAAAAGGGCTGTCCGGAATTCCCGGACAGCCCTTTTTATTCCGCTACAGCCTTCGCGATCTTTCCGCTACACGCGCTTGCCCGCGTTCACGAGTCCGCGGATTACGAGGCTTGCCTTGCCCTGGCCCGGAACATAGGGTTTCCCTTCGAGGAAAAGTTGTTCGACCTTGAGCGAGCGCAGGTCGGCCGGCGCCATGGAAAGCGGATCGCGGTTCAGCAGAACCATATCGGCTAACTTCCCCGTCTCGAGGCTTCCGCGTTCGTTTTCGTCGAAAGAGCCTCGCGCGGCGTTGCGCGTATAGACGTTGAGCGATTCCTGAATGGTGAGGGACTGACCCGGTACATAGTGATTGCATGCCGCCCAGATGCCCTCGATCGGATTCGGCACCGTGCAGGGGGCGTCCGATCCGCCAGAAAGCTCAATGCCCATATCGACCATCGTTCTTAGCGGCGATATGTCGAAAGCTCTTCGGCCCAGGATCGACTCGATATACTCAAGAGGCTCCTGTTCCCAATAGAGAAATCCTGGCTGAACCGAAAGGTGGATGCCGATCTTGGCGCAAGTTTCAAGGCCGCGCATCGTGGGCAGGCAGGCGTGGATAATGGTATGGCGGTGGTCCTCGCGGGGAAAATCGGCGAGGGCGGCCGCGATGGCCGATACAGCCTGCTCAAAAGCGGCGTCGCCGATGGCGTGCATCTCTATTTGGAGGCCCGCGCGGTTCGCTTCACGGCAGAAGGCGGCTACCCGCTCGTCCGAATAATAGAGGATGCCCTTGGCCTGCTCGGGAGGCAGGCCCGCGGCCGCCTCGTAGGGTTTGAGCATCGCGGCGTCCACGGAGCCGTAACATCCGTCGAGCGCCGTCGCGAAACAGCCACCGATGCGAGGAAGCCTTCGCTTGAGGACCTTCTTCACATCCATTGTCTGGAAGAAGATGCGATAGGCGAGCGGATTGGCGAGACCACGGGCAAACAGGCTTTCGAGGGTTACATCCATATCGGCGGGAAAGCCTATGCCGGTCACCGAATGCGCAAGACCGACGCCGTAGCCGGCCAGGGTATCGATGCCGGCGAGCATGTTGCCGAGGGTCGCTGGCAGGGAGACCTTGCCGGTAACCGTATCGGTAAGCCGGAAAAAGGCATCCTGGGTCATGAGCCCCGAGTCCGCGTTGAAGCCTCGCAGCTCGCCGAGCTTTTCTTTCACCTGAGCGATGAGGGCCGAATTGGCGATGCCCGCGTGGCCGTCGTATTTCACGATGAAAACCGGCCGGTCAGGACAGGCTGCGTCGATATCTTCCCTCGTAAGGAGGCGTCTTTCCTTGACGCCGTAAGCCGAAGCGCCAAAACCGAAGACGATGGATGGCGAACGCTCCCGCGCGAAATCGGCGATGGCGTCGCGGATATCGGCGTTGGTTTTCAGGCCGCGGACATCGAGCCCCGCCGAGAATAGAGCGTAAGACATGAAATGGATATGCGTGTCGCCGAAAGCGGGAAGGAGGGCTCTTTCAAGGAGCCGCTCCTTCGGCGCCCCGGCAAACTTGCCGGGAAGATCGTTGCCCACGAAGGCTATCTTTCCTCCATCTTCCACCAGGAATCGAGCGACACTGCCCGCGGCATCACAGGTGACAACGGAACCTTCGTATACTTTCACGTTTTACTCCTCATTTTTCAATGAACCGCACTACGTTGAAATCGGACTCCTAATCTTCCCCCTATCGTCGTTTACGCGTTCTTCCTGCGGCCGATGGAAAGCGCCAGGTTCAGCACGATACCGACCGTGGCGGCGGTCGCGATGGCGGGAAGCTGCATTCCGAAGATCGGGATCATGCCGTTCGGGAAACCGTAGTTTCCGCCGAGGCCCACCACGAGGATGACGGCTATGACAGCGAGGTTTCTCGCATCGAAGAGGTCGACTTTCTTGTTGATCATGATCGCCACGCCCTGCGCCCCGATTACGCCGAACAGATAAACGCAAGCGCCGTTGATCACAGGACTCGGGATCGATCTGATCGCGTTGGAAAGCGGTTGGAAGAACGAAAGCACGATGGCCATGATCGCGGCCCCACCGAGAACCTTCACAGAAAAATTCTTCGTGATCGCCATGGTGGAAATGTTCTCGCCATAATTCGTGCCGGCCGGTCCGCCGAACAGAGAAGCCACTATATCACCGATACCGTCGCCGACAAGGTTGAGCCCCAGCTTCTCCGCTATCCTATACACGCCCTTGCCCTTTTTCTTCGCGAGATCGTTCACGTAGATATCCAGCTGGAACAAGTGAGCGGTGGATTCAGGGATAGTCGCGATCGCGATAGGCATGATCGCTGCAACGGCCGCCCAGTTCGCGACGGGAAGGGTGAAGTGCGGCATTTCGATGACAGTGCCCGTCCAGATCGCGCCGAAGTCGATAAGTCCGAGCGGAATGCTGACGACATATCCGACCAGGATGCCGAACAGGATGGGCAGCTGGCCCCATACGCCTTTCAGGTATACGGAAAAACCGATCGTGGCGAAAAGGGTCACGAGGGCGGCGATCCAGGCCTTGTCGTTCGCCGCTCCGCCCGAATAGCCGGCGGCGCTTGTGATGGCTATTCCCGCGAGCGAAATGCCGATGACCATGGCGATGGCCCCGGTTACCGTGGCGGGAAGGATCTTTTCGATGATGTCCATGCCGAAGCGGCTCACGATGAGGCCTACCGCTATGGACACAAGGCCCGACATGATGATGCCGAACTGGGCGGCGGAGATCAGATTGTCGGGAGCGAGCCCCGACGTGACGCCCGTGATGCTGATGATCGCCGCGATGTAGGAAAAGCTCGATCCGTAATAGAGAGGTATCTTTCCCTTCGTCACGAACAGGAACGAAAGCGTCGCGAATCCGCTCGCGAAGATCGTGGTCGAGATGTGGAATCCCGTCAGAAGCGCGACGGTCACCGTGGCCGGAAACATCACGAGCAGCTGCTGGAACGCGAACAGAAGCAGTTTTCCCGTCGATGGGGTCTCGTCCGGTAAGTAGCCAATCACTTTCTCCGCTGACTTTGCCATTGTATCTCCCCTCCATTTTATTTGGACAAAAATTTATTCATACTACCTGAACGGGACTGCCTAGGAAAGGGTAAATCAATAAAGAATCGAGGTATTTTCGAATTTTTATGCATCAGCGCTTCATAGGCAGAAACGGGCCGACGGACGGGGGATACTTGACCCGTCGCTCGCCCCCTCTATACGATCGACCCTATGCTCGATGCGTTTTCCCGAACCGAACTCCTGCTTGGCGCCGAAGCGATGAAAATACTGGCGGCCTCGAAAGTGGCGGTTTTCGGCATAGGCGGGGTCGGCGCCTATGCGGTCGAAGGACTCGCGCGTTCGGGAGTCGGCTCTTTCGTCCTCGTCGACGA